>Ga0182027_10005508_pt1 | contig 19210 bp, 13 predicted proteins | sample 712E1DmetaG_FD_121300 | JGI IMG/M metagenome (GOLD analysis project Ga0182027, IMG submission 121300) | Permafrost microbial communities from Stordalen Mire, Sweden - 712E1D metaG (Illumina Assembly) | ecosystem: Environmental > Terrestrial > Soil > Wetlands > Permafrost | place: Sweden...
ACGCGCTGCTCGAACTCCCGTCCGCGCCCTTCGGCGTAGCTCCAGTCCGCCAAGTTGAAGGCCAGCGCGCCCAGCTTATCCGGAACGAATCCCACGTCCACCCGCGCCCCATTGATCAGACTGCGCACAAAGAGCCCGGCGCCGACCAGAGCCACCAGCGACAACGCCACTTGCGCAACCACCAGCGCCGAACGCGCCGCGCTCGATGAGACGGGCCCGCCGCGCTCCTTCAAGTCTCGCGCCAGATCGGTCCGCACCGCGTGCAGGGCGGGGACCAGTCCGCACACCGCCCCCGCCGCCAACGATACCGCTAGCGCGTACCCGAGCACGCGCAAATCCAGGTCGGGACGAACCGCCGAAAGCGCGAACAGCGGCGGACGCATGGACCAGAGGATGGCGCCTGCCCATCTGGCGAACAACAGGCCAGCCGCCCCGCCCAGCAATGCCAGAACGCCGCTCTCGATCAGCAGTTGGCGCACCAGCCGCCACCGGCTGGCGCCCAGGGCCAGGCGCACGGCGATCTCCTTACCGCGGGCGGCGCCCCTGGCCAGCAGCAGGTTCGCCACATTGCCGCACGCGATCAACAACACCAGCGTGGCCACCACCTCCAGCGCCACGCCGGCCTTGGCGATCGCCGGCCGGTTGGCGGGTCTGATGGCGGCTTCCGCCAGCGGCGCCAGCTTCACGCGCCGGCCCTCGTTGTCCGGCGGATATTCGCGCTCCAGGTCGCGCGCCAGAACTGCCAGGTTGGCCTCCGCCTGGCCCACGGCCACCCCCGGCTTCAGCCGTCCCACCACCGAGAAGAGCAGGGCGCGGCGCTGCTCCACCCAAGCCCCGTACGGGTAGATACGCCGGTGCATCGCGATGGGAACCCAAACGTCCGCCGCCAATAGCGTGTCCAACCCCTCAAAGCCTCGCGGCGCCACACCCACGATGGCGTAGGCCCGGCCGTTTAGATGCAAACTCCGGCCGGCAATCCAGCCATCCCCGCCGAACTGCCGCATCCACAAACCATAGCCGATCACCGCTACGGGATGCGCGTCCGCCGCCGTATCCTCGTCCGGCGTAAACCCGCGCCCCAACGCCATGCGAACACCCAGGGTCTCGAAGTAGTTCGAGGATACGATCTGGCCGATTAGACTCTGAGGGTTGCCTTGCCCCGTCAGATTCGAGCTGAATCCCGAGTAGGCCAGCAGGGAGGAGAAGACTTGATTGCGATCGCGGTAGTCCTGGTAATTTGGATAGGAACACAGCAGGTTGCCAGGATTGTGAGCGTCCAGCGTGAACAACGCCGCCAATCGCTGCGGATCGCTCACCGGCAGTGGCCGCAGAAGTACTGCGTTGAGCAGGGTGAACACGGTGGTGTTGGCGCCGGCGCCAAGGGCGATCGACAGGATAGCCGCTAAGCCGAAGCTGCGCCGACGCGCCAAGCCCCGCAGGCCGATCCGGAGGTCGTCGAGGATGCCGTTCATCGGAGGGAACTGGCAGTGTAGCAAGCTGCAACGCGTATTTTGCAGTTTTTGATCATGGTAAAGTATAATCTTAAATTATACATACTAAGTTACTGATATTAAATGTATTATACAATCAAGAGTCATCCACGCGCGTCATCCAAGGACTTGGCGCCGGAATGATCGAACGCGGCCAGGGTGGTGGTTTTCGGCCACCTTTGGGGCCGCATCAATTGAGTTAAGGTACTTAATATGAGCATCTTACAGTTTGGCATCGTGGATGCTATTGTGGCGGTGCAGTAAAAGGAGACCTGTCATGGAACAAGTGGCGCGGTTTCGATTCTCAGCGCTGGCTGGCGCGGCGCTGCTACTGGCCGGATCCACCATCCCGGCTCGAGCGCAGGCGGACCCCGACGATGCCAAGCGAGGCGTCGCGCGCATTAGCGTGATGGACGGCGACGTAACCGTGCGCCGGGGCGATTCCGGAGACTGGGTCGCGGGCGTAATCAACGCGCCGCTGCTGACCGGCGACCAGATTGCCACCGCCCCCAATTCGCGCGCCGAAGTGCAGTTCGATGCCGCCAACGCCGTGCGCATGGGCGGTGATGCTTCCCTGCGTATCGCGCAGTTGGAGTACGACCGCTATCAGTTTCAGCTCGCACGCGGCACAGTCACCTACCGGGTACTGCGTCCCACCGAAGTCAATATTGAAGTAGATACTCAGAATTTGGCTATACGTCCATCTAAACAGGGAGTTTACCGTATCAGAGTGGACGATGCCGGTCTCTCTGAAGTCACCGTTCGCCTGGGCAGCGTGGAAGTCTCCACCACGGCTGGATCGCAGTGGGTGAACGCCGGACAGACGTTGCTGGCGCGCGGCCCGGCCGCCGACCCCGAGTTCAAAATCGCGGCCGCGATTCCGATTGACGATTGGGACCATTGGAACGAAAGCCGCGATGCCGCCGAGTTGACTTCGGCCAGCAATCAATATGTGCCGGATGGCGTTTACGGGGCGGAGGACCTGGATCGCTATGGCACTTGGTCGAACGTCCCGGATTATGGCTATGTCTGGCAGCCGGCGGAACCCGTTGGTTGGTCTCCTTATAGTCTGGGCCAGTGGACTTGGGAGGACTGGTATGGGTGGACCTGGGTTAGCTGCGACCCTTGGGGCTGGGCGCCGTACCATTACGGCCGTTGGTTTTTCCGCCCCCAAATCGGCTGGGCTTGGTATCCCGGCGCGCGCTTTACGCGCCACTATTGGTCGCCAGGGTTGGTCGCCTTCATGGGTTGGGGCGGGGCAGGCTTCGGCTTGGGCTATGTCGGATGGGTACCGCTGGCGCCTTACGAGGTCTTTCGCCCCTGGTGGGGGCGTTCGTATTACGGCCGGCCCGGCTACATGAACCGAAACATTGGTATTTCTAGCGTAAACATCTCAAATATATACAGAAATGCGGCGATAGCTGGTGGTGTTGTCGGGGTCCACGGGACGGATTTCCAGAACGGACGATTCCAGACGATCTCGCACTTTTCGGGCGCCCAGATCCGCGATGCACGGGTGGCGCAGGGGGCCATGCCGCTTGCCCCTGGCGCGGCGAACCTGCGCTTCTCGGCCAAGGCCATCGCCACCACTCCGCGCGCCAACGCCAACCAGCAGTTCTTTTCACGGGAGCAGCCGAGCCCGGCGGCGCGGATTCCGTTTGCGCAGCAACAGCGCGCCTTCCAGGCCGCCCGGGCCGGGAATTCCTCCCCGGTAGCGCAGAGCGGCGCTCGCCAAGCCACGCCTGGTCAGCCCGGCGCCTGGAACCGCTTCGGGGACCGTACGGCGCAGGAAACCCAACCTCAGTCTAACCGCAACGTTCCGCAAGCTCAGAATCCCGCGGCGAGGGAGAACGACGCGCCCGCCCAGCAGGATCGCGCCGGATGGCAGCGTTTTGGCGCGCCTGGAGCACAGACGGAAGGCGGCGGCCGGCCGGCCACGCCGCCGGCCGCCCAGTCCGGCGCTAACGGGTGGAACCGGTTCGGCAGTCCCGGATCGGCCGTTCCCAACGCGCCCCGCCCACAGAACCCGGCGCCCGCCTACCGCGCGCCGCAATACAGCGCGCCCTCGCGCCCCAGCGCTCCGCAGTCGAGCCCGTCTCGACCAAGCGGGGGTGGTGGCGGAGGCGGTGGTGGGATGTCGCATTCCGGCGGCTCGGGTGGAGCGAGCGGCGGCGGCGGCCACAGCAGTGGTGGCGGCGGCGGAGGTCACAGCGGTGGTGGCGGAGGAGGCGGCCACCGCTAGATTCGGTTCTCAGGTTTGATGTTCTTCCCCTAGGCCCGGTCCCAATCCAGCGGGGACCGGGCCATTTTTGCGGCTGCGCTGTAAAGTTTACATAATATTCGTTATCGGAAGCTAGCCGGAGTCGCCGCCAGCACCGCCGAGTTATGCAGGCCACTCGTGTATAATGAAAGCGCTAGGACCGCGACCATGAACATAGACGAACGCCTTGAGGCCCTGACCGCGCGCCACGAAGCCCTAGCCCAGACCGTCGAAATCATCGCCGGAATGCAGCGCGAAAACGAAAAGCAATTGGCCCAGACAGACGCCCAGATACGCGAAATCGGCGAACAGGTGCGCGGCCTAGGGCAACAGGTGGGCGGGCTCGCCGAACTGGTGCATGACCTCGTCCACGTCGCCGACATCCACCACGAGAGAATCACCCGCCTCGAGAGCCGCTAGTAACCCCGCCCCGCCAGGGCCCCGCCAGCCACCGGCGCCCCGCTCACAGCCCCAAAACCTGTTCTCGACCGCGCCCGACGTAGCGCTCACGCCCCACCTACCCCAGCGCCTGCTCCAGATCCTGAACGATGTCTTCGCAGCCTTCGATGCCCACCGATAGCCGCACCAGATTGTCGCGGATGCCCATCCGCTCCCGGTGCTTCGGCGACAGTTCCCGGTGGGAACTCATCGCTGGATAAAGCATGATGCTGTGGACATCGCCCAACGAGGTCGCCCGCACAATCAGCCTCAGCGCGTCCATGAACCGGAATATCTCCGGCTTCCCGGCGTCCCGCACTTCAAAACTCACCATCGCCCCGAATAGTCCTGGCGGAAACAGCCGCCCAATGGCAGCCGCGTCCGGATGCGCCGGGTCGCCCGTGAAGTACACCCGCTCCACTTTGCGATGCGCCGCCAGCCGGGCCGCCACCACCCGCGCGTTGGCGCACTGCCGTTCCATGCGCAGCGGAAACGTCTTGACGCCGCGCATCGCCAGATAGCTCTCGAATGGCCCGAGCACCGGCCCGACGATACGGGACAAGGCGCGTAGCGTCTGGTAGTGCTCCGCGTCCGAAATCACGATCCCGCCCAGCACGTCGCCGTGCCCCGCCAGGTACTTCGTCAGGCTATGAACGCTAAAATGCGCCCCCAATTCGAGCGGCCTTACCAGCAGCGGCGTGGCAAAGGTGCTGTCCACCACCAGCGCCGCCCCGGCCGCCCGCGCGATCTCCGCGATCCGGTCGATCTCCCCCACCCGCAGCAGCGGATTCGAGATCGCCTCCATCAGGATGCAGCCCGGCCGCGCTTCCGCCACCGCCGCGCGCAGCGCCTCCAGATCGCAAACGTCCACGAAGCGCACGCTCACGCCCATCGGCTCGAACACCTTCATCAGCAGCCCTACGCTCGCGCCGTACAGCGCATCGGCCGCCACGATGGACTTGCGCCGGTCCGCCAGCGCGGTCGCGATCGCCATCTGCAACGCCACCATGCCCGATGCGCAAGCCAGCGCCCCGTGGCCGTTCTCAAGCGCGTTCACCTGCGCTTCGAGCGCCGCATTCGTCGGATTGCCGTAGCGCGCGTAAGAGTAGCCCTCTTCCTCGCGGCCGAAAACGCGGTCGAGCTGCTCCATCGAGTCGCAGGAGAAGCTCGCCGCCGTATGGATCGGCACGGTAACCGGCGTCTGCGCGGTCACCCTCCCGCGGTCGCCCGCATGTACGGCCGTGGTGTGCGGATTCACGCTATTTCCTCTTCCATCGGACCCCGGATTTGGTGTCCTCAATCACGATTCCCTGCTCCAAAAGCCGCTCTCGAATCCGGTCCGCCGCCGCGAAGTCCCGAGCCTTCTTCGCCGCCGTCCGCTCCGCGATCAGCCGTTCCACGTCCGCATCCTCGACGTGGCTGCCTTTCCCCGCCGGCCGCAGCACGTCGAAGATCGAGTCGAACCGGCCCAGGAATCCCAGCGCCACATCCGCGTCGCCGCGGCGGAATTCGCCCGTGTCCATGGCCGTGTTGGCGTCTCGTACGTACTCGAAAACCGCCGCCAGCGCTTCCGCCGTGTTCAGGTCGTCGTTCAAGGCGTCCATGAAGGCTTGCGACGCCGCCGCCGTGCGCGCCGTCATCCCCTCCTGAACGCCCTCCGGATAGCGGTCCGTTTCCAGACGCAGCTTGAAATTGCGCAGCCGGTCGATGGCCGTCGCCGCCGATTTCAGCCCGTCGAACGTGAAATTCAGCGCCCTGCGGTATGGCGCCGACGCCAACAGATAGCGGATGGCCTCCGGCTCGTACCCGCGCGCCAGAACGTCGCGCAGGGTCAGATAATTCCCCAGCGACTTCGACATCTTCTGGCCTTCCACCATCAGAAACTCGGCGTGCAGCCAGAACCGCGAGAACGGTTTTCCGGTGAGAGATTCGGACTGCGCAATCTCGTTCTCATGGTGCGGAAACACCAGGTCTATCCCGCCCGCGTGGATGTCGAGCGTTTCGCCCAGGTATTTGATGGCCATCACCGAGCACTCGATGTGCCACCCCGGCCTGCCCGGTCCGATGCTCTCCTCCCAGTAACGCTCGCCCGGTTTGGGCGCCTTCCACAACGCGAAATCGCGCGCATCGGCCTTCTCGTATTCGTCTACGTCCACCCGCGCGCCCGCCAGCATGCCGCTGAAATCGTTGTGCGACAGCTTCCCGTACTGCGGAAACGTCGCGATCCGGAAGTAGATCGACCCGTCGCTCGTGTAGGTATGGTTCCCCGCCCCGAGCCGCTCGATGGCCGCCGCCATATCGTCGATATGCTTCGTGGCCGGCGTCAGCCGCTCGGGCCGCTCCAGCCGCAACGTCTCGCAATCGTCCAGAAAAGCCTGAATATAGGTGGCCGTGTACTCCTCGATGGTCTTGCCCTCGGCCGCCGCGTTGCGAATGATCTTATCGTCCACGTCCGTGATGTTCATCACGTGGTTCAGCTTGAACCCATTGGCCCGCAGCGTCTTGCGCAGAATGTCCACGAACGTGAACGTCCTGAAATTGCCGATATGCGCGAAGGCGTAGACCGTTGGACCGCACGTGTACATGCGGACCGTGTTGTCGCTCGCCGGAGCGAACTCCTCAACCTGCTGGGTCAGCGTATTGTAGAATCGCAGCGCCATATAGTGGGATGTTTTATCGTACCCGCTCGCGAGGCGCGTTGTCCAACCCGCCGCTGCGCCGGCCGCGTCATTTGCGCGCCCGCGGACGCGCCACGCGGGCGTTGTCGTTGGTGGCGATTCGCGCCCCGCCGCCGTTCGGAAAATCCATCGCCTTGGCCGCCACGTTCCAGCCGTCCACCACCACCAGAGGCCGCGCGCCGCCCAGGTCTTGCGACGCCGCCTCGATCCTGATCGTCCGGCTCTCCCCAGGCAGCAGCGATACGTAGTTCTCGGAATAGTAAACCGGCAGCACCCGCTGGTTGGTCCGCTGGCTCCGAAGCTGCACGTGCGCCATAACGGCGATGTTCCGCGTCGGATTGGTCAGCGTTACGTCCAGCAGGCAATTGCCCCCCGCATCGCGGCGGACAATGCGCCCCTCCAGTTCCACGTCGGGCAGCGCGTCGAGCGCCCGCAGATCGTCCTGCGCCGTTTCCTTCCAGTAGAAGTTGTCGGATACAACCTTGCCCTCCGCGTCCAGCAATTCCAGCTTCACAAAATGCACTGGCGACAAGCCGGCCGGCGTTGGCAGCGTCCTTAACTCCACGGCCGCGGATGCCGGCGCCGCCGCTACCGCCGCCGTTTCGTCGAACTTCACGCCGCCATCGAGGTTCAGTATCCGCACCCGGTATTTCATGTTCGTCAGGGCGGCCGGCGTGTGGTTCACCAGCATGATCTTGAAATCGTCCTGCGTCATCATGATGTGCACCGGCTCGCTGGCCTTCTGCACCCCGAAGAAAGATCCGAACGGCTCGAGCGAATAATCGTAGATCTGCCACACCAGACATGGCTGCGCCGGGTTGCTCATCCACGTAATGATGGCCGTCGAGGGAGCGAACAGCCGCGACATCCGCGCCTCGTACATCGCGCGAAACGCCTCGTAATCGGCAAGCTGCGCCTTGCGAACGAAGTCGGCTATCGTGTTGTAGGCGCCATAGCGCTTGGCCAGGATCGTCTGAAACGGCTTGTCCACGGGGTTGCCGTTGCCGCCCACCAGATCGTGCTCCGCCCAGTCGTCGTTGGGAAAGTTCCCATCGAAAAGGTCCTTCGCCGGCATAGAGGATTGAATCGCTTCCAGCGTCGGAATCGAGGCGCTCCCCACTTCCGTATTGAAGGCCGGGTAGTATCCGTAGAACAGCCGCGGCTCGCGCCACGCGTACCCGCCGCCGCCCGATACCACCCCGTTGCCCGCCGTCGAACTGGATTGATAGTAGCGGCTCTGGTCCAGTTCCTTGACAATCCCCGCGATCCCCCGGTCGATCTCCGGCGGCGGCGCTCCTTCGTTCCTCCCGCAATACACCACAATCGACGGATGGTTCCGGAAGCGCAGCACCTTGTCCCGGACGTTCGCGAGGTACAACGGCGCGTCCAGCGGATTCAAACCGTTCGCCGGATTGGCCTGGAAGAACTCGTCCCAGATCATGATGCCGTACCGGTCGCACAAATCGTAAAGGTCTTCCGTGGTGCTCTGTCCCACCCAGTTGCGCAGGATCGTGTAATTGGCCGCCTTGTGCAGCTTGATCTGGGCCTCCAGCCGCTGCCGCGGGATGCGCTTCAGCAACTCGTCCATACCCCAGTTGCCGCCCTTCGCGAAAACCTTTACCCCATTTACGGATAGCGTAAGATTCTTCGAGCCTTCCACGAAGTAAGTTACCTGGCGAATTCCGACGTTGAGATCGCTCGAATCCGATGCGGCGCCGTTTATGTCGAAGCTCAGGTGCAGCGCATACAGGTTCGGCTCGCCGAAGCCGTTCGGCCACCACAGCTTTGGATTGAGCACATGCAACGGCGGCAGCCTGACAAGCTGCGAAGCCCCCGGCGCCAGCGTGATGGAGGGCGAGCGGAATGCCATGTCTCCCAGCTTGCCCGACACGCCGCCCGTCTGGGCCATGTTTGACGTGTTGTTGACGGTCACCTCTATCGAGACATCCGCCGAATCCGTACGCGGCAGCGGCAGGCCGGTCGTCACGTAGGGATTCTGCAGCGTCACCGGACCCGTGGCCGAAAGCGTCACGTCTTGCCAAATGCCCATCTGCCGGTCGCGCACGCCAGGCGCCCAGTCCCAGCCGAGCGAGGCGACGAACGTGGGACCGTCTTGCCCCAGCGGTCCGTCCACGCCACCCCCGTTCGGCCCGCGCTGATTGGCGATCGTCTTCTCCCACGGATCGCCGGGGTGCGGCGGCGGCGCAATCAGCACCGCCAGCGCCGCCTTCTTCCCAGGCGTCACCAGGCCCGTCACGTTGAACACTCCGCGAAGGAACGCTCCTTTGATCGCTCCTACCTTCTTCCCGTTCACCCACACCTCGGCCGCGTAGTTGATCCCTTCGAAGTGGAGCCAGATCTGCCGGCCCGCATCCTTCGCCGGCGTATAAAACTCGGTGCGATACCAATACGAGGTCCGGCAGAGGCTCTCGGGAATGATGTTGGGACGGTTGTTTTCCCCGTAGGTCGGCTCCGGGTAGATGTTATTGTTCACAAGCGTGGTCAGGACCGTTCCCGGGACGGTTGCCCTGTACCAGTCGGGCGACGCCGGCCCCGGCGCCTGCGTCCACTGCGACGAGTGGCTCGGCCGGTTCGCCTCCGCATCCACCGGCCAAACTACTTGCCCCTGCACCCGCGGAGCATTGTACAAGCGCACCGCGTCCGTCACCTTCGTCGCCGTGGGCGGATTGGCGCCGCTCGTCGCCGGCGCAACGTACGGCTTAACCGCGTAGATCCGCGGCGCGAATCCGACCCGCGAAATGGCCTCCCCCGGCTGCGTCACGCGCGCCGCATCCTGCATCAGCCAGCCCGTGGAAATCGCCATGCCGCCGCGTTCCACCGCCGCCGCGCTTCCCGCCATCGCCACAACCCCTGCCAGCCCCGCGATCCGCATCGAAAAAGTCATTCGGGCGCCCCCGCCGCCTCCGATTGTACATCCGGGACGCCCTGGCGCACGCGCTGGCCTTTAGCCTTGTCCTCGGCCTCCTGCTCGCCGGCTACGCCATCTCGAGTGAGTGGGGCAGCCCTCCTGGGCTGCCCTCTTGGCTCTAAGCTGAAGGCTGATGGCTGATGGCTGAAGGCTCTACCGAGTGTTATTCTGTTGTTGGCGTCACCAGATCATTTCTCATAAGGAGAGAACGTGAAAGTCGGCGTATTCACCCCCCTGTTGTCTCAGCTATCCCTAGAAGACGTATTGAAGAAACTCGCTACCTACGACATCCATACGGTGGAGCTTGGCACGGGAAATTACCCCGGCGACGCCCACTGCAAGCTCTCGATGCTCGACAATCCCGCAGAGTTGGCCAAGTTCAAGAAGACCATCGAAGACCACGGCGCCGCCATCAGCGCCCTGAGCTCCCATGGCAACGCGCTGCACCCCGACCCGGAACACGCCAAACGCGACCGCGAGACCAGCCGCAAGACCATCTTGCTGGCCGAAAAGCTGGGCGTCCCCGTGGTGGTGGATTTCAGCGGCTGCCCCGGCGATTCGCCGAATTCCAAGTGGCCTAATTGGGTCACCTGTCCGTGGCCGCCGGATTATCTCGAAATCCTCAAATGGCAGTGGGAAGAAGTCGTCACGCCCTACTGGATCGAACACGCCAAGTTCGCGGCCGACCATGGCGTCAAAGTGGCCATCGAGATGCACCCCGGATTCGTGGTCTACAGTCCCGAGACCATGTTGAAGCTGCGCGCCATCACCGGTCCCGCGGTCGGGTGCAATTACGATCCCAGCCACATGTTCTGGCAGGGCATCGACCCCATCGCCGCCATTCGCCTGCTGGGCGATAGCATTCTCCACGTGCACGCCAAGGACACCCAGATCTACGAGCGCAACCTCCCGCTCACCGGCGTGCTCGATACCAAGAGTTATTCCGACGAGCGCAACCGCGCCTGGATTTTCCGCACCTGCGGCTACGGCCACGACGCGGGCTGGTGGAAGGAGTTCGCCTCCACCCTGCGCATGTTCGGGTACGATTACGTGCTCTCCATCGAGCACGAGGATTCGCTGCTTTCGCCCGAGGAAGGCCTCTCGCGAGCCGCCGGCTTCCTGAACGGCATCGTTATGAAGGAACAGCCCGCCGCCGCGTGGTGGGTGTAATCTTTTTTCCGCCGCTCCCCGGCCCCGCTGGGGAGCGGCTACCTATCGTCATGATTCGTATCCCTATCAACGAGGCTGGCGCGCACGTCGGCGAAACTGTGCGCATCGCCGGCTGGCTGTACAATCTGCGCCGTTCCGGTAAGATCGCCTTCCCCATTGTCCGCGACGGCTATGGCCTCATGCAGTGCGTGGCGCTGAAGAACCAATTGCCCGAGGAACTCTTCGAGACCATCAAGAACCTCACCCAGGAATCGTCCCTGATTGTCACCGGCAAGATTCGCGCCGAGCAGCGCGCGCCCGGCGGCTTTGAAATGGACGTCGAAAGCCTGGAGGTGGTGCAGCGCGTCCCCGAAACGGACCCCTACCCCATCACCCCCAAGGATCACGGCGTCGATTTCCTCATGGACCACCGCCACCTCTGGCTGCGCAGCCAGCGCCAGCACGCCGCCATTAAGGTGCGCCATGAGGTGATCAAGGCCGTTCGCGATTACTTCGATTCGCACGGCTTCACCCTGGTCGATACGCCCATCTTCACGCCCGCGGCCTGTGAGGGCACCACCACGCTCTTCGAGGTCGATTACTTCGACGACAACAAGGCCTACCTCACCCAATCCGGCCAGCTTTACAACGAAGCCACGGCCATGGCGTTCGGCAAGACGTACTGCTTCGGGCCGACCTTCCGCGCCGAGAAATCCAAGACCCGCCGGCATCTCACCGAGTTCTGGATGGTGGAGCCGGAGATGGCCTACGCCAACCTCGAAGACGTCAAGCGCGTGGCCGAAGAGATGATTGTCTTCATCGTCGGGCGCGTGCTTGAAAATCGGCGCGAGGAACTCAAGCGCCTGGAACGCGATGTCTCGAAACTCGAGGCCATTCAAGCCCCGTTCCCGCGCATGACCTACGACGACGCGGTCAAGATCCTGCAGTCCAAGGGCAGCGAGATCGAGTGGGGCGGCGATTTCGGCGGTACCGACGAAACCATCCTCACCGCCGACCAGCCAAGCTGCATCATGGTGGACCGCTTCCCCGCTTCGTTCAAGGCTTTCTACTTCGAACCCGATCCCGAGCGCCCCGACCTGGTGCTCGGCGTGGACGTGCTGGCCCCCGAAGGCTATGGCGAAATCATCGGCGGTGGACAGCGCATCCACGACGTCGATCTGCTCCTCAAACGCATCGAGGAGCACCACCTCCCCAAGGAAGCCTTCGATTGGTATATCGATCTGCGCAAGTACGGCTCCGTTCCGCATGGCGGATTCGGCATGGGCATCGAGCGCTGCGTCGCCTGGATCTGCGGCCTGGAGCACATCCGCGAGACCATCGCCTTCCCGCGCATGCTGCACCGCCTGCACCCATGATGTGGGGCAGGCGCTATCGCCTGCCTTTGGCCGCCCAACTGCAAATGTCCTCACTGGGAAAACGAATCTTATGAAATTGCGAGTAGCCGTTTTGTACGGCGGCCGTAGCAGCGAGCACGAGGTCTCGGTCCGTTCGGCGCGCGCCGTCATGGACGCCATGGATGCGTCGAAATACGAGATCGTCGAGTACTTCATCGACAAACAGGGCAAGTGGAACCCTCGCCCCATTCTGCCCGAGCCGGGCGCGCAGCCTGGCATCGACGTGGTCTTCCCCGTCCTGCACGGCGCCTTCGGCGAGGATGGCACGGTGCAAGGTCTCCTGGAACTGGCCGGCCTGCCTTACGTCGGCGCCGGCGTGCTGGGTTCCGCCGTCTCCATGGACAAGGAGATGACCAAACGCGTCTGCGCGGAACGGATGTTGCCGATTGTGGACTACGTGACCGTCACGCGCGAGAACCAGGACATCGCCCAGGCCTGCCGCGCGCTGCCCTTCCCCATGTTCGTCAAACCGGCCAACCTGGGGTCGTCGGTGGGCATTTCCAAGGCCCACGACGCCGCCGAGTTGCGAGCGGCTATCGCGCTGGCCGCGCAGTACGACCGCAAGGTCCTCGTCGAGCGCGCCATTAGCGGCCGTGAGTTGGAATGTTCGGTGCTCGGTAACGACGCGCCCATGGCTTCCCTGCCCTGCGAGATCATGCCCTCCCGCGAGTTCTACGACTACGAGGACAAGTACCTGCTCGATAGCGCCCAGCTTGTGGTCCCCGCCGACTTGCCCCCGGACACCGCCGCGGAGCTGCGCCGCCTGGCCGTCGAGTGCTACCGCGCCGTCGAGTGCGAGGGCATGGGCCGCGTGGATTTCCTGCTCGAAACCGCCACCGGCAAGCTCTACATCAACGAGATCAACACCATCCCCGGCTTCACCTCGATTAGCATGTATCCCAAGATGTGGGAGCAGGGCGGCATCTCGTTTCCCGCCCTCATCGACCGGCTGATTCAGTTGGCCCTGGACCGCCGCCACCGCGGGAACGCCACCCGCTTCACGCGCTAGCGCCGCGCTAGCGCCGCCCCCGGCGTCCGGCGGCGTGGTATAGAATGGCAGGTGTTCGATAAGTCCCCGTTCTAAGGAGGAACCGACTTTGAGATCCCTGACGATTCTAACCCTGTCATTCGGCGTCTTCGCGTTGCACGCGCAAATGGCGCCGCCGGCGCCCGCTCCAGCGGGCAATCCGCTGATCCCGGAAGCCAAGCAAGCTTATACGTCGATCAAGACCAACCTGACTGCCATGGCGGCCAAGATGCCGCCTGAAAACTACGATTTCAAGGCGAGCCCCGACGTCCGCACCTTCGGCGCCGTGATCGCGCATGTGGCCGACACGCAAATGCGGACCTGCGCCGCGGTCGTCGGCGAGCAGAAAACCGTGGACGCCGCCAGCAAGACGGCCAAGAACGACCTGGTGGCCGCCCTCAAGGCCTCCTTCGACGAATGCGATGCCGCCTGGGACTCCATCAACGACTCGACGGCCCAGCAGTTGCTCGGCGGCGGCCGCATGCAGCGCTCCCGGCTGGGGTCGATGATCTCTAGCGTCATCGTCCACGACAACGAAGAGTATGGCTATCTGTCGGTGTATATGCGCCTCAAGGGCGTGGTACCGCCTTCGAGCGACCGTACCGGCACAGGCCGTGGCATGGGCGGCCGATAACAGGCGATCAAGGGGAAGTTCCCTGCGATATTTTTCTTCCCCTTTTCTTCGCCTTCTGGTATAGTGTGGTCCATGACTCCAAAACCGCAGCAGTACGACTTCGCAAGCCAGCTTCTCGCCAGCCAGAATTTCTTCGACCGCTCCACCCGCGTTCTCGATGAAGCCGACTCCGGCTACCGTCCGCGGGAAGGCATGATGACCGTCGCGCAGCAGGTCGTGCACGCGGCCCAAACGCTCGATTGGTTCGTCGAGGGCGTCACCCGGCCCGAGGGTTTCGATCTCGATTTCGGCAGCCACGCCAAGGCTTTGGAGGCTGCCACATCGCTAGCCGCCGCCCGCCAGGCCCTCGCCGCGGCGTACGCCAGAACCATTGCGTATCTGCGCTCGCTCGCTCCGGAGGATTTCGCGCGCCCCCTGCCGCCCGGCCCCATCATGGGCGGCCAGCCGTTCTGCGACATCGTCTGGGCCATGGTCGAGCACACCGCGCACCACCGCGGCGCACTGACCGTGTACTCCCGCGAACTCGGCAAAGTGCCCCCGATGCCCTACGGCGGCTAACTCAACCTCCGCTACTTGCCTCTGGCCCCCAGCCCGCGGCCGCCGGCCCCCACTTCCACGGCGGCCCGTACTTCAGGCGGGATCTCCCGAACGGCCGGTGTGGTGACTGGCGGAAGGGCGCCACCTGTTACAGCAACGCGGAAACGTCCCGTCACCGGGTTTCCGAGGCGGCGCGAGCGCGGCCCTCAGCTCAGTGCGTCTCCCAGGGAACTAGAACGGCGCTTCCTTTTCATGCCTCGGCAGCCGCGTGCTACCGGCCTTCGGCATCGCGCTTCCAGTATTCCAGCGCGGGCCCCTTCAGGCCGCCAGGCCCGGCGGTTATGGCGACCTTTCGCAATTCGTCCATCTCTGCCGCGTCGAGCGGCTTGAAACGTTGCGCGAATCGCACGTCGTCGTCCAGTTGCCCGACGGTGCTGGCGCCTAGCGCTGCACAGTCAATCGGCAGACTCAGCGCGTACCTAAGACACTCCTCGGCATTCATCACCCGCAGCAGAAAGGCGTTGGCGAAGACCTTTATGGCTTGTATCCCAATTCCGCGCTCCACCGCTGCCGGAAGCGCCTCTTTTTCGAAACTCAAATAGGCCGGGTCGGCGGCGTGCAGCGGCATCAAGATGGAATCCCACTTGTCGTAAGCGCGCAGCATGGCGAGGTGCACCTTTGGGTCGTGATGGCCGGTGAATCCGAAGAAGCGGCATTTGCCGGCCTTCTTGGCGGCTTCGAAAGCTTCGATCGCGCCGCCGGGGCCGAAGATGCGGTCTACGTCCTCCTGCTCCTGGATTCCGTGCATTTGCCACAGATCGACGTAATCCGTCTTCAAGGCGGCGAGGGAAAGATGTAACTCGTCCTCAGCCTCTTTCCTGGTTCGCTTGGTGCACTTGGTAGTCCGGAAGATGTCCTTGCGCACGTCGGGGAGGACATCCCCATACACCTCTTCGGAATGCCCGTCCCAGTATGAGTGCGCGCAATCGAAGTAATTGATTCCCAACCCGTAGGCGTGGCGCACCTGGGCCCGGGCCGCTTCCTTATTCCGCAGCAAGGCGAGCCGCGCTCCTGCCTGGCCGATCACGGTGAGCTTGACGCCCGTCTTGCCGAACGTCCGCATAGGAATGCCGCCGGCTTGCGGTTTGGGCGGCTGGGCGCTAAGGCCCGTGATGCCGACGCCCGCGAAAGCACCCCCCACAAATGTTCTGCGCCTCATCGACGTCATGGTTCCTCCTCCTCGGCTGGTCAAAGCTTATTGGCCATATCGACGCACAATTGCGTCACGAAATCCCGATAGCTGCCCAGCCGCGCATCACCGCCCTTGGCCAGGTACGCCCTCAGAATCCTTCGATGGCTCTCCTCGGGCAAGTCGATTCCCTTTTTCTGAAATAACCACACCGGAGAGTCGGTCTTCCAATCGGTGCGCTGCCACTTGGCGTCGATCAGCCGGGCCGGCCGGCTCTTTTGGAAGAAGCGTTGGTGCGCATTCTCGTAGAAGAACTTCCGGCGCTCGGCGGCTGTAGGCTTTAGCGCGGCGTCGTCGATCCAGCTTTGCGTAGAGCGATACGTCTCATCGCGCCACAGCGCTACGGGGAACTCGCTGCCATACATGATCCTGTCCCAACCGGTCAGTTCAACCAGCGCGCGCGTCCAGATGCGCAACGGCTCCTGCTCCATGTAGCCCTGGCGCGAGAAGATCACCAGAAAGCGAGGATGCCGGAACAAGCGGCCGACCGCTTCATTTGTGGAGAAGATCGCGGGATCGGTCGGCCCGGCGAAGTGCGTGCCGCAGACGGCGCACTCCGGATAGCGCTGCAGGAAATCGAGCAATTGCGGCGCCGCGACCTTGTAACCCTCGCTGCCTTCCAGATAGGGAACGCCTCCGGCCTTTCCCACGATGTCCAACAGCTTCGGTTCCCTGGCAACTAAGTCCGCTTGCAGCCGTATCCCGCTAAAACCGCAATCCATTTGCGCCGTAACGCAGTCGATTCTTTCCTGGGCCGAGCGGCCCATGGGCATTCCGATCGAGCGTAAACGGTCGCCAAATTGCACGGCGGCGCGGGACAATTCGCGCAAGTCGGGACAAGTTGCCGCAGTGCCAACAATGGCAGCTTCCGCGCCATTTGCGTCGAGAATCGCTAGAAACTCCTCCGCGCCGAGGAACCTTGGCAACGAGACGTGCCCCCATGCATCGATGATTCTCGGCTTCTCATCCTGAGCCGCCGCCAGCCCCATGGCGGAGGCTGCCGCGATCGAGGAGGCCACAAACTTCCGCCGCGTCGGATGGAGAACTTCCATCAGACCCTTTTAACATAATCCCGTCGGTACGGGAGCACGAAAACCCGTCAGCCGAGAAAACCCGTCCAAGAAAACCCGCCAGCCTGAACTGCGTAGATCCCTCGCCAACCCCGCCCCGGGGGATCTTGCAGTCGAAACCCGAGGCCACCGCCATGCAATAGCGCAAATCGCTCAGGTCGGGCTGGTCCCTTTTGGGGTTTTCAAATACTGGCGTAGCTTTCGGGTTTGCTCATTTCATTCCTCTCGACAGTTGCGCCAAGCGTCTCTTGGCGGCGTCGACACCCGGGGCATCGGCGGAATCGGCGACCGCCCTCGCCGCGCCTCTACTTCGTCCGGAACCGTCCTGCCGAAGCGGTGGGCGCCTCGCCCGGCGAATGGTTGCCGGTTGCTGCCTCAGCGGCGGCTGGCGGCTCCGGCGGGGGCGCTTCCTCCACCGGAGGCTTCTTCACGCGCCGGTCCAACCGGTTGTTGACGAAGGCGTCCTGCGCCTTGGCGTATTTCGGCGTTCCGGGCTTGCCTTCCACCGTCGCCCATTCCTCGGGCGTGATCTCCCGAATGGCCGGCAGGTACTTCTGGAAGTAGTTCCGCAAACGTTCCTGAACTGGCCTGAGCGCCGAATGATACAGCAGGAACGCCACCTCGTCGGATGGCGCCGCGTTGACAATGTGGTAGACCTGCGAGGCCTTCTTGACGCGCGCCGACCGCAACGCCGATTCCAGCTTCCCGGCGCGCGCGCCGAGCTTCCGCCACAGGTCCTCTTCCGCCTTGGTCAGCCCCGTCGCGCGGATAAGCGATTGCTGCTCCTTCGGCGCCAGTTTCTCGGTCAGCGCGAATAGGAACGGGCCCAGCCGCGCCGACCGCCAGTGCGGTTCGTCGGGGAACGTACCGATGATCTTCTCGAGTTTGGCTATCCCGGCCAGATTGACCTTGGGGCCCGTCAACGCCGGCGAGAACAGCGTCAGCAGCCCGGCCTCTTCAAGCAATCGCACAATCTCGGCCGAACCGTCTTCCGCGGCCATAGCCCGCAACTCCTCCCCCAGAGTCGCCGGCGCAATGGAAGTCTGCACGCCCGCTTCGAGCGCGTTGGCCACCTGCATGCGCGTGCGCGCCTCCACGGAGAACCCCAGCCGCACTTGCAGCCGCGCCAGGCGCAGCAGGCGCGAAGGATCGTCGTAGAAAGCGTACGCGCTCGCCGCCCGCAGCTCTTGCCGCCCGATATCCGCCAAGCCGTTCATGGGGTCCAGCAGCAGCCCGCGCGAGGCCTTGTTCAGCGAAAGCGCGATGGCGTTGCAGGTGAAATCGCGGCCGCGCAGATCTTCCTGGATGGTGGCCGGCGTAACCTGCAGCTTGCCCGCGCGCCCGCTGCGCTTCTCCTGCCGCGACATGGCGATCTGCGCCGTAACCCCGTTGGGGAACGCCAGCTCCGCGCATTTGCGGAGTTCGTCCCTGGCCACGGGCTTGGCGCCCGCCGCCGCGCGCAGGGCCCCGGCCACCTTCAATCCGTCGCCTTCCACCACGAAGTCCAGGTCGCGGATGCGGAACCCCGCCAGCATGTCCCGCATCGCCCCGCCCGTCAGGAACAGGGTGACCCCAACCTCGGCGGCCGCCGATTGGATCTCTCCCACCACCCGGTTTTGCTCCGGGCTCAGGCGGGTTTCCAGCATGTATATGTAGTCGCTCATTGCCTGCGCTCTCAGTTCGATCCCACGGTCCGTTCAAGCCCGGGGGTGGTGTTTCTCCACTGCGTCCCGCAGCCGGGACCGCATTACATGGGTATAGATCTGCGTCGTCGAAATATCCGCGTGCCCCAGCATGGCCTGCACGCTGCGCAGGTCCGCTCCGCCCTCCAGCAAATGCGTCGCGAAACTATGGCGGAGAATATGCGGCGTCAGGTCCCGGAACATGCCCGCCTTCCTGGCATGCACCCGCAACAGCTTCCAAAACCCCTGCCGCGTCATCGCTCCGCCGCGCGCGGTGACAAAAAGATACCGGCTGGCACGCCCCTTGAGCAGCTTGCCCCGGCCGTTTGCCAGGTACGCCTCCACCGCCTTGACGGCCGACGTCCCCGCCGGGACCAGCCTCTGCTTGTTCCCCTTACCGTTGACCCGTAAAACCCCTAGATCCAGCTCGATATCTCCCACGCCGAGCCGGCACAACTCGGAAACGCGCAATCCGGAGGCATACAGCAATTCGACCATCGCGGAATCCCGCAGGCCCGTTGGCCGGGAGGTGTCCGGAGCCTCAATGACCTTATCGATCTCCTCTAAATTCAAAAACTTAGGAATTGTGCGCCACTGCTTGGGCGCGCGCAGGCGCTCGGCTGGATCGGTATCGATCAAGCCTTCCCGAAGC
>Ga0182027_10005509_pt1 | contig 19210 bp, 18 predicted proteins | sample 712E1DmetaG_FD_121300 | JGI IMG/M metagenome (GOLD analysis project Ga0182027, IMG submission 121300) | Permafrost microbial communities from Stordalen Mire, Sweden - 712E1D metaG (Illumina Assembly) | ecosystem: Environmental > Terrestrial > Soil > Wetlands > Permafrost | place: Sweden...
TTATCGGTTAAATGAACACCAAAAAGGAAAGGAAAAACAAAAGGACGGGCAACCTTAATTTTTTGCCCTGGGTGGTACACTTTTCGCGCTGATTATTGGTACACTTCTAAACGCTGATTGACAGTTTGATGTATTTGGATGTGTTTGATGTATTCGGATGTATTTAATGTGTTTGGATGTTTTTAAACTACGGGTTTTAGATTTTTGATGTTGGCTTTGAAGTTGTATTTTATGGGAATGGATTTTTTCTTGGGCCAGCCGTGACAGATGAATTAGAATGTGGTTTATCTCTGGAGCGAAGGTGCTGGCGGTTTCAATCCTTATAGTTTGATTAATGAAGGCGTTCTTAAGGTCTTTTCTTTTTTCTCACCCTATATTATTACTTTTCAGGCAGCCAGCCCTTAGGCTATGGATTTGCTGGGCCTATGGACAACTGGGACCAACCTTAAAAGTCAGGTTGCTCACAGTTGCCCACAGGCCCTTGGACGACCTGTAAAAGAAGGTTGCCCACAACTCCACAGCCTCTGCTACTGGGAGATTTTATAAAAATCTCCTGATTTGGGGCTTATAGGTCATTCGGTCGGGTGGTTCCTGCCGCAAGATTCAAAGAACAGGTGTTATAACCTCGTAACGCGGCGGAGACTTTTCTGCGTCCGCGTTGAACTGATTTAAGTCTGCTTTTGTGATTCTGCCTTTTATGTAATTCCTCCTGTTGGTTGTTTTGTCCTCACTTCTTACTGCGTAATTATAAATCCAATGTGCAATGTCATGTCAAGAATTGGCTTCGGTGTGACCAGCGTCGGCTGAGGCCAGACGCTGGTCACGCACCTGCAGGACTTCTTGACATGACGCTCATTGGATTTCTAATTCCTCGTAAAGTTCAAACAAAACAACCAACAGGAGGATGTCTATGAAATCAACCATCACAAAAGCAGACTTAAATCAGTTCACCGGCACAGAGCAGTATTATCGGCATTGTTTATTAGGAATTGTCTATACCGATGGTGTTAAGTATGTGGCGGAATCAGCTGGTGCATACTGGCTTATTGATTTGATTGCGAGTTATCAGCCGTTAGATGTTGAGTTTCAGGTGTGGGAACTTCGCAAAGAGGGTGATGCCTGGTGTGTTGAATGTACTGATGGCAATGAAGCCTTTGTGCTTAAACAGGATATTCCTTATACCGATTTCCCCGAAGATTTAATGCCTTTTGAAATGTGGTATCAAAACGGGGTGATTTTCTTACCCAGTGAAAATTGAAAGGGTTAACCCGTGGCGGGGCCCGCAAGGGCCCTGCCGCGGGGTTTTATCCAAAGAAAGGTTTAGCAATGGAAACAGTCAGTTTGGACATTACCAAATTAAGCACAGACGAGCTTGAAGCGTACATTGACGCCCGCTATGAGGCCGGGGCCCCACAGGATGAACTGGACACTTTGGAGGTGGAATACTCATACAGGGTCAGTGAGGATGATTTGAACATGACCGAAGAAGACTTGAACATGCAGGAAGACACCGCTGAAGGTACGCATTTGGAAGAAAATTTGGTTGACGCTTACCGCAGGTATTTACAACCGGATGATGAACGGGATGGACGAATGACGCGGGAAGAGGTGGTTTCTTTCATGCGTGCAATCATTGAGGATTCAAGAGGCATTAATAAAGAAATGAAAGACGTTAGCGATAGCCAGATATTAGAAGCCGCAAAGGACGTTTACGAATATAGGAAAAATTTGATTCAACGGTATAAGTCTAAAAAGAAATGGCCTTATAGAAATTTTAACGTAGTCATGGGAAAGGAGGTGTATCTCTTAAAGTAAATGTCTATATAGTGGGCTGGTTTCCACGGGGGACTACTCTGGGGGAGAGTAGACAGGAGGCCAGCTCACTATAAAGCATTTGCCAGCCGTAAATTAAAAGTAATTCAATTTTAAATTCATCTTCATTAACCGAAAGGAAACAAATCATGGCAACAGAGACAATTGAAATCAAAGTTTTAAAGGTACATAGAATTGATGGGGATAATCGTATCAAAGCATTTGTTGATATAAGTATCAACGATGCTCTTTTAATTAAGGGCTTAAGGGTTGTTCAAGGCAAGAACGGTTTATTTGTTTCTATGCCAACGGAGCAAGGAAAGAATGAGAAATGGTATGAGCGGGTGCGTTGTTTAAATAAAGACATCCGGGATGAGATTGCCAATACCGTTTTGGCCGCTTACCAATAGCCTAAGTTAGTCCGGGGGATGCAATACTCCTCCGGATTTTCTAATATGGCTTTCATCTCCTTTTTGCTGTTAAAAGCGAGTTTAACACACTTGCCCTTTTCTGATGCACCGGCATCTTTCCAAAAAATTATTTGTATCATGGCTGGCTCCGCTGCGCTCCACCACCCATGCTACAAAAAATTTTTTGGATGCCGGTGCATCAAGCAGAAAAGGCCAAGAGTGTTAAGCTCAAAAAGCACAGCAGAAAGGAGATGAAAGACGGGGCCCCCGTGGCCGGGGGCCCCGCTTAAGCCTGTATAAATCGCAAGGGATCGATGTTTTTCCTCTGCCAACCCTTTTCTTAGCGCCTTCGACCGCCTCAATCTCTGGTGCCGCGCGTCTATCGCTTCCGGGAGTTAAAATTGATGCTCTATTTTTATCTTTCCTTCATCAAAAAGCTTGCGTTAAACCCTTAAAAGCGCTAATCTTACCGTAATTAACCCTTTTAACACTGTTTTAACCGAAATTTGACATAGGAGATATTCTTGCCTATTACTTTGGCTGATATATTGCCTGGCGATGTTATATTAACAGCTAGGCATTTATTTGAACGGGATTCCTTATTTATTAAATTCGCTAATTTCTTTAATAATGGATTAGCTTACAAAGATTGGACGCATGCTGCTCTTTATATTGGCAATGGACAGATAGTTGAAGCTTGTACTGATGGTGTTAAGACAAGCGACTTACAACAGAAATATATTAACAATGGTTATGAAATAATAGTTTTAAGACACAAAAATGCAAATTATGCGCAGCTTCAGATAGCCATAGATTTTTGTAAATCTACAACAGGTGATAAGTATGATTGGCGTGGGCTCACTTATTTTCTTTTGTACAATTTCATTCCTTTGCAATTCCATTTTATTCTAGAAAATGACTTCATTGGATCAATGTTTCATGTATCTTGCGTAACCTCCGTTCGGCAGGATGATGTCCTGCGGATGGGGGGTTCTTATTTTACAAAGGATGAAATTTATAGATGGTCTAAAAATAAAAGGGCACAGTTGGATAACAATGGAAAATGATATTTTAGATAGATCAATCGAGGATTTGGAGTTATCTGTCAGAAGCTTTAACTGTCTCAATTATGAAGGGATAACCAATCTTAGAGAATTAATAACTCATTCTGAGGCCGAATTGCTTCAATTCAGAAATTTTGGCAAGAAATCTTTATGTGAAATAAAGGAGTTGTTGTCAAAGCTAGGTCTTAAGCTAGGAATGGATATCACTGCATTTCCTGATAATCGGGCTTCGGAGTACGTTAAATCTTCTTGCTATCCTTTGCTACATCCGAAAAAAATTATTCTATCAGAAGAAATAGAACGGAAGTTAAAAGAAATCGGGGTATCTGCTTTAAAGACTAGTGCTAGGGCGACAAATATTTTAAATGATCTCAAATTGCGTGATATTTATACACTGCTTCATCGAGACCATGACCGTATCCTAAAATGCAAGCATTGCGGTATAAAAACAATTAAAAATATTCAGGATGCTGTTTTATATCTCATAAACGATTTAGAAACCGGGAAAGATGCAAAAATTGGGAAAGATATAAAAACCATATCTTTGCCAGAATGGATCAAATATTTTGAAGAAGAGATAATAGATAAAGAAAAGTTGAAGTTGCTTATCGGAGATAAGAAAAGAATAGAAATTTTTTATAGAAGATATGGGGACAAGCCAGAAACATTAGAACAAATTGGCAACAAGCTTTCGTTAACAAGGGAACGAGTCAGACAGCTTTTAGTAGCAATAAGTAGGCAGATGTATCGATCGCTTAAGTATGAATATAAAAAATTTATAGATAATTTTATTTTAGAATTAAGACAGAAGTTCTATTTTATTTATCAGGGAGAATGTCTTGCGAAAGACCCCCTTTCGCTCACACTTTTTAACTCTATTTTGCGTTATAAGTATAAGCGGATAACATTCGATTCAAAATTGAATTTATGGGTTATAGGAAATATTGATGGCTTAATGAACTCTCTCGATAAGTTTCTGGAAAAACAATGCGTGAAAGGGAGGACGTACACAGATGAGGAAATATTAGCGTTAGCAAATAAATTTTGTTCGATGCGCAAAATGCGTTATAGTGAATTTTTAGAGGTAATTCCAAAATTAATTATATGTTATTGTTTTGAGAATAAGTACGGCTCTAACTACTATAAAGGCATTTCAGTAAGCTTTATTTGTGGGCAAATAATAAAAGAAAACTTCCCCCAGGGTTTTAAAACAAGCAGTGATGTGGATTTATTTTATTCATATGCAAAAGAAAAAGGTTTTGAAGGACTAATCAGTCGAGTGAGATATAAAAATCCGCATGCATTGCTTTCAACAATTTTCCATAATGAGGATATAGTTCTATGGGATTGGGGAGTTTATATACACAAAGCTAACATAAATATAAATGATGCAATACTTGAAAAAGTGAAGAATTGGATAAATGAAAAATTTGATAAAGGCTTAAAAAAGGTGTCTCTATGGGGCGGTTTCAGCTCGTTCCAGGAAGAATGTATAAATTCAAAGATCCCGAATGAACATGCGCTTTATACTTGCATGAAAATAAAATATTATGATGAGTTCTCTTTCTTTAAAGACCCATATGTTTATCCATACGAATTTACGGAAAGAATAAATAAAGCGGAGACAGTAGAAAAGTATTTGTTAGACATGCAAAGCCCAGTTTCTTATGATCAAATTAGCGCTGATTTGGGATTAAAAAATTATCAAATAGACGTAGTTGTTTCCGACAAAATCATAAGGTGGGGAGAAGGAGAAACAAGAGGATTTATACATGTTGATAACATAAGATTTGACCGTCAAAGTTTAAATAAAATAGGCGCATATATCTCTAATCGAATAAAGAAATTTGAACATATAAGTATTAAGCAGGTTTTTCAAGATAATATTGTTTTATGTAAACAGAATGGAATTCTTGAACCAAGGTCACTTTATTATTTCCTTGAAAGTAAGATAGGAGCTGATTTCTATTTTCCCAGAGCTCCTTTTATCTTAAGTAAAGAATTGAAAATTGAGGGTAATGGCCATTTCTCACATGATGATTTAATGAAGGATTTTTTTCTTTCACAAAATCGGGTAATTTATTATCAAGAACTACATGATTATTTTGTTAGAGACCGGGGTTATAAAAAGAGTGTAGTGGATAACATTGTATATTATTCCGAAGACATCGTTAAATATACAAGTGGGAGCTTTGTGTCATTAAGCACGCTAGGTTGGACACCAGAGAAAGACGTGTCCTTACTTAAAGTAGCTAAGAAAAGATTTGAAGAGAGGTTACTGCTTGGTAAGCCCTATGTAAATATAAGTGAATTATTAGAAGAAGATTTGCCAAGAATCGATGAAAATTTAAAAATAAACTGGCAAGCTACACTGCTGACCGAATTATTGGGGCGTATTGATCCCATACAAATTTTAGGAACCTTGCAGGAATTGTTTATTGTAACTCCAAATTCGGCCTCCATTGATGATGAGGGGGATTTAATTTACTTTATTCTCAAGAGTAAATTTGGAGGAGCTACCGGCAAGGCTAATTTAGCAGCAAATTTAGAGAGAATTCGGTTGTCTGCGAACAGACAAGAAAATTATGTCGAATTAGATGACAGAATCCAAGAAAAAGGTGAAGAGGTTTTTATAAAATCATAACATGGCGCTATTAACAGATTTAAATTTAAAAACAGTTTACGATAGCTCACAGAATGATTTGGTTGAGGATTTAATTGTCCCGTTATTAAAATCATCAATTAAGTATGACCGAGGCGTCGGGTTCTTTACTTCAGGATGGGTACGGCTTGCCTCACGAGGATTGAATGAGTTTGCAAGTAACTCAGGGATTGCTAGAGTTGTAATGTCCCCAATGATACAGAACGAAGATTGGGAAGCAATGATAAAAGGAGAGAAAGCTAAAGAAGACGAAGTCCTCTATAAATTATTAATGCAGTCGATTGAAGACTTACAGGTTAGTTTAGAAGTGGAGCCTTTAAATGCGATGGCTTGGTTGATAGCTGATGAAGTATTGCAGATAAAATTCGCAATTCCTTGTGGGAAATTGGAGGGAGGAGATTTTCATGATAAATTTGCTATATTTGAAGATACTAAAGGCAACCGAGTAGCTATTCACGGATCTTATAATGACACATTTCATGGATCGTTAAACGGAGAATCCTTCTCAGTGTTTAAATCTTGGGAAGAAGGGCAGTTAAATTATGTTGAAAATCACAATAGAAGATTCCATTCTCTTTGGGAAGGGACGAATAGTCTGTTTAAAATATATGACATCCCTCAAGCAATAAAACAACGAATTATTCAATTGCAAAGCAAACCACGTCCCTATTTGATTAAATCTGCAGATAACAAGAAAACCCCTCCTGATATTAATAGTTTATTTAAATCGACGAAAACGGAGATAAAGCTTTATGACTACCAGGAAGAAGCAATTTTGAAATGGCAACAGGCAAATTACAGGGGCATTTTTGAAATGGCAACTGGAACGGGTAAGACCTTTACTTCATTAGCATGTGCATCTCGGATGAGAGAGACAAAATCAAATTTAGCGGTTGTTGTTGCAGCCCCCTATATTCATTTGATTGATCAATGGCAAGATGAAATGAGGAAGTTTGATTTCTCACCAGTGCTTTGCTCTTCTGAACATGGCAACTGGCAAGCGAAACTTAGCCTTCAGATACAGGACTATAATTTAGGATTTAAAAAGAGCATTAGTTGTGTTGTGAGCCATGCAACTGCCAGTAGCGATGATTTCATAAGGTTGATTTCACAAATTAATCAAAATGTTATGTGTATATATGACGAGGTCCATGGCTTAGGAGCCCCAATATTGCAGAAGGCTTTGATTAGTAAATTTGAATACCGTATAGGTCTATCCGCGACTCCAGCTAGATGGTTTGACGTGCACGGTACCAATGTCATTTCCGAATATTTTAACGGTGTGTGTTTTTCGTTCCCTCTTGAAAAAGCTATAGGGAAATTTCTAGTTCCTTATCAATATTTGCCACATATTATTGAAATGACAGAGAATGAGTTTGAGGAATACTGCAGGTTATCGTCTACAATAAGTAGGTTGTATCATAGTGAAGAGGATATTGAGAATAATCCATATCTTCAATCATTGTTGAGAGCTAGGCGTCAATTGATAAATAGTGCCAATGGGAAAGTGTCCTGTTTTCGGGAACTGTTGAAGACTGAATTAAAGCAATTTAGTGATAAGAAACAGGTTTTTTCACACGCCCTTTTTTATTGTCCTATTGGAGGGCACGAAGAAATACTAAAGGTTGTTGCAGAAGAAGGAATAAAAGCACGCGAGTTTGTATATCAAGTTAATAACAAGGAGCGTCAAGAGATCCTAACTCATTTTGAAAATGGAAATATTCAAGCATTGGTAGCCATGAAATGTCTGGATGAGGGAGTGGATGTCCCTGCAACTAAAATTGCTTTCATTTTGGCGAGTACAACTAATCCCCGTGAGTTTATACAAAGACGAGGTAGAATTCTACGGAAATTTGAGTCTAAAAACGAAGCCTTCATTCATGATTTTATTGTTATCCCTCCTTTAAGTGTTACTATAAATGATCAGAATGTTGTATTTTGTAAAGGTATACTTAAGCGTGAAATGGCAAGATTTGCTGAATTTGCTTCGTTAGCGTTAAATGAATTCATGGCAAGGGCCGTAATGCATGACAGTCTGGAAAAGTTTCACTCACTTCACCTATTAGACATGAAACCTTGGGAAATTTACTCTGAGACGGAATCCCAATATTTGGATAATATAAAGGAGATTTAAATGTCAAAAGTGAACGAATTAATTAAAGAAAAACTCAAGAAATATCCCAAAGAAACTCAACAAATAATCACAAGAGCTATCGAATTAGCAGAACTGGGGCAGAAGGAGACAGCTATATCTGAAGAGCTAGACGGATATATTCGCGAGATTACAAAAGACAAGAATAAATAGGAGAGAATAATGATCATTAAGGAAATAATTCTGAATAATTTCAGGCAATTCTATGGCGAGCAGAAATTAGAATTATCTCTTTACGACCCCGTCAAGAATGTTTCAGTTATATATGGGGCAAATGGTCGCGGGAAAACCGGGCTTTATAGAGCATTGATGTTTTGTTTATATGGTGACAAAAGACTGGCACAGGATTCAACGGATAAAGAATATGAAATTAACTTGGTTAATAAACTTGCATTGGATGAAAACTCAAGGAAAAAAGTTAATGAAGTAGAAGCATTTGTTGAAGTTAAGTTTACTCATGATGATGAGGTATTTTGTCTAAAAAGAACAGTGTTAGGAATAAAAAAAGGAGATGAAGAGGTTGAACAAATTGGTGAAGCGATGATGACAATTACGGATAAGCGCGGTAATTCGTATGTTGAAACAGACTCAGATAAAATAGCTTCAAAAGTGAATTCAATCCTAGATAACAGGCTTAAAGAATTCTTTTTGTTTGATGGCGAGAAGATTGAGCGTTTAACCAGAACTAATCGAGAGCAGAAAAGAGAGATTGAAATAGGCATAAAAAATCTTTTAGGTATTGATAAGCTTTCCGTTGCATCTAAAGGCATAGAAGTTTTGTTAAGAGAATATGAGCGACAACTGAAGAATCAGTCAACTGGAGAATATCAGCAGCTTCTGATCAATCATGAGAATAGAACAAAGCAAAAAGAAAATCTTGAAAAAGAACAACATACTATTGAGGACAATATTGAATTAGCTGATGGGGAGTTGGACAATGTAGGAAAAAAGCTTAAGAAATTCGAGGGTATTTCGCAGTTGTTGAAAGCTCGAGAACGGTCCCAGAACGAAAAGAACGCTGCTCTAGAGACTAGGAATCAAGTATTGAGCGAAATGGTAGTTATAAACAGTGATGTAGGGCTTCTTTTAATTGAGAATGAAATTAAGAATGTCGATGCTATTGTTAGCAAAAAGATGGAGCAAGATAAAATACCTTCTCAGATTAGGGAAAGTTTGGTTAATAAAATTTTGAGCAGTAAGGAATGCATTTGTGGCACGAATATTGAAGGGAACAAGGAAGCTTTAAAGCGTATATTAGAGTGGAAAAATAAGATAATAGAGAAGCAGATCGAAGATGGAATACTTGATACATTTCGGGAGGCTTTGGCAATAAAGGAATTCTTAAAGCATAAGGTGAATGAAGTTCAGGTCTCATTGCAGCGTTACGCTGTTGAGAATGAAACTATTAATAAAAGTGAAGATACTTTGGCGAGAATAAGCAATGAAATCGGAGATCAGAAAATCGATGATGATATCCCCAAACTGGAAAAATCTTATCAAGACATAATTAAAAAGAGGGCCAAATTAGAACAAAAGCTAGAAAGTTTGCTTAAAGATATTGGAATTATTAAAGAGGAAATATTAATTATTGAGAAAAATATTAAAGAGTTAGAAAAAAAAGAAGGAATAAAGAATTTGCTTGTTAAGAAAATGACAATTTTGAGAGACGTCAAAGATGCGATGGATGAGATTTTTAACGACTTCACAGCCGAGATAAAGGTCAAGATCGGAACTTACGCGACTGAAATATTTCAGAAATTAATTGATAATGAAGGGGGCAAGACCTTTAAAGAAATTAAGATTTCAGATGATTATACATTGCAATTATTGGATTGGAGAGGGAAGACCTTTTTGTCCAATGTGTCAGCAGGTCAAAGGCAGGTTATATCAATTTCATTGATTACAGCTTTAGCCAGAATAGCTGGAGGAAAAGATGTTTTGGAAATACCATTATTTATGGACACTCCCTTCGGACGACTTTCCGGAGAACACAGGGATAGGCTGATAGAAAATGTGCCTAATCTCGCAAAACAATGGATTTTATTAGCTACGGATACTGAATTCGGAAAAGACGAAGCAAAAGTATTGAAATTGTCAGGTAGATGGGGAAGAATATATTGTTTAGAGGGAGAGAAACCTTTCCAGACCTTTATTCGAGAAAAATCGGTAGATACTTTTATCCCTACTAGAACAAATTCTAGGGAAAGGAATAACTGATTATGAGTAGTCCACTGCATTTAGGAAAATATCGAGTCTCTGGAAAGCCGGGAACACTTGAGATTTATAAGCAGTTAAAAGGAATTGCTTTTAATGAATATCACGATTTATTTAGTTTGTGTGTATTCCTTGGTTATAAGAATCAAAAAAAGATGACAGTGCGGAGGCAGCGAGAGCAATTGTTTTGGTCGGATACTTTTTCTAAAAGAGAGTATGCCGCTTTTTATGCACTAATAATCAATGATAGCGATAATGAAGATAATGCGGATTACGAGCTTCTTAAAGATGGGGAAAAAATGTTAGAGTTTTTACAGGATTATGCGGATGGAGGTCTGCAGTTTTTTCTTGAATCAGATATTATGAAGAAATATGTTAAAGAAAAGGATGGCAACTGCTTACTAGATTTTACCAGTAGTGACCATATTCAGAAACAAATTATGTATTATGTTTATAATATGTACCAACAATTATGAAAATTCTTCTAATTGAACCTGATTATAAATGTAAATATCCTCCTTTAGGGTTGATGAAAATAGCTACTTATCATCGCATTAAGGGGGATGAAGTAGTTTTCTTTAAAGGCCGTTCCCTAGACTTGAGAGCACAGAAATGGGATCGGATTTATATCTCCACTTTATTTACATATTACTGGAATGAAACGATGCGAACGATTCATTATTATAAGAATTCAGTTTGCGCAATTACGGATATCTTTGTTGGCGGAATTATGGCCACTTTGATGGGGGATGAAATATCAAAAGAAATCCCTGTTACGCTTATTCGAGGACTTTTAAATGAGTCCGGAGTTTTGGGCAATGATAATATTATAGTCGACACATTAGTGCCTGATTACAGTATTTTAACTCAGATCACCTTTCGTTACCCAACGGACAATGCGTATATTACATATACGACTAGAGGATGTAAAAATAAATGCAAATTTTGTGCAGTTTCAAAATTGGAACCGGATTTTAAACATCATTCTGATTTTAAACATCAAGTATTGGGTATTAAAAAGATATATGGGGAAAAGAAAGATTTATTGTTGTTAGATAACAATGTTCTAGCTTCGAGCGAATTTGAGAGAATCCTCGAAGAAATAAAAGATTTGGGGTTCGTCAAAGGAGCTAAACTGAATAATCGATTAAGATTTGTTGATTTTAACCAAGGGCTAGATGCTAGACTGCTGACAGAAAAGAAAGTTGAATTGTTAAGCGAGTTGCCTTTACGGCCAATGAGGATAGCTTTTGACAATATTAAGATGAAGGATTTGTATGTAGAGAAAATTAAGCTTGCAGCTAAATATGGGATTGTCCATTTATCTAACTATATTCTATACAATTACAATGACTCGCCGTTAGATTTATATCGACGTTTAAAGATCAATGTATTATTGAACGAAGAATTGGGGACAAAGATTTATTCTTTTCCAATGAAATTCATACCGTTGAACGCAAAGGATAGAAGCTATGTTTCTCCCAAATGGACCAAGAAATATATCCGTGCGATACAATCAATATTGCTAGCCACACACGGGATGGTCAGCCCTGGCAAGACCTTTTTTGAAGCAGCTTTTGGGAAAAATGAGAGAGAGTTTTCGAAAATTATGTTGATGCCGGAAGCTTACATTATTAATAGAGAGAAACATAAGCTGAACGGTGGGGTAGAGTGGAGTGGCCTTTTGAACAAAATGAATACTCTAGAGAAATCGAAATTGAAATTACTAATTAGAAATAACAAGGTTGCTGATGATGATCTTTTGAAAGTAAAGAATCGAAAAATACGAATGGCAGCCCAACATTATTTAGTGAATGATTAGTAAACTTATGTGCCGTTAAGGGGGAGGTATTTGGATATTTGGATATTCTAAATAGTATTGACTTTTGATTTGAAAAGGAGTATTTTAAAATAAGAATTAGATAGTGGCGCAGTTTGAAGGGGTAAATCCGCCACTTTAAAAACTAAAAACCTTCGCTAGGGGCAACTCCCTCGCGAAGGTTTTTTCTTTTTAAGGACAAAGAGGGCAATCAAAAAGGAGCGGATCATGTCAAACGAGTATGATGGAATGAAAATTTATGAATATATGAGGGCTACCCAGGCCAAATATATAATTCGTGGGAATTATATACATGAGTATATGAAAGCTACTCAGCCTGTATATGTAATTCGCGGGGATAAGATTCACGAATACATGAGAGCAACACAGCCCATCTATCAAATAAGGGGCAACAAAATATACGAGTATATGAAGGCAACTCAGGCCGCGTATGAAATTAGGGGATGAAGGGAGTGTTTATGAGTATTTACATTACTGCATCCATGCTTTATAGCCATATTCAATGTGCTCACCGCGTTTGGCGTGATGTACATGGCCCGCAGGAGGAAAAGTCGTTAGAGCCAAATCCCTTTGTGCAATTACTTTGGGATAGAGGTGTTCAGCATGAGGAAGCAATCATTAAGACCATGGGAGATTTCATTGACCTAAGTACCGGCTCGATTGAAGAAAGATTTAAGAAGACACTAGAGGAAATGAAAAGGGGGACTCCTTTAATCTTTCAGGGGGTAATTACTTACAATGGCCTTTTAGGAATTCCAGACCTGCTAAGGAATGAGAATGGCGCGTATGTCCCCATTGACATTAAATCGGGTAAGGGCTTGGAAGGTGTTGATGAGGGAGAAGATGATGAAGGTAAACCTAAGAAGCATTATGCTGTACAAATTGGACTTTATATTGATGTTCTTAAAGGATTAGGGTTTGCCAGGGATCATAGGGGACTTGTTATTGATATTGAAGGTAGGGAGATTGAATACCTTTTGGATCGGCCACAGGGACCAAAAACTCCACACACGTTGTGGGATGTTTATCAAGAGGTTAAGGCTGAAGTTCAGTCACTGGTTGCCAACCAGAGTCACAATAAACCAGCTTTGGCTGGTGTCTGTAAACTCTGCCCATGGTATGCCAGTTGCAAGCAATGGTGTAAGGAAACGAATGATCTGACCAATATATTTTATTTGGGAAGAGCAAAGCGGGACACAATGAATGTGGATTTGGGCATTGATGTTGTTAAAGAGCTCTATAAAGTGAATGTGGCACGCCTTTTATCGCGGAAGAAATCTGATAAGAGTTTTCTAAAAGGAGTTGGAGAAGGGTACCTTAACCAATTTGTTAAACGTGCGAAGATTATGGCTGAGAAAATGCCACCGGTACTTTATTATCCTGTAGCTTTACCCAAAGTTTCAAAAGAACTTTATTTTGATATTGAAGATGACCCGACCCAGGGGGTTGTGTACTTGCATGGAGTCTATGAAATGCCTTCAGGCAGATTCATATATTTTATGGCCGATGACAATAGTAAAGAAGTAGAAAAACGGGCTTGGGCTGAATTCTGGGGGTATATAAAGTCTCTGAGCGCTGGTGATTATGCGGTCTACTACTATTCCCACCATGAAAAGACCACCTATAAGAAATTACAAGCTAAACATCCAGGTGTTATATCTCAAGAGGAAGTGGTCGCCTTTTTTGATAATCCTAATGTGATTGATCTTTATAAGATCACCCTTCAAAAGACAGATTGGCCCTTGAGCAGTTACGGGATCAAAGAAATTGCCACCTATTTAGGATTTAAGTGGCGGGATCAAACTCCATCTGGCGCATTATCAATCCAGTGGTACAACGAATATTTACAGACTAAAGATAAGGGTCTCTTAAAGAGGATTCTTGAATACAATGAAGATGACTGCAGAGCTATGGAGTACTTAGTCAGGTGGATTAAGAATTATAAGGCATCTGCCGTCGTTAAGACCTAAGCAGGATCCCCTTAGTTTGATGAACTTTAAAATTCAAGGAAGGAAAGAAGAATGGATAATTCGGACTCATCTCATCAGAAAAGACAGGAACTGCTTAAATTTCAAATTCTTTCTCTTGATGGCGGTGGCATAAAAGGACTTTTTTCTGCTGCGGTACTTGCTGCCATAGAACAAGATTTGGAGATTAACATTATTGATCATTTTGATCTGATTGCCGGAACATCAACAGGGGGCATCATTGCCTTAGCCTTAGGCCTTGGTATGAAGCCAAGAGAAATTGTTGAGTTTTATTTAAACGAAGGGCCAAAAATTTTTGCAAATTTTGGAGGCTTCAAATCTTTTCAACATTGGGTTTTTAGGAAGTATTCTCAAAATTCATTACAAAAATCTCTACAACATTGTTTTAAAGATAGAAAATTTGGTGAAAGCAAGAAACGTCTTGTAATACCTTCATATAATTTAGGAGAGGACGACGTATATTTGTTCCGAACACCACATGAGGAACGGCTAAGACGAGATTACAAAGTGCCTGCTTGGAAAGTTGCGTTGGCGACCTGCGCGGCCCCCACGTTTTTTCCATGTATGCGACAGGTTGATAGTCTTCGATTGATTGATGGCGGTGTGTGGGCAAATAATCCTACATTAGTTGGCATTATTGAAGCAGTCGGTACCCTTAAAGTCCCACTTACATCTTTAAAAGTTTTTAGTATTGGTACATCCGACGTTGTCGCTCTTCACCCAGAAAGATTAGATGGAGGGGGACTTATAGCATGGGCCTTGAATAATGCGGCGACCGATATTATTTTGCGAGGCCAAAGTATTGGCGTTAATAATCAAGCAAAGTTTTTACTTGGCGCGGATAAAATAGAACGGCTTAACCCTAAAGTTGCGTCTGATGAATTTTCATTAGACAGCATCCAAAAAGTCGATGATTTAATCGGTAAGGCCGCACATCACAGCCGAACATTTATGCCCATATTCAAGGATAAATTTAGATCACACACGGCCGAGCAGTATGAACCACTTTACAAATGAAAGGATGACGTATGCTCAAAGAGGCAATTAACAGTCTTTTAATAAAAATCGCTGAGGATTTAGATATTCCAGATCATGTTTACGAAGATGCCGTTCTCAAATACGAGGATATAGGAGCATGGCTGTGCGAAGATGATGCGCAGGAGTTAAGCCATTATAATCCAGAAATCTACCCGCAAGGGTCATTTCGTCTTGGAACCGTGGTATGTCCCATTGGGAAAGAAAATGAGTATGATATAGATTTAATTTGTAAATTGGAATTGACCAAAGAATTGACCACCCAGAAAAATCTTAAACAAATAGTTGGAGACAGGCTAAAGAAGCGGGAAGACTTAAAAAGAATAATCTTACCATCGCGAAGATGCTGGGTTTTAGATTATCCACCACAAAATCAAATGCCAGAATTTCACATGGATGTTTTACCATCTATTCCAAATTCAGAACGCCCCCCGACCGGCATTTTGCTTACAGATACTGAATTAACACGCTGGCAGAAAAGCAATCCAAAGGCTTACTCAGATTGGTTTTTTGATCGCATGAAGGTTTCTTTTACGGAACGAAGAAATGCTTTAGCTGAATCGTTACAAACGGCAAATATAGAAGATGTTCCAGAGTGGCAGGTAAAAACACCTTTACAGAGGGCAATCCAAATTTTAAAGCGTCACAGGGATATTTATTTTCCCAACATCGAAGACAGGCCCATTTCCATCATTATTACGACTCTTGCAGCTAAGGCGTATCGGAATCAAACCAATGTTTATGATGCTTTGGTCGATATTATAAAAGATATGCCAAACTTCATTGAAAATAGAGACGGGCAATGGTTAATCTCTAACCCTGTTGATTCAGGTGAGAATTTTGCGGACAAATGGAATGAATATCCACAGCGTTATCACAATTTTATGAGTTGGCTTAAGAAGGTGAGGGAAGATCTTTTGATTATAAGCCAAAAACAAACCCTAAAGGAAGTGGCGAATAGCCTTGCACCTACTTTAGGGCAGCGCACTTTAACCGAAGCGGCAAATAGTTTAGGAGTTAGGCTTTCGGACAATATGCCAATGGCACTTACGAATCGTATTCAAGTTCCGGCTTTGGGCGACACACAGCATTGTCTTCCTCCTGCATGGGCAGTACAAAATATTTATAACGCAAAAGTTAGGGCTTCTGTGCATCGTAAAGAGAATGGCAAGAAAATATGGGATCTTGGGATCCAATCTGTACCCAAAAAGGTTGCGTTACGTTTTGAAGTTGATACAGATGCGCCTCGTCCTTATGAGGTTCGGTGGCAAGTAGTGAATACTGGCCAGGAAGCATTAAACGCAAATCAGTTACGAGGGGAGTTCTATAATGAAGACACACCTGGGAAAAATATTCGATGGGAAAGTACGGCGTATAGAGGAACCCATTGGGTGGAAGCGTTTGTTGTTAAGAATGGAGTATGTGTCGCTAAATCAGGTCGTAAGATGGTCAAAGTGTGGTAGATATTTGAATTGTTGGAGGTTAGGATAAACTTATGGTAATTGTTTTGATATCGTGCGTTGGAAAAAAGAAATTATTCAAATGTAAGGCCAAGGATTTGTACGATAGCACCTGGTTTCATTACGGATGGCGTTACGCGCGATCCCTTAATCCCAGCAAAATTTTCATTTTATCGGCCAAGCATGGGCTACTTGACCCTGGGACCAAGATTGGCCCCTATCAGGTAAACCTTAATACCAAAGGTGACAGAGAGATTCGAGGTTGGGCTGCCGTAGTCTTAAAGGCGTTGAATCGTGAGACACATTTGAAAAGAGACAGATTTATCATTCTTGCGGGGGAGAGATACCGGAGGTATTTAATCGGTGCTATTCGCCATTATAAGATACCCATGGACGGGTTGAGGATCGGGGAACAGATGGCATGGCTAAAGAAGAGGTGCTCAAAATGACGTGTGAAAGACTGCATCGCCTTTTCAACGGTTTGGCGCGGCGCGGCTTTCCATTTGAAAAGAGCAGCATTCCTTCGAATGGAATTTATATCCTTTTTGAAAAAGGTGAGCGTGCGCATAGTGATGATCGGATTGTCCGTGTGGGAACGCATACTGGCCAAGGCAACCTGAGACAAAGGCTTGAGGAGCACTTTCTTGCGGAGAACAAGGATAGAAGTATTTTTCGGAAAAATATTGGCCGCGCTCTATTGAATAGAAGAAAAGATCCCTTTCTTGCTCAGTGGGAAATGGATTTGACAACCAAAGAAGAGCGACGGCGGAGCGTTGGTAGGATTGATTCCCATAAGCTTTTATTGGTTGAACGGGAAGTGTCTCGCGTTATTCGTAAGATGTTTACATTTTGCCTATTGCCTTTGGATAGCAAGCGACAGCGACTTGATCTTGAAGAGCGAATAATTGCAACGGTTAACCATTGTCAAGGTTGTTGCCCGTCAGGCCGTTGGCTTGGTAATCATTCGCCGAAGATGCAGATTCGGGATAGCGGGCTTTGGCTTGTTCAGGGGCTGAATGGAAGAGAAGTTAGGGCTAAAGATTGGGCACTCATTGAACAGTCTTGTAAATGAAATAGCGGTAAAATTTAAAGGACAATAGTCAATTTTTGATAAAAAGCCTGATACCATGAATAATAGACCCATAGATAAAATCCGAAATTCAGGTTTGCAGATGACACTGCCACCTGACACGGGCGGTATCACCGATATGGGGGAAATCAATGGCGTGTTTTATTCGATAGGAGGTTCTGCCATTTACCGTGTTCAGCTCGCGGACGAGATTGATCCTCAACGCACGAATATTGCCATACCCAATACACACCAGAAGGTTCTTTCCTATGGGACAGGTCATCTCTTTGTCCGGCAAACCTTGATGACAGCACGGCGTCTATTCAACAATAAGGTGCTGGATTCTGCTTTCGATTGTAAAACTGGGATCAATTTATCCTTTGAGGCGCTGCAAGATATGGCGGCTATGTATGACGTTATGAAGGAACTACGCGACAAATTAGGTAAGATATCGGAAGACGTGAAGAACCTTGCCGTAGAGCAGCGTTCTATGAATATACCTTCGATAGGCGATGTTCGGGGCCAGACCAAAGCTTTTTTGCGAAAAGCCGATCATGTGACCATCGCCTTATTCAATATTGCCAAACTTTTCTATGGAGATGCCATCGGTTCGCGCTGGTTTGAATCCCTGCATAGTTTGATAAATAAAAAATACGGTGAGACCGATCAGTTCACTAAATTTCTTAAAGAAACATTGCCATTCCTGCAATTTGTTCGTAACGCTCGAAATGCAATGGAACACACGGACAAAACTAAAAGCGTCAAAGTCGCCGATATTTCACTTTTACCCAGTGGCGAGCTTAACCCGCCCTCTATCGAGGTTATTCACCCAGAAACGCCACAACCTTCAGTATCTTTATTGGCGCTGATGGAACAAATTGCTGATCAGCTTGCTATTGTTTTCGAGATTATGCTCGCACATCTTTGCGGTGTCAACGTCCGACCATTCGCGGGAATGCCACTCGTCGTTGTCGAATATGATGAAAACCAGCAGAAAGCGTTCAAATGCCGTTACGGATATGCAGGCCAGATGGAAAATCGGCTCGTTCCTTTCGGTTAGATCAGTAGGAGGAATGAAGAAGGGGGGCTTAGAACCATTGTTCAGACCACAACGGACGGGAAAGATAGATTGGGCTGGGCTTAAGTGAGATTATTTTATTTTTCGACCAGTTGAGATATTTTCACTCGCAAGGCCTTGGCAATTTTTTGAATAGAGCTGATCCGTAAATCAGGGGGAGTTCTTCCTTCGATTCGTTGGATATATTTATAGCTGGTCTTTGCCGCTTCTGCTAATTCTTCCTGGGTATAGCCCCGCCGCATCCGGGCTTGTTTAATATTTCGAGCCAGTTTTAAATTTATAGGGCTTAACATGCACCATATTATCCCTAACTCCGAATTAAAAAGGTAAAAAAGAGAAGAAAAAAAGATACCTCCGACGTAAAATGGTGTTTGCGAGAACATCATATACATTCACCCAAAGGGTGAAAAACGGAGGCAATATGAA
>Ga0182027_10005510_pt1 | contig 19206 bp, 17 predicted proteins | sample 712E1DmetaG_FD_121300 | JGI IMG/M metagenome (GOLD analysis project Ga0182027, IMG submission 121300) | Permafrost microbial communities from Stordalen Mire, Sweden - 712E1D metaG (Illumina Assembly) | ecosystem: Environmental > Terrestrial > Soil > Wetlands > Permafrost | place: Sweden...
GGACATGCACCGAGAAAAGTTGTGTTTTAGAAGATTTGTAACCTAGAAAAGTTAGCTTTTGAGGGTGACACAGACCGAGAAAAGTTAGGAAATGCATTTGAAGTGTGCGGATGGCACAGCCGGGGCCTGAAGGCCAGTCTGAGGAGCCGACCTCATTCGAAACATTCGCGATCAGGCGCAGCATCATCGGCGCATCTCCTTCCAAGATGAGTTCCTCGCCTTGCTGAAGAACCACCGTGTGGAATCTGACGAGCGCTACCTTTGGCAACAGGTCTTGCGCCCGCTGAAGCGGGCTCACGCGCCGATCTGTGCCTTCTTCCCCAGTCTCACGACTGGGGCTACCCTATGCCGCCCGCTTCGCGGGCTAGATGCAAAGCCATACCGAAACCGTCCACCCACTTTCCAGAAATAACGTACGCGGCGAAGCCACGCTCAAATTCTCGCCCCAAAGCCTGATCGGCCTTCTTCCAACCCCGGGCCAGTCCAGCCAAAAACAGCTTCCCACGAGCCGACTCTTAGTTGCGAATAGGCCTCAACAAGCGCGCCGGCGATTTGACCTTCGTCGACCCCGGATGACGGGAAGTCTCGCGAATGGGCGCGTGGAAGGCGAGCATCCCTGGTCCTTCTCTACTTCATGGACTATCGAATTGGCGTCAGTGTTCAATCGGCGGAGCCGGCGTCCCATCTGACCAATTGCCGACCCAGACCATGAGGATTGTGGTCCGCTCTTCAGGGTCATTCGCCGCCATAACCGGCGAGCCCGGCAGATCGGCTCCCCAACTTTTCGCTGCGTCGCCCGCGACAAAAAACATCAGGTGCGGATGCCAGCTCATGCCTCGGTCGTTCAGGTACTGCTGCTTCGACAGCATGTAACACATCGCTCCCGGCTCCAGCGCGGGCAGTTCCTTCTTATCCAGTGCCGATGCGGTCTCCTGCAGAATCTCCGCCTTCGATTTTCCCGCCAGCACCAGTTTGGTCTTCATCAGGAAGATGGGCACGAAGGTCCGTGCGGCGGGCGGATTAAAGCAGATGGGAGCGCGAACTTTGGGATTCCAGAACTCCGGTTCATCTGTGGCGGCGCCCCAGGATCGCTCCACTATGCAGAGAAAGCCGTTCGTGCCTTTCACCGCCGTCGAATATCCCTCCCGTCCCAGTACCATCACTTCGGCTCCGTCCGAAATGGATGCTGGAGCAGCACTGCGAGCCAGCGCGATTTCAGAACTTTCGACCGGCATCAAATACTGATCGAGAGGAGCCATCGCCGCATAGGGAGTCTTCTCCGCCTGGGCTCGCGCCTGGCCGGTTGCACAGGAAAAAACAATCTCTGCGAGGAGGGCGAAAGCGACAAGCCCGAGCGTCTTCTTCTTCATGGGATCCTCCGCAACGCTTACTTTTCGCTTGAGATTTGGGAGCACCGGTCCTTTACCGGCCCGGGACATCCTTTGCAGCTCCGTGTTGGGGATTCTTGCACAGTTCGCCACGATATTCCATGTAGCCGGCAGTTGGCGCAAGCCGCGCTCAAATCCCGTCCACATCTCCGTCCCGCAGGGCCGGAGCGAGAATGCGGGATTCAGTTTCTGACTCGGCGATTTGGTGACGAGTGAGCCGAATCGGCGCCATACCCGGCTTGTCGTGGGAAAGAGAATGGCAAAACGCTCAGCAGTTTGCTTGTCTTCTATCTGCGCAACTCACCCATACGAGAAGGCTCATGCCCCGGGGATGAGCGTGACAACTTTATCGATCGCTGCAATGATGTCGCCGGCCATGGCGAAATGCGAGGCGATGGACGATATCTGGTCGCGCAAGGTCTTGAGGCCCTGATTGGTGTAATTGATCTGCTTCTGCAGCGCCTCAAAGATGGCCGTGTCCGCACTGATCTTGTACTCGTCGTCCTTGGTGAGCACCTGATCCACTTCATCCCACCATGTGTTTAACGCCTGAACAGTAGCCAGATCCATCGTGCTATCTATGCCCGCCTGAATCTTGTTATACAAATCCTGATAGGCCGCTCTCACTTCTGCTGTAAGTGGAATGGTGGGGCTGGCGGGAAGGTTGTCTACAGGCGGCGTAGCCATGGTCCTGCTCCTTTGATCAGTCTGTTGGCAGCGATGAATAGAACTTGCCGAGGTTGCTTCCGACATCGGCAAGCTCGGCCAGCTTATCCTTCAAGGTCTGGGGATTATTATGCTGCGCCTCAGCAGCCAACGCATGATGAGTCAGCGCCAGGTTGTTAATTGCCTCGAGAAGAGATGACAGCCTTTCGTTGGCTTCCCGTTGCTGCCGGGCAATCTCGGGCAGTTTCATGATCTCCGCGCGGTGCTGTTGCGGATCGACATTCTTGCCGGGCTGCTCATCTTCGAGGATGAACTGCTTCTCCAGGTTGAGGATTCGATCGTAGTCGCGCTGCTCCAGGCCTTGAAGCGTTTGAATATCGTCGGCAAGCGCCTTGCAAAGCGCCTGGACATGGGGGTCCATCTCCTCGATCTTGCCAGGCAACTCCTTCTCCACCGTCCGGTTCACTAGAAACTGTCCGAGCGCGTCGATCGCGGTGCTGATGCCGTTCCCGACCTCCGGCGATAGAACGGCAGCAGTCGTCGATGACGAGGACGAGGTGGTGGCGCCGCCCGAGACAGTGGTGACGGTGGTCGTGGTCGTCGAGGCCGGAGCTACGGAAATGCCGAGCACATTTTCAATCGACGGCGCCAGGTCGTTGCCAAGCGAAGTCAAGTTGTTTCCTACGGACTTTGAAGCCGCATCGAGCTCAGGAGAGTCGTTACTTTGGGTGATCTCGATCAGGGACTTCGAGTAAACTTGCAGCGCCGCCAGAACCGCGAGCCTGGATTGAATATCTTTCTCTGACAGCAGCACCGGGGCGTTGCGCGGATTGTAAGTGGCGTCCTTGTTTTCGTACGCAACAACCGCTTCGTAGTCGGAGCGCAGGTCATCAAGAGCAACCGCCCCACGATACGCGGCAGCCGACTGATCGACCACAGGCGCCAATGCGGCGGAAAGGGCGGTGGCATGCTTGGCTAAGGGCGTTGAAGCACAACCGGCAAGCGCGGCGCAGAGTATCAAAAGTCCGGCCGAGAGTGCGGTCACGCCCCACCCAACCCGTTCCTCGCGGGATTTCAGCGGCCTGCAGAATTTCATCCCTGCATTTGAGACCATGACCAGATGGATGTCAAGTCTCAAGAAGATCAATTCCTGCAACGACGATCTGCGAAAGCTCCAATCCGCTCGGAACGGGTGTAGACTTTAGCCGGCTGAAGGGTTGCAACGATCCGCGAACATTCGCACCTCCATCGGAAGGCTGCTGTTTGCCGGAATTTAATGTGCGCAGTGGAAGATCATCTGGTTCGAATCTGGGAGGAACGCCGGCATGGCAAAGCGAATCGTATTTTGCGCGGACGGGACGTGGCAGGCTCCGGTCAACAATACCAACGTCTATCGTCTCTATAAAGCGTTGACCGTGGCCTCCGACCAGGTAACGTTTTACGACGATGGAGTGGGCGCAGACGCCACGGGGCTCGATCGATTTCTCGACGGAGCCTTTGGGCAAGGAATTCTGCAAAAGATACAAGACGGCTATACGAAGATCGCCCACGTGTACCAACCGGGCGACCAAATATTTCTGTTCGGGTTCAGCCGCGGTGCGTATACGGCCCGGTGTCTGGCAGGGATGATCGCTAGCTGCGGCGTACCAACAGGGACCTTCAGCGATAACTGCGTGACGCAGGCGTTCGCAGCGTACCGCGATCCGGTGAACCGGACGTCGATCCTTGCGGGGCTCAATGCGTGTGGCTTGGGACCGGCGACAATCCAGATGGTAGGTGTGTGGGACACGGTGGGCTCGCTCGGAATCCCAGCGATTTTCGGCCAAGTGGACTACACAAAATATGGATTCCTCGACACAAGCCTGCATCCGGACATCAAGAATGCATACCAATGTCTCGCGCTGGACGAGAAGCGAGCTCAGTTTCCGGCGACGCTCTGGGTTGGGAACCCGGCCCCTGGCCAGACGGTGGAGCAGGTGTGGTTTTCGGGGTGCCACGGAGATGTGGGCGGAGGAACCGCCGTCGGCGGCCCAATCGATGCAGGAACGAGGCTTTGCGACATAACAATGGGTTGGATGCTCTCCAAGGCCCAAAAGCAGGGCGTTACATTCGACCCGACAATTGCCGCCCAGTACGCGACATTTCCCGCAGAGGCCGCTTTGGACATGATTCGCGAGACATGGGCCCCTGTGGACGGACCACCGCATCTTCGCCCGGTTTTGTCGAACGCCGAAGTCTCGAACAGTGTTGCTGTGCGCTTGCAGTATGCGCTAACCTACGTTCCCGGATCCCTGACGGTTGAAGATGGAACTCTCGCGGACAGTTATTCAATCGTGAATATTATTGGAGAGACCGCCTTCCAACCATAAGCGAAATATGCAATCCGCCCACAACCGTCCTGATGTCGTGCGAGGGAGCAACGAGCATGCATCGCCATTTGGATTGAACGGCGGTTGGCGTATAGCGGATTTGCACCAGAGATTTATCGACAACAGGTCATCTAGTCGCGATCAAGCACAGGGCGAGTCTTCATTTTCGGACTTACTTCATGCCGAACTTGCCATCGTATTGCCGGATAACCCCATAGCACTCGCAGGCGGAGTCTTCAAGTTTCTTCCGGTTCACGATCTTCACTGCGCCACGGGTGTACTCGATGATCTGCTTCTTCTGCAAATCACTGGCTGCCAAGCTCACGGTGGGTCGATCTGTCCCTAGCATGGTTGCGAGAAAATCATGAGTGATGGGCAGTGACGCTGATTCCACTCTGTCTTGGGTCATCAACAACCACCGCGCAAGGCGCTGCTCAACATTGTGCAGCCGATTGCACGCGGCCGTTTGTGCCACCTGCATACCGTGAATTACGGCATAGCGGCTCAACATCAATCGCAGGTGTGAAGCCGATTCCAAGATGTTTTGTAAAGCTCCAACCCCTACCCGAAATCCCTCGCCCGAGACTTGTACCACCGCTTGAAGCGTGCTCCAGTTCAGGCCAACAGCCGCCGGTGTTCCTGTAAAGCCCTCATTGCCAACTACGCCGGCCTCGGCGGTTTTTCCATCCTTCATTACGACTACAAGAGAAATCAAACCGCGGTTCGGGAAATATGCGAATTCCAACTTTCCCGGCTCATCGAGGACTAGATGGTTTGGCAGGTCGACGTATTCGAGATGTGGACGAAGCAGGTTGTAGTCGCCCTCGGAGGTCGATAGAAGAATACTGTTGCGGACCGTCTTCCCGGCCAGATTCCTGCGCTCTTCGGACTGCCCGATTTGGATCTCTCTGCGTGCCATAAACCAGACCCGATAACCCTCCCGGACGCGGCGATGAACTCACCCATCCTGCTGTGCCAAACACAAAATCTGCTCATTCGCGGTACGCGGAGAATTATATAGGGTCCAATCGCGACGCTTCTGTCGGGAATCCCACATTGGCTTCACCACGGCGAAAGCGCAAAGCTCTCGACGCAGGAAACATACCCCGCGCATCATGCGATTCCGCTCACTCGAAACCACGCCCGCAAGATCGCACGTTCACGCGAGCAAAACCGTTCCATGTTTGTAGGATTTCCGACAGACCATCCAAATTTGCGCATGCTAACTTTGGCCAGACTTCTATCTATCGTCCGCCACCCCGGACCGGGTGACGGTTTTCTGCTGCAATCAGGCAGGACACGGCTGCCAAAGGACCCGTCCATGGCGAACCTGCACGTTTCGTCTCTACACAGCAAGCGGGTACTGGTTGGGGCGCCGCGACCGAGGCGCCCATGACGCGGAAGCTGGTGTGGATCGAGAAACCGGGGTTTGGGGGGTTTGGTTGCTCCGAATGCGGCTGGCGGTTCGAACCTTCGAATGCGCCCACGGGCACAACTTTCGAAGATATGACGGCCAACCTCGGGCTGCAGCTCGAAAGAGAGTTTGCGGCCCACGATTGCGCCGATCACCCCGAAGCCGATCACCCCAAAAACGTTAGGTAGTTGCAGTCCGAGCCCATAAGTCGCTGCGTGCCGGGTGCCGGGTGCTGGGTGCCCCATCCTAGCTTTGCTGGGGTGGGACCGGTGCTGAAAGCTGACAGTTGACGGCTGGTAGCTGCTCTTCTCGGCCCCTCTCGGCGAGCGCTCCTTGCGGTCGCGCGCCGAACACACCCGGCGGGCGACCCATCTCTCGGGATGCAGAATCCGCTGGAAAAATGGGTGCTCCAGGTCTCGAATGCGCTCCAAGTTCGATAACACGAATGCCCTAAAAGTCACGCTTAGATTTTTGTGCTAATTCTGAGGGTGCAGTCAGCGGCAATTCTGCTTACTTCGAAGGGACTGCCGAGTGGGCGACTGTCGAGTGGGCGACGAGACAACCGGAACTTCCGAATTCTCGTCATGGATGCGAACTGACGCTCAGAACTCAACAGGCAGGTTTCACGGTCTATACTGTTGAGCGATCAGGGGGCCGATAGGTCTGCCAGTATTCGCGAGGCGTGTTGCCAACAGACTGCTTGAGGCCACGCGGACTGCTCGCCCGCAGCCGTGTGCAGTTAACCGCCAAATCGTTGTTCATTCGCCCCGGTTTTCATGTCGCCATTTACGTTCTGCCTCTTCGCGCTCAAAGATGATGGCCATCAGCCATCGATGAATGCTATCCTGCGCATATCCAGGCGCAGAAACAAGCGCAGAATCACCGTGGCTTGTGCCTCGCGCAAAGAAAGAGCCCCCAAAAAACCAAGGACGAGGGACCTTAACAATGCAAATATGCAATGCCATGAAATTTCTGCGGATCGCCGCCGTGCCGGTGATCTTGATCATCATCGGAGTTCCAGCCTATGTCTCCGCTCCAGCGCAGGCGAACCCGTCTACGGCCCCAGCCGCACCCCCAGTCCAATTGCAGACCTACACTGCGCCGGACCAAAGCGCCTCTGCCGGTGTGCCTGCCGGATGGAAAGTTGCATCAGCCACGGGGACGAATATCGAATTGTCAGGGCCACAAGGCGAGTTCATCGGCCTTGGAGAAGGATTTATCGCGCACGACGGTCCTTTTCAATTGGGACAGACGGGACCCGACGGCTCGAATATGACGATGCCGTACTCGGCAAAGCTCACTGACAAGCTCACGATGGTTTTACAGCAGCGTGCCGCGCTCAACGGAAATCCGGCTCCTCAGGTTAAGTTCCTTTACGGGGCGCCTCTTCAATCGCTACCGGCTGGGTTCCAATGCGGCATGTTTGTGATCGCCGAATCCGGGATCGCCAATCCGGGTGATGCCCTGGGCATATTCTGCTCGCTCCCCGAAGACCGCCTCCAATTTTTTAAGTGCTTTTTGATGTTTGGATCGGCCCCGACCGCCGTAGCTGCCAAGGATGTGCCCACCGTTGTGGCCGTCATTAAGAGCTACAAGATACCTCCTGCCTGGCTGCAGAAAAAGTTTGCTCCCTTCACAGCCCCCGCCTCGGCATCACCTTATCAGGGGTCCGGCAGTCCGGCCGAAGTCCAAATGTATCTAAACGCGATGGAGAATCAACAGCAAGTAATCGATCGCGGCGCCACTTGCGCAGACGCAGGCATCATCGGCACTCCGAACATTCAGGTTGCGAGAGAGTGCGGTGGATGGGAGTCGAGCTTCTAGAGTCGATTCCAGCCTTCTCGATGCGGCCGCAAGCAATTCAGGTTGAGGTTCCGGCTCTGCAATTTGACCTCCGCTCCACTTGAGATTGTCAGAGGTTTGGATCAGATCCAGAATCATTCCTGGCGATGGAAAGAGTACTCTGCGGGGCGGCAAAGTGCCGCTCGCGTGGAGCGGACGGGCAATGTTTATCGATGGGTAACGAGCGAGTAGGGGATGATCCCCCTGACCTCGTTGAATCGCCGACGAGCTATTCAATCCTTGCTAGAATCTTCTTCCATCGTCGCAAACACGGTTCCCTTCCGGATTTTGAGGGTTGTAGAGAACACACATTTCCGTCCCTTCTTTCCACTCGTTTGAAGAATAGAATTCTCCTTTGTGGTGGATTCCATCAACGCCATAGGAAAAGGTAACGATGAAGTGGCTCACGAATAAGCTGCTCGGGGCGCGCAACAGAGAATCTTCCCAGCGGCAACTGTGGATTGTTGCGGTGGTGATCTCGGGCGCATATCCGCAAGGCATTTGAGCGATTCTCGTACTCCGTTCGGATCACTGCCGAGTGACCGGCAAACCGTCAGCTATTGGTTGATCAACAGTGGCCGAGACGCGCTAGCAAGAAATTGTGCTAATTTGTGCTACTCCCTCGAGCGTCTTGGCTATCTTGGATTTCTTAAACATTGTAGAGTCTGTAACTTTCGCATTTTCAATGCGTCCAATTGTCGGCGCCCCAGGTCTCGACTTTGAGACCTGGGATACCACCAACCCAAAAGCTGAGAGCTGAAAGCTAACGGCTGGAAGCGGTCTTTCGGCTGGAAAAAGCTCCCGTAGGGAGCGCCAGAAAATAGCCCAGGGCAAGTCGCCGTGGTCGGGGTCCCCAGCGAGCGATTTGTGCTCGTTGGGGTGACGAGGCGACGCAGCCCTGGGAACGCCGCCCCAAAGAACCCCCAGCCCCGCAGGGGCGAAAGAACCCACGGGCCAAAAGGCTAGAAGCTAGGAGCTAGCAGCTCGAAGCTGGCAGCCGAAGGCTGCCTTACAATTCGTCAATCGTTTTCGCCGCTGCGTGAATCGCTTCCGCGACCTTCTTGATCTGCTCCGGAGTCGCCTTCCCCCGCCACACCTTCGACATCACAGCCCCGCGCAGGTCCATGAACGCCTTCATCAACTCGGGCGACCGCCCGCGCCGGAATCCGCGCCCCGTCTCCTCAAGCCGCTCGAAAAGCTGGCCTACGCGCTCCTTGTTTGCCTCCAGGTACTTCAGGCCCTCCTCCGTCACGCTGTACACCTTCTTGCCATCGGTCTGCGCAGCCGTAATCAGGCCCTCCTCTTCGAGCAACGTCAACGTGGGATACACCACGCCGGCGCTCGGCGTGTAGCCGCCGCCCAGACGCTCTTCCATGGTCTTGATGAGCTGGTAGCCGTAGCTCGGCTGACCCGAGAGCAGCCTCAGAATCACGAGCCTGATCTCTCCGGCATCGAACAGCCGCTCCCGCCCCTGCCCAAATTCCCGTCCGAACCCGCGCCCGAACCCTCCATGCCGGCCCGGGCCAAATCCGCCGCCCGGCATCTCGAACCCGCCTCCGCGAATCCACGCGAAGCGGCGCTCCGCCCAACCTTGCGGTCCGCAAGACCCCTCGTGTCCCGCAAATCTCTGGCCACCGCATTCGCCGTGGCCTGCATGTTCAAAAACTTCTCTTCCAAACATTGTCTTTGGACCTCCTGTCCAAAATATATCTCAAACTATATCGCAAGATATATCGTAATGCAAGCTCAAATTGAGCCTTTCCACCCTGCCCAACCCAACCACCCAAAATTGAGCCTTTCCACCCTTCCCAACCGACCCACACTTACTGCACTTCGCAACATACCGACCAGTCGGTTTGTTTCACCTCGACTCCAAATCAAATCTGAGCGAAGCCGAAGGATCCCTGTCTCACCCCAGGGGGTCACCCCATCCCTCGTCAAGTGCTTCCGGCCCCCGATTCCGCCCAACCCTCTGAAAACTCGGCCAAAAAAGTTCCTCCAACTTTACAGATCAATTCGCGCATTTTGCTACGTTGAACACAGCGTCCACGAAAAGCGATTCCGGGCCGATGCCTGGCACATCGGACCCAAACTTTGCCTCGTTCGCCTATGGCCATCGGCTGGCGGCTGGGGGCGGTAATGATCCCTCCGCGACAAGATTGAGCAAAATGATACTGACCGGCTGGCCGAAAGATGGCAACATCCCTTCTATGGACGAGACGATACGAATACTAGCCACAGAGTTCGATGGCGATGACGGGCTGATTGTGACGTTCTCTGACGGAACGACCGGGGCATACGTAGTCGAGGAATTGCTGGAGTTGAGGCCGTTTCGAGATCGGGTGAAAACCGAGAAAACCAAAAAGCGCCTCGGAACGAATTGCTAGAAGCTGCTCTCCCCCACCATCTATAAGACCCCGACTCTGAAACTGTGAAACTGTGGACCGCACCGAATCAATCACTTACAGCCACAGTTTCACAGTCTCACAGTTCCCCAGCCTCGTTCTCGATCTCTGCTGAATCGCGCATTTCATTCCATCGCAGACTCGCTGACTGGCTAACTTCGCGGGCACTGCTAACTCCGCTAGCTCCGCTAACACCGCGAACTCCGCTAAACTAGTTCCATGTCGTCGATTCAGCGCAGAAAAACCCCGACTGTTGCCATCGGACACGTTCGCGTCGGCTGGGAAGTTCCCGTCGTCGTCCAGTCGATGACCAACACCGACACGGCCGACGTCCAAGGCACCATTGAGCAGGTTGCCGCGCTCGCCGTCGCCGGATCAGAGCTGGTCCGCGTCACGGTGAACAATGAAGACGCCGCAGCAGCGGTTCCGCATATCGTCGACGGCCTGGAAAAGCGCGGCCTCCGCGTGCCCATCATCGGCGACTTCCACTACAACGGCCACATCCTGCTCAAGAAATATCCCGCGACTGCGCGCGCACTGGCCAAATACCGCATCAATCCCGGCAACGTGTCGATCGGGCGGAAGGATGATTCGAACTTCGGCATCATGGTCGAGTGCGCCGTGGAGAACCAGAAGCCCGTCCGAATCGGCGTGAACTGGGGCTCGCTGGATCAGTCGCTGCTGACGCGCATGATGGACGAGAACAGCAAGCTTGCCGAGCCGCGCGCCGCGCGCGACGTAATGATCGAGGCGATGATTGAGAGCGCTCTCCAGTCCGCCGCTGCCGCCGAGCGCTACGGCCTCGGCCACGACATGATCATCCTGTCGGCCAAGGTGAGCGGGGTCCGCGATCTGCTCGACGTCTACACCAAACTCGCCGCCCGCTGCGACTATCCGCTCCATCTCGGCCTCACCGAAGCTGGAATGGGCTCGAAGGGCCTGATCGCTTCGACCGCAGGACTCGCGCCGCTGCTGCTTCAGGGGATAGGCGACACGATTCGCGTGAGCCTGACGCCGAAGCCCAACGGCGATCGCACGGAAGAAGTCCTGGCCGCGCAGCAGATTCTGCAGTCGCTTTCCATCCGCAGCTTCATGCCGCAGGTGACGAGTTGCCCCGGTTGCGGCCGGACGACCAGCACGTATTTCCAGGAGCTCGCCGAGCAGATCCAAAGCTACCTGCGCACGCAAATGCCCGAATGGCGCAAGAAGTATCCTGGCGTCGAGGAGCTCAAGCTCGCCGTCATGGGCTGCGTAGTGAACGGACCCGGCGAATCGAAGCACGCCAATTTGGGGATTAGTTTGCCCGGCACGTTTGAGGACCCGGTCGCCCCGGTCTACATCGACGGCAAGCTGGCGACGACGCTGCGCGGCGACACAATTGTGGCGGAGTTCAAGCAGATCCTCGACCACTACGTCGAAACCCACTACGGCCACACCGACAAGAGCAGCGAACTCGTGGGGACAAGATAGGGATCAGGGATCAGTGGTCAGTATCCCACCCTAAACGCAGAAAGCGCGTTTAGGATGGGGCACCCGCCCCATTGGCGGTGAGTGCGATGGTTGTCACATCCGAATCAGCTTTGGTCGCGCTACGCTGTCTCCAACTCTCGTTGGAGATTGATTATGCGGTACTGCCGTCCCGCTTGGCTCGCGGTCGTTGTCGTCTGCGCCCCCGCCCTCGCTTTCGCCGGCAAACCCAAGCCCTGCATGCCCGCCGGCCAGGCCGCGCAAATGCTCAACAAAGACATCTGCGTTTCCGCGCATATCTATGATGTAGTGCAACTTCCAGACGGCACACGCTTCCTGGATGTGTGCTCGCCGCAAACCCCCGACGACCAATGCCGCTTCACCGTTGTCAGCCTCTGGGCGGACCGCGACGAGGTCGGCGAGCTTAAGAAATACCGCGACGCGAACGTCGAAATTCGCGGCGTTGTCCGGCCCATGCACGGCCGCGCGGGCATGGTGCTCAGCCACGCTCGCCAGTTCTACGGCGGCCCGCCGAAGTTCAAGGCCAATCCCCTTCTCGCGCGCGGCTTCAGCGCCGACCAGGAGCGGCCGCCCATCAACGACCCGAACCTGCATGCGCAGGGCGGCCATCGCGCCTTCATGAACACGAGAGACCAGGAAACGCTGCCGGGGAAGTAGCGGGGTTAGGGGGGTGGCGGGGTTAGCGGAGTTAGCGGGGTTAGCGGCGTTGCTGGCTTGTTCCCTTGGTCCCTAGGTCCCTTAGTCCTTAGCGGCTGAAAGCTGCCACTACGCCTTCTCGAACGGATGCGCGAACCGCGCACCGTACCGGAGGATCACGCACGCGATGACCAGCGAAACCAGCGTCGCGCCCAGCCCGATGCTCAGGTTCGAGTGGTCGCTGATGGCGCCGATAATCTGCGGCGAGAAGGTGTCCCCGAAGGCGTGAATGCAGAAGAGATTCAATGAAATCGCCGTGGCCCGCACCGCGCCGTCCACCGAGTTCACAATGGCGGCGTTGAGCGGGCCGGTGTTCAGAAAGATGCAGAACTCGGCCACACAGAGCGCCGGGATCGTCGTCACCCGCGGCCCGAAGAACACAAGGATGCCAAACGGCAGTGTCAACACGACGCTCCAGAAAGAGAGCAAGTAGAGGGCGCGATGATCGGTGCGCTGCCAGCGCTGGGCGATCCAGCCGCCCACAATGGTGCCGCCGATGCCGTCGATCACGGTAATCGCTCCCACCACCACGCTCGCGTTGGCCACCGAGAGCCCGTTGACGCGATGCAGAAAGGTCGGCACCCATGCCGAAATTCCCCCCAGCGCAAACGTGATGGCGGCCAGGCCAAAGGTCGAAGTGAGGAACGCCCAATTCTTGAAGAGACGCAGGCGCGGCCGCACGAATCGGACACTGCCGAAGGTGAAGGTGATCGCCGCCAAGCCAAACGATGTCGGGAACGCGCCCATCTTGAAGAGACGCAGCCGCTTCTTGACGACACGCTCGAGCGCAGCCCAGGAGTCAATGCGCGATTGCACTGGCCGGTAGCGGTCCTTTGCTCCGCGTTCCGGCTCGCGGCCCCACACACCGTAGAGCGCGGCGACGACGAGGCCGGGAATCGCGCAGATGAGAAATGGCCCGCGCCAGCCCCAAAGGCTGCCCAGTTCGCCGCCCGCCAGGTAGCCCAGCGCCGCCCCCACCGGAATCGCCAGATAGAAAACCGAAAGAATCCGGTTGCGCTCGCGTTCCGGGTAGAAATCAGCCAGCACCGCCGGGCCGTAAATGCCAAAGGTCGCCTCGCCCACACCGACAAGGGCGCGCCGCGTGTAGAGGCTCCAGTAGCTGTGAACAAACGCGGTGCCCAGTGTGGCCAGGCTCCAAATCACTGCGCCCGTGATGATGAGTGGCTTGCGCCTGAACCAATCGCCGAGCCAGCCGCTCAGCGGAGCAAAAAGCATATAGGTGAGGAAGAACGCCGTCGTCAACGCGCCCATCTGCTGGTCCGTCGCGTGAAACTCCTTCTGAACCAGCGGCTGCGCACCGGGCAGAATGTACCGGTCAAGGTAGTTCAACAGGTTCAGTGCCAGGAGCAACGACACTGTGCCCAGGGCCGGGCTGATGCGCGGGCGCAGCGATCTGAGAAAAGTAGACAAGCGGTGTCAATCCAGTTGTTATCTGCAGGACTACAACGAATAGCACAGCGGGCTGCCGATAGCCCATTTCTTTGCGCCAAGAACGAGAACTTGGAACGAATCCTCAAGTCGCCCGAGGGAGTCCTTCGCGGGCTTTACACCTTTGGCCGTGGCCAGCGCGCCTCGATTGTCGTCCCGATTCCGCCGCGTGGGCGGAATTCGCCTTTCACTATCGCCCACACCGGGTCGCAGGCCCTTACCACGTCTTTCAGAACCCGGTTCACGATGTTCTCCTGGAAGATCCCGAGATTGCGGTAGCAAAACAGGTACTCCTTCAGCGACCTCAGCTCCAGGCACCGCTTCCGCGGCATGTAGCGGATGGTCAACACCCCGAAGTCCGGCAGGCCGGTCTTCGGGCAAACCGAGGTCAGCTCCGGATCGTCAATCTGGATCTCATACCCCGGAAACTGGTTCTGCCAGGTCTCGATCGCAGGAAAGGCAAAGTCCAGTCCGGCCTTGGCATGCTCGTCGGTGTACCTCGGTTTTCCTGCCATACCGGTATTGTAAGAGCCGCAACCGGCGCAGCGCGATCTGGCTTTCGCTCCATTTTTCTGTTTCTTATTCCATGTTTTTGAGTCCTATATACTAGCTCTGGTTAAGTGCATGGCTGAAGCAAGATCGCAAACGAGCCGTTTGGGGCTTTGGGCTGGTGCAGCCGTTGTCCTGGTTATCGTATTCTTCTCCGCGCGCTACTTTCTGCGCGAACGGCTGTCGGTGCGTGTGGCGCAGGTGGGGCACGCAATGCTGCTCAACACCGTCAGCACCAATGGGCGCGTGGAGCCAATCGTGAACCACCAGTTTTACAGCCCGATCGCCACCACGGTGAAAGCGGTGTATGCGCAGGAGGGCGACCAAGTCCCGGCCGGCAAGCTACTCATCGCGCTCGACGACGTGGCTGCTCGGGCGCAAGTCGCCAGCGCCGAAAGTGCCGTGAAAACCGCGCAGGCGTCGCTGGATGCGGCCAACCACAACGGAACCCAGGCGGAGCAGCAGGCCTCCGCTGCCGAGATCGAGCAGGACCGCCTGGTTCGCGATCAGGCCCAGCACGATTTCGACGCCCTCACGAAGCTGGTTTCTGCCGGCGCGGCCGCGCCCGGCGAGGTCGCCGCGTCGCGCCAGCGGCTTGACTCAGCCCAGGCGAGCCTGAATGCGGCCGAACAGAACGCGCATCATCGGTATTCGACCAATGAAGTGGCGCGTGCCCAGGCCGCTCTGAACGATGCGCAAGCGGCGCTCGAGGCTGCGCGCCATGTCGAATCTCAGATGGTCATCCGCGCCCCCGTTGCGGGAACCATTTACACCATGGATGCCGCGCCATCGGAATACGCGGAAGCCGGCAAATTGCTGCTTCAGATGGCGGACCTCCAAAACGAGCGCGTGCGCGCCTACTTCGACGAGCCCGACTTGGGGCGTCTGGGAACGGGGCAGAAGGTTCTCATCCGCTGGGACGCGAAACCGGTAAGTGAATGGCGCGGTCACATCTCCCGCCTTCCCGTCACCGTGGTCGCTTACACTACCCGCAATGTCGGCGAGGTACTCATCGACATCGACGATCCGGAAGATGGCCTGCTGCCAGATACCAACGTCACCGTCACCGTGACCACCGACGCCGAGCCCAACGCGCTCACCATGCCGCGCGAAGCGCTCCACGAGCAGAACGGAAAGTACTACGTTTATAAGGTCTCCAACGGTGAGCTTACCCGCGTCCCTGTCACCATCGGAACGCCCAATCTCACCCAGGTGCCGATTCTCTCCGGGCTCAAAGACGGCGAAATCGTCGCCACGGGCTCAACCACCGGCCAGCCCTTGCAGGAGGGCATACCGATCAAGGAAGTACGGTGAAGCGCTCCTCCGCAATGGCCCTTGCGCTAACGGTGGCATGCCTGGCGGGGGCTGCCGCCAGTTCGAGTTACGCGCAGATCTCTCAAGCGACGCTCGCCCAAGCCAACGCAGCGCTGCAGGCAGGCAAAGCCGACAAGGCGCTCGCTCTGTTGACGCCGCTCCCTTCCACTGGAACTGGCGCTGCCGAGGCCCAGAACTTCCTCTGCCGGGTGCGATTCATGCTCCAGCAATGGTCGCAAGCTGCAGCCGAGTGCCAGCAGGCAGTGAATCTCGACGAGCAGAATTCGGATGATCACATGTGGCTGGGGCGCGTGCTAGGTCAGCAGGCCAGCCACGCGAGTTTCGTTTCCGCATACGGTATCGCCAAGCACTCGCTCTCTGAAATGCAAACCGCGGTAAAACTCAATCCCCAAAATGGCCCGGCTTTATCCGACCTCGGTGATTATTATGCCCAGGCTCCCGGCATCGCGGGCGGTGGAACGGACAAGGCGCAGACGATCGCTTTGCAACTTGACAAGATTGACTCGGCCCGAGCTCAGCAGTTGCGCGGCGATATCGCCATGGCCAAAAAGGACTACACCACGGCCGAAACTGAGTACCGCCAGGCAGCGGCTGTCAGTTCTGAGCCCGCTCACTATTGGACTGTGCTCGCAAATTTTTATCGTGGCCGCCAGCGTTGGTCCGATTTGGATACGGCCATTCAGAATTGCGTCACCGCGGCGGCGAAGGACAAGAATTCCGGTATTGCGCTTTATGACGGCGCCGGCGTGCTCATCGCGTCGAATCGGAATCCGTCACTTGCCGCGCAGATGCTGGAAAATTATCTTTCCGGCTCATCCAAGTCAGAGGAAGCACCGGCATTCATCGCCCACATTCGCCTGTCGCGCCTCAAACAGCAGCTCGGCGATGGCGCGGGCGCCAAGAGCGAGATGGCGATTGCCGCCCAGATGGCGCGGGAGTTTAATCCGGCACAGGGTTGAGACATTGATAAGAAAAGCGCTTGTGAAGCTTGCAGAAAAGTCGCTCACGTTCCTGGCGCCAACTTTGGCGGGCCTGGCGCTTGTCACCGGGTCTGCCCTGGCATCGGCGCAGGTCTCGCTCACCTCCGTGGTGGAGCTGGCCCAGGAAAACTCGAGTGCCGTCAAGCTCGCCAACACCGACCTTCAAAAGGCGCAGGCCGCCCTCGCCCGGACTGAAGACGCATATATTCCGAACTTCGTCATCGGATCCCAGATCGGCTACTCTCACGGCTTCCCAACCGGCCAGCCCTCTGTCGGGAGCGCTACGATGCAGTCGCTGGTTTTCAGCTTCTCTCAGCGTCAATACACCAAGGCTGCACAGGCCGGTGTGGAGGCCGCCAACCTGAGCGTCAAGGATGCAAAGGAGCAGGTCGCTCTCGACGCCTCTATGGATTACATCGAGCTGGACACAGTCATGAGCGAACTCGATGCGGTTCACGTGCAGGAGCAGGATGCGGATCGTCTCGTCGCCATCGAACAGCAGCGCACTGAAGCCGGTGTCGATCCCCTCAGCGCTCTGCTGCAGGCGCAACTGACGGCGGCGCAGCTCAAACTGAGTCGTCTGCATCTGGAGACCCGTTCGGCCACGCTCGCCAAACAGCTTGCCACGCTTACCGGCCTGCCGGTCGGTTCCATCACCCCCGACCACGCGAGCATTCCTGAGATTCCCGCCGTGTCGGCCGATGAAGCTCCACGCCCCCTTCCCGGCATTCAATCCGCAACTGTCCTGGCGCGCTCCAGACTGCTGGAGGCAAAGGGAGACGATCTGGCATGGCGCCGCCCATCGATCGGGTTCGGCGCCGTCTATAACTACGACTCCAATGAGCTGAACAGTTACAGCACCTATTACAAGAACTTCACTCCGAACAACGTCAGTTTTGGTCTCCAGGTTTCGATTCCCTTTTTCGACTTTGCCATTCGCGCAAAAGCAAAGGTCACCGCTGCCGATGCCTTGCGCGCCCGCGTTGAGGCCGAGCAGGCACAGCAACAGAATGACATTCAGATCGCTGAGCTCACAGCGAGTTTGCGCGAGCTGGATGCACAGGCTGAAGTCGCCAGGCTCAAGCAGCAAATCGCCACCGAGCAATTGAAGACCGTCACCACCCAACTCGAACTGGGCAACGGCGCCACCAACATCGCTGGCGCGCCGCCACAGCTTTCGCCTGGCGCGGGGCAGCAGGCCCGCATTGACGAGCGCCAAAAGTACCTCGATGCGCTCGATGCCTCGCTCGACCTGAGCAAAGCGCGCCTGAACCTGCTCCGCGCTCTCGGCCACATGCAGGACTGGCTGAACGAGCTCCACGCCAAGTAATGCAAGCCAGGAACCCCGAGACTAACCCCTTAATGGAACTCACACCTGGGTCAAACTACTGGAAACTCCGTTGATTCCGCTGGATTTATAGGCAGAATCCACCCGTTCCGCGCTCACTCTAACTGCTCCGCCTTCTTCCGCCAATCCGTCTAAGAAAACAGCCTGAATGATAGAATGAAAGAGATGCCTATGCCCCTGAAAACACTCCTCCTCAACCCTCCCTCGTTCGAGAACTTCGATGGCGGCGCCAGTTCGCGCTGGCCGGCGACGCGCGAGATCGAATCCTACTGGTACCCTGTCTGGCTCACCTATCCGGCTGGCCTGCTCGAGGGTTCGCGGCTGCTCGACGCCCCGCCCCACCACGTCTCCGCCCAGGAAACCATCGAGATCTGCAAAGCCTACGAGTTTCTGGTGCTCTTCACGTCCACCGTCGGCTGGGAGGGCGACCAGCGCCTCGCCGAAGCCATCAAGGCGGCGAATCCGTCGATTCGCATCGCGTTTGTCGGGCCGCCGGTCACAACGGACCCCGACCGCGCCCTCAACGAGTGCGCCGCTCTCGACTTCATTTGCCGCCGCGAGTTCGATTACTCCGTCGTCGAGTACGCGCAGGGCAAGCCGCTCAACGAGATCCTGGGCATCAGCTACAAGAAGGATGGACAGATTATCCACAACCCCGATCGCCCGCAGGTCGAAGACCTGGACGCGATGCCATGGGCAACGAAGATTTACAAGCGCGACATGGATGTGACGCGCTACAACGTTCCCTTTCTGCTCCATCCCTTCATCGCGCTTTACTCCACGCGCGGCTGCCCGGCGCAGTGCACCTTCTGCCTGTGGCCGCAAACGCTCAGCGGCCACGCCTGGCGCAAGCGCTCCACTGACGATGTCGCTGCCGAGCTTGCCTGGGCGAAGCAAAACTTCCCCGATGTGAAGGAATTCTTCTTCGACGACGACACCTTCAACATCCAGAAGGTGCGCACCATCGAGCTCTGCGAAAAGCTCAAGCCCCTCGGCCTCACCTGGAGCTGCACCTCGCGCGTTACCACGGATTACGACACTCTGAAGGCAATGCGCGAAGCCGGATGCCGTCTGCTGATCGTCGGCTTCGAATCCGGCGACCCGCAAATCCTCAAGAACATCAAGAAAGGCGCCACCGTCGAGCGCGCCCGCGCCTTCGCCAAGGACTGCCACGATCTGGGCCTGACCATCCATGGAGATTTCATTCTTGGCCTGCCCGGCGAAACCAGGGAGTCCATCCGCAACACCATCAACTTCGCCAAGTCCCTTGACGTAGA
>Ga0182027_10005511_pt1 | contig 19205 bp, 20 predicted proteins | sample 712E1DmetaG_FD_121300 | JGI IMG/M metagenome (GOLD analysis project Ga0182027, IMG submission 121300) | Permafrost microbial communities from Stordalen Mire, Sweden - 712E1D metaG (Illumina Assembly) | ecosystem: Environmental > Terrestrial > Soil > Wetlands > Permafrost | place: Sweden...
GCTGATAGAAGATTGATTTTAAAGATTGCTATGCACCCGATATTTTATAAAAGAATATTGTTCATGTTCCTTATTAAAAAAAGGGACTTGCTTTTTTACATAGAAGAATTGAGGATTACTGATGGAAAGAGAGCAACAGCTCGCTTTAACTGCGCAGAAACGCATCGGCTGGGAACGATTGTTTTGCCATCATTTTTGATATGAGTATTTATGGAATTAAACCCAAAAAAGTTACCAAATTAGTGAGCTCCCTGTATCGATTTTGTCCATCTATGAGAATGATATGAAACTCTGCCCCGCGCTCTTGTCTGAAATATACCGTCCAAGAGCCCCCATGTTCTCCGGTAAATGATCCATTGCTGGTGCAATCTCAAGGATGGACGTTTTTACGGTTCTTTTCAATATCTAGAACACCATATCTTATTTCTTTCGTGCGGTCTTTTTATCCGCAATCAAATCCAGCCGCCGGATTATCATCGGGGATCTGTGTCACTTCATGAGCAAAAGTTCGCTCTTCTTATTGTAAAGGAAGCGGACCATGTAGTATTCGAAGGGATAGCCGCTCTCATAGTAGCGAAATTTCTGCTTGTGCCGCATATCGATGGCCTCCATAGTTGATATCCCTATCAGGATGACGTTTCCGTTCTGAACATTCTCGAATGGGTTGATAGTCCCGACAATCGCATAGCGGATGCCAGCATCAACCGCGAATCCGCCGGTACTGCGCAGGGTATTGGGTCCAAGCACCGGTACGACCAGGTATGGGCCGGAATCGACACCCCAGTAGCCCAAGGTCTGGCCAAAGTCCTCACTTTGCGCTTCCAGGCCAAAACTGGTGGCCGGGTCAAACAGTCCACCAATGCCGATGGTACTGTTGGTCACGAAGCGACCAAACGTTATCAGGGCTTTTTTCCCTTTCAACTGGAAGAGGCTGTTGTAGAATGTACGGACCTCCCCGATGTTGCTGAAAAAGTTGGTAACCCCTTTCTGGATAAGGGTGGGAGTGATAAATTCATAGCCACTCACTACGGGGAGGAAGAAGTATCTGTCAAAGTGATAGTTGAAGTTATACATGTTTAGGTTGAACCTCTCCCAGGGGTCTGCAATGTCGACGACCCGCTCATCGTCACTGAATTCGCTTACTGAGTGCATTGCCGGCACCTCGGGAGTAAATTTGGCGGTGGTCGTCGTGGCGCATCCGGAGAGAGACAGCACCAGATACAGGGCAACGACAACCGAGCAAACCCGACATATGGCAGAAGACATAGTGATGCAACTCCTTATCATTTGAAGAACCCGATAATATAGGCCATGTTGTCCCGGTACTCGAGGTTGCCGAGATGACCCCCCCGGGGATAGACCTTGGTCCGCTCACCGAACAACTGGCGAAGATAATCAATTTCAGCCGGCGACAGGATGAAGTCGTTATCGTTGGTCATCACGCCGAACTTGGAGGACGACTTCAGGTACCCCTCGATGCTCTTGAGGCCAAGCGAATCAATGAACTCCTCCCTGGTGAGCCCCGGCCGCTTCTTTAGAAAGTACGGATACAAGTACTCATCGAAGTAGTTGATAAAACTCAGGTGGACGCAGACCAGAAAATAATCACCAAGCGGATCGGTTGCGCTCAGGATCCGGTTCTTAGGGACGACGTAGCCGCCATTGGTCATGACGTCGGAGGAAAAGATCATCCCGGCTGAAGAGATCCGGAAAGAGAGCCCGACCAGTCCCCCGTCTTCAACATGGGAGAAAAGCTTGGACTTGTAAACCGCATAGAGGAGCTTATCATTGAAGTCGATGAAATCGCCCCGGCGGTAGAACTCGGTGAACTTGGCCAGCATGTCATTGAAATAGGCGCCAATTTTCCTCGGGCCACCGGGGATCTTGTCCAACAGCCCCTCGATCCTCGTTACTGAGTTATAGAGGTTCACAGCCGGGTTAACCATGAGGACCTTGCGAAAGTTGAAAATCTTCCGCTCCTCATCCAGCTTGGCCACAAAAGCAGCCTGGGTTCCGCCCAAGCTGTAGCCGCCAAGGTAGAAGTCGGACACCTCGATATCTTCCTTCACCTTGTTCCAGGCGTTCTCCATCACTCGGTAGAGGTCTGCCGCGTCTTCGGTCAGATCGCCGGGAACATGGCTATCGGAAGCGGAGATGATAAAGTTCGGGTAGGTAGGGGAAGGCAGGGTAATGACATGGTAGCCCGCTTTGTAGAGCTCCTTCATCATCGCCACGATATCCTGAGACTGATCGCCTGCGCCAGTGCCGGCGATCAGGAAAACCAGCGGCGCTTTCTTATCCTGATAGGCCAAGGTGCAGCGCAGCCCCTTATCGTAAAAAAAGATATCCGGCTTCTTAATGTCCGGGATGACGTCGAGGACGAGTTGTCTGACCGATATTTTGTCGGGGGGGGCGAGTTTGAGGTTATCGGGGGTCCCTAGGATCGTAGCCTCATAGGAGCCCGGAATCGGGTAACCATACCCGTCATCAGTCGCCCAGCAGGCAGCAGGCAGCAGGACAAGACAAAGCCAGAAAATAACGGCAAGTCTCAGGTGTTTCATGGAATCTTTCCTGTATTGAAGTATAAACCGGCTATCTTTTTCATCAGTACCTTCAGCTTTTAACTTTAGATTATTACTTAGTTCCTCAGTGATCTCCTTGACCTTACCCTTCACTTCGTGAAACGTTCCTTCCGCCACCTGATAAAGAAGGTTTCTGACCGACCTGCGAATGCTTTAAGAAAAGCTATTTAGCAACTTTGTAAAGAATTGTAATAAATTAATCTAATTACTTAGTATTTGTCAATAATTTTCATTCGGAAATATTGATAATTAAATGTTAGGCGTGATGCCGGTGTTTGTCGTCTGGCGTAAATTGTGTTTATTACGGATTGAAGTCTAGCATCCATGCGAAAAAGGCAGATCTATTGACTACAGGAAGTTGTCGGTAAAAATAACCTTAGTAGCTCATCAATTCCGATACGCTGCGCTAACGGGATAATTTGAACCGCCCGCTATTATTTTTCCGTAGCTGCAATTCGCAATCCTTTAAGGAGATTTTCCTCGATGTCTATCTCACCGCTCTCCTCGCATTGTCGGTACAATTGCGCTCCCTGCTCACCGGGTACGAAGATTTCCTCCACGCCTGGAAGCTTTTTCGTTGCCTTGATCTTTTCTATCATCCTGCCTACATTTTCGATGAATTCGCTGCGATCCCCAAGGAGATCGGGGTCGATGGCCAATACCAGATGCCCCCAGTTCTTCTTGCTGTTGTCGATTCCCGCAAAGGCCGCACCCACCAATGGACCGGCTAAGATCTCGGCCATCATGCCGAGACCAGATCCTTTGTAGCTTCGGTCAAAGGAACGAATGGCACCCTGAATGGCGGAAGCAGGATCCGCCGTGGGGTTTCCCTGCGCATCGTAGGCCAGATCGTCAGGAATCTGCTGTCCGGCGGTCCTTGCTTCGACGAGGCCGAAGAAAGAGATGGCCGCCGTAGACATATCGAGGACGACAGGTGAGGGTTCGGCAGGAATGGCAATGGCGATGGGGTTCGTGCCGAAGACCGGCTCGTAAGATCCGTACATGGCCACCCTTTCTGGGGAACGACCAAAGACGAATCCGATAAGCCTTTCCTGAGCGATCCGGGTTGCGTAATACCCGACTGCGCCGGACGAGGTCGAGGTATTGAAGGTTCCTATAATCCCGAACCCGCTCTTCTTTGCCTTTTCGATCGCCATGGTGATCGCCTTTCCCATCACGACCATGGCCTGATTTTGGCTTCCGTCGATACGGGCAGAGATAGGGGTTTCCTTTACGATTTTTATTTCCCCGGCGTTGGGGTTTCTAGGCATGCCAGGGCCGATGAGTTTGACCACACCCTGGTTATTACCCCTGAGCTGGGCATACAGGAGCACGTCCGTCATAATCTTAATTTCCTCGGCATCGTACCCGCTGTTCTTCAGGGCCTGTGATGTCAGTTTCTCCAGTTCCTTAACGGTTATTTTCATCATGTCTCCTTCTATACCAGCACTTTTATTTAACGTATCAAGACAATCACGATGACCAGGGAACCCAATATAAATCTGTACCAGGCAAAAGGAAGGAAATTTTTGGTCTGAACATATCGAAGTAAAAACCCAATACTGAGGATGCCAGTAACGAAAGAGACCAGTATACCGATAATAAAATTTACAGTTATCTCAGACGGATTTGATATAAGATGGGGCAACTTAACCAGAGCGGCGCCAAATATAATGGGAGCAGATAATAAGAACGAAAATCTGGCTGCCCCTTCTCTGGTCAGTCCCATCAATAATCCCATAGTCATGGTGATTCCCGAACGTGAAACTCCTGGAATAATCGCCAGCGCTTGAGATAAGCCAATGAAAAGACTGGTTCTGAAAGTTATACAATTCATGTCAATATTCTTGGCGCTTCTCCGATCCGCCCAGTACAAAAGAACGCCCAATAGGATCAGCATAACCGCGATTAAAATAGGCTCTCTGAATATGGTCTCGGCTTTTTTCTCCAGCAGAAACCCCACGATTGCCCCTGGAATAGAGGCGGCAACCAGATACCAAAACAATCGGCCTTCCGTGCTGCGAACATCTGTCAATCCCTTCGTGACTAACTTCAGCCAGTCTTTCCAGAAGTAAATTGCCACCGAAATAAGAGTACCGATATGGAGCGCAATATCGAAAGTGAGTCCCGGATCATTCCACTTAAAAAGCCAGGGAATCAGCACCAGATGCGCCGAGCTTGATATGGGCAGGAACTCTCCCAATCCTTGAACCAATCCGAGTATAGCCGCTTGTAATGTAGACAACACACGCCTCGTTATTAAGAATTGATGGAACTATATCGAACCTTAGATCGATATACCATACCGGATTGTGTTTTAAAGGTAGGCGTCAGATTTTGTCTGCGTCTTCGATAAAACATTTACTGAGAGCACCGGAATCAAGCAGTGACCACATCTTTGCTCTGGCTACTTCCGCCATCAATCCGTTTTTGATGATAAATATATCCTGGTAAGCAAGTTCATTTATTATTTCCCTGATTTCTGCCGGCTCTTTATGGGTGAGCAGGGCAAGTCTTGGTAAGTGCTCTTCGATAACAACTTGCGCATGGTCCATAAAATGAATTACAATAACCATGCGTGTCCACAGGTTGGTTAATTCATCGAGAGCCGTGTTGGATTTTTTTAAGCGGCGGGAAAATTCTTTGAGCATGAAAATACCGACTTCCCGGCTTTCTCTGACCAAATTACGGAAAGTATCGCCATCAATCACTGCCAGATGGCTATCCTCAAGAGCACGCGCGGTGGCGCTACGGCGAATATCAATGAGGGCAGCCATTTCACCAAAATACTGTCTGGCCCCCATTTCGGCCACTACTTTTTTTATCTGACAGGAAACTCTCTCCAAACAAACTCGTCCGGAGAGGATATAAAACATTTCGTTCCCGCTATCGCCTTCGTTAAAGATGATGCTGCCTTTCTCATAAGTGTGACCGAATTTTTTAAAGAGCCGTTCGTCAACTTTCATGAATGTTTTGCGGGGTTTGAGCATTGCTCTTTCCAGCAAGATAATATCACGGCGCTGATACGACGACATAAGCTCTGCGCAAAATAGAAAAATCAAGGCCACATAAAACACCCAGATGACTAAAATAACGATCGTTTCCAAAGAACCGAAGATCACTCCATAATGGGTATAGTTGGATATGTACCAGGTGAAGTACTGTTTGACGATTTCTATAAGCAGAGCAAAGATAGCGCTGCCGGCTAAGAGAACGGAAGAACGAATTTTAACCATGGGGATTACCCGGTAAACGAAGTAAAAGAAAATTACCGATATTGCATAGGGAACAAGATAACGTAAAAAAGCTCCCGACATGGCGGTAAGAGAAATTTCGATACCGCTGGGCATTTCCACCGGCTGCTTCATCAGCAAAACGGCTACATAGCTGATGGCGACACTGGTCGCGCCTACAATCCATCCCATAGGGATCATGGAGATTGCCAGCAGTTTGGAGATAAAATAATTACGCTTTTTCTGAGAACGGAAAATAATGTTTAACGCCATCTCTATGGAATTGAAAATCGCGGCGGAAAGCCACACCAGTCCCAGCAGCCCCACCCAGCCCAGTAGTTTACTTTTGCTTTCGATTTGACCCAGTTGCTCCATGAGCTTTTCGGAAAAGTAAGGATTGAAGCTTTTTATGGCTTCAAGGATGTCGGCCTGAATTTGCGGGTAAGAGCTGAAAATATGTCCCGCAACAATAATGGTCAGGATAAAAAGCGGAATAGCGGAAAGGATTGTATAGAGAGCAACTGCCGCCGCTTGGTTAGCGTCGCCATTGGCGCGGTAATTTTTAAAGGAATCAGCCAGAATATCCCAGCCGCTTACTGCCTTCATTTTTAACGATTCGGAACGCTGGTTGGTTACCGGTGATGTGCTTTTCTTCTTTTTAAGCATAAAAGTCCGCTAATTTTTAAGCTATGGGTATAAATAATCCTACAACTTGTAAAATTTTATTGCAATGGTTAAGCTGCTGCGGTAATTTGTATTCGTGCACACGATTCGGTTTTTAATTATTTCATTTCTGATTCTAATAATGCTTCTCGCTTGCGGCAAGGAGAATCCAGAAGATAAGCCGCAGCAAATGTCAGCCAAGCTACCCGCCTATGGCGATATAATGGTCAGGGGTGATATTGGGGATGCCAGCAATCTAATTCCTCTGCTGGCCTCCGATAAGCCGTCGCACGATGTCGCCGGGTTGGTTTATAACGGCCTGGTGAAGTATGACAAAAATATGAATATCACCGGCGATCTTGCCGAATCCTGGAAAATTTCCGCCGATGGTCTTATCATCACCTTTCATTTGCGCAAGGGCGTTAAGTGGCATGACGGCCGGCCGTTTACAGCCGCCGATGTTCTTTACACTTATCAGGTAACTATTGATCCGAAAACACCAACAGCTTATTCGGGAGATTTTCTGAAAGTTAAGAAAGCGGAAATCCTCGACGATTACACTTTCCGTGTAACCTATGACCAGCCGTTTGCCCCGGCGCTGATTAGCTGGGGGAGCTCTATCCTGCCCCGGCATCTTCTGGCAGGAAAGGATATAACGAAAAGCCCCCTGAAGCGCCAGCCCATCGGCACCGGCCCTTATATGTTTAAAGAATGGATTGCCGGCCAAAAAATTGTTCTTATATCCAATCCCGATTATTTTGAAGGGCGTCCTTACATTGACGGTTATATCACGCGGATCATTCCCGATACCGCCACCATGTTTCTGGAATTGCGCGCTCAGGGCATCAGTTATATGGACTTGACACCGCTGCAATATACGCGGCAGACGGAAAATAATTTATTTCAGAAAAATTTTAGCAAGTATCGCTACCTCGGCTTTAAATACACCTACCTGGGCTACAATTTAAAAAATCCACTTTTCACCGATAAAAGAGTAAGGCAGGCAATTTCTTACGCTATCAATAAAGAAGAAATTATCAGCGGCGTTTTGCTGGGGCTGGGTAAACCGGCGACAGGCCCTTACAAACCAGGAACGTGGGCTTATAACGGCAAGGTTAAAACCTATCCATACAATCCTCAGAGAGCCAGGGAACTTTTGCGCGAAGCCGGCTGGATTGATGCCAATAGCGACGGTATTTTAGAAAAGGGCGGTCAGCCCTTTGTTTTTGAGATAATTACAAATCAAGGAAATGAAACGCGCCAAAAATGCGCGGAAATAATTCAGCGACAGTTAAAAGAAGTAGGCATCAATGTAAAAATCAGAATATTGGAATGGGCGGCATTTGTGAACGATTTTATCAACAAACGGCGCTTTGATGCAGTTATTTTGGGCTGGACGATTACCCTGGATCCCGACGCTTATGATGTCTGGCACTCCAGCAAAACAGCTCCTGAAGAATTGAATTTTATGTCTTACAAGAATCGTGAAGCAGATGAACTGCTGGAAAAAGGACGCGGCACATTTAATCAGAAGGAAAGGAAAAAATACTACGACCGTTTTCAGGAGATATTGGCCGAGGATCAGCCCTATACCTTTCTTTATGTTCCGGACGAATTAATTATTATCAGCAACCGCTTTCGCGGCATTACACCTGCGCCTATCGGCCTCGACTATAATTTTATCAAGTGGTATGTTCCTCAAGATGAACAAAAGTTTGTCATGACCAGATGAGACCTTGGCGTTTCATAGCCGCAGGTGAGCTTGAATATTAAATAGTATTAACGCTAGGGGGAATTCTTTTGTAATCTCTTCTCCATATCCAGACAACACAGGATGCCGATAAACTCGATCGTCCCTTTTTGAAAAAGCGACAAGCCTGCCAGATCGAGAGTAGCTTGCCGGCTGTAAAATGGTTCTTCGCAGGCGTGTATCCACAACATCAGTAATTTTAACCGGCCATATTCTCTGGCCGAGTTTTGGAAAACAGCAGAAGGGATATCCGTAACAATGTCGTAAATTCGGGCGCGGCCGCCGTCTTTGAGAATACGAAATATTTCATTGAAGCCGCGCACAGGATTTTTCCAATGGTGCAGTGATTGCGTGCTGACCACCATGTCAAAGGAATTGTCAGCGTAAGGCAATAAATCCGCAGAGCCTTGTTCCAACAAAATATTAGCAGAAACTTTTGCGCGAGCGATATTTTCCCGGGCTTTTTTCACCATATCAGCCGATATGTCCATACCGGTGAGCTCAAGTTGCGGCGCCAGTTGATGCAATTTTAGCAAAAGCCAGCCGGGGCCGGTGCCGATATCCAGTAATTTGTCCCGGGAACAATATTTGGTAATATCTTTAGCGGTAAGCTCGTAGTGTTTTTGGAATATACTGGTCGTGCTGACAGCGTTATAAAAGAAACAGCCGGGCCAGGGAATGCTCTCGGCCTGAAGGCACCTCAGCAGCCTTCGCCAGCAGGGTAGAGGGGGCAGGTATTTATTTAATGACGATTTTAGCGCTACCATTATCCCTGACTTTAGCCTGGAAATTCTTGATGCCTATCGATACTTCTTTCAAATGGCCGGCGGAAGTAATCATGCAGGGAATTATTTTGTTAAGCTTTTCTTCATCTTTAGACAGATAGTCAAAAAAACCTGTGACCATAGCTTGGGCGATATCTGCTGCATCCATGTTGATGCGGTTTTCTCCCAGCAGGTCAAAGGCAAAGCTGTTCAGCAGCATGTCATCGATGGCGCTAATTATTTGGTAAGCGGCGGTTTGAATTTTATCATAATTGGCTGTAGCGCGATTCCCCAAACCGAAGAGCATTAACATTTCCGACCCAATGCGCTGAGGGAAGGGGAAAATAACCTTTTCCGCGAATTTTCCGCCGATTTTTCCTTGCTTGATTTGATGCGATATTAGCCCGTTGAGACGCCAATCGATAAATCCGCAAATTCCGCGCGGCGGTTTTTCATCGGAAAAAATACCCAAGGCCAGACATTTATGATTTGGCAGGTCGGCCGGTTCTGTTGATAGATGTATCTGCATTTTTTTTATTGCTTAATTTTAAATTGAGCGCATCTAGAATGCCGTTGATAAAAGATCCGGAATTCTCCGAGCCGAAAATCTTACCCAGGTCAATGGCTTCATTCAAGGTAACTTTCGGTGGAATATCATCGCAGTAGAGAAATTCAAAAACAGCCATGCGCAAAATGCTGATATCCACCTTGGGCATTCGTCCCAACGACCAATTGTCCGAACAACCGGCGATAAGCCGATCGAGTTCCTCCCTGTGTTCCCATGTACCTTGCACTAAAGACGCGGCAAATTCTTTAGCCGCTTTTGGGGCAACGAAATTTCCCCAGAAAAGATCGAGTGCCTTTTGCACATCAATATTTACAAAGTTTAGACTGTAAAGAACCTGTAAGGCAATTTCCCGTGCCTTTCTACGTCCGCGCATTTAAAATCCCGAACCTCATAAAAATTACGATTTAAATTGCCCCTTAGCTGTTTGATGCCCTGTAGAAAAAGGTTTGGCTTCTAAATCTTTTTAAATAAATCGACTATTTCTATTGCCGTCATCGCGGCATCGGCGCCTTTATTTCCGGACTTTGTTCCCGCGCGTTCAATCGCCTGCTCAATCGTATCCGTCGTCAATACGCCGAATACCACCGGAACTTCGGTTTCCAGGCCGACGCTGGCGATGCCTTTGGACACTTCTGCGCTGATATACTCAAAGTGCGGGGTCGCGCCGCGAATTATGGCTCCCAGACAAATTACCGCGTCAAAGCGGGCGCTTTTTGCCAATTTTTTTGCCGTGAGCGGTAATTCAAAAGAACCGGGCACTTTATAGATAGCAATATCTTTTTCCTCCGCGCCTGCTCTCATCAACGCGTCGACGGCTCCGTCGATTAACCTGCTGCAAATAAAATCGTTAAAACGGCTGGCCACAATGCCAAACTTCATTCCCTTGGCGACAATTTTTCCTTCAATTATTTTCGGCATGATTCATTACCATCCTTTAATGAGACTTAATTTTTGCAAGCAACGCGTAGCAAAAATTCTAGCCGAATTAATGAAACTCAAGTTTCAGAAACAAAGTGAGCTGAAACTTGTAAGTTGAATTAATCCCGCGAGTTTAAGCGAAGCGGGATGGGTTCAATGTTCCTACGCATGCTTGGGTTAAGCTACCTAAATTTTCAAAAGATGTCCCATCTTTTTTTGTTTAGTCTGCATATATCTTATGTTGCTTTCGTTCGGGTGCATCTCTAGGGGGATTCTTTTAGTAATTTCGATTCCGTAACCCTCGAGTCCGACTATTTTTTTAGGGTTATTCGTCATCAATCGCATTTTGCGCACTCCCAGGTCGACCAGAATCTGCGCCCCGATACCGTAATCCCTTAGATCTGGCTTAAAACCAAGGGCTATATTGGCTTCGACTGTATCATGTCCTTCTTCCTGCAAAGCGTAAGCTTTGATTTTATTCACCAGTCCAATTCCACGGCCTTCCTGCCGCATGTATACGATGACGCCTTTGCCTTCCTCTTCCACCATTTTCATCGCGCAATGGAGTTGATCACCGCAGTCACATCTTTTCGAGGCGAAAATATCTCCGGTTAAACATTCCGAATGCACGCGCACCAAAACTTCATCCTCCTTATTGATTTCACCCTTGACCAGGGCAATGTGCTGCATTTGGTCAACGTCATTTTCGTAAACGATAATATTGAAATCGCCACCGTAGCATGTAGGAATTGTTGCCTGGGCCACCCTTCTGATAAGCGATTCATTCTGCATCCGGTAGTCAATAAGGTCGGCAATGGTGACTATCTTTAAGTTATATTCACGGGCAAAAACTTCCAAATCCGGCATCCGTGCCATTGTGCCATCGTCCTTCATAATTTCACAAATTACACCCGCCGGCGTCAAACCGGCCAGGCGGCATAAGTCCACCGACCCTTCGGTTTGTCCTGTGCGCACCAGAACACCGCCTTTACGGGCGCGAATGGGAAACACATGGCCGGGGCTGACTAAATCTTCCGGTTTTGCCTCCGGATTGACGGCAGTTTTAATTGTTGTTGCCCTGTCCGCGGCGGAAATTCCGGTGGTAACGCCGTTTCGCGCTTCAATGGAAATAGTGAATGCCGTTCCGAAACGCGCTTTATTATCCTGAACCATTTGTTTTAGATTAAGTTTGTCCGCAAGTTCTTCGTTAAGAGTCAAGCATATCAATCCCCGCCCATAACGTGCCATGAAATTAATCTTTTCCGGCGACGCAAACTGCGCGGCCAGGCAAAGATCGCCCTCATTTTCCCTATCTTCGTCATCAACGAGAATAACCATTTTCCCGCCGCGAATATCATCAATTGCTTTCTGAATAGTGCTTATTGCCATTGCTGTATCCTTACTTATCTAAAAAACCGTGTCGCTCTAAGAAATCATTATCTATTCCCCGGGAAGAATGCAATAATTTTTCCACATATTTACCCAGAATATCCGTTTCAATGTTAACCCAATCGCCTTCTTTTTTCATCACTATTGTCGTCTTATCCACCGTATGCGGGATTATATTAACATAAAACCGGCCTTTTTCAAGTTTGTTTACGGTAAGACTTACGCCGTCTATGGCTACCGAACCTTTTTCTACTATATAACGCGAAAGTTTATCGTCCAGTTCCACGGCCAAAATAAGCGAACCGGATTTCTGTGTTTGGGAAAGAATTCTGCCTGCGGCATCAATATGGCCTAAAACAAAATGCCCGCCAAGGTAACCTCCTACCCGCAGTGATTTTTCCAGGTTGACTTTATCTCCCGTGTGCAATCGTTTAAGATTTGTTTTGTCCAGTGTTTCTGCGGAAACGTCAGCGTTAAATATATTTTGATTTCTGGCGATGACGGTAAGGCAAGCGCCATTCACAGCGATACTGTCGCCAAGAGCAATATCATTTAAGCCGATCGCGGCTTCAATTTCCAAAACCGCATCTGCGCCTTTTATTGTCAGACGCTTGACTTTGCCCAATCCTTCCACAATTCCGGTAAACATAAAATTATTTTTTCCCCTTGCTTAATAAATCTTTTAATTCGGTCATGAACTCTCCGACATCGCGGAATTGCCGGTAGACCGAGGCAAAGCGCACATAAGCGACTCCATCAAGAGTTTTGAGTTCTTTCATGACTTTTTCTCCGATAACCGTCGAAGGGATTTCCTCGCCCTGAAATTCCTGACAGGCCTGCTCTATGTTTTCCACGATTTTTTCCATAGACTCCATGCTGATCGGACGCTTTTCACAAGCCTTCATTACTCCATTGCGGATCTTCATGCGGTCAAATGTCTCACGGCGGCCGTCTTTTTTTACGACCATGGGCAGGATATCTTCAACAAATTCATAAGTGGTAAAACGCTTGACGCAGCCCAGACATTCCCGGCGGCGGCGAATGGCTTTGCCATCCTTACTTATCCGCGAATCAATAACCTTGTTTTCCGCATGGCCGCAAAAAGGACACTTCATGAACTTGGTTACCGTACTCTTTCTAAAGGTTAGAGTTGTTTTACGTCAATACCCGCTTCATTGAGCATCTCTCCCGCCAATTTATCGTGGTAGCCATTGCGGATAACGATACGTACAACACCGGCGTTAATTATCATTTTGGCACAAATAACACAGGGATGATTGGTGCAATACAGCGTTGATCCTTTGGCGCTTACTCCATGCAATGCCGCCTGAATAACGGCATTTTGTTCCGCGTGCAAGCCGCGGCATAATTCATGGCGCTCACCGGAAGGCACATTGAGCTTTTCGCGCAGACAGCCTATATCCAGGCAATGTTTGAGTTTGGAAGGCGCGCCGTTATACCCTGTAGCCAGAATCCGGCGATCACGCACCAATCCTGCTCCCACAGCCCGGCGCAAACACGTACTGCGCTTGGAAACAATTTCTACAATATCCAGAAAATAGGCATCCCAATCGGGCCTTTTATTGATTTTCTCCGGCAAATTTACTGAAGGAACTTTCTTTTCGGCCATAGTTACCACGCTCTCACGAAGCTGAAAAATTCCGACAGATGCCGGCTTGCAGGCCTTAAATTCTCTGTTGATAAAGAGGAAATTTGGCGCAGACAGCTTTTACTTTTTCAGCCACGGCCTGAATTTTCTTTTCAGTGGTTATGTTTTTAATTACCTCGGCGATATAGGAAGCAATTTGACGCATCTCGTTTTCCTTCATGCCTCTGGTGGTGACGGCGGGCGTGCCGATTCTGATTCCGCTGGTTACTTGCGGCCCTTTCGTGTCAAAAGGAATGCCGTTTTTATTGACGGTAATCGCCGCCCGGTCGAGAGCTTCCTGGGCTTCTTTGCCGGTGACACCTGTCGCCGTCAAATCAACGAGCATCATATGATTGTCTGTTCCGCCGGAAACAAGACGGAAACCCTGATTCTTTAATTCGTCCGCCAGCGCTTTGGCGTTTTTAATGATTTGGAGTTGGTATTCCTTAAATTCGGGCGCCAGCGCTTCTTTAAAAGCAACAGCCTTGGCCGCGATAATATGCATCAGCGGTCCGCCCTGAGAGCCCGGGAAAACCCTGCTGTTCAAGGTCTTGGCATAAGCTTCTTTGCACATAATCAATCCGCCGCGCGGTCCACGCAAGGTTTTATGCGTCGTGGAAGTTACGTATTCGCAAATAGGTACAGGCGAAGGATGCAATCCTGTGGCAACAAGCCCTGCAATATGGGCTATATCGGCCATGACTACCGCGCCGACTTCATCAGCAATTTTGCGGAATCTCTGAAAGTCAAGCGTCCGCGGATAAGCGCTGGCGCCGACAATAATCATTTTAGGTTTATGTTCCTTGGCTAATTTTTCCACTTCGGCAAAATCGATTGTTTCCGTATCTTTGCTGACGCCGTAAGCGACAATTTTATAAAATTTGCCGGAAAAATTAGCCGGGCTTCCATGAGACAAATGCCCGCCGTGCGACAAGTTCATTCCCAGAACAGTGTCACCCGGCTGAACAGCCGCGAAATATACGGCCATATTCGCCTGTGTGCCTGAATGGGGCTGCACATTGACATGATCCGCTCCAAAAAGCTGTTTACATCGTTCAATCGCTAAGTTTTCCGCGATATCGACAAACTCACAGCCGCCGTAATATCGGTTACCGGGATAACCCTCAGCGTACTTATTGGTCATTATACAGCCCTGCGCCTCCAATACAGCTTCGCTGACAAAATTTTCTGAGGCAATTAGTTCGATATTTCCCGCTTGCCTGCGTGTTTCCAATTTGATGGCTTGGTTAATTTCCGGATCAATTTTTTCCAGAAAAGACATGAAACCATTTCCTCCTTCGCACCTTATCTTCTCAGGTGGTATATTTTTTAAATACTAAAACAGCATTGACTCCGCCAAAACCAAAAGTATTGGACATGGCTGTGTTAATTTTTTTCTGCCGTGCTACATTAGGTACATAATCAAGATCGCATTCGGCATCGGGATTATCCAGATTGATAGTCGGCGGAATGATGCCTTCCTGCAAAGCTTTAATGGCAAAAATAGCCTCGACACCTCCTGTCGCGCCTAACATATGTCCGGTCATAGATTTTGTAGAACTAACCATGAGCTTTTTGGCGTGCTCTCCAAAGAGGGTTTTGATGGCTTGTGTTTCATATAAATCGTTTAGCGGCGTTGATGTGCCGTGGGCATTAATATAATCAATATCTGCGGGATTTAAACTGGCATCCTTCAGCGCGACCTGCATACTGCGCGCGGCGCCTTCATGTCCGGGGGGTGGGGCAGCCATGTGAAAAGCGTCGGATGTGCAGCCATAACCGGCAAGTTCCGCGTAAATATGTGCACCTCTTTTTTGAGCAAATGATAACTCTTCCAAAATAACTATCCCGCAGCCCTCTCCTATAACAAATCCATCGCGGCCTTTATCAAACGGCCGGCTGGCCTTCTGCGGCTCATCGTTTCTCGTCGATAGCGCCCGCATGGCGCTAAAGCCGCCGACTCCAAGAGGAGTGATTGCCGCTTCAGCACCACCGGTAATCATGATATCGGCATCTCCATAGGCAATGGTTTTATAAGCGTCACCGATCGCCGATGTTCCGGCAGCGCAAGCAGTAACGGCACAATTGATAGGACCTTTGGCTCCAAAGCGAATGGAGACATGACCGGAAGCTAAATTGGCTAAAATTGCCGGAATGGCAAAGGGGGAGATCTTGCGAGGGCCGGAATTGAATAAGACTTTTATTTCACTCTCCATTGTGGCCACGCCGCCGATACCAGATCCGATTATTACGCCGGTGCGGCTGGAAATTTCCGGACTGATTGTTAGTTTTGCGTCGGTCATTGCCATTTCGGAAGCGGCTATGGCGTATAAAATAAAATCGTCGTAGCGGCGAACTTCCTGCTTGTCTACAAATTGCATCGGATCGAAATTCTTTATCTCGCCGGCAATTCTGGATTTAAAAGGAGTGCTATCAAACTTGGTAATCGGGCCAATGCCTGATTTGCCTGCAATTGCACCTTCCCATGATTCCCCAACGGAATTACCCAAAGGGGTTAATGCCCCGAGGCCTGTTACAACGACACGCCTTTTCATCAAGTGATACCTTGTTTCTTTAAGCTTAATTAATACCTTTGCTTTTTAAGAACTCAATAACATCTTTAACTGTGCGAATTTTTTCCAACTCTTCATCTGCGATTTCTATACCGAAAACTTCTTCCATTTCCATGATGAGCTCAACAAGATCCAGTGAGTCTGCGCCTAAGTCGTCAATAAAAGAAGCCTCCGGAACGCACTCCTCCCGGGTGACATCCAGTTGTTCCATCACCAGTTTAATAACTTTCTCTTCTAAAGTCATGCAAAATCCTCCTCCAGTGTATTATTGCCCTAAAAAATTGAGCCAAATAATGTTTCTTTTACATTGTTTTTTAAAATAATTCCTTATTTTTTTCTATGCAGAAAATATTTTCGCTGTTTCATGCTTTGATGGTTGAATCGAGAGCCTCTGGAGTCCCTTCCCAACAGAGACGGCGCATATCAATGCTCAGCACGGAGCTGGTGCGGTCGAATACGTCTCTTACAACCGCAAATTCCTCCAATAACGAATTGCCTATACCGACATGTTGTTTACCCTGTTCGGGAGAAACAAGCGCCACTTTAGTCATTCTTGAATTCGTTTCTGATATTAAGCGCTCTTTTCAGGTTTTTTGTATTCCTTGCCCCTGTATGTTTCGCATGTAGGACAGACGCGGTGAGGCAATTTCGGCTCATTGCATTGTGGGCATAAAGACAAGGAAGGCTGTTTCAGGAAATCATGAGCCCTTCTTGTATTGCGTCTGGTTTTGGAATGTCTCTTTACCGGATTTGGCATAAATTATCCTTTTCTTACGATTAATTTTTCACTTTAAAATTTTTTAATACAGCCATAGGATTATCGGCAACATCCAAATAACAATTGCAGGCAGAAACATTCAAGTTACTGCCACAGTGCGGACATAAACCTTTACAGTCTTCGCTGCAAAGCGCCTTAATCGGTATTTGCAAAATTATTTGCTCACAGATAATAGGCGTTAGATCAATAAAATCACCTTGGTAATGGCTAATTTCCAGCTCTTCTGTTTTAAGCTCTAAATCTTCTTCGTTTTCGGCTTTCACTGGAATTAATGTATAAGAGAAATCGGCTCCAATGGGAAGTTCTGTTTCTTCCAAACAGCGGCTGCAACAAATATCAATAATTGCGGAAAGCTTACCTCTAATAAAAATGGTGCTGGCGGTTTTTGTTAGCAGACAGTTTATATCTACTTTGCATAAAGCAAAATCAAGCTTTTCACTGTCTGGAAAGGATTCCTTAAACCATGCGCTGTCTTCAGAAAGAACAACGTTTAACCCTTCCTCAGGAATGGTAACTACATTAATTTTCAAAGAATTAGTCATCGAAACCATATTGGCCTTGTCCAAATATTGCCAAGCATATTAAGCGCGGAAGTAAATTATAAAATCTTTTCCTTGTCAAGGATAATTTGACGTTTTTCAGGAATTGCAGCTTGACAAAAGACAGCTCTCAATCCTATAAAAACCAAAAGAAATAAGGAAAATACAATGATGAAAAAAATTAGAACCCGCTTTGCGCCTTCGCCGACCGGTTTTCTGCACATTGGCGGGGCGCGAACTGCTCTTTTTAACTGGCTTTTCACCCGTCATCACAGTGGTGAATTTGTCTTGCGGATCGAAGATACCGATCAGGTACGCTCTACCGATGAATCCACAAAGGCAATTCTCGATGCCATGAATTGGCTGGGCTTAAACTGGGATGAAGGGCCGTATTTTCAGGCCGAGCGGGTCGGTTTGCACCGGGAGATGGTGCAAAAATTAATCAATGAAGGCAAAGCTTATTATTGCACCTGTACGCCGGAAGAATTGGAAACAAAAAGAAAACAGGCTCTGACAGCAGGTAAAAAGCCCAAATATGACGGCACTTGCCGCGATAAAAAGTTGGATAGATCGGCGGGCAGCGTTGTACGTTTTCGCGGCACGCAAACGGGCGCGACAATTGTCGAAGATCTGATTAAAGGAAACATTAGTTTTAATAATGAAGAGCTTGACGATTTGATCATTGAGCGTAGCGATGGCTACCCGACCTACAATTTTGCTGTGGTCGTTGATGACGCGTTGATGAACATTACCCATGTCATCCGCGGCGATGATCATGTCAATAACACACCGCGCCAGATTTTGCTCTACCAGGCACTGAATTTTGTTGTCCCTAAGTTTGCCCATGTTCCCATGATTCTAGGTTCGGACAAGGCGCGTCTCAGTAAGCGCCACGGAGCGACTTCGGTGATGGCTTATAAGGAAATGGGATACCTGCCGGAAGCGCTCATTAATTATCTGGTGCGCCTGGGTTGGGCGCATGGCGATCAAGAAATTTTTTCACTTACGGAATTAATTGATTTGTTTTCTCTGGAAGCAGTGGGCAAATCGCCCGCGGTTTTCAATCCCGAAAAACTGCTCTGGCTCAACGCTCATTATATAAAGGGGGCAAAACCGGAACGCCTCTCCGAAGAAATGAAACCTATTTGGTCTGAGGCCGCAGGCAAGGCCGACGCTGAATTAGTGCGAAGGGTTATTGCCGATTTACAACCGCGGGTAAAAACGCTCACAGAGTTGGCTGGCAGCGCCGATTTTTACTTTGCCGAAAAAGTTCAATATGAAAAGGAAACTGCACAAAAATTTCTTCAGCCCGCTATTGGCGTTTATTTAAAAGAGATTGCCGCGGGACTGCCCTCGCTTACAAATTTCAGCAAAGAAGGAATTGAAGATTTTCTTAAGACCTTTGCTCAAAAGCGGGAAATTAAACTCAAGGTTATCGCACAACCGCTGAGAGTAGCGCTCACCGGAAAAACCGTGAGCCCCGGCATTGATGAGGTCATGATTACGTTGGGCAGAAAACGCGTGATGAAAAGAATTCAAGATGCAGTGGCCTATATCGAAGCGCAAAAATAATTCTGGAAAAAGAAAGCTGATTAACTCCGCAACAAGTTGGCGAAACATCAATTTCGTCTTGACTTTTATAATATGATTGAATAGATACTCAGCCCGCAACTTTGCTGGGGGATCGTCTAGCGGTAGGACTCAGGGCTCTGAACCCTGCTACCCAGGTTCGAATCCTGGTCCCCCAGCCATGGTCCCATCGTCTAGTGGTTAGGACGCTGGCCTCTCACGCCGGAAACC
>Ga0182027_10005513_pt1 | contig 19201 bp, 37 predicted proteins | sample 712E1DmetaG_FD_121300 | JGI IMG/M metagenome (GOLD analysis project Ga0182027, IMG submission 121300) | Permafrost microbial communities from Stordalen Mire, Sweden - 712E1D metaG (Illumina Assembly) | ecosystem: Environmental > Terrestrial > Soil > Wetlands > Permafrost | place: Sweden...
ATGGTTAAATTTGTTATTGGTGATCGGGTGAGAGTTAATAATGATTCTTCTGAAGTGGGTATGATTACTGACTTGAAAGAGATTAACTTTTCAAATACGTTTTCTTTTTTAAAGAATTATGTTTTGTTAAAGGTTGAATCCGATCATGTTGCTCATGGTTGGGTCAATTCTTGGTATGTGGTGAAAGCATGATTGAAAATAAGTTAAGAAGGGCTATTTGGTATCCTTTTAGTATAGTTTGTATTATGAAAGATGTATTAACTTTAAATAAAGGATTATGGGTTATGGTTTGGGGAGAAACGAAGAACGATGATTGAAGATACTTTATTTTCGGATTGTGAACAGATAGCCGATAAGTACGAGTATAAGTTAATTGAAGTTCTTTTAACGTTTACTCGGATTGAATCAGGTTATAAACGTCTTTTAACGTATGTTCCTTATAAGAATTTACTTGAGGAAACTGAATTATATTTTAAGAATTGTTATATTAAGAAGAACTTTAAAGGAGGAGAGGTTAAGTGAAAGATAATATCTATAAGGGAACATGGATAATTTTAAAATATTTCTTTGCTGAAGATATTGGTACTACATGGATTACTGTTAAAAAGGAAGAACCGATAAGGATAACTTATGTGTTGATAGGTCCGCTTTTTATTATATTTTCAATATTTATATCTATCTATCTAGCCTTAGATTTTTTTAAGATAACTAAGCCTATTAAATGGCTATTCTCCGCGAAGGGTGATAAAGATTAAAGTTGCTATCTATTGTAGAGTTTCTACGGAGGATCAGAATCCTGAGAATCAGAAGTTAGAACTTGAACGTTTCGCTAAAGCTATGAATTGGGATTTTGTAACCTTTGAGGAAACTGAATCTAGTCGTAATACGAGACCTATTAAAAATAAAGTTTATCAAGAAGCCTTACAGAAGAAGTGGGATTTAATTCTTGTTTGGAAACTTGATCGTTGGGGTAGGTCGCTTCAAGAGTTAGTTACTGAATTGGATATTTTAAAAAGACATAATGTTCAATTTCGTACTTTGAAGGATAATGTTATTTTAGATGATAATCCTACTAATCAACTTATGATTAATATTTTAAGTTCCTTTGCTCAGTTTGAACGAGATATCGGAAGGGATAGAACTAAGTCCGGTCAAGCTAGGGCAAGAAGTGAAGGTAAAATTATTGGAAGGCATCGTAAGGATTGTAAATGTGGTAATTGTAAGTATTCGAAACCCTCAAACATTCAGGGGGGGTTTGCTTCACAAGAAAGTACTAAAATTTAAATGGACGTTTAACATGGATAAAATTAATAATAAATTAAAATATAATGAATCTCTTAAAGTGTTAGCGATACTTTTTTTTTGTTTGATTCTAGAAAAGATTAATATATTTATTTTAATTGTCTTTCTTTGTTTAGTATTTTTAATTATATTATTTAATATATTTGATGTGACTTAATATGATTGCTTTAACTCCTTCGGATTCAAAAGTTTTTATCGGTTTAGCTATCTTTATTTTATTATTGATGATTTTAAATAATTTAATTAAACGTAAGGAAGTGAAACGATGATTGATAAGCTTGAACGTAAGAATAAGATACTTCAAAGTTCTTTTATTAATAATATAATTGAGCATGAAGATAGGGTGTGTTCTGGTTGTGATAAACATTCTGAAACTTTAACGTATGCTAAGAATGATTTACCTTATTGTCCTAGATGTTATGAAGAGATAAAAGCTATGTATAAGAAGGATTAATTTTTATTTATCCTCTTTTTAATAATCTATTTAATTTTAATACGGTATCTCCCGGATAATAATTTTTCTTTTTTAGATTCATTTTTGGTTCTATCTTTAATTCTTTTATCTTTAATTTTATCCACACTTTAGAACGCGGTATCTTGTATGTTAATTCTTCTATGTCTAGTAATCCTTGACTCTTTATATCTTTATTCTTCCACATATCTTTCTTCTTATCTGAACACATTCTATCTAATTGCTCTGATCTGGTAGGACTTAGATTTTTAAATCTGAAATGGAAGGCAGGATAAACTAATTTATTAAATACTTGTTGTGGTTTCATTCCCTTGTTTACGAAGTCTATTATATATTGTACTCCTGAAAAATCATATACCTCTGCTTCCACATAATCGGCTTCAGGATTTCTCATTTTACATCTTATCATATATCCTATTATCTCGTGGTCTATCATTTCTTTAGGTATCTTGTGAATATCGTGTCGGCAATACATGACTGCTACTTTATGAACTCTTAAAACATCTAAGGCTTCATCTAACGTTTTATTATCTTGAGTTAAGCTGTTCTTTCTACTATACCTTCCTCCCTCATCCCATTCGTGAGCATGAAAGCCTTGTTCTCCGCATATAGGAAGTCTATGTAAAAATTCTTTATTGCCTTGTGAATATTGCGGATTCTTTTCATCCTTTAAGTTAGTTAGTTTTTGTTCATATAAGAAATTATATATATCTATAAAATGAACTCCTAACGTTGTCTTTCCAGAACTCTGCCCTCCTATGAACGGAATGAATACTGGCTGTTTAGTTTTTAGGTAAGGTATAGAATGTCCTATTAGCATATCGTATATTAATTCAGGTTTATCAAACGGTGTTCCATTACTATATAGGTTAGTATTATTAGGCTCTAATTCTTTGTAAGGTATATATTTCATTTTATCCTAGATACCTTTGTTTGCTTCCCCACACGTCTTTTCTATCGAAGGATTCTTTCGTATCCCATTTCGTTAATCCTTTAATATATAAGAAGGACTCCATTAAATCTAGTATCTCATATATATCTTCTTCTTCTTCTGTTTGACTTAAAAATTTAATTATGTTTCTAGAATTATTATATGGTTCAGGTTTCTTGGTTAAGAACTCTTTGTCAAGTGAACTTCTAATTGAACAAAGGAACGTGATGATTATTGAACGTAATGAGTTTAATTCTCTTTCATAATTTCCTCGTAGCTTTTCTTCTTCCCATTTCTGTACTGCGGGTAGTAGTTGGTTGAACCACATATTAAGTAGGGCTTGATTCAGTAGCCACTTATCAGGTTTACTTACTGTAGTGGTTGGGTCAAACTGATCCTGTTGTTCTATAGAATTGTTCATTACATTTACCTCATTAAATTGATTAAGCGGGTTACCAAAATATATTTTAAAATTATTTGCTTGTGTATATAGTGATGATTATTATATATATATCTATATATTTATACTTTGTTATCGTTCAACATATATATTAAAGGATAGTAATGCTTATATATATCTTATAACATTAAATATTATTAAATATATTTGAAGGTGATTTTTATGGCTAGAAAGAAGTTGTTGATTTATGATCTTAAGAGGTCTTATGATTCTTGTAAGAATCCTGATAAGGATAAGATTGTTCAAGTGGCTTTATCTCAGATTGAAGCTTTACCTAAGGTGTAAAATGACTAAGAGAATTAATTTTGATAATAAGATATATCCTGATTTGGATAAGTTCTTTTTGATGACTATTGAACCTACTAAGGCTATCGGTCAAACTGCTCAAGGTCAAGTTATTATTAATGGATTTCAAGTTATTGGTCATGCTGATAACGGTTCTAAGGTTGTATTGTTTGAAGATCTGAAAAGTGGTATGCCTGATGAATGTATTAATTTATTGGCTAAGAATTGGTTGAAGTAAAAATGGCTATTTATCAAAGACCTTTAATTATTTGTCCTAAGTGTGGTAAGCATAAGGGTAGAAGGCATGATGAACGCTGTAAACTTCAGCACATTCATAAAGATAAGATAAAGAGGAAATAGATTAAAAATGGATTGGTTTAAATCTTTTAATTGGAATTATCAGGAGTATAAATTCTTTAAGCCTATGATTTGGCTGTTCGTCCTAGCGATTGTAGGTTTAGGGGTTTATGTGTTATCTTTGAATAATTTTACTGGTAATCCTTATTATTATTCTTATTGTCCGGTTAATTCTAATAATAATACTTTCTTTTCTCAATGCTTTAATGCTTACTATCATTCTAATTTGTGCGGTTCTGAGATTAAGAATGATGACCCATTATGTTCGCAAGAGTTTATTTTAGCGGGTAACTCTTTAGGTGTTAAACCTCCTTGGCTTGTCGTAAACTTTTTTATTATTGTTCTTGCTTTAATTTTAATTTTAGTTTTATTGAATCATTTAATTTTTAATAAAGGTTTTAAGTTTCCGGTGGTGAACTCATGAAAAAAGAATATAAAGATTTAACGAATGAAGAAAAGAAGGAATATCATTTATTTAAAAATATAACCTTGGAACTTCCTTATTTGGGCGTTATATTTTTATTTTCTATTATGACTTATCCTTTATCTTTTAGTGATTCGGGAAAGTATCTTCCAATGTGGCATTTCGGATTAATAGCATTTACATATCTTCTAACATACTTATTTTATTATAAAGATAAAAAAGAATTTAAAAAATTATACGGGTTATAAATATGTTTACACTTACAGGTAACAGATTATTGGATGTCATTATTGTTTTGGTTAGTGTTTATATTATCTCGGAAGTAGTTACTTTCCTATTTTTAAAATTCGTTAAAAAGGATGTTACTAAGCCAGTAGGAGTATCTAATGAGCATGTTAATAATCAAACCATTATCATCGAAAGGTTTAAGTAACTTTAAGAAGTGGTCGGCTTCTAGAACTAAACCTTCGTTTCAAGATAGGGTACGTAATGCGAAAATAAGGACAATAGCCTATGCACAAAATATGATAATTAGAAGTAAAGGTATGAATCCTGAAAGTATAGTGGCTTATGAAGAAGTATGGGATGATAACAATAATACCTTAACATATATTATAAAAGAAGAATATGAATCTAATGCTAAAGAAATATTAGAAGGAATAAAGGTTGCTTTATTAAATTCAAAATATTTAAATATGAAGGAAGAAGATTTTACTTTCGAGGTTACGAATGAGCATCATTGATTTAGAAAGTTTAAAAGAATTAATATTAAGAAAAACGTATCCTAATTTTTCAATTCAAGAGGATTTAAAAAGAGATATGATAGTAACTGAAGTTAAAGATAATTATGGTAAAGTAGGAACTATTTTTTTTAGTATAAAGGGTAGTCCTCCTAAAGCAAGGGCTATGCTGATTTTAAATACAATTAATGAAGGTACAGATAACGATAGTGTAAAAACCTATGCGGGAACATTATATGTGATTAGATTACCTAACTTAATATATAGCGAAAGTGTAGAGCTAGTGATGGAATTAAGAGGAGGTCAGAAATGATTAAGAGTAAGAAGAATAGTAAAGAATTTAAAAAAGATATATGGGTAGCTGTTAATCCTAGATGGTATGCTGATAATAAACCTCTTAACGATACAGAAATAAGTCTTTTTATCGCATACATACGTCAAGCGTTATTAGGAGGAGCAAAGTTTAAACTGGAGTTATTACTTTATAATAAAAAGATATATGTTGTGACCGGCTCAACTCTTAAATCAAAAGAACTCATGCGACTAGCTAGATTAACAAAAAATAACAAGGAGTGGTTAAAGAATGAGTGATGATGATATTGCTAATAATGTTGCTAATCAATTAAAGCCTAAAACTTTAACTCCAGTTAATGTTCGACATAAGAATCTTAATCCTGATGTTAATTCTCCTGTTGAACTTCAAGCAAGTATTTTAACTCCACAAACAGGTAAGGCTAGAACTGGAGAAAAACTTAAAGAATCATATCAGGATGAGTGGGATAATTTCTCTAGCGTTACATCAGACACTAGAATAAGTAATCTTGACCCTAAACTTCATGAGTATAAGTTTGTTCAATGGGGTATGACGTGTCACTTAATGTGTGCCCAATTAGGTTGTTATGGTGCTATGGCTGTGGCTCAAGGTTTAGTTCTTGCTAAGACTGAACCTAGCCTTGCTAAGAATATGGCTTTCTTAAAGAATATTCAAACAGTAAGACAGGAATCTCAACATATTCAAGTTGAAGAAAATAATACTAGTAGAAGCATGTTTGGTAAAATTAAGGATAAGGTTCAAGGGGTGTAGGGTATGGCTTTTGATACAAATTTGTTAATGATATATGCTATGTGTTTCTTGTTTGGAATTGGTGTTATTGCTTGGCTTCAGAAAGGTTTCTTGCTTGAGTGGTGGCGTGTTAAGAGGAGTCAGGGTAAGAAGCTTCTTGTTAGGGTTCATAATCCTATGGGTATCTATTATAAGGTAGGGCAGGTTGATAACGGTCACCTTCAATTTGTAGCTAGAAAGCGTAGAGATAATAAAGACCCGGGTAGAATGATTTGTGTTACTAATAAAACTCCTGATGGTAGAACTGTTTATGATGCGGGAATTTATAGGGATATTGGCGTTCTTACTATTGATGTTGATGATTTAAAGAATTGTGTACTTTATCGTGATGAGGAAAATTATAAGGCGGTTCAAGGTTATAATGCTGAATTGATGGATGAATCTTTAAAGACTGCTTTAAGGAAGCCTTCTGAGGAGGATGGTTGGACTACTAAGGATTATGTTATTGTTGGTGGTATTGCTTTAGGTTTACTTGTTGGCTATCTTATTTGGAATCAGGGTAAAACTATTGATGCACATTTAAAGTTAATCTATGACCAAACTTCTACTTTAATTAATATGACGCAGGTGAGATAATGATATTTGCTATTAAAACCAAACATACGGAAACAGTCGATAAATTTGTTGAACGCTTTAAGAATCCTCCTAATGTTTCTATGGCTATGCTTCATAGTTTGGTATATATTGAGAATAAGGTTGAATGGATTGACGACCTTTTAGTTTTTCGTCAGAAGTCTATTGTTGATGGCTTTGCTAAGTTCGGAATACTTTCAGGTTTAGGTTTGATGTTACTTTCTTTATTCTTGAAATCGAGTATAGTTTTAGAGATTGGCTTTATTGGAACATTGATTAGTATGGCGTGTATATCTCCACTTGTTCGATTCCTTGCTATATCTCTTAAGCTATTTATCATGGGTCATAGGAATAAGATGGAACTTGTTAATAATAATCTATTGATTGAGAAACTATTCTTTAAATTAGAGGTTGAAAATGCAAAAGATGAAGGCGAAGTTAAACTCGAAGTGTTTAAGAGAAAGAAGATTATTTAATTATTTAAGGTTAGATTATTGTGGTGGTTGAATGGCTCAGATGGAAGTTTATGATATTTTAAAGAATCATTTACTTAGCGGTAAGAATAGCGGTCTTTCATTGATTGTATTATCTGATAAGGTTATCGAGGGTAATAAGAAAGGAATATACTGTGGATCGTTTGATGTTGGCGTTTTGCATATGGATTGTAAACGTCTTTGCGCTTTAGGATTAGTTAAAAAGAAATTTGTTGATGGTAGGGTAACTTATCGTCTTAATAAGAAGGTACTTGAAGAGTAATGCTTTTAATAAGGACAATAGTATTTAAATGAGTGCTTCTAAATATATATTAATATTTGGAGGTCATTCAAATGGCAAGTGTTATTTCAGGCATCGTAAGTTTAACTGTTACAGCAATCGTATTTGCTCAAGTCCTTATGCCTACATTAGTCAATACTAATACAACTGGTTGGAACACGTCCGCATCTTCATTGTACGGAACTTCCCAGATAATCGCAGTTGTAGGATTTATCGTATTGTTACTAACTGTATTCGGCATATAAGACCTATGGATTGTGAGGGCTAATGATACTAGATATTTTCATTGTACTTTTGTCTATATGCTTATTCCTTATTTGGTTTGGCGTATATTCTAAGAGGAAGTTATTTAGTATTGTTGGCTTTAGTATTTTTTTTATTTTGAGTTCTTGGATTATTCTTTATAGTTCCGCTTCTTGGCTTTTACCTCAAGTTCCTGTAGGTAGTACGCTTTCTGGTCTTGAATATAAGAACGCTACGATTGTTTCTACTGTTGGTTCTGTGTCTACTATATCTAATACTTATGTTATCTATAATGATGTTACGACCTTTTGGGTAGGGTTAATCTTAGAGATTACTTGCTTGTTTGGTTTGGTTATTACTTGGGAGAGGGAAGAATGAAAACTATTGCTAAATTAGATATTATTAATGTTGGTAAGTTTGAAGTTAAATCTCTTAAAGAGATGGATGAACTTGTTGATATTATGCGGAGGAAGCTTGAATGATTCAGAATGTTTCTTCTAATTATATTGGTGGCGTTCAACCAGTTTTAACTAGAGAGCAACAGCTTGATTATACTGCTGAAGTTAAGAATAGGGATTATGATTCTTTTATAGCTTCTAAAGTTTCTCAAGGATATAGTAAGGTTAATGATACTACTTTGACTAAGAAGGATAATGATTTAACTTCTGAAATTACTATTAATAAAGATAAGGGAGATTATACTATTACTGAATTTAAGGATGTTCAAGTTTCTGTATCTAAACCTAAACCTGAATTTGAACAGATTGAATCTGAAATTCATAAGGCTGAACAAGCGTTAAAGTCTGCTTCGGGTAATTCTTATATTGGTATTCAGAATCGTTTAGATCAGTTGTATCAAGCTAGAGATGACTTGGCTAATACGGGTAATTCTAATTATACTTATCTTACATATCAACCTCAACAAGTTTCTCAAAGTAAGGAAGTTTCTCTTTCTCCTATGACTGCTTCTGATTTAGTTAATAAGAATCTTCCTCAACTTAACTTTAATGCTACAGTTCAGGAGGGCATAAGAAAAGATAATATGTTACCTTCTTTAGATGTTACTTCCTTTACTACTCCTAGAGTTTATTCTCCACAAGAAACAATGAACGTTTATTCTCCAATAAGTTCTAATGTTAATATTCCTATTGCTAAAACTATGGGCGACTTATATCCTAATACTATGAAAGCTTCACAACCTTCTGATTTTCTTTATAGTAATAATTTAACTCCGCTTGAACGTATTGAGTATAAATATTCTGCTGCTCCTAGTCAAGCTTTACTTAATCGTGGTGAGTTAGGATTGATTGCGGGAACTGGAGCTTACTTAGGCGGTCAATTAATTGTTGGTGCTTCAAGACCCGCACAAGCGATTATAGAGAATCCTTTTGTTGAGATACCTAAGACTATTGCTATCGGTACTTTGATTGGTGCAACAGGTGGTTTAGGTATTGCATTGGCGGGAGGTTATGCGGGAGGTCAGATTGTTTCAAGTGGTTCGATTGGTGAAGCTACGCAGAAAGTAGGTGAGAACGCTTTCTATATTGCTTCTTTCCATGCGGGAGGTAAATCTTTTGAAACTATTAAAGATGCTTCTCCTAAGTTTACTAGAATTGACGTCGTGGGTGGTACTGAACAATATTTAAAGTATGGAGATAATAGAGGTAGTAAACAATTTGATATATCGCAGAAGGAGGGAACGTTTGAACTCAATCCTAATGTTAGAGGTCAAGTAGTTCTATCGGGAGATTATCCTAAAGGCTCTGGTGCTATGCGATATGAGAATCCAGGATTTAGATTTAGTGATGTTAAGGATAATGTTCCTAGAGAGATTCAAAAGACTTTAGATAATAAAAATGCTCAAAGTATTTCTAGGGATGCTGAAGATTATATGGTTAGAGATAATACTGAATCTGTACAGCAACGAATTACTTTTACTAAGGAAGTAAACTTTAATGAAGATGGAGGTATCTCTAGTATTAATACAGGTATAAAACTTAAGCCTATTGAATCTGTTTATAGTGAACCTACTACTAGAGTATCCACACAATTTTATACTCCTAAGTCTAGAATGATTGGCGAGATAGATACTTTGGGCGAGAGTGTTGGAAGTAATCAAGAGAAGTTTAGCAATCTAGATTTATCAGGTAGAGGTAAAGGAGATATGTCGGGCAGGATTCATTCTAATTCATATTATAATCAAGAACTTGTTTTAGTTGAATCTGAAACAAGAGGTAGGGTAATTGACACTTCTATCTTAAATGCTGAAAGAGTAGGCGAACCTAATCCACAATCAACGGGAAGTAAGTCGATACTATTATCTTTGAATAAGTTAGGTGTTCAACTTTCTCAATCTCCTATTCAAATACAATCACAGAATCAAGTTCAATTACAGCAACAGATTCAATCTCAATCTCCTAAGCAGATTCAATCTCAATCGCCTATTCAGCTTCAAGAATTATCTCAGTTCCAGATACAATCACAGAATCAAGTTCAATTACAGAAGCAAGTTCAAATACAATCTCAAGCACAAGTTCAGTTACAACAACAGAAGCAAGAGCAGAAACAAGAATCTAGATTGAAAGAACAAACTATTACTAAACCTAATGTCGAAATAGGATTTAATTTAAAGGATACTATTACAGCACATAAAAAGAAAGTCGCTTCTAAGTTTGAAGCAGTTACTAAGCGTCATGGTAAACTTGTGATTATTCCTAATTCTATGTCTGATAATCCTAGAACGTCTTTATTGAAAGGAGAGAACTTAGTTAAGAGTACGTTGGCTAGATCACTTGGTGTTGTTGATGTTGAATCTCGTAAGTTTGTTAATACTAATACTTTGCCTTCTGGCTTTAGGCAATCTAAGAAGCCTTCTAATTTTATTATTCAATCTAATGCTCTTAGTTCTTTTAGTGAGGTTGGTGAGATTCAACAGGCTAGGAGAAGTAAGATGATGGGCGGTAGAGGTTTTGGTGAGGGATTAATATGAAGCATAAACATTGTTTACATAATGAGGGTAATGAATTGTTAAAGACTGCGAGTGAGGTCGAAATGAATAAACTTTTAATATTTTTAATATTATTGACGAGTTTAATTATTGTAAGTAATGTTAATGCAGTATGCGTAACACCTACAGAATCTACTCCAATGAATGCTTCTTACACTATGGCGGGAGGAAATCCAATATGTAATGGAACATATTATCTTAATAATACTGTTTTGATAGTTAATGCAACAATTTCTTCGAGTAATAAACTTGTAGAGTGTAACGGTACTATTTTTATTTCAAATGGATTGAATACTACAATCGGTTTAAAGTCTAGTGGTAATGTAGCAAACTTTACAATTAAAGGATGTACTTTTATTAATTATGGTAAAGGGATGCTATTGAATAATTACAATTCTATATTTGTAATAAATAACACTTTTATCAATAGTTCAATATATGGTGTCGAGTGGAGTGGAGTAGTTCAAGGAGCCAATATCATAAATAATTCTTTTATTAATGCTAGTATGTTTGTTCAAGGTAATTCTAATGGAGTAATTCAAGGTAATACTTGGAGTGGTTGTACTGTTTATTGTGGTTCATCGAGTAAATATAATCTATATCTATTTAGTTCAAATTATAATATGACTATTCAAAATAATCTATTTCAAGGTACTTGGGTTGCTATGTATATTAATAATAATCTAGCGGGAAGAATCTTTATCTATAATAATACATTTAGGGATGCAGATATAGGATTACGATTAAGATTCTTAAATCCTATTAACGATAATACGACCTACATTATTCAAAATCAATTTATAAATAATACTGCGGGTTATGATGGTTACTTGTTAGATTTGGATATAATTAATATAAGTAATGTTCAAATTTTAAATAATAGTTTTCCTTTAGGCGTTGATGATGTAATGGATATTCAAGGTAGCAGTAATATGCTTATAGGAAATAATACTTTTAATCTATTATGTATTACTAATAGAAGTCAATATGCTTCTAATCCTCAGAATGAACCCTGCTCTTATATTAAGATTGGTCAATTATATAAGACTTGGAATTATATGTGCAATAATGTTTATACATTTAATTCAACTTGTGTTCTAGCCACAGTATCAAATAATATTTCAATATATCAGAATACTTATTCTGGTGATGCTATGGTTTACCTATACTTGCAGGGAGCAACTAATATCTATAATGATTTAACAGGATATTGGTATAGAGCATTTAACTTTAATAATAGTGATTATTCATCTACTGGAAAAAGTGAATTTTATATTAAGAACGCTTATGATAGTATATATAATTATATTAGAAATTATACTACTTTATCACATAGCTATTCTTTATATGAGGGCTACTGGAATAATCTCACTTACCTACAAAGCTACGGTATTAGTAAAACCTCTCAATATTTCTATCCTATATCAGCAGTAAACTTAAATCTATGGTCAAATTTAGTTAATTATCCTTACAACGATATTAAAAACACATCTAACGGTGTTATCTTAGCTTCTAATGTTGATAATTATTCTTTAACTTTAAGTCCTAATCAACAAATAGAAGGAGGTGACTTCGTTAGTCCTAATATAACTTCTGTTGTTGGTACTGCTTTGAATGATACAGCTATTCAGGTTAATTGGACTACAGACATACTTTCTGATACTAGAATCAAGTACGGTTCTACCAAGAATATATCTAGTGCTACATTAATAAATAATTCAGTATTAGTACATTCAATAACCATTAACGGTCTTGTCGGTACGCAACTATATTATTTTAATGTGACTTCAGTTAAGACTAACTCTACCCATAATACTACTTCAGGTTATTATAATGTGACTACGTTAAGTCCTCCAACTTTGAATATTACTTGTATAGTTTATGGTAATGGAACTATTTCCATAGGTTGTGATGATAATTATCTTAGTTATGATAGTTCAAATAACGTAGTTACTATAATCGCTTTGTATAATATCACATTGAACTTAACAGGATTCACAGCATATTATCCGTATAATGATTTAAAGAACGGGACTGTAGGTTCTATAACTAACGTTATCGCTTCTAACTTCGATAATTATTCAATAAATTTAATTATCGGACAACAGTTACAGATTGGTAACTTTACTTATTTGAACTTTAATATAGTTTATGGTTCGAATGTTCAGCCTAATCGTTTGGGCTTAAGAACAATTACTACCACAGGTTCTGATCCTGATAGTGTGTTTAGGAATATATCTTATTATGAGTATGATTCTAACTCTGCATTATTGAAGTATAATTATTCTAATAGTGTTAATAGTTCTTTTAACTTTACGTTAAGTGCATTTGGAACATATTATTCTCGTGTAATTATTTATGATAATCTTACAGGAACGTTCTATGATTCGGGATTAATAGCGTATGATGTTAGAGTTCCTACTATGACTTGTTCGAATAGCTTATTTAATATTTGGAACGCTATGATTACCATAATGATTTTAGGATTGATATGGTTAATGTGGATGACTTTGACTACCGACTTCACTATAGCTTCATTAGTTATATTGACTGTAGTTATTATGTTAATTACAACATTAGTATCTATGCTTAGTGGGACGTGTTAAGAATGAGTTTAATGTATTGTATGAATTGCGGTATTACACAATTTGGAACTAAATGTTTTAATTGTGGTAATCAATTAATTAAAAAGGATATTGGAGGAATATAAAATGGCGGATTTATTGGAAGAAGGTAGGGGAATTAGTTTGAAGGAGCATGGTGAGAAGATGCACGGACATCATAAGGAACATCTTATGAAGCATGGAAAGATACTAGAAGCTAATAAGCTTCATGGAAGTCATTTTGATGAGGAATAAAATGGAAACTATGAAAGAACGTGGAGAAGAATTAGAATTGAGAAAGCATGGTAAGACTCTTCATGAGGAAGGCTTCGTTAAGTCTTTGCATGAGCATGACTTATTATGAATGATGAAGAATTACGTCAGCAGATTAAAGGTAAAGTCTTAAATGTTGAATCTGCGTGGAATCGTAGGGTTAAACGTAATGGGAGGTCTATATGAGTTTCACAAGCTTTTTTAGAAAGGAATTTAGGCAGGGTAATGATAATTTGAAGGAAGCTAAGAAGAGTGTTGATAGGATTAGTTCTATTCCTAAACAAGGTAATCAATCTAGAAGAGATTATCAACCACAGAATAATGAAGGCTTACATATATCGAATACCACAAATGATACTGCGTTACTTAATAATAAGCCTACGTCATTATTTGTTCCTAGAGAGAAAGAACATCTTGTTAAAACTGAACGTCAAGTAGGTAAGTTTGTTAAGAAGCTTTCAAGTGGTAGCGGTAAGGCTAAAGCTAATGCACATATTGGTTTATCTCTAACTAACAATCGGAGGTATTAATGTGTTCAATAATCGTAGAGGACAACAATCTTTCTTAGTAATTATTTGTATTATAGTTATTATATTGATTGTGCTCTTTACTGGTTTAGGTGAGTTCTTCGGTGTAGCTTCTGATATGATGAGTGTTACTTGTACTTCGGGTTTTGCTTGTTGGTTCTTTTCTAATTGGATTCTAGTTATGCTTTTCATGTTGTTTACTTGGATTGCATGGATGGTGTTTAAGGGATGATTCACTTTAAAGATTTAGATGGATTTTTGAAAACTGTTATTGTTAGTTCATGTGTGATTATAGTTATTTATATCATAGCGTTTATCATAGGATTTATCTTAGGGGTTTCTCATGGATAAAAGGTTTTACTTGTTTGGATTGATATTTTTAATCTCGATTAGTTCTATCTATGCTTTAACTTTTAATTCGCCTATTCTTAATCAGAATGTTTCATCAAGTATCCTTATTAATATTTCTAAGAACGGTAATTATAATATCACCAACCTCAATATTTCTCTATATAATTTAACTAGCTTACAATATTATTTATTAAATTATAATTTACAACTATATAATAAAGTTACTGGAAGTTATGGTTTTGGTTGTCAAGTTGGAAGTACCAATTATAATCTAGTAGGCAATGTTTCTTTTAATACTAATGTTTATCAAGTTGAAGAATCTTGTACTTCTTCTCCTTCAGGTAATTGTTATACTTATATTGTTTGGGATTATAACGATAATACTAGCGTTACTGCTTCTACTTATCACGATACTTCTAATGTTTGGATAGAGGTTAATCCTAATCAATCTAAAATAGTTAGAAGTGTTGAATATTGGTCTTGTGATTCTTATAGCGGGAATAGGGTAGATTATGGTTATAATGCTTCTTATTATGATTCTTCTCCTTACTTCATTTATAACCTTACCAATCTCTACAACTATAATTTATCTATATCTCAATATTATTTAAAAGTCAATGCCTATAATTATTCTTTGAATCAGATTAGTTCTACAAATTCGAGTTTATTTAATGTGATCTATAACGCATTATTAAATGTTTCAGCTAAAGATTATTTACTTAATCCTATTTCAACTTTCAATTATAATCTTACTGACTTAACAGATAATTCTTCTAGATACTTTAGTACATCTTCTTATGCTTCTTTTTCAGATATTATTCGTTCTAGAGTTTATCAATTATTCTTTAATGTGACTTCTTATACTTCTATCTATATAAATACTACTGTAGTTAGTAGTTATGGTGCTTTAAGTCAAATTCTCTATCCTTCTAATAGTTTCTTCTTCACGATTAGAGATAGCCTAGGAAATATAATAACATCTCCTATAACTTCTGTTCTTGTTCAGGGTGCTTCTGGTTCTTACTCTGCTTCAGGGAGTGGTACGATTAATTTAATTAATTTACTTCCTGGCTCTTATACTGTGTTTGCTAATAATGCTAATTATTCTCAAGGTCAATTATATTTAACCGTTAATAGCGGTACACAGTTAGTTAATATTTATTTACTTAATGGTTCTGCTATTCTTTTTAATACTCATGATCTTGCAGGTAATGTTTTGAGTGGCGTCGTTTGTAGAGGGCGTTCATATATTAATGGTTCATTGGTTGAAGTCATGTCCGCTATATCTGACGTTTCAGGTAAGTTACAGTTTACTGGTGCTCCTAGTGTTTACTATGATTTTAATTGTTCTTTGAATGGTTATGCTAATACGTTCATGTCTTTCCCTCAACTTCTTTATTCTTCTTATGACGTTCCTATGAGTATTATTTCTTCAGGTAATATTCAGCCTTCTGCGTATGCTTCTTTTACTCCTTCGAATTTTAAGAAGAATATGGCTATCCCTTTTAATATTCAATTCTTTTCTCCATATAGTTCATTATTGAATTATTCCTATAACGTGACTTATCCTTTGGGTTCAGTTGCGGGTTCAGGTTCTAACGTTAAAGGCTCTACATTAACCAATACGTTTAATATTAATTCCACAGGTCAAGTGATTGTTTATTATCAATGGTATTTGAATAATGGTGTTTATCAGAATTTTACTCAAACGTTTAACATTGTTAATGTTCTTTCTACTCATACGATTAATTCACAAAGTCCTAATAATTTTGGTATGCTTATAGGTGATAAGGTTTTAAGGGATTCTATTATTATTATGATGATGATGGGTTTAGGTTGGTTAGCCTTTGGCTTCTTTGGTTCTTTAGCTTCAGGCGGTTTTACTTTGATGATTCTTTTAGATACTGGTGCTTATACTTCTACTGAATCTACTATCTTTATTGGTTCAGCTATAGTTATGGTTTTGCTTATTATCTTTAGGGGGCGTCAGTAATGGGTAACTCTACAAGTATGGTTATATTTATGTCTGCCTTTTCGTTAATGGCTATACTTATGACTTTGAGCATACAATCTATTGACCCTTGCAGTAGTTCGTTACTATCTAATGCCTTAGCTAATTCTACGGTCATTTCACAGCTAAATTCAGATTCTTCTACTTGTCCATATAATTCTCTATCTTTTAATAATAATATGTATAATCAGGCTAATATTCAGCGTGGAAGCACAGGAAACATGGGTATTGGTGCTACTATCCTTTCTATATTTCCGGATTGGCTTTATACGGGTTTTAATTGGATTACTCATTCAGGTATATTTATTATTAATATTATTGGTGCTCCCTATACTATCGCGGTTTCACTTTTCCCAGTTCAATATACTAGCTTTGCTTCAGCTATCGGGGCGTTTGGTAGTATCTTGTTCCTTTGGTTTTTAGTTAATTGGTTTACTGGTAAGGATAATTGAGGTTAAGAATGATTGATGTTTGGACTGTGTTTAATCAAACTGGAAGCTTTGGTATAATTATAGATTCATTAACGCAACATTGGACGGGTTCACTTCATACTACTCTTATTATTATCTTGATGTGTTTACTACTTGTTGCTTCTTTCTTTCATATGCCTGAGATTTTAATTATTGTTCCTCTTATTCCCGTACTCTTAATCTTTAGCACAATCGATCCGGGATTGCAGATAGTAGTTGCTTTGCTCAGTTTATTCCTCGGATATATCCTTTATTCAATTTTGCCTTTTAGATAAATTTAAATATTTAAACGTTTCAAGGTCAATTATGAAAATGCGTTATCAGTTTTTAATAGCTATTCTTTTAATGTTAGTTTGCTTACTTGCGGGTTGTTCTTCTACAGATATTATTCCTATTACTACAACTGTTTATAATTCAACATCTACTACGAATAATATAACGAACAATATAACAAATAACTATTATACAAATGTAACAATTAATACTACAAATAACATAACAAACAATATAACTAATAACTTTACTGTATCTAATTTGACTATTCAATCAGCAATAAATAATTCAGGAAATTATAATATTTCAATTAATGCAAGTAACATTTTAAATTCTTATTGGAGTTTATTAACTATCTCTCAAGTATCTAACTCTATTGGAAATTGGTCTAGTGATAAGACTCAAGTATTATCTAATATAAGTAATGCTAATGCTACCGCTAATACTAAAGCTAAACCCGGTACTTGTGTAGTTAATACTTGGGCTACGGCTACAACTACGAGTGGCGTATCTTGTACTCAACCCACATTTACGAATATAAGTGGAACTATTACGGATGCTCAAATGAGTAATCAAAAACTTAACTTAAGCGGTGGTAACGTGACTGGTAAAACAACGTTCAATAATATTACTCTAAGAAACTCTACAGGTTCTCTTTTCTGTATTAATCTTAATTCTACTATGAATGGTTTAACCGTTACTTCGGGTTCATGTTAGTAACTCTCTAGTAGTGCGACAAGTTTAAATATAAGTGCCACTATAGATATATCGTTAATAAGAAATTATTGACGGAGATGATTGAGATGTCATATACAATTAAGAAATTAAGTTCTACTGGCTTTCTTCTTGATGATGGTTGGAAGTCTTGTGATAAGTTTAAGGTTCTTGTTAAACCTATTTTCTTTAATTTGAAAGTTGGTGATAAGATTGATAATATTAAATATCATAAAGGTAAAGATGATAAAATGTATGTCGTTGATTTCACAGTCCTTAATCATGAGGATCAGGGAGAGGAGGGTACATCTCAAGAAATCACATCTCAAGTTACACACGGTTCTGAAAGTCTTACCCTCCCTTCCTGTGCTACTAAGGGTGAGTTCGTTCTTGAACGTGATGGTAAGGTTTTAAACCCCCAACAATCGAAAGATTTGTTTATTTCTAAACCATCCGTTCAAGATTCAATTAGGTATGCGCAATGCGTTAATATTGCCTTTAATACGATTCAATATAATCAATATACTAGCGATGAATCTTATATTCAAAGTGCTTTCGATTTCGCAGATGATTTATTTAAAGAATTTAATAATCGTGTAGGAGGTAATTAAGATGTGTCAATTCATGAGTTTTGTGGTAACTAAAGGTAATAAGGTTTTTTATAATCTTGATGGAGATAGTTCACATGAGAGAATTATTAAGGATAATAAACTTAATGATAAAAAAGAATTTCCCAATATATGTCGAGTTGAAATAATCCCTCCTTCTACTACTAAAGAAGGTTATTTGACTCCTTTGAATAAATGGATCTTTAAGATTGATGAAACAGAAAAGCCTGAATGGTTTAAGGATTCTCATGAGAAGAATTGCCGAGAAGTTTTTAAGAAGCACGTTAAGGATTTCTTGAAGATTAATTGTAAATTTGAGTTCAATACGGGCTTTAGAATTTGCATTGGCGGAGAGATTGTTTCTAAAGGAGGAGTAGGTATTTATTATAGTTCTAGCGTTGAAGCCTATGATAGTTCTAGCGTTAAAGCCTATGATAGTTCTAGGGTTGAAGCCTATGATCGTTCTAGCGTTAAAGCCTATGATCGTTCTAGCGTTGAAGCCTATGATAGTTCTAGCGTTGAAGCCTATGGTAGTTCTAGCGTTAAAGCCAATGGTGGTTCTAGCGTTGAAGCCTATGGTAGTTCTAGCGTTGAAGCCTATGATAGTTCGATTATAATAGCTGAAGTTAAATCAATCTATTCAAAGTTTATTGGTAAAATTACTTTGAAAGATAATTCAC
>Ga0182027_10005516_pt1 | contig 19196 bp, 11 predicted proteins | sample 712E1DmetaG_FD_121300 | JGI IMG/M metagenome (GOLD analysis project Ga0182027, IMG submission 121300) | Permafrost microbial communities from Stordalen Mire, Sweden - 712E1D metaG (Illumina Assembly) | ecosystem: Environmental > Terrestrial > Soil > Wetlands > Permafrost | place: Sweden...
ACCAGGCTCGTCAACTCGCCGGCACCATACTCGGTTCCTTGCTTGCTCATCCGGCGGAGTCTGCCCCGCCTGCGTGCCAGTGTGGGCACTCACCCGGGGGGCGGACTGGCGGACGGACACCCCCCAAGAACGGGGTGGCAGCGACGGGACAGGGCCACCCGCGTAAGGTTTCCCCTGCATAGTCCTTATACCCGCGAAGGCCGGTGGATTTGCCGAGGTCAGCTAGCGGCACAAGCCCAACGGTTTCGTGTTGGGCTTGGTGAGATCCCAGCCTTCGAGACAACCACGCGCTGAAATGATCAGAACAATGGCCGCCGGCAGATCGCGGTCGCCAGCTTGGCGCTCATGACATCAACGTCGATCCGGCGCTGGCGCTGTCGCACATCAGTTCCGCGGTCAGGGTGTCCTCTTGAGGTCGCCCACGGTGCCCGAATCTCCAACCAGTCCGCGGATGACCAAAGTGCCTGCGTCGGTAATCTGATATCGTTTTCCGAGAGCACACCACAGTTCAGAGTGGCCCTGATCCCGAAACGCCCTGGCAACGTTTGTGTTGGGGACATCGATGTTCCCGTGATTCTTTAGGATCCGTGAGATATCAGCTGCAGTGAGTGCGCCCCAGGAGTTCCGTCGTGCCATTTCTAGCGCCCAGAGTATTCTCGGGATCCAAACGGTCCCATCATGTGCTAGGTCCCGCGAAATTGTGGGGAGCACCGATTGGCGCTCGCTGACAAGAGTAAGCTGTTTGGCAGACGGTTGATTCTTGGCTTTGGGCGGAGACGGTGTCCGATCCTCCCGCGCCGCCGATAGCACGGTCGGAAGCAAACCGGCCGATCGAGAGAGCGTTTCGGTGGCCCAACCACTCCTGCCCACCTCCGGGCTCAAGGTCCCCCTCTCCTTGGCGATCATCTCGGCGAGATAGCCATCAAATACGAGTGGCGCATCTGATACGGAGACGTCTCCAACGGTCGGCCCGTCCACCCCTCCCGCGTCGCGAGCCTTCTGGATGAATCGCTGCGCTGAATCGGCGTCGTACCACCGCATCACCATTGCCATCGCCGCGCGGTATGCCCCGAGGCGAAATAGCTTCGTAAGATGAACGTGGCCGGCGGCTGTGATGGACAGCCTTCGCGGAAGGTCTCCGGGAGCCATCTGTTCTCCCCGAAGCGGCCGAAGTAGCCCTGCGTCGAGTATGGCCTGCAGCGCAGCGGTGACTGCCGCGACAGGATAACCCCATGATCCAAAACGGCTGATTACAGCGTCGGTCTGCTCAGCGAATGTTCGGTCACGAATTCCAAATGCCCAATCGAAATACCCAAGGAGCCTTGCGCGGAGGGCATGCAAGGGTGGGGATGCGGGTTCGGTGTCGAAGCAATTGCCCAGCCCCCATCGCGCGCGGAACCCGTCTGCCCCGAGCGCCGCTACGAGGCACTCGAATGCAAACGAAGCAGAGGCATCCGCACGGGCATGGGTCGCAGCGGAGCCCTGAACCACGCCCCGCACGAGTGCCAGGGCATCGCGCACATTGTGGCCAGCGAGGCCGATTATGATCTCCAGCGCCTCGGACTGGGGCATGAGGAGCGCAGAACGAACCAGCCGGCAAGCTGCAGTAATCGCGTCATCTTCCTGCATGATCGGGGTGGGAAGAAGGCCGCGATCTCTGGCGTGCTCACCGAACTCGACTCGTTTTCGGAGAAGGCGGTCAAGAGAGGGCGCTCGGACGTGAAACACGAACTGCAAGGGACTCGACGTCAGAAATCCCCCAGGTCGCTGGCCGGACTCGAAAGTGTCCTCGCGCATGGATAGAATGATTACCGCGGGGGTGTCGCGCGCGAGCCTCTGGGCGAAGCGATACACGAATTTCTGGTAGTCGTCTGAACTCAGGTCCAGGTTGTCGAGAGCGACGATTACGGGATATTTCGAGCCGTCGTCCTTCTTGAATCTTGCGCGAAGATGGCGGATGTAGTGGGGCAACATCGAGATGACGTCGTCGCGTTTCGCCAAGAGGAAGTCATATTCCCGCTTTGGCCAAGCCTGAGGGTCGGATGCCCAGACTGCCTCTCCCAGCGCTCGCTCACTCTTCAAGGAGTCGCGGAACATGGTCCGTAGCGCTTCCAGTGACATCGGATCTGCCTGGAGCTGTTCCTTCTCAGACGTGGCGACGTGTCTCAGCACAGCCTTGGCGGAGTGGCCCAGCTTTTCAAGAATCGCCTCCGCTATTCTCCTCTCGTCGGCTGCGGCATCCCCGACGTAGCCGTAGCCTTCAAGATCGACGAGGGCACACACGGCGGTGCTGTCGTCTCTAAACTGCTTGATGACACGATTGAGAAACGTGGTCTTGCCGACGCCGACGTGACCCACCAGCACGACGGGGTTGCGAATGTTGGACTTCTCCTGAGCTGAGACCTCGCGGACGAACTCGTCGGGACCGCCCTCAAGGGCCATCTGGTTGCCGTCGTCGAGATGCCGAGCGGTGTCCTTTAGGAGCCTTTGGAGCGTGCGGTCAAATTCAGCCTCGAAACCAGGCTTCACATAGCATTCCGCCAGCATCTCGGCGCGATCGACACCAGTGATCTCGGAGAACAAGAAGTCGTTGACGCTGCGCAAGACCGCCGTATTCGCACGGTCGGCGGGGCCCGGCCGCACCGACAGATGGTCCTTGGGGTTTGTGATGGCCGGAAGCGCATCGTCACCTGGCCGGTCTAGGAGTCGAAGTAGAAAGGGTGTAGCAGCGTGTGAGCGGCTCAAACAACCGAGGAACAGATCGAAACGAGCGATGACGTCATCTAGGCCATTGAACGTGACGGCGCAGCCCGCGGTCCAGGGACGGTTGGGCCCTGACAGCCCGCGATAGAAGATCCACTGAAACCCGTTCGTCACGCAGGCGAGTGCGATGCCCTTGTCATTGCAGTACGTAGCAGCCTGCTGCAAGGCCTCTCGCATGAGCCGGCCACCACGCCGAAGTAACGGTTGCAGACTTCGCGTCGTCGTTGATCTTGCAGGGAGCAGAGAGTCCGGAATCTCAAATGCGTCTCCGGCCCGCTTGGCCTCCACTACCATCCACGGACCGAGCTGCGTCTTCAACTCATAGTCGAGGTAGTCCCCAGCACCCGTTGGGGACTCCGGACCGGAGTCCAGGAACGGCCAACCCAAAGCGTCGATGACCCTGTTGATCACGGCCATCCTGAGGGTCGCTTCGTTCGCGGCAAGAAGCCGGCGATCCGCATGCCCCTCTTTCAAGATCTTTTCGATCTGATCTCTTGGTGTCAGCTCAAGCACGACTCTGAAGAAGGTATCCTATCCTGGGGCGAACTGTGTGTGCGTAAACTGGTGCCCGCGCGCTTCCCGGTTTCCCCCCTGCATAGTTTCTTGCCCACGATTGGCACACGCCTTTCGCGACGTGCGGCGGAGGGTATGGCCTGGCCCGGGTTCTAGGAGTTGAACGCGATCTTCAGCACCAAGCTGGGCTTGAAGATCAACACGAAGCCGGCGCGATTATCAGCGTGCTGATCCAACGCCGCTGGCGGCGACACCAAGGAGTCTGCGGTGGCTCCCTATCCACCCGATGGCTCAGATGGCGGTATCATAGGCTTTGATGACTCTTGGACTCGCCACGGGCACCTGGGACGCTATCTACCTTGGCATTGAAAGTGGGGGGATACCCCAGGATGCTCCCCCCGGATATCCCGACCTTGACCGGGCCCTAACGTCCAAGATGGTTGAACTTCAGGCCCGACCGCTGGTCGTCTTCCTGGGTTCCGGTGGCCTCTTGAGATGGCTCAACGTTGTCTGCGGCTATCAGCGTTCTGGATCCCTCAGCGAGGCCGTCAGCAAGATCCAGTGTCTCCTTGCGCGTCGGGAGTGTTGGCATGAGGCATACGGGCTCGTGTGCGGTTTCGAAGGCAAACAAGCGATGTTTTCTCGCGTGTCTTCGGCGAAGGCTCAGACCACGCCGCCATCAGTCCTTAGCCTGGACATCGTCGAGCCAATCGGTTTCGACGATCTCGAGGCTGCCAAGGCTGCGCAGGAGGCAAGGAACGCCATACGCGGAGGAATGGAGCCTCTGCTCGCGGTGAGAGAAGCTATCGAGTGCCGTCTCGGCCTGCCCAATCTGATGGGGCCTGTCGAGACGCGAACCTTGCGTCCTTGAACGTGAAATCTCAGTGTCCCACCGTGGATGCTTCCAAACCGGCCCGCAAACTCATACGCCCATCCGAACGGCATTCATCCAAGACCGGACAATTCGACGCAGATGGGATGTCACGCGCATTCGGCAGGCGGTCGCCAGAACCTCGGCTAGAATTTCACCAGGCGGCCACGCAACCACATGATATCTCTCTAGCCCATGGAGCCAGGAGACCATGTCCCTTCGCTTTTCCGGGGTGAATCGCTCTCGCACGACCGGAGCGACAAGGAACGGGTAGCCACGATCAAGCAGTTCCATCTGACTGGACAAGGGCTCTGGACCAAGCTGGTCAACCATGGGAATCCCTACGAGCTCATCCAACTCGGCCTCCTCGAGGGCCTGAAGCGGCACATTGCAGATGCGACAAGTTTCGCAACGACGCACTTCCTTTCATTCACGAGCCACGAAGCTGCGGCCCTCTTCTATGCCCGCACCCCGCCAGTCACCAATGAAGAAGACATCGGCCAGGCGCCATACCCTGACGAGGGCTGGCGCTACACGAAATACGTCGTTTTCAAACTCAAGGTCGCAGAGCCGCAACCCATCTCCGAAGGCGTGTATTGCCTTCGATATAACTCCGGCGCGAACGCCGCCATCCTTATCAATGCACTCGAGTACCTTTCTGCGCTGCCCGGGGATGCAAAGACCAGTCCCTTGTTCACAAAGGCTTTCAACTTTGCAAACGACGACAAAGAGTGGCTGGTCTTGCCGGCTGACCCCATCAAGGACGGTACGCTGTCAGCGTGTCTCTGCAAGGGTTCCGACTTTGAAGTCTCGCACTATGTAGAGTCCGCCTTCTTCACCGACCGATAGGGCGGATTCAGGCGCTCTTGCCGAAGGGACTTGATGGTCGCGCCCATCCCCGCGCCGGCGGCTACCCCGCCGACAGGAACTCAAAGCACACCAGGTGCAGATCCTCTGCCTGTACCGGTTTGGTCGCCGATTCGGCTCGCGTCGCGGCCGGGGCTGCGAGGGCGCCAAGTCCAACGACGCCGCCGAGGAGTTGATGCGCGTCCCCCGTTTTGTTGAATGTCTTGAGGATGTTGCGCAGCTGTTTGATGGCTGCACCCACCAAGGGCCGACCAAGAATGCGCAGAGCTGCCTTGGCTTGACCGCGATCCAGCCCGGGAGCGTTCATGCGCGACTGCACGGCGACCGAGACCTGCTGCTGAACGGGGTCAAGGGGTCGAGGTGCAGCGTCAAGAGAAGCCTGGTCCCGATCACCGCGGAGGATGTCCTCGACGACGCGCTTCTGCAGCTCGAACACGTCGCCACGTAGGTCAGGATCGATCACGCGGGGTGTGTCCACCTCGCACGCTATCAGGCCGGCAATGCCGTGGCGGTTGTCGATGATTCGCTCTTCAAGCAGGTCAACGTATCGCCAGAAATGCCGACGTGGGGTCACGCCGTCCCTCGTGCGAAAGTAGAAGAACGCGCCGCGCACGTTCCGCCTTGTGAGGCCCGAGTGGATTCCGTCGGGAAGATCGTCCAGCATCTGCCGGCCGCCAGTCTCAAGCAGAACCCGGAGCTGCTGGGCCAGCAACTCACTGCTGGCAAGTTCGCTGCGCCCTTCTTCTTCGTCGATGACACTTCCGTCCTGGTTCTCGATCCGGCGAAGCGTGTTGAAGTTCCTGGGATTTGCCGACTCACCAAGGATGCTGGCGTCGTGGAGGCCCAGCCGGTCAATGCCCGCGATCTTCTCGCTGAGATTCTCAACGACGTGGAGAAGCCGCTCCAAGCCGGCGTCTGGGAACATGTTGTAAACCCACAATGTCTCGAACGGGCTGCCAATCCGGTCGATACGTCCTGCCCGCTGCACCATGCGCATGGGGTTCCAGTGCAGGTCGTAGTTGAGGAGATAGCCGCAGTCCTGGAGGTTCTGGCCTTCGGAGAGCACGTCCGTCGAGAGCAGGACCTGGATTTCCTTGTCGCTTCCGGCCAGTTCTTCCCGACCGTTGGCCCTCGGTGAGAATTCCCGGACCATGCGCGACCTCTCGTCCGGATCCGCCGAACTGTCCATGCGTCTGATGTGAGCCGTCCCGAACCGTTTGCGGAATTCGGCAGCCTCCGTGCTCTCGGGATGTCCGAGCTGGCGGTACAGGTAGCGAGCGGTGTCCTTGTAGTACGTGAAGACGAGCACCTTCTTGCCGCGCAGCTCATCGCACAGCAGGTCCTTCAGGGTGGCCAGTTTCGCATCTTGGTCCGGGCCTATGTCCTTGACCGTCTGCCAGATGCGCGAGAGCACGTCCTTGTCATGTTCGATTGCATCGTGGATCCGTCGCAGATCGTAGTCCCCAGGGTTCACCCGCTCCATCTGCTGGAGCACGTCCTGCGCCTCCTGGCTGGCATCGATCTCATCGGCGCGAGACGTTGGCATCGCGTCGTCTTCCTCATCTTCGGAGGCCAGATAGCCCAGAGCGCGTCGAAAGTCCGCGCTTCGCAGCAGCTTTCCCTCGAGTAGGTACGACTCGAAAGTCCGCAGGAACTCAAGGGCACGCCGCACGCTGATGCGAAAGGCGTGGACGCTGGACTCGAAACGCTTGAGGTAGCGGCTGCGGAAGATTCCGACCAGCGCTTGTTCGCGGCCGGCCTCGAACTCGTCACGCGGCACCCCAGCCTTCTTGTACGACTCCAGGTTGTAGGGAGCGAGATTCAGGCTCTCGACCCCGCACACCACGTCGGCGTAGATGCCCGCGTACGTCTTCTCCAGGTCGTAGCGAACGGTCTTCAGCCTGCGTTCGGGAAAGTGGATCTTCTGGCCGCGTATCGTCGCCTCGGGGTAGGCGCGCCGGATGAAAGGTCGCGTTCTGCGGATCACGACCTCCTCCAGAAGATTGAAGACGCCGGCTACACCCCCGCTGCGGCTGTCCCGACGTGCCTGCAGGAAGTAGCGATAGAGATCCCCGATCCCAGACCCGATAAAGTGACTACGGTCGCCGATGGTGATGAGGGCGATCTGGTTGTGCAGGTCGAACAAATCGTTGTTGATGGGCGTGGCGGTCAGCAGGATGACCTTCTTCCTGTCGCCGGCCCTGCCGTGGCCTCCGCCAGCCCCCAAAACGCGCTCGATATTCAGGTACCGCTGCGCATTTTTGTTCCGAAAATTGTGCGACTCGTCGATCAGCACCACGTCCGCGTCGCCCCACTCATCGACTGCGAAGGTCTCCCGACCCAGCTCCTCCTGTGAGAGTACGCGGGCCGGAATGCTGGCGCTTCTCAGTTCGCGTTCCCACAGCTCGCGCAGGCTGGCCGGACAAACGACCAGGGCTTTCATCCGCTGGTGATAGGCGTAGTCCTCGAGGAGTTTCTTGCCGATCCAGGTCTTCCCCAGCCCGACCGAGTCGGCCACCATGACACCGTGGTGGCGCAGCAGGATCTTTCGCGCCTTTCTGACCGCGTCCTCCTGAAACTCCGCCAATTCGACCGCTGACCGAGTGGCCGTCGGGACCGCGCCTTCTTCCAGGTCCTCCCTGAAGTACTCGTAGAGCGCCTTCATGTAGACCTGGAACGGGGTGTATTCGCAGGCACCGAATTTTGAGGCGTCCAGTAGCTCGATCAGGTCCTGTTTGAAGTCGCGCGCCTCCTGCCACTGCCGCGTGTACCAGCCTTCCAGATCGATAATGGCCCGCGCCCCGACCTCACTCTTGATGAGGTGGCGGCTGGCCTCGGCGACTCGCTCGCTGGCACGCGCGTCGGCCAGCCAGGTCACCGCATTGGCAGCCTCGGGATCGATGATCTCGGATGCATCCAGCAGGGTCTTGTGCGAGACGTTTAGCTCGCGGTTTGACGTGAGCCCTGGTGCGGTAAAGTTCGAGGAACCCGCGATTGCCGTCACGGGACGGAAGCGATCGAACAGCGCCTGCTGGCTAGGGCGATCAGCGTAAAACAGCCAGCACTTCGCGTGCAGGAACCCCTCGATCGCCATCCGAACCTGCACCTTCTCGCGTCGCAAAAATGCGATCAGGCGCTCGACCAGCAGTAGGGTCTTCTCCTGGAAGGGAAGCAGCTCCAGATCTCCCCGCAAGGCCCGCCGCACTTGGCTCACGTCCGGCCGCAGACCGATGTCTTCGCCGCCTCGTGGCTCGGCACCCAGGAGCAGCCGCAAGCTCCCTAGATCTTCGAGTCCATCGGCAAGAAGGCCGTACCCGCCCACGGTAAAGTACGCGCTGGCCACATCCAGCGAAAAGCCACGGTGCTCTGAGAGCAGTCCGGACAAAACCGCTGCCAGCACGTGCTCCTGGTTATCGATGACGTAGGGGATGCGCATCAGTTCAGCGCACCTTTCTCGGCGTGCGCCCAGAAACGGTAACACGAGGCTGGCGGTGCACCCAGGGGATCAACCCGTGTCGGACGTGGCCACCGCGCAGCCATCGCGCGTGGCTGCTCCCGACCTCAATCTTCGGCGTCCTGCAGGTTCGCAAGTTGGTCCTCGGCCAGTTTGAGAGGGCAGCGGGGTGGGGCGGTTTCGCGCAGCAGGCGCACCTCGTCGGGGGTCAGGCCGTACAGGTCGAAGACCCGATGGTGCAGCTCAATCTCCAGGGTGCAAATCTCGCGCGTCAGGCGACGAACCTCGGCTCGGCTCTTGCGCCAGGTTTGCACTAGGCTGGCCTGCGCCGTCGGCGCGAGCGGCCGGTCGCTCTTGCGTGCGCAGTCTTTGAGCGCAGCGATGAAGTCGGGCTCGTCCAGGGTGGCGTAGCTCTCCAACTTCGTCCCGAGGTTCACTTTGCCGGCACTTTCGGAGACGGACGCCAGGAATTGTCGTACCTTGGATTGGTTTTGAGCGGTGAGTTGGACAATACGCCTGGCAGGCTGCTCACAGACTTTGCGCGCCATTTCGGGTACCGGGAAAGCCTCCAGCTTGAACGATTGAAGGGTGATCGCCTCGTCCTTCATGTGAGGGCACTCCCGGTACATGAACCACCATGCCAGTGAGGAGTTCAGAACGGCGGCGACGCCCGGATCAGCACTCGGCAGTATGAATGTCTTGTCGTTGCCGTAGGCTCCGCTCTCGTCGACGGAGAATCGGCTGTGGAAAGCGATGACTTGGTACACGATCTTCGGGCGCTCGAACCTGTCGTAGTAATCACACGAGCGCAGCTCCCACCAGAACGTTCCCTGGTCTTCTCGTTTCTTCAACCTGCCTTCCATCGGCTTCATCCACGCGTGTAGCGACGGGAACGCCTTCTGGAAGGCGGCCTCGGCTTCCTTGAGCTTCTTGGTCTCGGACCAGGGCCACGCGCGGTTCTCGGTGCTGGCAAGCGCGATAAGCCACTGGCCGTCCCACTGAGGCTGCCAGCGGCTGATGTTCTCCCCACGCAGGAATGGCTTGATGATGGGCTTGCAGCCTGGGTCCTCCTTCACCAGACGGTCGCGGGTGGTCTCGTCGATGAGGAACGCTTCGTTGAGGCCCGTTTTGATCCCGTAGAAAGGCGAGGCGCCCAAGTACTCCTTGAGAGGCACACCCGCACCACAGATCTTCAGCTTGAGCACATACTCATCTTCGCTCATCATCTCCCAGCCCTCGGGCCGAAGCTGGCGCCGGGCGACCGGGACCTGTTTGGACCGCACGTACTCGAAGAGATCGAAGGCATCGCCGCGCTGTTTGAGATCGTCACGTTTGACGAAAGTGAACCCGACGGGCAGGCTGTTCTCCGCGGTCGCGCGGTTCTCGGCGAGCAAGACACAGGGAAAGGTGTCGGCGTCGGGGAAGAGCGGCGAGTGCCCGAAGTCGACCACCTCGACCGGCGTGGCTGCGGTCGCCAGGTGGGTGCGCAGCTTTTCGGCGTACCCGGCTTTTAGCCACTTGTTCTGCACCAGCATGCCCAGCCGGCCGCCAGATCGCAGCACTTTCAGCGAGCGGCCGAGGAAGCAGACGTAGATGTCCGCCTCGCTGTGGAACACCTCCGGGAAGGTGTGCTCGAGCACCTGTTTGTCTTGCTTCAAGCCCTCTTGCCGGATCCAGGGCGGATTGCCCACGACCGCGTCGAAGCCGGCACCTTGCAGGCGCTCCACGGTCTGTCGGGTTCCTGGCCGCGGACCGTAGAAGACCTCGGGAAAACCCAGTTCCCAATGAAAAAGTGCCCGTGTCGAAGCCTCGGCTTCCACACGATCGAGCTGCTCGCGCTCCGCCGGTTTCAGGTTGGCCCTGTACTTCGTTCGTGCCTGTTCGTCATCGGCCCACAGGTAATCGCTGACCCGGTGGTCCTGCAAGAACTGCACGGCCCAGGAATCCGCAGCTTGGACTATCTTCTTGCCGCGTTTTGCGGGTTGTTCTGTCACTGCTGGTTCCACGATGTCGCGGCAGAAGTACACATCCAGAACCCGTTGCGGCGCCGCCAGGGCGTCCGCGGCGTGCGAGTATGCGCTACGGGACTCGCGCACCTGGGCCGCGGTCACGTCCGGCATCGCGCCTACCTGAACCATCATGTCGACTGCTAGCTTGCGCCCGGTGAACGCGCTGCCCAGAAGTGCGTGGCCACTGGTCCTGCTGGCCTCGTCAACCTCCTTCACCGTCGTGCCAAGCAGCGAGTTGCCCCGGCGCAGGTGATGGTCGAGGAAGGAAAGCGGCGCACCCAAAGTGAAGCAGTCGAGCCAGAGCGAAACCTTGGCCAGCTCGACGGCCATGGGGTTGATGTCCACGCCGAAGATGCAGCGCTTGAGTACGTGGCGTTTGAGTAGGTTCACGTCTGTCAGCTTGCCGGCGTCGATGCTGAGTCCCCTCTCCTCCATCTCGGCGAGGATCCCAGCCCGTAGGTGCTGCGCGTGCGCGAACACCGGGTTCCAGCCAAATCCGTTGAGGAAGTTCAGCAGCCGATCCGTGATGTAATCGACAGCCTCGACGAGGAAGTGGCCGGACCCCATGGCCGGGTCGAGCACACGGATGTTGAACACCTGATCGACAAGATCACTCCACCGATGCTCGACCGCCGGTCCACTTTCGTACTTACCAGGCTTCTCGCCCTTGGCCTTGGCTGCCGCAACCGCCTCGCGGTGCCACCGCTCCGCCTCTCTCAGGTTGGGTCGTAGTTCAACAAACTTTTCCTCAAGAACCGGGCCCACCGCACGCGCAACAATGTAGCGCACTACGAAGTCGGGCGTGTAGTACGATCCCGTTGCCTTGCGTTCACGCCGGTCATTCTCCAGATAGAGTTCGCCGGTCTGGAGAACGCGCTCCCGGGCGTCGCGGCCGGTGCCTTCGCGCAGGATGGTCTTGCTCTGAGTCCGCGCCTCCCTGAGCGGCATGTAGAGTTCTGTCTTCTTGACTGCGACGATGGCGAGTGGCTCGGGTGCCACCCGAAGCTTGAATTCGAGCAACCCCTCGTAGATCGATCCGAGCTGCCGCACGCCCAGGGACTTGTAGTCGATGAAGACAAGATCCTGACGTTTCTCGTCGACGTCGCGCCCGAGCCAGTCGAGCGCGAGCGCCACGTGTCTATCGGGAATGCGCGATGTGGCTAGGTAGCGTGCTACTTCGGCCTCGCTGCCTGTGTCCTCGGATGCCGGATCCGTGATGAACAACCCACCATTGTAGGTTGGCACGTTCATCGCCGGATCACCTCGGTCCACGATGGAGAACAGGTCGCACAGCCGCTTCCACAACTCGAATTCTGTTTCCGAGTAGTGTTCCGCGATCCGTTCTTGCTGGTCCGCACCGGCGATGGGACCGCCTGCATCGGCGATTTCTTTCCGCAAGGCGAGCAGACTCTTCTCGCGATAACCGCGCTGCTCGCGTACCGGCAGGAGATCGCGCGCTTCGGCGTACAGAAAGAACAACAGCCGATAGAGCAGGATCAGAGTGGCGTGGAAGGCGGCGTCCAGCTCATCCTGGCTGACTGCACCGGTGGCCTTTGCGGCGGTCTTGCGGCCGGAAAGTAGTCCGCGTGCAAGCTGGGGAAATACGCTGACGAAGATGCGTTCCTTCAGACGCTCTTCGAGATCCTTGGCGTAGTGCTCGCTGCCTTCGCGGATCTGATCCAGCAAGCCGCCAGGCTTGAAGGAATCGCCACGGAAGAGCAGCCAGAAGTATCGAAAAGCTTCGGCCGGCGCTGCCGCCAACGGCCCGTGACTGGCCAGCACCTCCTCCAGGTCGATCTCGTAGTAACTGGTGGCGCGTGAGCGCGCCTGGCGCGAGTAGAGCCGCCAGAGTTTTCCATTGGTCATGACGACCCAGGGCGCCTCGCCCTGCTCGAGCAGGCTGACCACCACGGCCCCAGGGTTCTCGTCCGCGGTGTGTGGATCACGGTCGGGATCCTTGGCATCGAGCGAGCGTCCCCAAGGGTACGCCAGACAGAGCGCCAGCAGCGCATTGCCTTTCCCGTCGTACAGGCGGAAATCGGGGTCGCTGGCCGTGCTTTGGGCTGACTTTCCCGGCTTGGCCACGAAACCGAGAGCGGCCAGCGTCGGCTCCAGCAGGTCAGCCCGAATCGTCGACTCGTCCTTCTTGCTCAGGCGCGAGGCGGCACCTTCATACAGGCGGCGCAGCTTCTCGTAGGCGGGTCGTGGATCCTCTCGCCACTCCTCATTGTCGCGCAGGCGGTTGATCAGGTAGTGGTCGGAGAACAGCGCGCGATTGTTGAAGAAGTCCTCGGACCAGTCGGCGACGGTGAAGGCGCCGCGGATCTTCTCCGCCTGCGCCCACCGGTCGGACTCGGTCCAGGTCAGCCGGCGCAGCACGCGGAGGTCCACCGGTGAGGGCTTGCGCCGGTCCACAGAGAGAACTCGTGGTCTGCCCACAGCTCCCGTCTGGGCGATGCCCTCGCTCGAATCGTGCAAGCGATCCAGGAAGACGAAGTCGATCCGCTCCCAGTCACTGGTCAGGACAAGGAGGAAGTCGCCTTGCCTCTGCCGAAGGGCCCGAACAACGGCGCCGGTGTGGGCAACCGTGACCGAGCGTAGGTGAAACAGGTAGACGTAGAAATCATCCGGCTGCGAGGCGACGAGTTCGAGACTGCGGATAGGGCGTCGGGCGGCATCAGAGTCGAGGCCGAGATGCTCCGGCTGCTGCGGACGTCGAACATTTGTGTTCCAGCCGAGACGCGCAAAAAAGGCCGTGACGGCGTCAGCGCTGGCGAGATCCTGAATGTCACGTTCAAATAGATCTACGTCGGTGGTCATCGCCGGGCGATCGTACACCAGCCACTGCCGCGAACCAGAGTATCCTGGAGTTCCTACGGCGCAGCTGCCACCGGCGACAGAAGCCCAGTCCGACCCCACAGCTTGCCGCCGTCACGGACACAAGAAGCCGCGTCCCGTCCACGGGGCTATGGACCATCCGCAGGCTCAAGCTGCGCTGCGAAAGACCCGTTCGTTGTGCCACACGAGGGTCGCTCTGCTCGGCCAGTTCTGCTGCTGCTTCGGCAATTGCACGAGCTGCTGCCCATCGTACGGGTAGTATCGCCTGCCATTGCGCCACTCGCTCCGTAGTCGCGGCGACACGCGGATCACATGCTCGGGTGTGACCGTGACGTACCCTCGGTCGAAAAGCGCGTGGAACTCCTTGGTCAGCAGGATCCCGTTCTGCATGTGGTTGCCGCGGTCCGAGGTACGGCTGGATGTGCGCAGCGTCGAGAACCGGCTCGGTGTGCTCCCCGGTGATCGCGCAGCGCCCGCCGTACGCATCGAGAAGGCGCGCCCGGAACGTGCCCTGGCCTTCTCGCTCAGTCTGTGCGGCCAGCACGACTTGCCGGTCATCGGCCGCGAGCGGCTCGAATGGCCTCTCCACTCTTAGTTCCTCCGGTGCGTCGCTCGCCATCTGATGATGCAGAAGTTCGATCCGGGCCGGGTCCGTCTCGGTGTTGCCCTGCTGTGTGTGGCGCGGCCATCCCATCCGGTCGCCCCACTCGATCCAGCGCTCTTCGGGCCAGAAGACGGCCGCGCGTAGAATCGTGCATGCGAGGGCATGCCGGGGCGATTGCGGATCAAACAGGTTCACGCCCCGGTAGTCACCGATGCGCTGAAAGAACGTGACCTTGTCAGGGTCGCCGTTCTTCCAGTCGAATAGCTCCCATGCCGTGTCGAGGTCAAGCAGGCGGAAATGCGCGAAAAATGCGTAGCCCACGATGGCGTGGTCGGGGCGCTTGAGCCGGAAGAAGACAGGTTCGCCTGGCTCCATCCGTTTCATCGGACGCATCGACTTGGGCGACCAGAAGTTCACTTCGTCGACTGCGCCGGTCGAACTGCGCGTCGAGAGGAAATCGAACCACGCCTTGTCCGTCAGCGCGATATACGGCTGCACGCGGCGAGTCTACCGCATTCCGGTGCCCTGCGAGAGCGGTGGGCTCGCCACGTACAGAGCGATTGGCTCGTCTGCATGGGCGCCGTGGCTGCGCTGGCGTCAAGGTGCTTTCTGCGCGATCATGGTTGGCATGCGGAAGGATCACACATCGACGCCAAGCTACTGGGGCGTCCGGGTTGGGGCACGGGGCCGTTACGCGAAGGAGGCCCGTGACCATGGCTTCGTAGCCATCGAGTGGGACGAGCTCGGCGATGTTTCATGGATGGCCGCCGGGCCCGACGACGACCAGTTGTGGAAGAAGGTGGTCGAGGCGTACCAGACCGCTTATGGCACGCAGGGCCTGAAGGCGAGCGTCCAGGCCGGACAAGTTCTGCGATTCGCGCGGGAGATCCAAGATGGCGACATCGTGCTGACGCCAAACACCGTTGACGGCGTGGTCTACCTGGGTCGGATCAAGGGTGGCTTCTACTTCGTCGACAAGCCCACTGATCGTTGTCCCTATCGCCAGCGCCGCCATGTCGAGTGGCTGCAGGACTTGGACCGGAGTGTTCTTCCACAGCCGCTCATCAATTCACTGGGATCCATTGCAACCGTCTACAGCGTCGCGAAGGCAGCAGACCACATCCGCGCGCTGCTCGGGGAGCACGCCCAAGGCCAGAAGGGAGATGGAAAGCCCGACATCGTCAAGCACCTCCTCGCGCGCCTGTACGCCTTGCGCCCCAAGGACTTCGAGGAGTTCGTGGCTGACTACTTTCGTGCCATAGGCTACGACGCGAAGCCGACCCAGTACGTAAGCGATGGTGGCATCGACGTCGCGGGAATGCTGGATGCCGAAGGGCTGGCGCAGGTGCTGCTGCGGGTCCAGGTGAAGGCGAGAGAAGGCAATGTTGGCATCGATGCCGTCCTGAAAACGCGAGGCGCGCTCGAAGTTGACGAGCAGGGCGCGATCATCACCCTGGGCGGGTTCACCGACAAGGCGGAGGAAGAAGCGGAAGCGCAGGGGAAGAAGCGCATTCTGCTCGTTGGCGGCGAAACCTTCGCCGAGATGCTGTTGAGCCACTGGGACGATCTATCGCCAAAGACCCAGGAGCTGCTTGGCATCAGGCCCAAGGCCGCGATTCCCGTGCGCGAAAGGTTCGAGGTGGCGGAGTAGGTGCAGCCCCGTCGGGGCGCGGGCACCGGTTGCGTGATCCTGGCTGACACCATTTATCCAAGTACGGAGATCACAGGTGCTCATCGTTGGCGGCAAGAAGATCAACAGCGCAGCAAAGGTTGCTTGCGTGCTCAAGAACTACTACGACAACACCTACGCCGCCCGTGCATACTCGCAGTGGCACGTCGAGCAGGACAGCCGGCTCACGGCTTCCGATCTCTTCGTGAGCTGCGCCATCAGCGGCCGGCCCAACCCCTTCGATGACGCCTACCTGGAGCTCTTCGTCAGAGGCAAGGCGAAGCGAATCGAGCAGGCGCTGCGGCGCATCCCCATGGGTCTTTCACTGGCCGATGCGCCTCTGCGCGGGCCCCTGGGCGACGATCTTGAGAAGTTGTTCGACGCTACCGTCGGCAACGGGATCCGCATGCCCATCGCAACCAAGATGCTGCACAAGAAGCGTCCCCGGCTGATTCCGATCCTGGACGCGCTGGTCGTGAAGCACTACTGGAAGAAGGAATACCGGGGGTTCTATCCGGTCACGCACCGGCGAAAGCGCGCCAATGCCACGCTCGGACTGTTGGACCTGATCCAAGCGGATCTGAGAGGACACGGGGACATGCTGTGCGCCGGTGCCAGTCGATTTGTGCGGACCTCGAACTGTGGCGCAGCCGTGGCGCGGGCGCTGACGCCTGCGCGAGTTCTCGACATCATGGTCTGGGCCGGACAAGCCAACCCACGTTTGTTCCTCGCCGGCGTGTGAGAAGGTGCGCCGGATGCTCTCTGTGGAGAAGCACAGCCACCGAGTCATGCTTTCTCGGGCGGCGGAGCGGTCATCGTCACCATGGTAACCCCGCTCGGTGTCCGCTTGCATCTTGCCCGTGCCAGGTGCTCATGCTTGGGCGATGTCAGACCTCGAAACTGCCCTCCGTCAGATCGTAGCCGATGTCGTCCGGGAAGAGCTGCTCGCAGCCCTCGCCCACGCCATTTCGCAGCCCGAGATGGGCACTGGTCGACGATATGTCTCACCAGCGCAGGCTGCATCCATCGCGAGCGTAGCCCCGGAGACCATCAGAGCCTGGGTTCGGCAAGGTCGGCTAGGGTGATCGCGTCCTGGTTGGCACGCGAGGCAGCAAGAACAGCCGAAGGGACTCCTCCGTTCCCGGTGCCGTTCATGACAAGCGGGATGCCGCTGCGACTGCCGGCGGGACCGAACATCATCACTGCAAGACCTGGCGAGTTTCCGGAAGAGATGTGCCAGTCGATGGACGGTGGCTGGTATGCCTGAAGTCGCCTGTTTCTTCGGTCGCCTTCCTGGCTATACTGGGTGGGGCGAACGCTTTCCACAACACGTAGGAACGGTCTGCATGAGCGAGAATCCATCGTCAAAGACCCCAACCGCACCGGTCCGCTCCCAAACCACGTTTCTCGATATCGCCGTGCAGCTGGAGGGCGTACTTACCATGATGCCGGGAAAGACGCTCATATGCGACCATTGTGGCGTCAGCTTCATCGGCCGTCTCAAGCGCCTGGGAATGCCTGACGGAACGCGGGACCCCTACGAGGTTCTGGCCATCAGATGCGCTTCCTGTAGGCAGCACCTTATCTACTTGGCCGAGTGGAAGGATTCGGCTCACATGCTACCCACCCAGGCCAAGTCCATCGTTCGGCTCTGGCCACAGGCGGCGCACGTTCCGGTATCAGAAGAGGTGCCGGAGGAGTTCGCAAGGGATTTCCGGGAGGCGAACCGCCTGTTGAGTGCCAGCCCGAAGGCGAGCGCAGCCATGAGTCGGAGACTGCTTCAGCGAATCCTGCATGACAAAGTCGGAATCAGGAAGAAAGACCTGGCCCACGAAATCGAAGAATTCTTGAAGACCGGACCGCCATCGTACGTTGCCGAGTCGCTCGATGCGATCCGAGTGGTGGGGAACTTCGCAGCCCACCCGTTGAAGAGCACACGCACAGGCGAAATCATGGAGGTCGAGCCCGGCGAGGCAGAGTGGGTTCTTTATGCGCTCGTCAGCCTGTTCGACCATCTTTTCGTGCAGCCAGCGCGCGCCGCGGCACAACGGGTACTGCTCGACCAAAAACTTGAGGAGGCTGGCAAGCAACCCCGTGGTCAGCGGGAAACAAAGCCGGTTCGGTAAGACGGCCTGGTCAACGACAAGAAGACCCTCGGCATCAGGACCGTCACCATGCGGGGCCAGGGGGTTCAAATGCACCCAGTCGATGTGACTTGGAACGCGATGTCAGGGTCGGCGCGGGCTGGGAGGGCCCCATCAAGTCAGGGACGATGGGGCCCTATCCTACTTCTTCACCTTCAACGACAGCGCGATCTTCACGGCCTCGGCTACGCCCTTGTCCGCCGCAGTCTGCTTCACCTTTGCCCTGTCCGCACCTGTGAGCGATTTCAAGGCACCCAGGTACTGCCCTTGAAGCTTCCGCGCCCGTGCGACCTTGGGCGTGACCTTCTTGGTTTTCTTCGGCGTGACCGGCTTTGCCCCTGTGGCCTGGGTGACCTGGCCCGCCCGTCGCTGCTCCCGGTACTTCTTGATCTTGCTCTTGGCGACATTCTTGTGGTCCCTGCAGACCATCCCGAAGATTGGTGCTGCCAGGTTCTTGCAGCCGGGCACTGGACATAGCTGCCTCGGTGGCTTCTTCCGTGCCGGCTTGGCCGCCACAGGTGCCACATGTGCCACAGCCTGCTTCGGTGGCCTTCCTGGTCCGCGCTTTTGCGGAACGCCAAAGGCACCAGCAAGGGCAGCCTGGATTCGTTGAGCTACGGCTGCCTCCACGGTGGCCACGAGCTGCTGGGTAAAGGCTTCGACTTGAGCGGTGATGTTCGGGTCGGTGTTGGACATTTGTTCTCCTGGATGTTTCCTTCCGGGCCATCGTATGGGCTGCGGGGGAGATGGGCAACCAGATCGAGATGGCGGGGAATGAAGTGGTCTCTGGTGTATTCTCACCGGGTGAAGCCCCCGCAGGACCCGTGATGTTTCCTCCCCGACTGTTCCTGGCGTCCCTTCTCGGGTTCACCGTTCTTGCCGACGGAGCAGTCTCGGCCGAAGATGCTAACCAATCTTCGAAGGCAGTGCCCGACACCAAGCCACCGCCTACGAAAGTCATCTCGCAGTCTGTCGCTACCAACGATCCATGGAGGAGGGGCAGTACCACCGTGGCGATCAACTTGGGAGCGGGCTCGGCGGTGGGTTTTCTGGGGATGACCTTCTCCTATCACTGAAAAGGAACACCGGCACTGGAGACGCACATGGAGCGGCTTCACTCATCGAGCAACCCCATGATGGCAAGCAGCACCTTGCGCAGCTCGCGCGGTTCATGTTGCTCGGCCCAGTCGTGGCAGGCGTCCTTGATCAGTTCAGCCACCGGATCGGCAGCCTCAGAATTCTGGCTGTGCACAGCCAGAATGGGACGTTTCGGGACGCTTTCTGACGTTTCCTGACGTTCCAACCCCGCTAAATCATTGGAATCAGGAGGGCCGTTCCGGGTTGAGGTGCTAGCGGTTAACAGCCATGGGGGTTCAAGTCCCCCTCCTCGCACAACAGAACCCCTTGGAAACGAGGGGTTTTGGGTTGTCTGGTTACCGCTCTTGGGGCTCCTTGAAACACGCG
>Ga0182027_10005517_pt1 | contig 19195 bp, 15 predicted proteins | sample 712E1DmetaG_FD_121300 | JGI IMG/M metagenome (GOLD analysis project Ga0182027, IMG submission 121300) | Permafrost microbial communities from Stordalen Mire, Sweden - 712E1D metaG (Illumina Assembly) | ecosystem: Environmental > Terrestrial > Soil > Wetlands > Permafrost | place: Sweden...
GACAAGCGGGCCCTCGATCAGACGCCGGGTCAACAGCAGTTCGGCTTCGGCGCCGCGCTGGACCCGGGCGACGTCGCGTTCGCGATCCCCATTTCCGATCCATCACAGGCGGTGGGCGGTGCGCTCTCGCCGGGCGCCAAGGTCACCGTCGTCGCCGTGCCGAACACGCTCAAGAACGGCGTTACGGCTTCTCCCGCCCCCACGTCAACCGTCCTCGGGACGAACCTGACGATCCTGGCCCTGCGCACGCCAAACGGGCAGACATTCAGCGCTGCTCAGCCGGGTTCCGGGATCGCCGCGGTACCTCCGAAGCTCGGCAGCGTGGTCGTCGCGATACCAGCGAGCCAACTCTCAGACTTCGCAACGGCGGCGCTGAGCTCGACGTTCTACCTCGCACTCTCGGTACCCGGAGGCACTGCCTCTGCGGGCTGATCTGTCGGACACCGGGATCACCATAATCCCCCTGATCGTGATCATCAGTGCGCCGCCTGGGCGCTTGTACGACGTGCCATCATCTGATAAGCGCAACACTCTCCCCTGAGGGTGGGCCGTCGTGTCGCTCACGTCGTACTTGAGAAACCCATCGAGTCCAGTTCGCCGCTGGATGGAGGCGCGCTTCCCCGATCTTGGAGAGGCGATCAAGGCACTGCGCGTCAGCATGCCGCTCGACCTTGATGCTCGGACGATCCAGCCGGGCCAGGGCGTACCGCCGGTCACGATAGGGACGGCTATCGACTATCGCATCCGCTATCACCTCGCGGTTACGCCGAACGACGATCTGGTCGGAGCCCGCGGCGCCAAGAGGCTGGTCGAACAGCACCTCAACGAGGTCGATCCTGAGAACCCAGCCTTGTGGCGAAGGCCTGCCACGGTAGGCGGCCTCCGGGTGTCCGGCATTTCGAGTCTCGGGGACCCGGATCTCTCGCACCTCGCCCCGGCAGCGTTCTTTCAGGCACTCGGCCCACTCCTGGCCGAGTTGCAGCCTGTCGGTCGCGCTCTCGATACCACCTCCGAGGAGCGGCTCGACCGTGCATGCGCCGTGCTCGCCCTGTTCGAGGAAGTGTTTCGCACTGGGCGCATCTGGCCCACGTCGCCACTTCGATCGCTGCCGATGGAAAGCTCAGCGGAGGCCGTACTGGCACTCATCCCGCGCAGCTGGACCTACGACATCGCGGCGGTGTGCACGCGGCTCTTCGCCGAGGTCCCGCTAACCGGGCACGCGATCCTGAACCCCACGTTCAAGTCGAGTCGGGATGTCGGCGGTGCTGACGCCGACCTCGTTCTCGAGCGATGCCTGCTCGAAATCAAGGCGACGGTGAAGCCAAGGCTGGACCCGATGTGGATGCTCCAACTTCTCGGCTACGTCCTGCTCGACTCGGATGACGCCTGCGATATCGACGCCGTAGGCGTCCTGCTCGCACGTCAGGGCTTCATGACTCGGTGGCCACTCGATCGGCTACTCGATAAGGCCGCTGGTTCGGCCCGGGCACCGCTGGACGAGATGCGCGCCGACTTCGCCGCCTTCGTCTCGACACAGCTCAAACCCAAGCCGACACCGAGGGTCCATCTGCCGGACCCGGACGTGAAGCTGCCGGAGGCCAGGCCGCACCCATCGACGCTGGAAACCATCGGCATACAGGAGGCGGCAGACTTGACGGGACGGTCACCCGCGACGATCAGGCGCGCCATCTCGGACGGACGGCTCGCCGCCGTACCACCTGCGAGTAACCACCCGGCCAACTACGGATCGGGGTTCCGACTTTCGCGAGTCGACGTCGAAGCCGCGTTTCCGCCCGCGCCTGAGGCGTTGCACGTTTGCGGGCAGGAGTGCGACGGGTCCGTTCACGTCAGCTACATATCCGCCCTTGCGGCCCCGCGTCAATGCGCGGAGGGCTTCCTGCGCGACCTGTATCGGAATGGCGCGATCATCGTCGAGAAGTGCACGCCAGCGAGGGTGCCCGTTGAGAGCCTTCCTCGGATGAAGGTTGAGAAGTACGTCCGCTACGGTTGGGTCGACGTACCGCCCGGGTGCCCTTGGCTGTCCTGGCGTGCCGTTTGGCGCGGCGCAGCGCCGCATGCGACGTGTGATTGCGTTCCGCCGAAGTGAGTCAGCGTCCTACGTCAAACGACCCCCATTCGATACCAGGCACAATGGAGGCATGCCCCTTCCAGGCGTGCGGCCATCGCAATAGCCTTCAGACCCGATCAGACCGGGCCCGGACGGCTTGAGGCCAAGATACCGAGCCTGGACGGACTCGCGGCCGATGCAGGGCGGCCGGACTCCCGCCACCGCTTATGCACCCCGTAGGCAAACCCGTAGGCCACGTGAAGCGTGCTGGCCACTTGCACGACCGTGTAACCAGACTCAAAGAGAAGGCGCATCGTGTCCGACTTCGTTGGGCCGCGGGCAGCGATGGTCTTTCCCTTCGACGACGCCCTGCCCCTTGACCCGCGCGTGATTGGAGGCTGGTTGTCCTTCGAGTACTTCCACAGCGACCGGTCAAAGGTCCGGAGTGACACGCCTGCCTCCTTGGCCAGCAACCTGCAGGTCAGGACGTAGTCCCACCAGAACGCAAAGGAGTAGAAGCGGGGAGGTTCTTCGACGCCCAGACTCCACAGGGCGCGGACGTCGAGGATGGGATACGACTTCGGTCGGGCGAAATGGAGCAGGGCGGACGCGGCCGGGAACCCCACTCCGTGCAGGTCGGTCAGGGCCTTCATTCGAATGCGCTCGTCTTCGGTCGCTAGCGCCAGCCGCGTGGCCTCGACGACGTCCGTGTCAGCGTTCTGCTCGCAGAGGGCCTGGGTCCGCTGTCTTGCCTTCCAGAACATGACAGTCAGGAACTCGTCGCGCGTGTACCAACCTCGGCGACCAGCGGTGGCCCCGATCGCTCGGATCGGCTTGTCGTCAGGGTAGTCGTAGATGTCTGACAGATGCTGGACTTCCGAAACCGGGAAGCGCAGGCAGAGAGGCTTCGTCATCGACTCACACCCCGGCATCTTGTCTGGACCGCCGCTGGCAATCCCAGCAGAGGATTCGCCCGCCGAAGCGTTGAGCGTTGGCCTCACAGTAGGCAGCCACCTTCGGGCTGACGGGTGACCCGCACGAGGCGCAGCGCCGGTTTGTTGCCGGGCTGGGGCTGTGGCGGCGACGGACTCGACCACGCGGGGAACGGCCGGAGCCTGACCGAGGCCGAAACGTGCGGCCCAGTCGACCTGGCTCGGCTTGTGGAGCGCCACGAGCTGCCGCGCGAGATCCTCCAGCGAATCCATGCTTACCAGGCGAGCGAGTGACCCGATGGCACTCAAAGCACTCATCTGGTCGGTCTGCTTCTCGATCGTCGTGGCGAGCTGGTCGACCTTGACTACCGTGTCGAGTCCGTAGACGCGTGCCGCTTCCGCCCGTCCCTTGGGGCGTGAGATCCGGGCCCCGCTCGACACCAGGACGAGGCTGTGCATCTGTGGCTTGAGCTTGGCTCCGAGCCGCCTCGGCATGTTCACCAAGCCCTTGTCGAAGGCATCCCTCAGGACGGCAACGTGTCGGCGGTTCTGCTCCACTGGCGACGCGATGCCGCGAGGATGGTGGTTCCAGAACGCGACCCACTCGCCTTGTTCGTTGACCCCGACTCCCTCGGCGTAGTGCTTGCTCTCGAGGACCCAGATGTCGAGCAGCCGATCGAGCAGCAGATGGTCCATCTGAGCGACCCGACCATCAACTTCAATCCGAAGGTCGTGGATGACCACAAGCTTGTTCGAGTCGCCGTAGTGGAAGTTGATCTCGTAGGCCGCCTCGCGTTCGCCCGCGATTCCAGCGCCGATCGTCCGGATCTCTTGCTCTATCTTCTGTCGAGTCGAGGCGGACAGATCGGACCGACTCAAGAGTGCTGTAAGCACGTCGATGTCAGGTTGCTTGTCGTCCGCCGACTTGATCAGCACCGTATCCCTCGGTCCGATAGCTTGCTGAGTGTCGCTGGGCGAGTCTACAAGGCGAGTGAAGGTCGAAGCTTTGGCTGCGCTCTTCTCCGAGGTCAGACCGCGAGCCCGTGATGCAGGGCTGCCCGGAGGGGCTCAAGCGCAGGATACGTGCTCGTCCGCTGCTCGCGGATCGCTGCCAGGGCAGCCTCGACATCGAACGGGATCGCCCGGAGGCGCGCTGCGGCGACCCCGTCCTGGCCCTGAACCCGCAATCGCGCTCCACCGCTGCCCGTCGAAGCCGGGTACAAAATGAACCCAGTTGCCGGGTCCGCCTCTGCTGCTTGCCGGCGCCCGTAGGCGTAGGCATAGAAGAAGACCTGGTACACGTCGGCCGGCTCGATCTTGCGCTCGTCGTAGAGCTTGTACTTGGCATCCACCGGCACGCGGTGACGCCGGCCGCCTGCCACGTGCTCGAGCAGCACATCCGGGATCACCGCCGCGTACGGCCGCCATGTCGCCTCATTAAGGATCAGCGAGCGGTCGCGCCGTTGGGCCAGAACTCTGACGGTCGATGCAGCGAAGGAGTCTCCGAGGAACCGAGTGACAAACTGCTCGAACAGCACGTTCATGTCGAGCAGGAAGGCGAACGACCGCCCACCGCCAGGAGCGAACAGATCGGCGACGCCTAGTCGCTCGATGAAGTACCGAGCGTAGGCGTGTGCAGTTCGGTAGTGGCTGTTTCGGCGGTCGTATGAGACCTCGCCGACGGCCGACGCCGGATCGAGCCCGGTGGTCGTGCAGGCGTCGCCGAAGACACCGTGCACGCGCGCAAGACGCCGACGCACGTCTGGATCTCGGCAGACGCGGCGCGCAAGCCCAAGTCCGACCGCAAGCAGTCGGTTCTCGAGAATGTCGGTCTCGAGCTCGTCGAACCTGCACTCAAGGCGATCGACGCGCCCGAAGTGGCGCTCCACCTGCTCGGCGGGCAGCAGACGGCCGCGAACGGCTGGAAGTGTCTCCTCATGCGCGACGTAGCCCTGAAGGAGGCCGTCTCGGATGATGCGCTCGCTCGACTCGGCCAGTAGGAGGCCGAGCAGGTCCACCAGCCGTCCGGCCTGAGCCACGGCAAGTTGACGTACCGCGCCGAACCGGGCGAGAGCACCGAGTCCACTCGCGTAGTCGATCATCTCGATGACCCCGAGGTTGCCGCCCACGAGCTTGGGGACGACGCGGACCTCGAAGCCCTCGAACCTGACCACACCGACCCAGGACGTAGGACGTACACGGACGCCGGCCACCAGTTCGTCGACGATCAGTCGCCCTTCGCCATCACCGAGCGCGGCCGCCAGGAGCCGATCACGCTCGCTTAGTGTCACTCCCGGGAGGACCGCGGCCGGCTCCCACTCGCTGAACTCAAAAGTCGGCCACTCGGCGGGGACGATCTTCATTCGGGTTCTGCCTCTCCTTGAGACAGGGCGCCCGGCTGGAACTCAGCGAGAAGGGCACTGAGCAGCTCGGAGGGGTCCTCGAGCTTCTCGGGCACAACCCGCTGCTCATCTACGTCCACCAACGCGGGCCCAAGGTAGGTCACAAGCTCGCGGTAGTCCTCGAAGGCGTACTCCTGAAGAAGCGGCAGGATCTCATGCCGGAAGCGCGCCGCGAACAGGCTGGCTTCCGCGATCGGCTGATCCCCGTCCATCAGGAACGAATGGCCGATCTGCTTCTCTCGACCTTCGACGCGGGCAATCCGGCGGTTGAGTTCACCGAGGAACGCAGCCAGTTCCAGGCCGCCGACGCGCGCTCCCTCGAGAAGGCTCGTGTCAGGCATCAGCTCGATGAAGGCGAAGCGGCGACGGAGGGCCGAGTCGAGCAGGCGGATTGACCGATCGGCCGTGTTCATCGTGCCGAGCAGGAAGACGTTAGGCGGGATCGAGAACGTCTCACGACTTTGGGGCAGCACGACCGAGAGACCACGCTTGTCGAGTTCGATGAGCGTGATGAGCTCACCGAAGATCTTGGGCATGTTGCCACGGTTGATCTCGTCGATTAGCAGCAGAAACGGCTGCTCGGGCTTTGCCTGCGCCGCGCGACAGACTCGCTTGAAAACCCCATCGACGAGTTGCAGGTCGAGTTGCCCGGTGCCGCCCGAAACAGGCTTGTAGCCCTCCACGAAGTCCTCGTACGTGTACGAGGGGTGGAAGGTCACGCGAGTAAGCGCCCCGATCGTCTCCGTCGGCCCGAGCTGGAGTGAACCGAGCGACGAGTCGCGGTCGGCCAGCCATGAGAGGAGGTAGTCGGCCTCCTCGCCGGTCAGCGCGAAGAGCGTCCCCTGGTTACGGAACTTGAGAGGCTCGCTCTTGGCAAGCTCCGCCGACTTCACGAGCTCGTCGTACGTCGGTCCGTTGGCCACATGGGCTACGGGCTCGAGCGTGATCGCCGGGTTTTCTCCGACGGTGTGCAGGCCCTCGCGAACCTTCGCCAGGGCGACGATTCGCTTGTCAGGGTTGGCCTGGTAGCCGATGACAAGATCGCCCGGTTGCACCAGCGGATAGTTCCGCTGGAGGCGACCGTAGCGGTAGTCGACGGAGCCCTCCTTGAAGATCTGGTCCCAGCTCCATTCCTTCGGGTTTGCGACCACCCACCAGACGCGGCGCTCGGCCTGAGCCGTCGAGAGTGTCCGCTCGGCTCGCGCGAAAGCCGCTGGGTCGCCAAGGAGATGGTCGGTGTCGAGCCCGGCGCGTTGAGCGAGCCACCAGACGCTGAAGCGGCGGGCGCTGTACGTCTTGCCGGTTCCGGGCGGCCCGTAGAGGATCGCCTGGCCTTTCCGGCGAAGAGCCGCGTCGATGACGCCGAAAATGGGATCTGGCGGCACGACGGGCTGCTCCACCTTCGCCTTGCCGGCCGACTCCTTCACGACCGATCGGCCCGCGAGGATCCGCTGGTACTCGGCCTGGCCGATTGGGGCCACCGTCTTGAACGCCCACCGCTTGATCGGGTCGATCGAGCGCGCCTGCCTCTCGTCCCACTTGATGCGAACGGTCTGGCCAAAGCTCGGCAGATCCTCTCGTCGCTCGTACCCGGGTTCGACGACCGTGCCGATGGCGAGGACCTCAGAAGTCCCGCGATTCGCCACGACGAGATCGCCGGGCTCGAGCTCAGTCAGAGTCCAGACTTCGTTCGCCTTCTCCGTGATCTTCGCTTGGTTGCCGTTGTACAGAGCTCCGAATGCCTCGGCGAAACGGGCCCGGAACTCCTCCTTGGAGGGATAGTCACGCAGGTCGCCGACTTCATCCCAGCCGACGCGGATGTAGCCGTTGGCCAAGCAGTCGTCCCAAAGCTCTGCGTTGTGTCCTGGGGCTACCTTGACGATCCGGGCGGTCTTGCCGGGATGGCTCCAGAAGTACAGGAAGCGTTCGATCTGGATCATCGACCAGTCGGCGAACTCAGGACGCCCGCGCACGAGCTGCGTGAGCTTGTAGGCACCAGGCACGCCCCAGGGGATGTCACCTTCACCCTTGAGCAGCGCCCAGAAGTGCTCGAGGTGGGTGTGTGAGTTGATCGGAAGCAGCTGATCCGGGAAGTAGGTGTGGATCGTCTTTGTGGTGAGGGCCGGAGCCCAGTTGATGGGCTCTATGTCACCGATCGCGACAAGGTCGCCGGCCGCGGCCAGCTCGAGGGCTCGCACAAACCCCGCGCGGGTTGCCGTCCACGCCTCTTCCAGGGTCGAGAACCGGCGGTCAAACCACCATTCGCCGGTTCCGCGCCGCTTGAAGATGAGCAGCTTCCGCGAGGACCCGCCCGAGATGCTCCCGAGGTCTGGAGTCGCGAACTCCATCGCGTAGCAAAAGCTCTCGGTGGAGTGTTCGGTCCCGAGCGCGTATCGCTCGACGGGCATGTTCGGCCACGACTCCCGGGGGAAGCGGGCCAGGACATCCGCACGCTCGGCCTCGGCCGCCTTGACCCCTTTTGCATCGCCCTCACGTGACCAGGATGCGAGTGCCTCTTCGAGCGTCATTGGCGTGCTCATGCTTTCCCTCTCGCGCGTCCGTGCTACCCAGTTTGCGCCTCGGTGCGTTCGCCAGAACCAGATCCCGAGCCGTTCGGGATCCACCGTCTCCGCTCAGCGTAGCCCGGTGGCTCCGCCGAAGCATCACCCAATCACGATATTCCCCATTATCGAGATCACCGGGTGGCCCTCGTCCCGAGAGGCTGGCCGACACGGGTGGAACACCAGTCACTCCCACGCTTGACGCAGCTGCTGCCCATACCGATGCGACCAGCGGCGACTTCGAGGCGGCTCGCGAAAAGCTCCAGACGCAGCGCTGCGCTTTCGTGTCGGCTGCCCGCAAAGACCTCAGGGCCGAATAAGCCGCAGATAAGCGGAGACCTCTAGGCTCGTGAACGGGCCGCGCCCCGCGCCCGGACGCTCGATCTCGGCGACGGCCGACCAGCCCGCTCCGGGGCGTCGCGGCCCGCTATGCTGTTCCCGTGGACAACCAGCAGTTCGTCGCATCCCTCGTGTCGAGCCTGGCTTGGCCTGTGGCCGTCGTCATCGTGGCCATTGTGTTTCGTTCGCCGATTAGCGAGATGATCAACCGCTTAGAGCACGTGAAGAGCCCTTTCTTCGAAGGGTGGGCTAAAGCCGCTGCGGAGGCCCACGAGGCCGTCCTGACGACCGGCGTGACCGCGCCCGAAAGGCGGGATGCCCCGGACGACTCCCTGACTGCGAGGTTCTCTGACCTTGCGCGGACATCCCCACCCGGCGCGGTCATGGCTGCTTGGGTCGAAGTTGAGCAGGCACTCAAGGCGAACATAGAGGCCGCTGGAGCAACCCCGGACAGGCTGGATCAGCGGAACTGGCAGGTTGCGCTTCGCGCCGGATTGGTGACCGAGGGGACTGCTGTAGCACTCCAGAGACTTCGCGACCTCCGGGATCTGGCAGCGCACAGGAGCGAGTACGTAGACGCTGGCCGGGCTTTCGACTTTCTGGCTCTTGCCGATAGCGTCATGTGGGCCATCGATCCGGGGTGGACCAAGAGACGGCAAGGGACCTGATCAACCGAGTCCGGGGCGTCGCGGCCCGCTATGCTTGGCGCAGAAGATCTCAACGTGCTTCTACTAACGTCACAACCTGGGACGTCCTCTCGGAGCGCCTTGTGAAACGGCTTCTCGCGCGAGCGTTGATCGCGTCTGATCACGGCTCCTCGCCCTGCTCCAAATCCGCCGCAGCGAGGGCCGACTGATGCCGAACATCAACCTCACGAACGCTAAGAGCGCGAAGAACGATGAGTTCTACACGCAGTGGGCGGACATCGAACGCGAGATGAACGCGTACTTGGAATACGACCCCGACGTGTTCCGCGACAAGGTGATCCTTCTTCCATGCGACGACCCGGAGTGGTCCAACTTCACCAAGTTCTTCGCGCTCCACTTCATGGACGTGGGCATCAAGAAGCTCATCTCGACTTCGTACGCCCCTGACAGTAACCCTGCTGGTAGGTTCTATCAGACGACGCTGTTCGAGACCGGGGATCCCAAGTTCGACGCCGCCAAGACACGCGTCAACGGCAAGCTCTTCATATTGGAACGCAAGGACGTCAATAACGACGCCGTCATCAACATCGAAGACCTCCGGTGGGACTACCTGAAGGGCGACGGGGATTTCCGCAGCGCCGAGGTTACAGCGCTGCGCGACGAGGCGGACATCGTGATCACCAACCCGCCATTTAGCTTGTTCCGGGAGTTCCTCGCCTGGATCGTCGTCGGTGGTAGCAAGTTCTCCATCATCGGCAACAGCAACGCGACCACTTACGTGGAAGTGTTCCCGCTCATCCAAAGCAACAAGCTGTGGAAGGGCGCGACGGCAAATAGCTCCGACATGGTCTTCGGGGTGCCAAAGGGCGTCAACGTGGCCGAGGCGGACCGCCTGAAGGCGGAGAAGCTGGGGTACCCCTCGGACGAACGCTACGACTACACACGTCTCGGCAACTCATGCTGGTTCACGAACTTGGAGCATGGTCGTCGCCACGAGCCACTTCAGCTCATGACGATGGCGGAAAACATCAAGTTCAGCAGACATAAGGACATCCGAGGAGTCGAGTACCAGCGCTACGACAACTTCAACGCCATCGACGTGCCCTACGTCGATGCGATTCCGAGTGACTATGACGGGATGATGGGCGTCCCGATTACGTTCCTCGACAAGTACAACCCTGACCAATTCGAGTTGCTCTTCAGTGCCGAGGACATGACTCAGACGAAGGCGTTTTCTGTCGAGCCACTCGGTGACAAGCGAGTGGCAGACTATTACGCGGCAGGCGGCACGGGCGGCCACAGCAAAGGCCACCGGAAACTATTCCTCTACGCCGCAAGGCCGTGGGTGCCCTACAAGCGAATCGTGATTCGGCGAAGGAAGTAACGTGCAGGCCGACCTGAAGCATTACACCGTCCGTGAGATCGCTGAAGGCTTCGTGTACAACGAGCTCGAGGGTAAGGGGCTGTTCGGCCTCGCCGGCAAACTGGTCATCCAGCCCGAGTACCAGAGGAATTACATCTACAACGACGGCAAGAAGGATGTCGCTGTCATCGATTCGCTGCTGAAGGGCTACCCACTGGGCTTGATCTACTTCAACGTCGTCGGTGACACTTTCGAGGTCCTCGACGGCCAGCAGCGTATCACCAGTATTGGGCGGTTCGTGACTGGCAAGTTCGCGATCAAATCGGACGGTAAGGAGCAGACATTCTCCTCACTGCCGGCCGAGGCGAAGCAGAAGATCCTGGAGACCGTGCTGCTCGTTTATCACTGCTCGGGAACCGAGAAGGAAATCAAGGAGTGGTTTGACACCATCAACATTGCCGGCGTGCCGCTGAACAGCCAGGAGCGCTTGAACGCAATCTACTCCGGTCCATTCATCACGAAGGCCAAGGCCGAGTTTTCCAACAGCCAGAACGCGAACATGCAGAAGTGGTCGGCCTACATCAAGGGTGACCCCAAGCGGCAAGAGATCCTCAAGGTGGCCCTGGAGTGGGTCTCCTCTGCCGAGGGCATCAGCGTCGACGCCTACCTGGCGCGTCATCGTGGAGACACTGAGATCGGCCGCCTGAAGACCTACTTCACGTCGGTCATCGAGTGGGTTAGCAGCGTCTTCACACGTCCCCCGGACCGGGAGATGCGGGGGCTTGACTGGGGTCGGCTGTACGAGACCTACCACTCGAACTCCTACAGCGCGGCCGCGATGGACGCTGACATCAACACACTCCGCGCCGATCCAGCGGTGCTCAACAACAGGGGTATCTACGAGTACCTGCTGGGTGGCAAGAAGGACCCCAAGTTGCTCGACGTCCGGTTGTTCGACGACAGGACCAAGGTTGCCGCGTACGAGCAACAGACGCAGAGGGCCAAGACCGGAGGCGTGTCGAACTGCCCGCTGTGCGCGATCGGCAGTGATGCCAACAGGACCCGCATCTATAAGCAGGATGAGATGGACGCTGACCATGTGACCGCTTGGTCGAAAGGTGGTCAGTCCACGCTCGGCAATTGCGAGATGCTCTGCGTGACGCATAACCGCGCGAAAGGCAATCGCTGATCGCTCCCTCGTTGGCGCGTGGCGAGTACGACTGGTTGGACGTCAGACCCAGATTGCCCATCGCCTTTGACCGAGATCCGCTCTCAAGCCCCTTGGTCGGAACCGCGGCGGAGGGAGGGGGTACCGCAGGGGTGTGGCGTTCTGGATTGGAGGCGAGGTGCGGCAGCCTTGTAGATCAGTAGCACGCCGCCCTGTTCGGTCACGTTAGTCTGCAGCGCCCTCGCTTCCGCAAGGGTCAGATGCTCTCGCATCTTGCGGGCCGTCATCATCGTCCCGGTCGGATCGAAAAGCGTGACGAAGAAGCGGTCCTCGGACTCATAGTCGAGGGCCGGTTCGGTCTTCGCCGGGTAGGGGTCGCTCGTCATGGCCGCTCCACATCCGGAGCCTCCATCTCGGCCACCGTTCGATCAAGCTCGGCGACAAGAGCGGGGCTGTGCGCAGGATTGGCCCTGTAGGCCGTCACGAGGCTGCGGTAATACCACAGAGTCTCGCTCTTCGGCACCTTGAAGCGGTCCCAGACCTTTTCGCCAACCCCGCGCCGGTCGCGGACGATTGAGCGGGCGTTGTGAAGCTTGTCCGACGCCGAGACGAGAAGGACCGAGTGGTCCTTTGTCGCCAGGCTCGCCAGGTATGCCTCTTTACGCTCACGCCAGGGCGGCTTGGGGTGCGTGTCCGCGTCGGTGCAGGCTTCAGCGATCCGGCCGACTTCGGCGCCGAAGCTCAAGACGGTCGCCCGTGCCGCATCGGTCGGTTGGCCGTCCTCTATGGCATCGTGGAGAAGAGCGGCAATCGCCTCGTCTTCGCTCGCGCCGTATTCGAGCGCTATGGAGCACGTGCCGAGCAGATGGCTCAGGTATGGGATCTCCGTGGCCGGGCGCTTCTGCCTGCCGTGAATCTGTGCCGCGGCGGCCATCGCGTCGATGATCCGCTCGCTGTATAGCCAGGGCTCGGGCGGCAGCGGCCACCCGCGCCCATCGATGCCGTTCCCCATGCTGATGTGCTCCCTTCTCGCGGACGTCGGGCAAGAGATGACTAGTTCACGAGCTTTCTGGGCCCAGTGAGAATCTCCTGGACGCCGAACCGGGCGCCTAGTCGGTCGTGCACGCGGACCTCAAGGGCCGCGATTTGGAGACACACGAAAGAGATCAGCTCGGTGCTGATGCCGACCGAAGAAACCTCGGCCGAGACGATAACCTGGCTCGACGCCCACAGGACCCTGCCGAACATGATCTGTCCATTGATCTCGTTGAGCGCTTCGAGCAGCGCCCGGCTCGAGTCAACGCCGTGCAGGACCGGCGAGAAGACCCGCACGACCGGCGGCGCGCCATCGACGATCCTGACGAACTGACGGGCGCCGTCCCGGTGAATTGGAATACAGCCGTCCCCGTCCCGGAGGATCCTGTCCGTGCCGAGAATCTCCCTGACTGCCTGCTCGACGAGCGGCGTCAGCTGCTCGAGCGTCTGGGCCGGCCCCTGACCACGACCGTTCGGGGTTGTGGGCCTTTCGGGTTGAATACCGAGTTCCGGCTCGGCAAAGTCCGGCCCGTGCTTCGCGAACCGCCGATACACCAGTTCAGACGGCCGCTCGACCCCGTACACCTCACGGAGGCTCCGCACCGCAAGGCGCGCAGTCTCCGCATATGGCGCGGGAGTGGGCCACTGGCGCATGAAGTTGAGATCGGTGTTGCCCGGCGTGGGGCATTGCCAGCCGAGCCCGGCCAGCTGCTCCTCTTGCGCCGGCGACAGCGCCCACCGACCCGCGAGGAAGTTGTTGCTCACGGCTTCAGCCCGGAAGCCTCCGCGGCCGCCCTGTGCAAATTGCACGTAGTAGACGATTTCGTCATCTGCCCGGCTGGAAAGGATCAGGAAGCTCCCGGCGGCCATTCGCCCGAGGACGGCCGCGAGCCGACCCTCGAAATGCTCCCAGGACATGTCGTCCCCGTCGACGCGCTCGACGGGCGCGTCGCTCACCACGGTCTCGGTCATCCTCGTCTCCTATCGCACCTTGGCGGTAGCACCGTGGCGGCCGAGGTAGCCGATCGGTTGCTGCGGGGTCATCAAGCCAGGTCTCTCGCCCGCTCTGGATAGGTCGCACGTCCCTGCGTGCGGGAGAACTATGACACGCCACCGTGACACCTAGGCTGGCACGGAGTCAGCTGGACCTACCCCGTTTTCGTGGACACCTAAGATCGCGGCAGCGTCCGCGGGAAGGAGTCCAGCATGGGGAGGAAGCACCAGCACTACAGCACCGAGTTTCGGGCCGAGGCTGTCCGCCTGGCCGAGACGTCGGGCCAGTCGATCCGCCAGGTCGCCCTCGATCTCGGCATCGCGAACGAGAGCCTCGGCAGGTGGATTCGCCAGGCCCACGAGGGGCCAGCGGGAACGCCGCTCGCGGCCGATGAGCGGGCCGAGCTCGAGGAGTTGCGCCGGCGGGTGAAGGTCCTCGAGACCGAGCGGGAGATCCTGCGAAAAGCAGCCGCCTTCTTCGCTCAGGAGACCGAGCGGACCCGGTGAGCCGGTTCCGCTTCGTCGAGCAGGAGAGGGCGAGGTATCCGGTCCGGATCCTCTGTTCGGCGCTCGGAGTCTCCCCGAGCGGCTACTACGCCTGGCGTTCCCGAGGTCCGTCAGCACGTGAGCTCTCCAACGCCGAGCTTGCTGCCGAGATCCGACGCTTCCATGTCCGGAGCCGAGGCACATACGGCGTGCCCCGGATCTGGGAGGACCTGGCCGAGGTGGGCCGACATGTCTCGCGCAAGCGGGTCGCCCGGCTCATGCGCCGGGACGGGCTCGCAGGCGTCCACCGCCGACGGTTCGTGCGCACGACGGTCCGCGACGAGCACGCCGCCCCGTTCCCGGACCTCGTCAAGCGCGACTTCGTTCGAGACGGCCCCGACCGGCTCTGGGTCGCCGACATCACGGCGCTCCCGACCCGGGCGGGCTTCTGCTACCTCGCCGCGGTGACTGACGCCTGGAGCCGGCGAGTCGTCGGCTGGAGCATGGCGAGCCACATGCGGGCCGAGCTCGTCACCTCGGCTCTCGATGCGGCGATCGTCCATCGCCGTCCAGGCGAGGGTCTCGTCCACCATTCCGATCACGGCTCCCAAGGTGAATTCCAGCAGTCGTCGCAACACCTCAAGCTCGAGGAGTTGCGATGTCACCCACCAAAGACCAGCAAGTCGTCTGGGCCATGCGCGGTCGGATGCGCTCGCCAGGCCATCCGCCAGGCTGGCGTCGCGAGCACGTGCAGCGGTTCTGGGAAGCCATCGCGCGGGGATTGTCCAGCGAGGACGCCGCAGCGGCGGTCGGTCTCTCGTTTGCGGTCGGGAACCGCTGGTTCCGGCAAGGTGGCGGCATGCGAACCGTCAGTCGCGCCGAGCTATCAGGCCGCTTCGTCTCATTCGCCGAGAGAGAGGAGATCGCCATTCTCCGAGCCCAGGGCCGCGGTGTTCGCGAGATAGCGCGGCAGATCGGCCGTGCCCCTTCGACCGTCTCCCGCGAACTGCTCCGGAATGCGGCGACGCGATGCGGCCAGCTCGACTACCGGGCCACGAACGCCCAGTGGCACGCTGACCGGCGCGCCAGACGCCCGAGGCCGGCGAAGCTGGCAACTAACGCTGCTCTCCAGCGGTATGTCCAGGATCATCTGGCAGGCTTGATCAGCCGGCCCGACGGTACAGCGGTGCCCGGACCAGAGGTCAGATGGATCGGGCGTCGCCACGGTCGCCGCCAGGACAGGCGCTGGGCGAAGTCTTGGAGCCCCGAGCAAATCTCCAACCGCCTCCGGGTCGACTTCCCCGATGATGCGTCCATGCGGATCTCCCATGAGGCCATCTACCAGGCGCTCTACGTTCAGGGCCGCGGAGCTCTTCGCCGGGAGCTGACCGCATGTCTTCGCACCGGCCGGGCGCTGCGGGTGCCGAGCGCGAGAACCCAGGGAGCAGGCAAGAACTTCGTCTCACCCGAGGTCATGATTAGCGAGCGGCCGGCGGAGGCTGCTGACCGGGCAGTCCCAGGGCATTGGGAAGGCGACCTGATCCTCGGCCTCGACAGCTCGGCGATCGGCACTCTCGTCGAGCGGACGACACGCTTCACGATGCTGCTACACCTGCCTCGCATGCAAGGACACGGCACCGAGCCCCGAGCCAAGAACGGTCCTGCGCTGGCAGGGCACGGCGCGGAAGCCGTCCGCGACGCTGTGGCCGCGTCGATCGCCACACTGCCCGAGCAGCTGCGCCGGTCGTTGACCTGGGACCAAGGGGCCGAGATGGCCCAGCATGCCCAGCTCCGCATCGACACGGGAGTCGCGGTCTACTTCTGCGACCCGCACAGTCCGTGGCAACGCGGCACCAACGAGAACACCAACGGCCTGCTCCGCCAGTATTTCCCCAAGGGCACCGATCTGAGCAAGCACAGCCCCGACGACCTGGCCGCCGTGGCAGCTGCCCTCAACGGCAGGCCACGCAAGACGCTCGGCTGGAAGACTCCCGCGGAAGCCCTGGACCACCTGCTAATCTCAAGTCAACAAGACGGTGTTGCGACGACTGGTTGAACCCGGGCAATACACGAGCATCGCCTTTGGCCGAAAACTCCGCGAGTCTGGGATCGCCGCCTCGATGGGCTCGATCGGCGACTGCTACGACAACGCCATGGCCGAGAGTTTCTTCGCGACGCTCGAGACCGAACTCATCGATCGCTCCGACTGGGCGAGCGCGTCCGAGGCGAAGGCGGCCGTCTTCGAATACATCGAGGTCTTCTACAACCGGATCCGCCGGCACAGCAGCCTCGGAAACCTCAGTCCAGAGCAGTTCGAGGAGCGCTATCGTTCAGCTCCGGCCGTCGCGGCCGGGTGAGACACGACCGTCCGCTAAACCGGGGCAACTCCAAGCCATTGACACTGTTAGCCAGAGCCAATTGACACCGTCTTGTCGTGGTGTCAAGGGACACAGACGCTAGCTCCTCCGCTGGCGCCGTCGAGTTTGTACGCCATTTCGTACGCAAACTCCCTTGACTTGGCCGAGGCCAGTCCCGCACGCTACTGGCCATGTTCAAGCGGCGCGCACCGACGGAACGGGCAGAACACAAGGACTGCCTTCGGGCGTTCGAGATTCCGCCGGTCAACCTCGATCTACTTAGGTCGGACGAGCGGGACGCGGCGATCGCGGCGACACGCGAGTTGTACGACGCGATCCCGGGACCATTCCAGATCCTGTCGGTGCCGATCGAGCGGAGTCCGTCCGAACACCTTGACTGGCTCTCTCCCGTCCCAGGCGCGCCGCGTAAGTACCTGACGGCATACGCGGGCCTGTATCGCGACCTTGCGGCGAAGCTCGCTCGTCCGCCACGGCGATGCCTGATCGTCCTTTCGGGCGTCAGCGAGACGACGGTCGCGAGAGTCGCGGAACTCGTGCGCCGTACGGCTGAAGAGCACGGGATCCGGCTGCGCGCAGTCTCCGAGGACGAACTCGGCCAGGCGGCTTCGCTGCTCGCGGGCGAAGGCTCCGAGTACCACGTCGGCCCCAACGTCGTCGAGGGCCCGGAGGCCTTGACGCTCCTCGCGCTTGGTCGGCGCTGGCCGGCCCAGGTCGAACCCGGCTGGACGGCCCCGGTGCTTGCGCTCTCGGGTGTCGACGCGATCTCGATGCGAGTGCGGCCGCTATCAAGAGCTGAGGCAATGAGCTTCCTGACGGTGCGTCTGCGCCAGGTTCGGGCGGCCGAGCGTCTCGCTTCCGAGCGGGGTGAGCTCTCCGACGTCGAGCGCGAACGCGTCCTGCAAACGAGCACGAGCGGGCGCCGGACCGTCCACGCCGGAGCGGGCCGCGTCTACCTCGTCGATACCATCCTCCTAGTACGTGCTCCCGACCTCACGACCCTCGCCGAGCGCCTGGACATGCTGCGTCTCGAGATGCGCAGCCTGGGCTTTGAGCCCGAGGTCTCGACCTTCCAGCTTGCCGACGCCTGGCACAGCGTCGTCCCCGGCTCGAATCCGGCACCCATTGCCGAGCGGAACCTCGATAGCGCTAGCCTCGCCGCAAGCCTTCTCCATGTCGCGGGCGACCTGTACGAGCCGTCGGGCCATCTGTACGGCCGGGCCCGCACGACCGGAGCGCCAATCGTGCTGGATCGCTTCGCCCGGCCCTCGCACAATGCCATCGTTCTCGGGCAGACCGGAACGGGTAAGACGATGGCCACGGGCGCCGAGATCGTCCGTTGCATGCTCCAGGGCATACGGGTTCTCGCGGTCGATCCGCTCGGGGACTATCGGCGCCTGACCGCCGAACTCGGCGGTCTGTACATCGAGCCTGGATCGGGCGAGACCGGGCTCAACCCGCTGGCCCTAACGGGCTCGCGAACCGCAGGCGCGCTGACGGCCAAGCTCCAGATCCTCGTGTCGCTCGTCGCGGCCATGGTCGGCAACCTCTCGCGCGACGAACGACCGGTGCTCGATATTGCCCTGCGACGAGTGTATGAACTGGTCGGGATCACGGCGGATCCGGCCACCCACGACGAAGCGCCGCCGACGCTCGAGGGCCTGCTCGATGTTCTGCGGGCGACGCCCGGGGGCGCATCTATTGCGACCCGCCTCGAGCGTTGGGCGGTCGGTTCGCTTGCCCTGGTCTTCGCGGGGCGGGCGCCGTCCCTGCGCGATCAGCAGCTCGTCGTCGTCGGGCTTGCGTCTCTCGGCGATCCCGAGGTGCGGTCGGTCGCCCAGCTCGCCGCGCTGGCGATGCTCTGGGATGCGGTTCGGATCGATCTTGTCCGCAAGTTAGTCGTCGTGGACGAGGCCTGGAAGGTGATGCGCCAGCCCGCAGGCGCGGCGTTCATCGAGGAACTGGCCCGATCAGCCCGCCACTATCACGCGGGCCTGCAGCTTGCGACGCAGGACATCGTCGAGTTCCTGCGTTCTGACTACGGCGAGCCGATCGTCAAGCAATGCGACATCCGGATCCTGCTCGGCCAGACGCCCGAAGGCGCCGACGCACTCGCGCGCTACTTCGATCTGACGCCGGCTGAACGCCGCTCTCTTATCCATGCCCGTCCGGGCGAAGGCCTGCTGTTCGTCGGGCGAAGCCACGTCGCCTATGAGGCCGTCGTGAGCCGCCGCGAATACTCCGCGCTCACAAGCCGGCCCTCGGATCTTCTCGACGAAGAACACCAGAGGGGCGCGCCTGCCGATCTACCGTGACCGGCCGGCTTGGCCTCGGCTGCCTGGTCGGCTGTGCCGGGCCCCTGATCGCATTCATCATCCTATGCGGCGGGGTCGGGATCCTCGCGGGCTCCTGCGCCATCGCCGCCGAACAGGTGGTCCCGGCGCCGGCGTCAATCAGTGGGATCCCGCCTGCCTACCTCGTCCTCTACGAACAGGCGGCTCAGCGGTTCGGGCTCCAGTGGCAGATCCTCGCGGGCATCGGGGAGGTCGAGACGGAGCACGGCCGCCTCGACGCAGACTGCAGTCCGAATAGCGCCGGAGCCCGCGGGCCGATGCAGTTTGAGACGGCAACGTTTGCGGAGGCGGCCAGGCTCGCAGGCATCGCTAACCCGAACATCTGCGACCCGGCGGACGCCATCCCCGCGGCCGCTGCGCTGCTGGCGCATGACGGCGCACCTTCGAACTGGCAGCAGGCGCTCCTGGCCTACAACCCGAACCCCGCATACCCCGACGAGGTCATGACCTGGGCGAACCGCTACGCCGTGGC
>Ga0182027_10005518_pt1 | contig 19195 bp, 24 predicted proteins | sample 712E1DmetaG_FD_121300 | JGI IMG/M metagenome (GOLD analysis project Ga0182027, IMG submission 121300) | Permafrost microbial communities from Stordalen Mire, Sweden - 712E1D metaG (Illumina Assembly) | ecosystem: Environmental > Terrestrial > Soil > Wetlands > Permafrost | place: Sweden...
CCACTGCTGCAAGGGCAGCAATCCACCACAACCTGTCATTCCCGTGAAAGCGGGAATCCAGCCATTATACTCTCCCGTTATCTTTCTGGATTATCGGGTCGGAGCACGATAATGACAAAATGGGAAGGGTTCTAAACAAAACGGCTTCAAACGCCGTAGCGCCTCACGTCAAATCAAAGACGCAGAGTGCTTCCGCATACCAAAAAACCCGAAAATATTCGTTTCCGCTGCTATAGGAAATGCACTTTTTACAAAACGAATCGGTTATCTCCTCTCCCTTGCCGGCCGGAGGCCGCAGACGTAGGTACTTTACTGAGTTCATTCGAAGTAAATGTAGAGAGGATGAAGGTGAGGGAGAAATCCCCGGTATCGCCCCTTAACAACAGAATAATGCCATGCTGCGCCTGCGCTCCACTGCTTATCACTCGAAACTATTAACTGTCTCCGTGTTTTCCCAATGTCTTGAACAGGCTCGACGGCCACCAGCTCCAGCGCCCTGCCAGCGTCGCCAGGGACGGCACCAGCAGCGCCCGGACGATGAACGTGTCCACCAGCACCCCGGAGGCAATCGCCACCCCGATCTGCAGCACCACCTGCAGCGGTGCGGTCATCAAAGTGGCGAACGTGCCGGCCAGGATAATGCCGCAGGCGGTAATCACGCCGCCGGTGTTAGCCACGGCATGGCTGACAGCTTCTTTTATCGGCCGCTGGTGCGCCTCTTCGCGGATGCGGGAAACCAGGAAGATGTTATAATCCGCCCCCAGCGCCACCAGGATGACAAAAATGAACAGCGGTATCATATAAATCAGCGCGCCCTGTTTCATCAAATCCAGAAACACCCAGGTCGTTAAACCCAGCGTTGTGCCGTAGTTCAGCAGCACCGTGGCCACCATGTACAACGGCGCCAGCAGGCTCCGCAGCAGGATAATAATTACGATTAATATTCCAAGGATGGCCAGCCCTACCACTTTCAGGAAATCGGAGTCGTTGACGGCCATGACATCCGCCTGTGTGGCGCTCTGTCCGCCTAAATAACTCGCGCCGCCGGTCAGGGTAGTGGTGGGGATTTCCGCCGCCACGGTTTTCCGGATGCGGCCCACGTCCGTCACGGCGGTGGAGGAATACGGGTCGTCGCTGAGGACGATGTTAATCCGGGCGGTCGTTTTATCGGTCGAAAAATAGGTCGCTTCTAGAAAAGCGGTGAACGGAGTTGACGTTTGCAGATTGAACTCGCTGACCAGTCCGGTAAGATTGCTAGACAGGGCATAAACAGCTGTTTGCAACTGGTTAATAGTAGGATTTGCCGGAGGAACGGCGGTGGCGATAGCGCTAAGCGCTTGCAGGTTTGCTTCCGCCTGTTGAAAATTCGGGCTTTGCAGGATGCCCGGATATTGCAGCGCCAGACTCTGTAACAGTTGCCCTGCGCTTCCGACTAACGACATCGTGTCCGCACCGCCGCCCTGACCGATGGCGTCTCCGGTTTGATGCAGTTGCATTGCCATAGTGGATAACAGATTGCTGGGCGCGTTGTAATAATCCACGCTGGAGACTCCCTGCACTTTCTGCAATGATTGCGCCAGGGTGTCAATGGATTGCAGCGCGGCAGAGCCGGTCATGTTGCCCTGCGGGGATTCGACCAGCAGGTAAAGCGGGGATAATTCCCCGGCCGGAAAATGGGCATTCAATATTTTGAAGCCCTTGACGGATTCCGCGTTCTGCGGCAGCTGGGTCATGACATCGGCAGTGCGTTTTAGGCCGGGCAGGGCGGCATAAGGTATCAGTAAAACCACGACGATGGGCACGGCTACCCAAACCGGGTGCTTGCTGACCCAATCGCCGATAACGTGCCAGCCGAAGCGCCCGTCCTTTTTCGGGGCTGAAGGGTTGCCCGGCCAGAAAAGATATTTCCCGAAGAGCGCCATCAGTGCCGGCACCAGTGTCATCCCGGCCAGCAATGTGACACCGACGCCGATTGCCAGCGCATATCCGGTTGTTCTGTCCATGCCGAATCGGGAAATGCCCATCGACAAAAAAGCGACAATCACGGTCAGGGCGCTGGCGGCAATCACTGGCGTGATTTGGGTAATGGCAGAGGCGCGGGCCTCGGGACGTTCCCGCCGCCTTAATTCTTCCCGGAAACGGGAGACCAGGAAAAGGCAGTAATCCGTGCCTACACCGAAGATGACCACCACCAGGTAAGCCTGTGTCAGCGTCGAAAACTTTACCCCGGCCTGTGCCAGATAGCTGATGACCCCGGAAGCCACGCCGAAGCTGGCGCCGATGGCAATCAACGGCAGGAATATCGCAATGGGGGAACGGTAAATTATCAGCAGTAAAATCGCCACCAGGATAATCGTGACAATCGTGGTCCGGTCGATGGTTTGCTGCACGGAAGCAGCCATATCCTGATAAATGGCGGTATTGCCGGTGAGATAGGCCTGCAGGCCCGGGTGATTTTGGGTGATATAGTCCTGGATTTGCTGGACGCCGGTCTGGGCGTCTGTGCTCATACCGCTGACCGAGAAATTGACCACCATCATCATCGTGGTCTGGTCGGAACTGATTAACGTGGCTTTCAATGCATCATTGGTAAAAACCGAAGTGACTCCCTGGATGATATTGGGCGCCGCGGACGAATTCAGCCAGGTGTTGATGTCCTGGGCGGCCTGCATGTCGTTGCCGGACAGGCCTTTGGCATCGTAAATCACGAGGATGACGTTGCTCGGCGCCGCCGGCGTGGGCGAAACGAATTTCTCCTGCAGCAGCTCGTTGGCGGTGGTTGATTCGGTTTTTGTCGGCAGGAACTGACTTTCGTCAGTGACCCCGACCTTGGAAAGTTTCGGGGCGACGAGGAATAATATCGCTGCCACTGCCAGCCAGACGGCGGTGATGATAATCCGGTATTTGCGGGTAAATTCGGCTAATTTGGCAAACATGGTGTGTCAAGACCCCTTCCTATGCTATTTCGTTAATTGTTCCGGTTGATTTACGCGTTGTGTTTTTACATTCGCCAGTAACATTTCCGCGACTTCTTTCGCCTTTTCCAGCTGCTCGGGAGATAAGCCGTTCAGCAGCTTTTTCATCTGCAGCTGGCCGTATATCCAGATACTGTTTATTACTTCCTGCCCTCTCGGCGATAGGCCGCAAATGACCACCCGGCGGTCTTCGGTATCGGCACTGCGGATGACCAGTTCTTTCCTCACCAGGTTATCGATAATGCCGGTGGCCGTGGATACCGCGATGCCCAGCGTCGCAGCGATGGAACTCATCCGGCTTGGGCCTTCGGTGTGCAATAACAGCAGCACGCGCAGCTGAGCCACCGTCATATCGGTCATCAGCCATTCCGGCGGAATGGTGATGCCCATGACCTGAAAGATGTTTTCTGAAGCATAAAGAATCTGTTTGACCAGGTTTTTACTATCGTTCTTCCGGTTAATATTAGGCGTCAGCATATTATTTGCTCCAACAAAATATTTCGGTCTAACCTAACTAAATTAACAATACAACTTGCACAAAAGCGTTGTCAAGCCGGAAAAAAGCCAAGTTGTTATGATTTTGTAACCTTATTCGCTCGGATTTTATAACTTCTAAAGGTTTACTCGACTAGAATTATGGAAACAGGGTCATTTCCACGAATATTTGTATAAAACCGGCAGCACAATATACAAAAAGGAGATGGTCATATGTTATTTCAGATTGTTCATTCCCATTCCAGCCAGATGTGCCCGGCACAATCGCCGGAGGCCACCAAACAGGCGAACGACTGGTGGCAGGCGATGAAAAAATCCCCCGGGGTGAAGGTGCTCTTCGGGACGGTGTCCCCGGTGGAACACACTTTTTACATTACCGTTGAAGCCGATGATTATCAGGCTTTAACGCGGGCGCTGGGGCCGCTGGTGAGCATGGGTACCGGGCATGCGGTTCCTGTACTGACGCTGGACCAGACTTTACCCATGGCGGAAAGCGGCGTTTTCCGGGCAAATATTTAGGACGCAGTGCGGGTACGCGTTATGGGAAGCGGCGGGTTAACCGACAGAGCTTAAAAGATGGCCGGCAGTAGAAGTAGTGCAAAATTCACTTTAATCTACCAATAATTAGTATACCCATAATTTTAAGGCGGAAAATGAAGAACGATACCGAACCGGTTAGAAGCCCCACCGCGCTGCCCGGCCCGGAGGCAATTTTTTCCTATGAGGTCTCCCGGAGACCTAAAAACCAGCGTAAAAAACTGTTTGCCCGGGTTGGGGAAAAGCTTACCACACCGTCGGGCGGGAAGATCCCACCGGGCTGGCGCGATATTTGGATGACTACGGATGCACAAAACCCGCTGCAGGCCGCTGGCAGGGATTCTAAGGGCCGCCGGGTTTATCTGTATTCCGCCGAACACATGGGATTGGCGGCGGCGGCCAAATTCGCCCGGTTAAGGGCCTTCGGCAAGGCTTATCCGTCTTTATTTAAACGCATCAAACGGGATATGCCAACCTCCGAAGCGGCGTTGGCGCTGTATCTCATCGCTCAAACCGGTTTCAGGGTCGGAAGTGATGCGGAGACCCTGGCCGCGGTCAAGGCGTTCGGCGCTTCCACGTTGAAATGCGCGCAGGTCAATATTGACGGTGATAGTATAGCTTTTGATTTTACCGGTAAGAAAGGCATCCGGGTAAATAAAACAATCAAAGATAAATTTTTAGCGCACAGTATCACCGGACGGTGCCGCGCCGGGCCGGATAAAAGAATCTTTAATACCACCGATGATGGCATCCGGGCCTATTTAAGCAAGATTTCCGGAGGCCGCGGGTTCACGGTTAAAGATTTCCGGACTTACCTGGGGACGCTCGCTGCTTTCCGTAAAATTAATTCCATGCCGGTGCCTGCCAACGGCCGGGAAACCAGGAGATATACAAGGGAAGTGGGCAAAACGGTGGCGCAAGAATTGGGGAATACCCCGTCCATCGCCTTGAATTCATATGTCTCGCCGGAAGTGTTCTGCGCCTGGGAATCCGATTGGGCGGCGCGCAAAAAGAAGGCCGGCAATTCCCCGATCAGCCTGACCAAAGATTTTCTGGAATGCATCCACTACGACCGTAGAATACCGGCAGAAAACAGCGCCGGTTTAAGCGAAACCGGTAATTTAGCTGACGGCGATTGATTTAACTCCGGCTATTTTAATTCCGGAATCCGTTTGGTGATTTCTGCCCACCCATCTCCGGTTGCCGCCTGTATCAGGCCGGTCATTTTCGCGAATACCGGCGGCGGCAAGGCCTGCTGCCAGATTCTGACCATGTTTTCCCGGTCGTTAGTGCCGATTAACGGGAAAAGCCAGGCGATTACTTCCGGGAAACGTTCCAACGGGATTTTCTGCGACATTTTTGCGACGATTCCAGCCTGCTCGGGGATGGGAATCCTTTCGTTGAATATCCGGTATAAATGCGCTTCTTCCTTATCCAGATGGAAATGCAGGTGAAAATTAAACCTGGCCGTGGCCCGGGCGATATCCAGTTTGTCCAGTTCGCTGACCGCGTGATTCAACTCCAGATACAGGATATCCAATCCTCGGTGGTCTCTTTCGTAAGCCTCCGCGACCAGCGGCGCCGCTTTTTCCAGCGCCGGGAATACGGCATCTTCTTCGCCGCTGGCATGCCAGACGAGCACCTCGTTAAAGAATTTATAACGGTTCACGACCGGGTCCAAACTGCCGCCCTGCCGCACCGCGGCGTTGGCGGCGGCATCCATCGCCGACAGATCTTTACGGAAAGCATTGTGAATCGCCCGAACTCCATCAAGCGGAACTGCCATTTTGCCCCCCTTTCCTTTGGCTAAACTTTGGTGAAGAAATGGACGGTGAAAATGTGGCCGGCGTAACCGATTGGGACAATTAACATATTGGCTGCCACGGTTTTCCCCGTTTTGATGTTGTTGAACCTTACTTCCATCCAGCCGGAGTTCATTTTCTCCGAGGCGTCCATGTAAACCTTAATGACTTCCTTTTGGTCCTCTTCTACCACGTCGGAAAGGGGAGCTTCGGTTTCCGCCCATTCTTTGGGGGATTTGTAGCCGAGCATGTCGGCGAATTTCTTGTTGCAGACCTTGTGGCTGTCGTCCAGATAAAGATAGATTGCCTGCCCGGATTTATCCAGCACCTGTTTCATCTGCTGACTAAATCCTTCTACCAGATCGGCATGGTGTTCCTGTTCGTCCATCTGCAGCCCCCTTCTTTTAGTCAACCCTCATTTTACAATTTTGTTTATCGCAAAATAATAAAATTAAAACGGAAAAAGTGACAATGTTATGACATTTATAGGGAGAAAGCAAAATCATTCCATCCCGGTGAAAATCGGGATCCAGACATCAATCAAGAATAAAAGACACCGGTAATTTAATCCGGTTTACTGCATTTGCCGGGATTGCCGCCTTAAACACATTTACCCCTGCCACGATTGTCCGGATTGTCTCAAATCGTTCCCCTCTGGAATACAGTTTTTTCAAATCATCCAAACGGTGGTATTCTTTAAAGCTCTTGAATATTTCATCGACCAACTGCATATTTAACACCGCCAATATTTTTATCCGCGAGTTCAAATAGGTTTATTTCTTATAGTAACTGATTCCGGGATATGTCACTGTTTCTTTGATAAACCTGTATCCTAATGACTGATAGAACGATACGGCGCGTTTATTAATATTCCACACTTCCAATTGGCTGATACTAATATTGGCTGATAAAAAATACTCACACGCCTTTTTCATAAGTTGACCGGCTATCCCTTTATTGCGAAATTCATTTAATACAAAGAGGAACTCAACGTGTCCTATCCGTCTTTTTGTCTCATCTTCAAATATTTCATAAATCATAACATTTCCAATAAATTTGTCATGAGAATAAGCTGCAAAATTTGTCCATAAATTTTTATTCATGAATGTGGCTAATATTGCCATATCAAGCTGTCTACTGAGCATGACATTATGGATTTTAAGGTAGTCATTCTTATCCTTTTCTGATTCCATCCTGAATTCTTTGAACAATACGCCGTCAATATTTTTCGATGGATATTCCGGATTATTCAGCTCCTTCTCATATAAATGTGCTCCCTCATCTGCAATAAATCCTTTTGATATTAGATACAAAATTTTGTCTCTTTCCTGTGAAGGAGCGCCGCCGTATATTCTCGTGTTGATACCGATAGTGGCTTTCCTTATTGTTTCAGCCCGGTTTATCAGATTATCGAAAATTGTATCCTTTACTTCTTGATCGTTTGAAGGAACATTGATATCAATGAAAATGTTTAGCGGATGCTCATAGGTTACCTCATAATTAAAATAGGGAAATACATAACCATGACCTAAATAGGAATTATTTTCATCAAATGCAAGAAAAACATTTTCCTTACTATTTTTGGGGACATCTTTATCCGGCTTTTTGATTATTATTTTCATATAGTAATTAATCCACTGATTATATATTATTATTTGACCAGCTATCAAATATCTCGGGGAAATTTTATGTTTAAATGAATGCGAAAACTGCAGGGTTAAAAAATATAGGTAAAGCCAAACACAAAAACGCCGCCTTGCTTAAATCATATTTCGGCGGGAACGCCGTTTTTCGGCGACTTTAAGACGGGCAATTGAGCGGCGCAGCGCGGCTTCGGCATTAGCGGCGTCGGTTTCCGCGGTGCGGTTGGTCAGTTTTTCCTCGGCGCGCTTTTTGGCGGCCTCGGCGCGGGCTATATCAATCTCATCGGCGCGTTCGGCGGCGTCAGCCAGGATGGTGATCCGGTCGGGGGTCACTTCCAGGAACCCGCCGGATACCGCCAGCGAATATTCCTCCGTGCCTTTGCGTACCAGTACTTCGCCCGGCTTAATCATCGTCATGATGGGTTCGTGGTGCGGTAGTATGCCCATGTCACCTTCAACCCCCGGCACCATCACGATATCCGCGTCCTGAGAAAAAACCAGCCGTTCCGCGGTTACGATGTCCACCCGGATACTCATTATTCCGTTGCCCCCATCTTCGCCGCCTCGGCGACAACATCATCAATCGTGCCCTGCATAAAGAACGCCTGCTCCGGCAGGGCGTCGTGTTTACCTTCCAGGATTTCTTTAAAACCGCGCACGGTTTCTTCCCGCGCCACGTAGCGTCCGGCGCGGCCGGTGTAGGCTTCCGCCACGAACATCGGCTGGGAAAGGAAACGCTGGATTTTTCGCGCCCGGGCGACGGTCACTTTATCTTCTTCGCTCAATTCCTCGATGCCGAGGATGGCAATCACGTCCTGTAAATCTTTGTACCGCTGCAGCACTCTTTGCACCTGCAGCGCGACATTATAGTGTTCCTGCCCGACAATCGCCGGGTCGAGGACACGGGAAGTAGAGGTCAGCGGGTCGACGGCCGGGTACAAACCCTGCTCGGCGATGGACCGTTCCAGCGCGATGACGGCGTCGAGGTGGCCGAAGCTGGTGACCACGCCGGGGTCGGTATAATCGTCGGCCGGCACGTAAATTGCCTGGAAGGAAGTGATGGAACCTTTCTTGGTTGAGGTGATGCGTTCCTGCAGTTCGCCCATTTCTGTGGCCAGCGTCGGCTGGTAGCCCACGGCGGAAGGCATGCGGCCCAGCAGCGCCGAGACTTCCATCCCGGCCAGGGTATAGCGGTAAATATTATCGATGAACAGCAGCACGTCCTGCCCTTCTTCGTCGCGGAAAAATTCGGCCATGGTCAGACCGGTCAACCCGATGCGGAAACGCACGGCCGGCGGTTCGTTCATCTGGCCGAAGACCATCACGGTCTTGTCGATGACGCCGGAGGCTTTCATTTCGTTCCAGAGGTCGTTGCCTTCGCGGGAACGTTCACCGACGCCGGCAAATACGGAAAAGCCGCCGTGTTCGGTGGCGATGTTGCGGATGAGTTCCTGGATGACGACGGTTTTACCGACACCGGCGCCGCCGTATGCGCCGACCTTGCCGCCTTTGGAGAACGGCGCTACCAGGTCAATGACTTTCAGTCCGGTTTCCAGCAGCTGCGGGGTGGTTTCCTGCTCCACAAACGAAGGCGGCGCCCGGTGAATCGACCAGGTATCGGTCGCTTTCACTGCGCCGGCGTTATCAATGGCCGTGCCGGTGACGTCGAACAGCCGGCCCAGGCAGCCGCGCCCGACCGGAACCTTAATCGGTAAACCGGTATCAATGACTTCGGTGCCGCGCGCCAGGCCTTCCGTCGGGGCTAAAGAAAGGCAGCGGACCCAGTTGTTGCCCATATGGTCCTGTACTTCCAGGATTAATTTGCCGCCGGCGGTATTGATTTCCAATGCGTTAAACATCCTCGGCAATTCATCCGGCGGAAATTCCACGTCGATGACCGTGCCGATGATTTGAACTATTTTTCCTTTAGCCATAAAAACCTCCGTCTTCCCTCAAACCCCTTAATTCCCCGATAAAGCCGCCGCGCCGCCGCTGATATCCAGCAGCTCCGTCGTAATCGCTTCCTGACGCGCCTTGTTGTACATCAGAGTGAAATCCTGAATCAATTCGCCCGCGTTGTCTGTGGCGCTGCGCATCGCGACCATCCGGGCCGATTGCTCGCTGGCAATTGATTCCAGAATGGCGTGGTATATTTCCATTTCGACAAACCGCGGCAGCAAAGCGCCCAGCACTTCTTCCGGTGTCGGCTCGTAGTCAAAATCGCCGCTCCTGGCCTGGGCCGCCGCCGGCGGTTCGATGGGCAGTAACCTCTCGATGACCGGAGTCTGCACCATGGTGGAAACGAATTTGGTATAAGCGACGTAGACTTCATCCACCAACCCGTTGGTGTAATCGTCGATGATAATGCGTGAAATTGCCAGCGTGTCCAGCAGGGTAGGGCGGTCGCCCAGTCCGGTGAATTCCGCACGCGTTTCCCTTCCGTACCGCCGCATGAAATCGATGCCTTTCCGACCGACATTGACGATGGTTACCGGCGCTTTTTGGTTGATAATAAAGCTGCCGGTCTTCCGGTTCAGGTTGGTGATTAAACCGCCGCATAAACCCCGGTCCGGGGAAATATGCACGACAGCGATTTTTTTGACTTCACGCCGCTGTAGCAAGGGGTGTAATTCGCCGGTTTGCGGTATCACCGCCAGATCGCGGATGACCTGCCGGATTTTCTGGTCGTAAGGCCGCCCCGCCGTGCCCGCATCCTGGGCGCGCCGCATTTTGGAGGTGGCAATCATCTCCATAGCCCGTGTGATTTTGGCGATGCTTTGCACACCGCGGATTCTTCGGCGAATTAAACGTATGTTTGCCATTATCCAACATCTTCAAAAGGAGCTTTGTCTGCGGCTCCCGTATTCGTTATTTAAAACCCTGTTTGAATTCCTGAACGGCGCCTTTGAGCGCTTCCGATGTAGCCGTGCTCAGGTCTTTTTCTCGGGCGATGGCGTTGACGATTTCAGGATGCCCGGCGTCCATGAATTTGTACAAACCGGTTTCGAATTCGCGCATTTTCGCCAGCGGCACGTCATCCAGCAGGCCGTTAATCGCGGCGTAAAGGATGATGACCTGTTTTTCCATCGCCACCGGCTGATAGAGCGGCTGCTTTAAAATTTCCGTGATGCGCTGTCCGCGTTCCAGTTGGGCGCGCGTGGCTTTATCCAGTTCAGTGGTGCCGAACTGGGCGAAGGCTGCCAGTTCGCGGTACTGCGCCAGTTCCAGTTTTAACCGGCCGGCTACTTTGCGCATCGCTTTGGTCTGCGCCGTGGAACCGACGCGGGACACGGACAAACCGACGTTTAACGCCGGCCGTACGCCGGAGTTGAACAAATCTGACTCCATATACATTTGTCCATCGGTGATGGAAATAACGTTGGTCGGGATATAAGCGGAAAGGTCGCCGGCCTGGGTTTCGATAACGGGCAACGCTGTCAGCGAACCGCCGCCGGATTCATCGTTCAGCCTGGCGGCTCTTTCCAGCAGACGGCTGTGCAGGTAAAAAACATCGCCCGGATAGGCTTCGCGGCCCGGCGGGCGGCGTAATAACAGGGAAATCTGCCTATAGGCCCAGGCATGTTTAGAAAGGTCGTCATAAACCACTAAGCCGTCTTTGCCGTGTTCCATGAACTCTTCGCCCATGGCGCAGCCGGCATAAGGCGCCAAATATTGCAAAGCGGCCGAATCGGCGGCGTTAGCCGCTACGACGATGGTGTGCGCCATCGCGCCGTAGGATTCCAGCGTCGCCACCACGCGGGCTACTTTGGAGGTCTTCTGCCCGATGGCGACGTAGATACAAATTAAATCGCCGCCTTTCTGGTTAATGATGGCGTCTAGGGCAATCGCGGTTTTACCGGTGGAACGGTCGCCGATAATCAATTCGCGCTGGCCGCGGCCTAGCGGAATCAGGCTGTCGATGGCTTTAATCCCTGTTTGCACCGGAGTATTCACGGATTTACGTTTGGTAACGTCCGGCGCGATTCTTTCCAGCGGCAGGGTTTTATCCGTTTTAACCGGGCCTTTGCCGTCCAGCGGGCGCCCCAGCGGGTCCACCACGCGCCCGATTAAGGCTTCGCCGACGGGCACTTCGGCAATCCTGCCGGTGCAGCGCACTTCGTCGCCTTCTTTAATGCCGGCGTAATCCCCGAGGATGATGGCCGCCACGCTGTCTTCTTCCAGGTTCATGGCGATGCCGATGACTTCGTTCGGGAACTGTAAAAGTTCGTTGTATTTCGCGGAGGCTAAACCATTGATTCTGGCAATGCCGTCGCCGATTTCTGCCACGACCCCGACGTCATACATCGCCAGGGAAGTGCCGAATTTATTGATTTCCCGCTTAATCGCGGAAGCGATATCCTGTCCTCGCGTTGCCATCTACACTGTACCTCCCCCGTTAGTGCCTGAGAAACTACTGCGCAACCCCACCCAAATCCTTGCGGAGCGCCGCCAGTTTGCTGCGGAGGCTCCCGTCAATCAGTTTATCGCCCACGCGGATAATAATCCCGCCGATAATCGCCGGGTCAACTTTCGGCCGCAGTTGTACCGGTTTACCGACGATTTCCGTGATGCGCTGGGCGATTTTCAGCTTGTCGGCGTCGTCCAGCGGAATCGCAGTGGTGATTTCGGCAATTTCCGTACCTTCAATCCCGCGGAAGTTATCTACTAAAGCCTGGTATTCTTCCGCGATATCGTCAATTGCCGCTACCTTGCCTTTGGCGGCCAGCAGCAGCACCAGTTTTATTACCAGCGGATTGATCTCGCCGAGGCGCTGCGCCAGCGTTTTGGATTTCTCTTCTCCGGTGATTTTAGGATTGGCAATCAGCGCCGCCAGGGCGCTGTCTTTCAGCAGCGTCGCGACCTTCCGCAGGTCCGTTTGCCACCGGTTCAAATCTTTTTCCTGCAGCGCCATTCGGAATATTGCCTGCGAATAGCGTCTGGCGTATGTGTTAACGGTCATTTTATCTTCCCGTGATGTTAATTCTTCTTCAGGTTGGCGCTTTCATCCAACACCTGGTCGATGATTTGCCGGTGCGCTTCTTTATCCAGCGATTTTCCGATGACTTTTTCCGCCGCCACCACGGTTAAATCGGCGAATTCCTGACGCAGTTCTCCGATGGTCTCATCGCGTTCGCGCTGAATCTCGACACGCGCTTTTTCCACCAGCGCCTGGGCTTCCTGTTTCGCTTCCGCCTGGGCGCGCTGCCGGGCTTCTTCGCCGGTGCGCATGGCACGGGCAATCACTTCCTGCCCCTCTTTGCTGGCGGCTTCAATTTTCTTCTTGAATTCCTCTTCGGTCTGTGCGGCCTGGGCCTTTACTTTTTGCACTTCTTCCATGCTGTCCTTGATTTTCCTCGAGCGTTCGTCCAGCATCTTCATCACCGGTTTATAAGCAAAGAAATACAGCAGCAGCAGCAAGATGATAAAATTAACAACCTGAGCGGCAAGGGTCCATCCACTAACGCCTAGTCCTGACATATTTTTCCCCCTGACGGGTGCATTATTTTGTAATAAAAATTAGCCTTTGGTCACGAAAATTAACAGAATGGCCACGACCAGCGCATAAATGGCGACGGCTTCGGCCATGGCGATGGCCAGAATCATGTAGGTCATAATCTGACCGCGGGCTTCGGGGTTGCGTCCGAGCGCATTCAATGCTCCCAGACCGACCAGACCAACGCCGATACCCGGACCGATGGCGCCCAAACCCATGGACAAACCGGCGGCGAGTAATCTCCATGTATATTCAGTCATTATGCACCCTCCTTCAGGTGTTAACTAAAAATTTACCAGGTTATTTTTCATGCCCTTCTTCCCCGTGGGGCGACGCAGCCATGGTGGCAAAAACCAGTGTCAAACCGCTGAAAATGAGTGCCTGCACCACGCCGACCAGCATCTCGAAGATGTAGCCGACCTGAATCAACCCGAAGCCGGCAAAGCCCAGCAGGAAGAACAAAATCAGGATTAAAATTTCGCCGCCGGTCATATTCCCGAACAACCGGAAGGTGAAACTGACGATGCGGATAAAATAACTTATTAATTCCAGGAAACTCACTATGATATCGATGAAACCGAAACCGATATCGCCGAACGCGCCTTTAAATTTACCGGTAAATAAATGTCCCCACCCTCTGAAAAAGCGGCCGACATTAATAAACTGTTTGATAAAACCGAATTTACCGTCCTTCAGACCGTAATACGTGACGAAGCAAAATGAAATCAGCGCCAGCGCCAGAGCCGTGTTGATATCCGTATTGGCGCCCCTTAACAGCGGCGCGCCGTGGTAGGTGATTGAAGTGAAACCGGGAATGAGGTTCATGAACGCGTTTAACAGCACAAAGAGGAAAATAGTCGTAACAATGGGAAAGAACCGGCCGCCGTATTTTTCTCCGGCGACGTCTTTGCAGAAGTTGTACATCCACTCGAGGATGGCTTCTACGGCTGCCTGCAACCTGCCCGGTATCAGTTTGGCTTTGCGGGTGACCAGCAAAGCAATCAATACCAATACCGCGACCGTAATCCAGGACGTGATGATGGTATTGGTTACCGGCAGTGGCCCGATGTGGAAAACAACCGCTGCAGGCAGCTCAACCGTCGGCGCCGGGATTGATTTCTTACCGAAAGCGCCGCTGATAATACCGAAAATCGAAGCCGGTATGATGGCGACCAGTAAAATAATAAAAGTGACTAAAGGAATGGCACAGCCAAAAAGGCCGCATCCGATTTTTTTGCCCGGTTTTTGTTCTGCCACTATTTATTATCCTTGTTTTTCTTGTTATTGTCGGTTTTCTTCGCTTCGTCCATAAACGGTTTTATCATATTGTAAACGCCAAGCGCCGCCACCGCAATCCCTAAAAATAACCCGATAATTAACCACAGCGGGCTGGTATTCATTTTCCCGTCCAGCCAGTGTCCGCCCCAAATCCCCAGAATTATCGCGATGGCGATATAGAATCCCATCCCGAACAGCGACAGCATCGGCAGCCATGGGTATCGCATATGATTAGAGGATAACAAATAACTCTATTCCGGTCAAACTTTGCAAGCCTTTTTTCGATGTAATTTATTACGCATTTATTACGTTGGCGTACGCCAACAACGTTAGGTTGAAAGTTACAAAAGAGTTACAATTTTCCCCATAACGCCGGGGATTATTGGCATTTTTTATACCCGAAAAGCCCGGAGAAGTCGCCGTTAAAGTCTTTGAGATAGGCGTGCATGTCTAATACATCGTTTGTATCGGGAGCGCCGGTATTCTTGAATTTGGTTAATTCCTCCTCGGTCAGGTCGGAAATAATCTCCGGATTTTTACGGTCGTTGACCGCGGCGGTAATCATATAACGGCTGTGGCAGGCGGAGCAGGTGACTTGCAGGAAATAAAGGTCCTCGTGGCTGCCCAGGATTTTAACGTCGTGTGCCTCATAATTTTGGCCGCAGCTCGTGCATTTCACGGAGGTCATCAATTTTTTTATGATGCGTTCTTCCATAATCCCTGCACTGCCGTGCTTATTTTATTTCAGACTATGATTGGCGCTTGCCGAAGTCGTCCAGGTCAATTTTATTGATATACTCGTAAAAAGCCGAGGCTTTTTTCTTCATTTCTTCGTCAATAACCTGTTTTTCCTGCGGATTGGCCGGCGGGCCGGCTTCTTCTTCCGTCAGTTTCCCGGTTTTCTGGTCCAGCCAAACGCCGCCCCGGTCCAGGACATCTTCCTCGACATAAATCGGCACTTTGACCCTGACCGCTAAAGCGATGGCGTCGCTAGGACGGGAATCAATTTCCACCTGTTCGCCGTTCCGGTTGAGGACGACTTTGGCGAAATAAACGTCCTTTTGCAGGTCGTTGACTACGATGTAAGTCACGGTGCCGCCGAGTTCACTGATGATGGAGCGCATCAGGTCGTGCGTCATTGGCCGGGGGACGGACGCGCCCTGCAGTTTCACAGCAATGGCATCCGCTTCGGATGCCCCGATCCATATCGGCAGGTAATGATTTGTGTCTTTTCCCTTCAGCATTACCACGCGCCGGTAATCCGTAACACAAAGACGTATGCTTTCAACAATCATTTCTATCATTTTTAAGCCTCCGCTCATCCACCAGCAACGATTAAATTTTAACTCTATTACGAGGGACTGTCAAACTTAGGATGCGTGTATTCTGCCGCTTTAGCAAATATATTATTCCGCTGCGGACAAATATCCTGCAAAATATCTCCTGTATTAAAAGCCGGTATCCACTTTAAGGATTGCCAACAAGATGAATCCCCGGGGAGGGAATAAAATTTCTTGATGCTTAAATCTTGATTATTGATTATTGATACTTGAATATTTTTCATTATGTACTTGACAAAATTAATAAAAAACTCTATTATATATTAATAAAGTTAAATAAAATATTGAATTAATTAATAAAAACACCGTAATTAAATTGATAAAGAGGAGTTTCCCAAATGCCTAAAGATTGGCAGGAATTGACCCGGCTCACCCGCGGCGCCCCGCTTGCCGTTGAGAAAGTCCGTCTGGTGGACAGAGGTATCAAAATCGAAGGCGATTTCGAATTGCCGGCGCTGGCGCGTCTTTCCGCCGAAGATCAGGTCTTTGTCATTGCCTTCTTAAAATGTGACGGCTCCATTAAAGAAATGGAAAAAACATTCGGCATCAGTTATCCCACGGTGAAAAGTCGTCTCAACCGTATTGCCGCGCAGTTTGAATTCGTCCAGAACATGCCGGCCCCTGTGCAGGAAGATGTACTGGATAAACTGGCGCGCGGCGAAATCACCGTTAACGACGCGATAGAGAGGTTGGAAAAATGAGCATACCGCCTTGCCTGCTGCACATCCGGGTGCACAACGAAGAACACCATTTCGGCATCTGGCTGCCTTTATTTCTGGCCTGGCTGCTGCTGGCAATATTGGTCCTTGCGTTCCTGCCGCTGTTCCTGATTCTGCTGATTGTCGCGCTGCCTTTCGGCTGGGGCGAATTTGTGCTGCTGGTCGGCCCGCGGTTTTATAACATTTTATGCGCCTTAAAAGGGCTCAAGCTGGATGTGGATAAAACCGGTGAAAAAGTTGAAATATTGTTTGTCTAGCCATGTGGAGGGCTGAAATGACTGAAAATCAAAAGAAAATTCTGGAAATGGTGGCCGATAAAAAGATTACCGTTGATGAGGCGTACCGGCTGATGAGCCTGATTCAACCTTCTCCCGATTCCGCCGGCGACGCGTCCGGGGAAAGAAAGCCTTTAACAAAGTATATCCGGGTCATCGTGGATACCGAGCACCATTGGGAAGGCGGCTGCGACCGCGGCCCCCAGCACGTTAATATCCGGGTGCCCGTGGCTTTAATCCGCGCCGGTGTTAAACTGGCTTCGCTGATTCCACCTGAAGCCTATAACGAGGTGGATGAAAAAATGAAAAACCGCGGCATCCCGTTCGATTTGCGCAACATGAAGCCGGAAAACGTCGAGGAATTAATTCAATCCCTCAAAGACCTGGAAGTGGATATCAACGGCGCCCAGGAAAAAGTCCGCGTTTACACGGAGTAACCAGTTTTCAGTTGTGAGTTTTTGACAGGACTTTAGCTTTTGGTATTTGTTTGGATTTTGTAGTTTGGAATTTGGATTTTTTCAGGAGGTTACTATGGGTGGTTATTTCAGGATTCTGGCGGCAATCCCCTTTTTCTTTCTAAGCGCCTGGTTTTTAATGCTGCTCTGGGGAGTTTTTTCCCCGCAGATACATGTACAAACCATCACTTACGTGCAATCCATGCTGGTCACGATTACCCTGTGGCTGGCCGTCGCGCCACTGGTCGCCGTCGGCAGACACCACTGGCATTAGCCCGCCTGGCATCAACAAAGCGATGAAACACCAATTTGAATTTTGGATATTGATATTTATTTCGGATTTCGTATTTCGATATTAGTATTTGCTTGATTTTTGATTATTAAAAATTATACTCCGTTCATTTCCATTATCCGGTCGATACGGAACGTCCTGTAGTCCTGGCGCAGCTCGCAGAACGCCATCACACCGGTATATATCTTGCCCTGGAATTTCATTTTCCCGACGATTTCCGGCCGGATGACCCTGACCGATTTTTCATCATTCGGTTTGAGATAAGTGATTTTCAACCTGGTTTTGTTTTTTATCGCTTTTGCCAGCACCTCCATTTTATCGTCCGCCGGATTGGACTGTTCGGCCCTTTTGTACTGATAGTTGGTCAAAAAGTCAGTCACTTTGAAATCCGTCCAGATGTGTTTCTTCAGCAGCGGTTTTATCAGCACGATGCCTTCCAGCGATGTGCAGCGGCTTAACGCCACGTAGGTCTGCCCGTGGGCAAAGGTGCCGGTTCCGATATCAATGATGGCGTTATCGAAGGTTTTACCCTGGCTTTTGTGTATGGTCACCGCCCAGGCCAGCATCAGTGGGTATTGGGTGAAAGTGCCGATTACTTCCGAAGCCAGCTGGCCCTCGTTGATAAAACTGCGGTAGATTTCCCAGGTAAACGGTTCGATTTCGACCGCGCTGCCGTCGTTCAAATCGGCGATGATGATATCTTCGCCTTTGTTGTTTTTAATCAGCCCCTTGACTTCCCCGATGCTCCCGTTCACCCAGCGCCCCTGGACATCGTTATTCAGCATCATGATTTGTGCCCCGGTTTTGATTTTCAGGTCGATTGCCGTGGGCAGATTTTCCTTACCGAATTCCCCCTCAATTTCCCCGGAAAAAACCAGCGCCGGCGCCGCCAGTTTCGCCAGCTGTGCGGCATTGATGGTTTCCGCCATGGCGTTCGTCGTCGTCAGGTAAACGTAAAATTCACCCGCCGCCGGAGTGAAATCCGGATTGACCCGCTGCCGCAATAATTCCAGTCCTTTTTCGCTGATGGTGTTGTTGCGCACCGAATTCAGCAGGTCGATGAATTTCTGGTCGTGCTGGCGGTAGACTTTTTGCAGCTCAACAAATTCCATTTCGAAAGCCTCAAAGACATGCGCGCTGTAAAAATAGGGTGTTTTGTAGAGCGTTTTAAAAATTTCCCTGTCGCTGCCGCTCACCACCGGCGAAAGCTGGTACAAATCGCCGATGAATATCATCTGGATGCCGCCGAATGGTTTGTTCTCCAGCGGGCCGTTCAAACGCAGGAACTTGTCCACGCAGTCCAGCAGGTCCGCCCGCACCATCGAAATCTCGTCAATAACGATAGCGTCCAGCTCTTTGTAAATCCGTTTGCCTTCTTCGCCATGTCGGAGTTTCCGGACGGTTTCCGGGGTGATGCCGGGCCGGAATTTGAAAAAGGAATGGATGGTCTGGCCTTTGACGTTCAACGCCGCCACGCCGGTCGGTGCTAAAACCACCGTCTTTTTAGCGGTCGTCCCGCAGAAATAAGTCAGCAACGTTGATTTCCCGGTGCCGGCGCGCCCTGTAATGAACACGCTTTTACCGGAATTTTCCATGATTTCCAGCGCCTGCTTGAATTCCGGGTTCAAGTCGATTGCCGGGTGCTTCAGTTTCAAATTGCTCATCTTTACCTTAAACCAAACTTTACCATATTATGGGAGTGATTTGTAGAAAAGATAATTGTGGAACGAGAACTTGATTCAATATGAATATGCATGAGTTACGCTTAAATAACTTGTTATTTGGGGTTAGGGGAAATGAGGTTGTCTACAATCTCTGGATTGTCGGGGCTCGCCCGACAATGACAATGAAAGAAAACAGCTTCACGCAAAACGTGAAGCTGTTTTCCCC
>Ga0182027_10005520_pt1 | contig 19194 bp, 13 predicted proteins | sample 712E1DmetaG_FD_121300 | JGI IMG/M metagenome (GOLD analysis project Ga0182027, IMG submission 121300) | Permafrost microbial communities from Stordalen Mire, Sweden - 712E1D metaG (Illumina Assembly) | ecosystem: Environmental > Terrestrial > Soil > Wetlands > Permafrost | place: Sweden...
ACAAGTGTATACAGACGGTGAAATTGTTAAACAAGAGACTTTGGGCTTTAACGAAGCAACTGGGAAAACATACTCCCAGCGCGATAAGGAAAACGCGAACGACTATCGTTATTTCCCTGAGCCCGATCTTCCCCCGTTGGTTATAAATTCAAAGTGGGTTCTAGCGATAAAGAACTCAATCCCCGAATTGTCTGATGCAAAGCGCGAACGTTACATAAGACTCGGTCTTTCTGTAAAGGATGCAGATATATTGATTGATGAAATGGCTGTTACAGATTACTTCGATCAGGCCGTGAAAATCGGCCTATCCAATAATGTGGACGCAAAATCAATCTCAAATTGGGTGATATCCGAACTGTTCTCAAGACTAAGCTTTAAGTCTGAGATTGCTTCTTGTTACATTACTCCGCGGAAACTAGTAGAGCTGATTGCAATGGTGAATAGCGATGTTATTAGCAATACAATTGGGAGGACAGTTCTGGACGAGATGGTCACCAATGGAAGAGAAGCCAAAGTAATCGTAAAAGAGAAAGGTCTACTCCAAATTAACGATTTGAAGCTAATTAGTACGACTATTGAAAAGATTATAGCCAACAATCAAGATAAACTTACAAAATTCCTTTCTGGCAAAGAGACAATCAAAGAGTGGTTCTTCGGCCAAGTAATGCGAGAGATGGACGGAAGAGCCAACCCATCCATAGTAAAAAGTGTGCTGGAGAACAAGCTAGGGGAGGAAAAATCAAGGTTAAGTCAATTTTGATACGCGTCTGGCCTTACCTTTCGGTTCTTTTCAAACTCTTTACAAGATATGCTGCGCTCGCTACTCAACCAGCGCGGCATCCACTTTGACACCTGAAAAGAGGAGTTAATCATGTCAATCATTCGTGTGGATGAAATTTCAAAGTATGACGGCCAGGAAGTAACCATTCAGGGCTGGGTCTATAACCGCACCGACAAGGGCAAGCTGGTCTTCCTGCTCGTGCGTGACGGCTACGGCTTTGTGCAATGTGTGGCCTTCAAAGGCGATCTCGATGAAAAAGTATTCGACCAGCTCATGAGACTGCCGCAAGAGTCGGCAGTGATCATCAGCGGCCCGGTGCGCGCCGACCAGCGCGCGCCCGGCATCCCCGGCGGATACGAAATCGGCGTGAAGAAGATCGAGATCGTGCAGACCGCTGAGGCGGATTATCCGATGTCACTCAAGGATCACGGCGTGGACTTTGCCCTCGACAACCGCCACCTGTGGATCCGGATGCCGAGTCAATGGGCCATCCTGCGCGTCCGCTCGACGGTCATGGCGGCGACGCGCGAATGGCTGGATACCAACGGCTTCCTGGCGATGGACACACCGATCCTGACCCCGGCTGCTGCAGAAGGCACCACCACCCTGTTCGAGACGGAATATTTCGATGAAGGCAAAGCCTACCTGGCGCAGACCGGCCAGCTTTATAACGAGGCCAATATCTTCGCTTTCGGGAAAGTCTATTGCTTTGGGCCGACCTTCCGAGCCGAGAAATCGAAGACGCGCCGGCACCTGACCGAGTTCTGGATGCTCGAACCGGAAATGGCCTTCTGCGATCTCGACGGCTTGATGGAAATCGAAGAGCAGATGGTTACGCACATCGTCCAACGCGTACTGCGCGAGCGAAAGCCGGAATTGCTTTCATTGGGCCGCGATCTATCCAAGCTCGAAAATATCAAACCGCCCTTCCCGCGTATTTCCTATGATGACGCCGGTAAGATGCTGGCAGAACTTCGGGAAAAAGAAACCGACCCGGAAAAGAAGGAACTGCTCAAATTCGATTGGGGCATTGATTTCGGCGCGCCGCACGAGACCGCCATCACGAACCAATTCGACAAGCCGGTGTTCTGCTACGGGTATCCCACCGCAGTCAAGGCGTTTTACATGGAGCCATGGCCGGGGCGTCCGGAAGTCTGCAAGTCCGTGGATTTGCTGGCGCCGGAAGGCTATGGCGAGATTTGCGGCGGTTCGGAGCGCATCAGCGATTACGATCTCCTGCTCAAACGCATCCACGAGCAGAAACTCCCCGAAGAGGCCTTCAAGTGGTACCTCGAATTGCGAAAATACGGCTCAGTCCCGCATTCGGGATTCGGCATGGGCGTGGAACGTGTCACATCCTGGATTTGCGGCATCGAGCACATCCGCGAAGCCATCGCCTTTCCAAGGATGATCAAAAGAATGTATCCGTAATCACACACAGACCTGACAGGTTTTCAAAGCCTGTCAGGTCTGTTTCTCCGCCCACTTTATCTGCAGCTCAACGCTAAACAAGTACAAACCTTCTTTAGCTATCGGAGATGAGACTATGCCTAGAACACTCAAGCAGTGGGAAACTTATCTTGTCGGGATAATGCCGCGCGTCCAGTTATTGAGTGAGCTTGGTCTCAATTATGAGGATATGCTTGAAATAGGGGACCTAATCAAACTTGAAAACCAAGGCCGTCCTAATTTTCATCAAACGACCCATTATCTGGTTGAAAATTACCCCTGTACCTTCGTTGCTTTTTTGGCTACATTTGCAGCACAAAATACCGAGCGCGAGTTTTGGGACGCGTTAGCCAGATTGCTAGAGGTTAGTGGTGGAGACATCAACAATGCCAAATGGCGCAATCATTTTATTGACATTTTGAAGAAGAATAAGAAACGAACCTTTGAAGGAATTAGTTTCTTATATGTAAGCAACATGCGCATTCATGGCGGAATCCCGTCCTATTCACTTGAAGATTATTTTATCAATATGCTCATGCCCGCGATTGATAAACCTGAATACATTGAGCTGCAGGACAAGGAATTACTTGATGCACTCTTCATGCGGTCCAGCGTTCAATTATCCACCGATTCCACCGTCCTAAATTTCTTTGAGTTCAGTGGTGATATTGGTTTGGAGTTTTTGGAGTCCAGCCGGCATGTTGCGCGCGAATATATATCCAAGCGCCAAATCCCTTCTGACGCCAATCTCCCGGCTTACGTTGTTCAAAAGCTAATTGCTTTTCTAGAATACCAAGAAGATGAAAAACGCGGTGTCAAACGCCCACGCGTCCTTTTTGATGCCGACGAAGGCTTAGTGCTGGAGTTGCCAGAACAAATATTAAGCGGAACGGATGTGCAGGGATATGAGGTCCGCTGGCAGGTTTATCAGGGCGATAATATCCTTAGCGAAGTATTTTTGCGTATTGCTTCTCGAGGCCGGGTCTCATATTCAAAGGCCGCTCATTCGATCCTTGGCTCTCTAATTGATTCGTTTCAAGTCTCTTTCAGCGTTGCAACTGTAAGTGGAGAGTTTCGTCAACTCCGCGAGTGGTCGATTGATGTTCTGTCAGACGACATGCCTGATCTGCTTGTCTTCAGAAAAGAGGATGGTAGCCTCTTCCATTGGATCCAGGCGCTCCCCGCTCAGGATTTGATCCTCGTTTATCCGCAAGACATAAACTTGCACTTTGAAGGAAACGCTCACCTCCGCCATGAATTAAGCTTACTGGCAACAGGGTGGCAGCATTGGAAAGCAGAATTGTGGTCGCTGCATGATGCCTGGTCGCTTAATCTATTCAGGGGTGATGGGAAGATTGCTGAAATCCAAATCCAAAAACAACTGGAACTTCCCCGATTGATCGGCGAGATTTTCTCTCCCAATCTTGATCCAAAACCCTTATATGTTGGTGCACCTCCAATCCTTAGGATTCCACTTCGCCCAGGCATCAATCCAGAAGATGAACTCAAACGCTGGCAGATTGAGATCAATTCAACTTGGGAGGCAGAGCCATCCTTGCATCAGCTGCTCAAACTAAGCAAAACCTCTAATTCAGTAACAATAGAGGATGCAGCAATTCAATTTGACCTCCGCGGAGCGTTGGGGGAAGACCCAAAGGGAACATACGCTCTGCGCGTGCGCGGTCCATTGGATACGGAAGTCGAATTTCCTTTCCGCGTTTGGCCTTCATTACACATCAAAGATTTACCTGAGTTCATTTTACCCTCCGAAAATCAAAACATCACATTTTACGTTGCACTACCTATCACAGCAAAGTTGGAGGTTCTTGCTGGCTCATTAGGAATAAACTTGACCGGTGAAGATGGCCGTTATGCTGTTGAATTAGACGAAACCACATCACGCGTAGATTTCAACCTGATCTGGCCTCAAGAAGACTCTTTTATTCATGTACCTTTTTCTTTGCCCATTCCACGCCTTGAATGGCGTTTTGCCATGGGGGAAGATTCTAGACTCGATTGGACAGATAGTCCGATCCGCAAGCCGCTTGATGCGTTTATGCAGGCAGGCCAGATCCCCACATTGCATGTTCGCTTGCCGGGAATTGAAACAATCGCCGATCAAATCTCCTTGCGTTTAGTGGACCCCGAATACCCAAACAAAATAAGTCATCAATTTGCGCCGGAAAAAAGCGCCTTGGGTAACGATCATATCCGTTTCTTGTTAAACGCCAGCGACACGCTCAATCACTTTGTCGATATTTCCATATTTGAGTTTCAACTGATGGCGCCGTTTAGGGAAGGGACACCTGAGGCAGTTACATTGTTAACCCTCACGCGCGATGTGGATGTATCGGATGTGCGAATTGAAAATACTAAAGAGAGCCAATTCTTGGTCTGGGAAGAACCTTCTCCATTACGGAATCGTCGCGTGTTCATCCGGTCTATTTGGAAAGAATGGGAGAAGCCATGGAATATTAGAATCCCTGACAATGTTCGTGGTAAATTTGATTTGCTTACCGCTGGATATGGTTTGCCTCAATCATGTTATCAAGTATATTTCTATGTAGCTTCTTCGTGGGAGAAAGATATAATATCTGTTCCTGATCGCTCGACTTACGAGGTGAAAACGATAGCCCCGGAAGAGCAACTTACCTGGCTTGATACACAAATTCAAAAACACCCCGAACAATCATTCTTGAATCACTTTGAACGTGCCTGTTTGTATTCTAGTGTGGGCGACATACAAATGCGAAATCACGAAATCACAAATTGCTATAACAACCTTGATCAGGCAAAACCCGCTGCCTTATTAGCGTTCCACGAATGGCTTGGAAAATACGATCCAAATACAAAACGGGCAGTACGCATGAAAATGTTCCACCCCGAACATCTTCATTATTTGTTTACTGCCTACAAGCCCAAGGATGAATTCAGGCAGAAATATCTTCGCTTTCTTGTTGACGGAGACAATAAGCCTGAAAGCATCAAGCCTGAAAGCGCACTGCTGTTGATCCAGAACGAGCACGAATGGCCAATTGTGTTTCATGCCCTGCGCGGCTTAATGCTACATAGTGATGAAAGAGTATTAAATATTATCGCAAACATGGTGGAAACAGGAAGATTGCTTGATTCTGATGCAATTGGACTACTTAGGATTAAGGAAGAGTTCAGCTTATCCGTGCTCAATGCCACTGAGCTTTCACCTGTCAAACTGCGATTGCAGTCTGGTTTATTGCGCGATAAAAGCGAATTATTGTCGAAACTCAATAACGATAAGATCCTTAGCTTCATTAATGTCGAACAGGACTCGCAGACGATAAACCAATATCTTGGAATATTGATCGCTCGCGAAGATGCACGCGGCCTGGAATTTATTATGGATCGATTCAAAAAAGGGCTTATCCTTGGCAACGATGTTACCGAGATCCTAGGTAAAAATGCGATATTTTCAATGCGAATATTATTGAATACGCCAGAGAATCCTGCGCATTCTGCTCAAATATCTGAACTCGCGCAAAAATATCCGCTCGAAACGGGCAATATTGCAGTAGGCATGTCTGTCCTGACGCCTGCGGGTTGGGCAAGGATTCATGCAATTGAAGACACGAGCGGTCATGATTCACAATTTGTTTCAATTAAGGAGAAACGGGGAAAACTCCATACGACGTTATATCCCAATACTTCACATTCTTTGGAAGCGATAGTCGATGTCGAAAACGAGAGAATGCAGATCCTTGGTGCACAGATCTTTTATCAATGCGGCATATGTGGTTTTGTTGCCATGACCCAAAAATACATTATTCATGACCATACCCACGAATCACACGGCGGATTGGGAGCATCCTTTAATCCAATTTCTCCCGATTTGCTTATCCGCGGGGAATTAAAATTTAGTCAAACTTACCCATCGTAGAGGAACTCATGGCAATTCATCCGCTAAATACGACCAACCACATCCGCCAGACCTACCTTCGTTACTTAAAAACGATCAAGCCATTTCAGGATCAGGGCTTTCGTGAAGCTTTTGCATCTGCCCTTGATGAACCAAATTCATTGGTCAAGGGTCCGCTCGTCGAGATTGCACTTCCCTACAAAAAAGATAAAACCATTAAAGAATTGGTGGAGGATGATGTTCTTTCACCAAAATTCGCTGAACTGAATTCGCCAGACTTGCCCTATGATCGTCCACTTTATGTCCATCAAGTTAAAGCAATCAAAAAGGCAGTTGGGGGAAGAAATCTGGTCATCGCGACAGGTACAGGCTCTGGAAAAACTGAGGCTTTCCTGGTTCCAATTTTAAATTCCCTGTTTCGAGAAGAAGAAGCAGGCACACTGAGTCAACCTGGCGTTCGCGCTATGCTGCTCTACCCAATGAATGCGCTGGCAAACGATCAAATGAAACGTTTGCGTCGTCTTCTGGAAAATTATCCCAAAATAACGTTTGGTCGTTATATCGGAGAAACGGATACTTCTGACGATCGGAAAAAAGCTATAAAGTCTTTCTTAGAGATTTACCCCCAACCGCAGGGTAAAACTTTAGACAATGAGTTGTTTACTCGTAAGGAAATGCAGGAAACGCCCCCTCATATTTTGCTAACCAACTATGCCATGCTGGAATATCTGCTTTTGCGTCCTGCTGATTCGTCGCTGTTTGATGGTCCGACCGGAAGGTATTGGCATTTTATCGTCTTGGATGAAGCGCATGTCTATGATGGCGCCAATGCCACAGAAATGGCAATGCTATTGCGCCGCGTCGAAGATCGCGTTGTCGGCGCTCAAATTGGTAAATTACAGGTGATAGCTACTAGCGCGACTCTTGGTAGGGGTAAAGAAGATTTTCCGGATGTCGCAAAATTTGCAAGGAATCTCTTTAATAAAACCTTTGAATGGGAGCCAGATGATCCAGATCGGCAGGATATTGTGGAAGCGGATCGTGTTCCGATTGACGCACTTGGACCGATTTGGGGAGCTGGTACACCGGCCGCTTATCACGAACTTCTTACATTGGTCAATGATCGCCCCTTGAAACAGGATGATATATTAGCTTTGCTTTCAAAATTCGATGCTGTGTTTCAAGAAAATAAGTTGCCGGTTCCTCTTTCAAGTGCAAACAAAGAAGCGAAGAAAGAGCCTGTAGCTGCACTGCAGCGCTATTTATACGAAATATTTCGTGGAGACAAGAACGTTCATAAAGTTCTAAATTCCTTAAAAGAGAAAAGTGCGCTTCAATTAGACGATCTGGCCAAGAATGTTTTTCCTGATATTGCAAATCCTACAGAAGCTTTAATCAACCTTGTAGCTTTATGTGTGTTTGCGCGGGCTGATTCGGAGAGCTTGCCATTGCTACCCGCGCGTTACCATGTTTTTGCACGTGCTTTGGAAGGTGCCTTTGTATGCCTTAACGAAGAGGCACACAAAACACTTCCTTCAAACAAACAAGGACGACTATTCCTGCACAGGCAAAAGTACTGTCCTCACTGTAAGAGTCGCGTCTTTGAGTTGGCTACTTGTACTCGCTGCGGGACGGCTTATTTGATCGGTGAAGAAAAATTGGGCAGTGACATAGAAAGCGATAAAGAAGGTTTCATGCCTGTAAAGGGCGCAAAATACCTGCTACAAAATAGCGCTATGTACAGCACTGCGGTGGCAAAAAAGACACAGTACTATACGCTCATTTCCAAGTTCTCTGAAATAGATGAAGATGAGATTGTTGCAGACGAAGAATCTACTCCTGACGATCTGGAGGAGAATATACATCCGACCGAACTGCAATTATGTTGTTCCTGCGGACAAGTTCAGTCTCCTGGCGAACGAATATGTGATTGCAATGCCTCGCTTATTAAAATAAACGAGGTAGATCTGGGTAGAAAGCAAACTTTACATCGATGTATAAGTTGTTCTACGAGGTCCGCTGGCGGAGTCGTTTATCGCTTTCTTACCGGACAGGATGCACCAGTAAGTGTTCTGGCGGATGCGTTGTATCAACATGTCCCAGCTTCAAATGCAGAAAATAATGATGAGCTGCCTGGTCATGGTCGGAAAATGCTGAACTTTACGGATAGCCGCCAAAATGCCGCTTTCTTTGCACCATACCTTGAACGTGCCCATGAAAGAAATCTACGTCGTCGGCTGATTATGCTCACCCTTGTCAAAGATCCAGAAGCTGGCAAAGGGCAACTTCACTTGCATACTGTAATGGAGCGCTTAAGTTATCGTATCGATCAGGAAAATGTATATCCATCAAATGAGCCTCCTGCAGATAAAGAGAAGCGTGCGGCAGTATGGATGATGCAGGAATTCTCCCCTTTGGACCGGCGAATCAGCCTGGAAGGACTTGGCCTTATACGATTTGAACCTGATATACCGGATCATTGGGATATTCCTGATTTCCTGCAATCTGCGCCCTGGAACTTTAATCGCGAACAAGCGTTTCGCCTGATTGTAAATTTGCTAAACACACTCCGCTATCAAGGTGCAATCACATATTTATTAGACGAAAAAACAGATTTGCTTCATGACGCCGTTGATTCTTTCGCCCCGCGTACAAGGCCTTTTTATGTGAGAGAAGAGATGAGTGTGGCAAAGAAAGGGATTTTTAGCTGGAAGCCTTCTGCGCGTGCAAACGCTCGTATTAATTATCTGAAGCGAATTCTTACTGAGAAGAAGTTTCCAGAATTAAACGCTGATGATGTTGCAAAACAATTACTCACCGATCTCTGGGAATATCTAACTAAGCCAAACAGTCCATGGCATGATTGCTTTGAGAGCAAGGATATCCCTGGGGCTGGGATTACTCAAAGGCTTTCTTACAAGGTATGGAAGATAATTCCAACAGGCGGTAATTATTCTAGGTGGATGATTTGTGATAAATGTCAGAATATTACATTTGGAGATATTGAAAAAGTATGTTCTACCTATGGCTGCACGGGACATCTTGTGCCATTAACAGAAACATCAATTGGATTTCAGGATAATCTGTATCGCGGTGAATACTCAAACAATGATCCGAATAATAAACCTTCTGTTTTGATCGCCAACGAACACACAGCGCAATGGACTTCACGCGAAGCGGCTAATGTTCAAAACCTATTCATTCAGGGCAAGATTAATGTGTTGAGTTGTTCTACAACGTTTGAATTAGGCGTAGATGTCGGTGATCTACAGGCGGTGGTCATGCGTAATATGCCCCCCACAACCGCTAATTACATCCAGCGGGCAGGGCGCGCTGGGCGTCGTACCGATTCTGCGGCCTACGTGTTAACTTTTGCTCAGAGGCGTTCCCACGATTTAAACTATTTTGCCCAACCTGAAAGTATGGTTTCGGGAAAAATTAAACCCCCAATTGCCGTTCTTTCGAACGAAAAAATCGTTCGCAGGCATCTACACTCGATTGTTTTTTCAGAGTTTTTTCGTTGGGTCTATAAAAATTATGGCGGAAGAAAATTCAAGAACGTTGGGGATTTCCTTTTAGATGCTGATGGAGATAAAGGGATTGAATTGCTTAATAGATTTCTGGATCAAAAACCGTCAGAACTTCAAGAGTCCCTTCTTCGGGTTATTCCAGGTGGGTTAGTCGATAAACTTGGCGTAAAGGACTGGAGTTGGATCAATGAATTGACAGATCCAACCAGTTCTAAGCCGAAAACTCTTGATTTAGCAATTCAGGATTTTTTAAGTGAAGTCAACGAATTGATGGCATTAAGCGATGAAGCTCAATCAAAGAAAGACAAGAGGGGATTACTGGAGGCTGTAAGACTACTTGATATTGTCAAACAAATCAAAGAAAGAGATTTGTTGGGCTTTTTGGGTACGCGGAATGTTCTGCCTAAATACGGATTTCCCACCGACGTTGTTGAATTGAAAACAAATCATCTGACAACTAAGGAAGCTTCAAAAGTTCAACTGGAGCGCGATTTAAGAATGGCAATATCCGAGTTTGCCCCAGGCAGTGAAGTAGTTGCGGCAAAAAGAATTTGGCGCAGCAGAGGAGTTCGTTTGCTGCCCAACAGGATTTGGGAAGAGATTCATTATGCGGTTTGTAAACAGTGCAAGAGGTTTCACTGGGGATACGCCGAAACGGATATGCCCGCAACTTGTGCGTCCTGTGGAGAATCACTTTCTGAACATTCTGAAATGAAAGGAAGATTTATTGTTCCAGAACAAGGATTTGTAGCGGCAAGTGAAACCGAAACTCCAGGTGAAACCGCACCGCAAAGAACATATGCTAGCCAAGTATATTTTACTGAGTACAGATCTTCAAAAGAGGATCAAGCCGAAGAAAAGCAATTGATTTTTAACACAGAACTATCTTCGTCAAAACTCTCTGTATATACTGGGTACTCCAATCACGGATGGCTGGCTATGGTTAACAATGGATTTGGACGCGGCTTTAGAATTTGTGGTTGGTGTGGTTGGGCAGAGCCAGTTGAGCTGGCACCTGGATTGAAGGGCACAACAAAACATAACAATCCTTTAACCGGAAGACCATGCAATGGAAGTACTAAAACCTATCATTTGGGTCATAGATTTATGACGGATGTTCTGGAGATTAGTCTTGATGGAAGTCACAAATTATTGCATGGGCGTTCTTCAATGATGTCATTAATGTACGCCCTCTTGGATGGCGCAAGTGATGCCCTAGGAATTCGTCGAGACGATGTGGATGGAACTCTTTTCTATAAGGATTACGGAAAACCACCTCATATGATCCTTTATGATACGGTCCCTGGTGGTGCTGGTCACGTGGAGCGAATCAATAATAAGTTATTGATGGTGGCAGAATCTGCTTTGAAAAAAGTTTCCAGTTGCGAATGTGGTGAAGATACCAGTTGTTATAATTGTCTTCGTAATTACCGAAATCAGTTCTACCACGATGATCTTCAGCGCGGCATGGCTGTAAAACTATTGGAGGCGATGTTAAATAATGTAGAATGACACGTGAGCGCTACATGCGAATGGTGTGGTCAATGTCAGGCGCTGAGTTGGCGGGTATGAGAAATGGAATAAGGCTAGCTGGAGTGCGTCGCACCACACAGAGATGCATATCCCGCGAAACAGAATCCTCTCATCGCTTCAACGGTTCCCGTTTAGCAAGGTGCGACGCACCCTCTCAGACTTCTTCTTTGACTTTCCAGACTTTTTAGACTTGTTAGACTTGTTAGACTTTTCAGACTTGTTAGACCTTAAGAAGGTATCACCAGCACCTGACCAACGCTAATCAAATTGGGATTGGCAATGTTGTTCGCTGCGACGATGGCCGCGACCGTTGTGCCAAATTTGGCCGCAATGGCCGTAAGCGTATCGCCGGGTTTAACCGTGTAGGTAGTCTGAGGCGGCTTTGGGGTGGATCCTCCCGGCTGTGCGGGCAAGGTCAGCACTTTGCCGGGCTGGACCAATACCGTGTTATTGAGATTGATCAGATCGGTCAAACTGACTTTGAATTTGGCGGCAATACCGGAAAGCGTATCACCGGCCTGCATGGTGTATTGGGTTGCGGAGGGCAGCGGCACCACAGAGGTTCCGGCAAATTGAGCCAGGTCATCCAACGAACCGTTGAAGTAGTTAAAGTCAATCCCGCCTGAAAAGGCATTCAACCTGCCGGATTCCGTATACTGCCAAATGATCCACGGCTGAAAGACAGGCGGTTGTTGGGGAATTCCGCCGGGCATAGGCGGGACGGCCGGATCCGTATATTCGTTGTGCGTTCCCGCCATCCAGGGATACTGCGCCAGCCATAACGGATAGTTGACCAGCCACGACGCGTTCACCCCATGCGAGGTCGCATACGAATTAGAGGTGTAAATCATCGGCTTGCGGCCAAAGGCAGACTCCACCGCGTCGAGCCAGGTCTTTACACGGGTCAACAATGTGTTCCCGCTCGGACTGATATCCTTCTTGTTGGCATCCAACACCGGCTCCAGGTCCAAAACGGGCGGCAGTTCGCCTTTATCAGCGCCCACCGCCTGAATGAAGGCAGTTGCCTGCTGGGCGGCAGTATCCAGTTCCGAATGGAAGAAATGGAACGCGCCGCGGTACATCCCCACGCTTTTGGAACCCTGCCAATGCTGGGAAAATTTCGTATCGGAAGAGGTGTTCTCCGAAGCCTTGACGAAAACGAACCTCACGCCTTGATTGAAAACAGAGTTCCAATCCGAGGTGGAATCCCATCCAGACACATCAATCCCAAATACATATGCCATGACAATCTCCTTTTTGATCGGTTCTTTTAGGGTATCTTCAATACTTGTCCGACCTGGATCAAGTTTGGATTTGAAATATTGTTCGCGGCGGAAATTGCATCCACCGTGATCCCATATTTGACCGCGATGGCATAGAGCGTATCGCCCGGTCTGACGACATAGGTCTGCACCGGAGGCGGAGCCACTGGTTGAGGCGGCGCAGACTGCACAACCGGGGCGGCTTGGGATGCGAAGGTGTTCAGGTCACTAAGGGAGCCATTGAAATAATTGAAATCCAAAAGCTGGGATGGCGGAAAGCCAGACAGTCCGCCCTTCGAGGAATATTGCCAAATGATCCACGGCTGAAAACCGGCCGGCTGCTGGGGCATCCCGGAAGCCGGAATGGGCATGGAGGAGACATCCTTATATTCATCGTTCGTGCCGGGCGCATAGGGGTATTGGGCCACCCATAATGGATAGTTACTCAACCACGGAGCATTGACGCCATGCTGCGTCAGGAAATAGGCGCTGGTATAGATCATGGGTTTGCGGCCAAAGGCACTTTCCACCGGATCGAGCCAGGCTTTGATGAGAGCCAGAATCGCATCACCCGTGGGCATGGTGATCGGATTCCCGTTCACATACACCTGTTCGAGGTCCAAAACAGGCGGCAATTCGCCCCTGTCGGCGCCGACCGCCTGGATGAAGGCCGCGGCTTGCTGGGCTGAATTATTCGCTTCAGGATGAAAGAAATGATAGGCGCCTCTCAACATTCCCACACTTTTGGAACCCTGCCGATGCTGTGCAAATTTCGAATCGGAAGAGGTATTCTCCGAAGCTTTGACAAAAACAAATTTTACGCCTTGGCTGCTGACTGTGCTCCAGTTCGGACTTTCGACCCATCCGGACACATCGATCCCAAATACAGATGCCACGGTTCGCCTCCTTGAAGTGATCTTGCTGATGATAGGGGGTGCGTTTTATTACAGGATCGTTAACGCTCCAACCGTTTAAGCTTAGCATATATTTAAAACAATTGCAATGCCCCAATAGTTAATTTTTCCCTCCCCACACTCATTTGAATATGGTATAAAGATTTTGCCCTGCTGTGTTCGTGATATTGCACTCTCCGTTTTGGGCCAACACCAATACATAGGGTCTCTTGTCTCACAGAAATTACGCGATAGGCCTGAGCCAAGGCGGCGTTTCTGAGCGGGGACCCGCCTGCAATAGCAGGTTCAAAACTCCGCAGTACACGGCATGCGCGGGGCACTTTTATGGCTTGACGTTTTCTTTGACGTGCGCGTAAAATCATGCCCAAGTTAAAAATCGAATAGCGGAGAATTAGCGGCTGGGTCCCGCCCTGCGGGATCACGAGGTGGAGGTTCCGTCCCGCGAGGGACGCGCTACCCGCCCTCACACAAATCCTTTCCCGTTTTCGGGAGAGGGGACGAGAGCGGAAAAATCGGATCGATCAGCGGATGCCTCTGGAGCCTGTCACGGACTCCCTTCTCCCTTCCAGGAAAGCGCAATGAGCATCGGGTTCAAAAAAACTCCCTGACTCGCCGTCGAAAAACATACAGTAATGTGTGATATAAGATGGGCGCAGTGAAACAGGCATTTTCAAATGCCTGTTCCGTCATGGAAGGGCTTTCTTTTTTAATGGCAGAATTGCATTAATCAGGTATGCCCCGGCATACCTGATTTATTTAAATAAAGCAAGAATCGGGTATGCGGCACAGAGAGAGGTTCCTATAATTCGACCATCGTTCAGAAGGAGAAAACATGGACAACTCTCTTACCGATTACCAACGGCTTTCCGAAGATTACCTGCGCATCGAGAAGGCAATCCAGTACCTTGAAATCCATTATCAAGACCAGCCCAACCTGGATGAAGTGGCGGCCAGCATCGGAATAAGCGAATATCACTTTCAGCGGATGTTCACGCGCTGGGCCGGCGTCAGCCCAAAGCGATTCCTGCAGTATCTGACCAAGGAAGGCGCAAAGGAATTGCTCAACCAATCCGAAAACCTGCTGGACACCACCTATCAAGTCGGACTTTCGAGCCTGGGACGCCTCCATGATCTTTTTGTCACCACCGAGGCGATCACTCCCGGAGAATACAAAGCGCGCGGCCTCGGTCTGGCCATCCGTTATGGCATCCATCCGACCCCGTTCGGTAAATGTCTGATCGGACTGACGGAGCGCGGCATCTGCCATCTCAGCTTTGTGCAGACCAGCGAAGGCGATGCGATAGACGCACTGGTTACGGAGTGGAAGGAAGCCAAAATGATCGAAGACCACCGCAGTACCGCCCCACTGGTCGCGCCTATCTTTGATCTGCGCCAGCGCGAGAAGACTGCCCTGCACCTTCATCTGAGCGGCACCAACTTTCAACTCAAGGTGTGGGAAGCCCTGCTGAACATCCCGGCCGGCGAGGTGAGCACGTATGAACACATTGCCATGGAAGTCGGCAATCCACACGCCACCCGGGCCGTGGGCACGGCGGTCGGACATAATCCAATCGCCGTGTTGATCCCCTGTCATCGCGTGATACGCAAGGTTGGCGGGTTTGGCAATTATCGTTATGGTGCGACGCGCAAGATGGCGCTGCTTGGCTGGGAAGCAAGCCAGGCACAAAGTTAAACATCGTCATGTCATTGCGAGCGAAGCGAAGCAATCTCCTCTTCACAACGACATAACATCGAGTATATGGAGATAAATGAAGACCAAAATTTGGATGGCATTGATCGCGCTCTACATCGTTTGGGGTTCAACCTATCTGGCGATCCGATTCGCGGTGGAAACGATCCCACCCTTTATGTCGGCCGGCCTGCGCTTTCTGATCTCAGGCATCATCCTGTTCGTATGGCGGCGCGCGGCAGGCGATCCTATGCTGACAAAGGGACAATGGATTTCCACCGCGATTGTGGGCACAGCCTTATTGCTGGGCGGCAATGGATTGGTTTCCTGGGCCGAACAACGCGTGCCATCCGGCATTGCCGCTTTAATGGTCAGCACGATCCCCTTATGGCTGGTGTTATTCGAAGCGCTGAGACCAGGCGGCATCAAGCCAGGTTGGCGCGGGATCATCGGTTTATTGATCGGCTTCAGCGGTGTATTCCTGTTGATCGGACCGGCTGAATTCTCCGGCAAATCCGCCACACAGTTCGATGTTCTGGGAACGATTGCCCTGCTCTGCGCCGCGCTGCTCTGGTCGCTCGGCTCGATCTATAGCAAACATGGCGACATGCCCAAGTCATCGCTAATGGGCACGGCTGCAGAAATGCTGGCGGGCGCGGCGGCGCTATTCATCGTAAGCGCGGGGACCGGCGAGTTTAACGGATTCCACTTTGCGTCCGTTGCGATGCTCTCGTGGCTCGGTCTCGCTTATTTGATCACCTTCGGATCATTGATTGGCTTCGTATCGTACGGCTGGCTCCTGCAAAACGCGCCCATCTCCCTGGTCTCCACGTATGCCTATGTCAATCCGGTGATCGCGGTCTTTCTCGGAAACCTCCTGGCAAGCGAACCCTTGACCCCGCGCATCCTTCTGGCGGCGGCCATCATTATCGGGTCGGTTGTTTTCATCAACAGCGGGCACAAAACAAATCCAACGAAGGAGGCCGAAGAAGCGATCAGTACTTAATCACCACCCGCAAAAATCAGTCATCATTCATATTTAAATCGAAAGGAAAAGGAAAATGGATGCAAAAGGTTTACTCGTACGTGTGAAGGAAGATCAGGTCAAGTTCATCTCGCTGCAATTCTCGGATGTAACGGGCGCCTTGAAGAGCGTGGATATGCCGGTCAAGGGACTGGAAGGCGCGCTCGAAGACGGCGTGTGGTTCGACGGATCGTCTGTAGAGGGTTTTGCAAATATTGAGGGCAGTGACATGCTCCTGCGGCTCGATCCGGATTCGTATGCAGTCCTGCCGTGGACAGCGGTCGAACTGCGCCGTGCTCGTATATTCTGCGATATCCTCAACGGACAGGAAAAACCATTCGAGGGCGATCCGCGCGGCACCTTGAAGCGCATGCTCGCCAAACTGGATGAGCGCGGCTGGGTCTATAACGTGGGACCCGAGCCTGAGTTCCTGTTGTTCAAAGGCCGCAAAGAGGGAAGCATTCATCCGAAGCCGCATGATGAAGGCGGTTATTTTGAATTTTCTCCCTTTGAAGAATCGACGGCTGTCCGCAACGACATGATGGAAACGCTGCGCATCATGGGCATCGAAGTGGAAGTCGGCCATCATGAGGTGGCGCTCGGCCAGCATGAAATTGATTTCCGTTTTGCGCATGCGCTCAAGACAGCAGATAACGTGTACACCTTGAAATCCGCCGTCAAGGCCGTGGCTGCACAACACGGATTGATCGCTTCCTTCATGCCCAAGCCTGTTTTCGGGATCAACGGTTCGGGCATGCACTGCCACCAGTCATTGTTCGATAAGAAGACCGGCTCCAACGTGTTCTTCGATCCGAACGATGAAGCTCATTTAACCAAGACGGCTTATTCGTTCATCGCGGGACAACTTGCGCACGCACGCGCATTGGCCGCCATCGTCGCTCCAACGGTTAATTCATACAAGCGCCTCGTCCCCGGCTATGAAGCGCCCGTTTACATCGGCTGGGCACAGCAAAACCGCTCGGCCTTGATCCGCATCCCACGCTACACCGAAGGCCGCGACAAAGCCGTGCGCGCCGAATTGCGCTTCCCCGATCCATCTTGCAATCCGTATTTGGCCTTCACCGTCATGCTCGCCGCCGCGCTGGATGGCATTGATAAAAACCTTGAAGCGCCCAAGCCGCTCAACAACATCAACCTATATCATCTCGATGCAAAGGAACGCAAGAAGCTGGGTGTAAAGGAATTGCCCGGTTCCCTGACAGAGGCGCTCGCTGAATTGGAGAAGGACGAGGTCCTGAAATCCGCCCTCGGCGAAGTGATGTACGAGGCCTTCGTCAACGCCAAGCGCAAGGAATGGGACGATTTCCGCCTGAGTGTCAGCGATTACGAGATCGAACGATATTTGGAAACAGCATAGGTTCGGTAATCAACAGGTAGTAAGCAGACTTCCGAATTCTGCCAGAATTCGGAAGTCTTGGTTTCTTGCACAACAAGAAAAGCACTTGATAAATTGAGTAAAAAGGTGTATCTTTATTGTAGATACAAACAGGAGACAGCCTTATGCTCACAAAAGTTCAAAAATGGGGCAACAGCCTTGCCCTGCGAATACCAAAAACATTTGCCCTCGATGCACAACTAGAAAAGGATTCATTCGTGGAAATTAGCGTTGTGGAAGGTCAAATCATTATTACGCCCGTTGCCGCGCCGAGTTGGACGCTTGAAGAATTATTAGCAGGTATCCACAAAAATAATCTTCATCATGAAATGGATACTGGCTCTGCCATGGGAAACGAGGTTTGGTAAAGCGATGGCTTATATTCCTGATAGCAGCGACATCGTTTGGATTATGTTTAATCCACAAACAGGGCATGAGCAGGCAGGGCACCGGCCCGCGTTAGTTTTATCGCCAAAGGCTTATAACGGAAAAGTTGGTTTAGCCATCCTCTGCCCTATTACGAGTCAAGTCAAAGGGTATCCTTTTGAAGTCAAAATACCCGATGGTTTGGAAGTCAGCGGAGCAATTTTATCTGACCAGGTAAAAAGCCTCGATTGGAAAGCAAGAAAAGCAAAATTTGCCTGCAGGCTGCCCTCTGCCGCATATAATGAAGTCGTGCAAAAGTTAAGCACATTAATTCGGACACTGTAGCATGTCTACCGAGATTGGGATGTCAAAACTCAGAAACTCGCAGATTTTCTATGTTTTTGAGAGCCAAGTAAGACAAGCCGCTGATTTCATGCAATTCTCAACCGATTTCGCTGATTTTTGATGGCAAATTGTTTGGCGGAATCCTGCCCAAAACTCACAACTTTGTATAGACATGTCGCATCGGTAAACTTGCTACAGTCTCAATAATTGTCCCTTTTGTTGATATTCAAAGAACGAATCTGGGCTAGAATCGATGCTTGGCTGTAAGAATCCATCGCTATAACCTCAAGTAAAGAGTGGAAGAAGAAAACGTTGCAGGAGGATTATGGATGAACAGCTAATCAATAGGGAAAAGACCGTGACCAACGATTTGTCCGATGTGAACCGCCGCGAATTAGCTCGAAATATTGAGGAGCAGTACGACAATCTCCTCACAGGTGTACGCATCCTCATTTGGAAAATGGGAATGTCTGGCAATGAGAAAGAAGCAAATGATTTGTCATATGAAATATTGCACGAAACAGTTATTACTGCATTCGAAATAGTCGAGCGATTTGATCCTGAAAAATCTAGCTATGCATGGTTGATGGCAATTGCAACGAATAAAATTAAGGAACTCCGAGCCAAAGAGTTCAGACGAAGTAAACGTATGGGGGTTGTAACGGAAACTTATCAATCAGCCAAGCAAAATTCAGGTTCTTCTAAAAACAATCCTGAAATCTCCGAACAAATCACTGAAGATGAAATGGTTGATTTCTTGATGGCTCAGAATCCGGAAACAAACCCAATGCACCACAAAATTCATCTCACTTTTGAGGAACTAGCATCCCTAGTAGGCAATGATGATCGCTTAGTACTCAAATTAGCCTTTGTTGACAATTTGAAAGGTAAAGATTTGGCAGCAACTTTGAAAACATCTGTTGGGGCGGCAAATGTACGTCTAAGCCGTGCTATTAGCCGATTACGACAAGCTTATCTCTCAAGCGAAGATAGGGAGAGGAGCTAAAAATGA
>Ga0182027_10005521_pt1 | contig 19193 bp, 11 predicted proteins | sample 712E1DmetaG_FD_121300 | JGI IMG/M metagenome (GOLD analysis project Ga0182027, IMG submission 121300) | Permafrost microbial communities from Stordalen Mire, Sweden - 712E1D metaG (Illumina Assembly) | ecosystem: Environmental > Terrestrial > Soil > Wetlands > Permafrost | place: Sweden...
GAGCTGTCAATTGGACGGCTCCTCTCGGTGACAAGTGATTAGTACATTTGAATTATGAATTGGGATTGTTGGAGTAATGGTAAGATGAGCACCAAATAAATATTCTAACCTTTGGAATGAATTCCAATTCCTTTACTAATGATTAACTTTCCATAAAAAAATTATTGTTTTCATCAAATAATATTAGTTTTGGTTCAATCTTGATATGAACTATCTGGTTATTTGGATTATTCATTTTAGCAATTAAGATTTCTGCTGCTTTCATTCCTACCTGATCATTAAATTGTTCAACCGTTGGGTAAAGCGGTGTTTCAAAACTTTTATTGTATCCGAAAATATGACAGTTAGCTGGAAGCTCTTTGTTCTGTCCCTGTAAATGTTTATATAATTCGCTGATCATCATATCATGATTTAAGCTTATTCCAAGGTTTTTATATGTCTTGCTCATCTCTTCTATGTTTAAAATTAGATCATCAAATTCAATAATCGCTCCATCATCATCGCCATATAATATCTTAATGGCATTCTTAAATGCAATTATTTTTTCTTCTGATGAAGAAACATCTGCCGGTTTACCATATTCTGGAACAAAAATTATTTTGTCGCAATTTTTATTATATTTTAAATATGAGCATATTCTGAATATCGCATTTGTATTGTTTACTATAACATAATCAGTCTCCAATTCTGGTATATACCTGTCTATCAAAACAAAAGGAAAATTCTTTTCTTTTAGCTCTTTTATATGCGAATAATTTTTTCTATAGCCATCTTCCAAAAAAATAATTATTCCATCAATACGCATTGAAATTAGTTTCTCTATTGTTTCCTTTTCTTTTTCATGGCTCATATTTGTAATAGAAATTAATAGCCCAATATTAGCCTTTTCAAGCGCAATTCTTACCCCTGCCAAAACATCAAGGAATATTTTAAAATTACTAAAATGTTCCGGTAGTATTAAAGCAACCTGCTTGTCTTTGGTTTGAGGCGGTATTCTGTTTACAAATAATCCTTTGCCCTGCCGTTTAGTTATACTGCCTTCATTCTCCATTTCAATAAGAGTCCTATGCAATGTGGCATAACTAAAATCGGAATTTTTTAATATCTCTCTTACTGTTGGCAATTTGTCATTGGATTTTAGACCATTCTTCTTGATATAATCAAGCAATTCATCTCTTAATATTTGATATTTTTTTAAATTCTTATTCTTATCCATATTATATCTCTCCGTTAATATTGAATTTTTGACTTGCAACATTATTCGTAATTCTATTCATAATATTTTTTCTACATCTTTAATTAAATTGTTTTCAAGATTATTAATTTCAGTGGACTTATCCATTTCATATAATTTCTCGTATCGCTTCCCCTGCCATTATATTATCGTCATTTTTTTTCTCTTTTGGCGGTAGATTTCTATACCAGAACCAATACATTCCGGATAAACAAATAATAAATACAGTAAGAGTAATAAAAAACTCCTTGTACGTTTTAACCATTAGTTGCATTGGCAGCAAAAAAAGAGAAATCTGCCATCCTAAAGTGAAGGGTACAGAAATAAGATCATTTTTATGCTCGCGTTCCATCTTTTCTTTTAGCTGAGGGTCCAACTTCTCTTTATATGGTTTCCAAAACCCAAAAGGCCTTGTGCTTCGATAAAAATTGTCCAATACATTTTCTTCTGTTGGTGAGGTAAGAAATGTACCGATTATTGTTGCAATCAGGGCAATAATAGATACTAAAAGAAACTGCTGCCATTCAAATAGATCCGGAAATATTTTTGTCTGGGCTATCGCGGTAATTATACCTACCGTTGTGCCGATTGCAAAACCACTGCCGTTATAGCGCCACCAATAAAACTTAAGCATGGCAGGTATAGCTAAGCCGCCTCCCAATCCCATTACAATCCAGCCCCAAATTTGTGTTATGCTATTAAAATTATATGCAAGTACATAACTAATAGAAACCATGCAAACAATAAAAAAATATGAAGCAAAGATCAATTCCTTATTATTCGCTTTTATATGTAAAAAACGCTGATATATATCTCTTGTAAAATATCCTGTTGCTGCATTTATAGTAGAATTAAATGAAGAAAAAGCAGCGGCTATAAAGGCTACCAAAAGAAATCCTCTTACCCCTGTCGGCACATTAAATAAAATTACAGCGGGCACAATTTTCTCGGGATTAATTGTACCATCATAACTAAGTAAACTTAATTTTGACTGCCAATTGTCATGAAGGAGATTCTTGATTCCATTAACTAATTCGGGAGAAGAATTTTGAGGATAATTTGTAATATTAAAAATTATATCCGTCCAGTTATTCCTGGATAAATTTTGCATATGCAATTTAATAAAATCTGCAGTCTGGGATAAAATGATTGGATTAGGGAAAAAGCTATTAACCAAAACAATACCTAAAACTGCAAAACCTATCATCATTGGCCATCTGAACATCATTAGCGATATCCATAAGAAACTTAAAGTTCCGCATTCTCTCTCACTTCTGGCGCCAAAGTATTTTGGATCTGCCCCTGCCGAAGATATTCCAATAAACATATTCCGTATAAAATAAAAGAATGCAAGCAGCATAAGGTCATCGTATGCTTCATACCCTTTGGGCATTGTTACCTTCCATTTCAATGAAGAGCTTAACCATTCGGAATTACCTGTTACTTTTTCGGTTAGTGCTGCAAGATCATTGATGCTGGCGATTTTCATAATTGCAATTGTGGAGATAAAAATAATTGCGGATATAACAATAACAAATTGGAACAAATCCGTATATACAACTCCGTAAAAACCTGAAATTATTGTGTACAATGTAGCAATGCATATCATAATAAGCGCGCACGTTGCAGGTGTAAATGGAAAGAACATCGCAACGAACATACCAAGCCCTTTGATTAAATATGCAAGCATGCCTACCGTAGTTATTATTACTGCGAGTGAAGAAATTATCCTGGCAAACTTCCCACCCCATGTATTACCAAATCTATATTCCATCCATTCCGCCCCGGTAATACATTTTGAACGATAATGCCATTTGCCGGACCAAAGCAACATAAAGGAAAGTATCAATACTGCCCCCCCTCTGAATTCTATATATATACCGCGAGGGCCAAGTATATATAGAAAAGAAACAATTAACATTGTGCCTGCCATATCAATGTATGATGACATTCCGGAAATTCCCAGAGCCCACCATGGTAATTTACTTCCGGCAAGAAAATAATCTTCCAAACTCCTGGAAGCCCTTTTCCTTAGATATATGCTGATGATGATTAAAATTATTAAATATAATAGAATCGTTATGAAATCAATTATATTGAGAAACTTCATGATTTAATCTTCCTTCGTATCCGCTTTGGCTGACAAAATTGCTTGATCCGAATTCACAGACGCTTGTGGAGATGTAATTTATTTAAAATATAAATTCAGCTTGTGAATATATTTAATAATTTCAAACATAGATTATTTTTACAAAAATAATAATAAAAAATGGAAAAAACACTATATTTATAAAATAAAACAATTATTTTCACATATTGTATATATACACTTATCAAATAAACCAGCTTTTTGGCATAGTGTTAATATTTATTAATAAAAATAATCAAAAAAGTATTGACATTATATGATAAATATTTTATTATCAGGTCAATCATTTGTTTTTTATTTCTGATAAGCATTTTGTTCTTAAAATAATTAGAAGATTATAACGATACAGCTCATTCTTAATCTTAGAATATATAATTAAATAGTGTATCTGTATAATTTTGAAATTTAATTTAATGAATACTCTACAATAACAAAGAGATACTATTGATGAAAAATTCTACCATAATTTTAATCCTTTCATTGTTTCTTATCCCTCATATAATTTGGTGTGGAACCACAGGTAAAATCTCAGGAAAAGTAGTCGACGCAAAAACCAGAGAAGCCTTGAACGGAGCAAATATTATTGTTCAGAATACAAACCTAGGCGCCGCAGCAGGGTTAGATGGTTCTTATTATATAATTAATATTCCCCCTGGTACTTACAATATTAAAGCGTCATATATAGGCTACCAAACTGTTGTGGAAGAACAAGTAGTAGTAAACATTGATAGAACTACGCCGCTTGATTTTTTCCTTTCACCGGAAGGGGTTCAAACGAATACTGTTGTTGTTGTCGCAGAAAAAGAGGGAATTATTAAAGATCTAACTGCAACATCTCAGCAGATAAGTTTCAACCAGATTCAAAATTTACCAGTTGAAAATATGGATGATTTACTTACGTTGCAGGCTGGAATTACGCAAGACCCTAACGGGGGCATGCATTTAAGAGGAGGCAGATCAGACGAGATTTCCTACATAGTTGACGGTATGCCTGTTGATAATCCTTTTGGCGGTGGTTTGGCTGTGGATGTTCAGAATAACGAGGTGCAGCAGTTGGAGGTAATCAGCGGAACATTTAATGCCGAGTACGGACGTGCTATGTCCGGTATTGTAAATATTGTTACGAAAGAAGGCGGCGATAAATTTGAAGGAACTGTTAAGGCTTATACAGGCGAATATGCAACTAGCAATAACGATCTATTTTATAATCTTGAAAAGCAAAAACCTTTTGGTGAAAAATATTTTGAAGGAACTCTTGGGGGGCCATTTCCTTTTATTAAAAATACACATTTTTTCTTGTCGGCTCGAGTTACTGATCAGCAAGGTTGGCTATATGGCAGAAGGCTTCATGTGCCAAGTGATACTGCTGATTTTTCCAATACAGACCCCAGTCAATGGAAGATTCAATATGGTGGTGATGGTGCGCTTATACCAATGAACAGTTCAAGATCATTATCTTATTCCGGCAAAGTAACCTCCTATTTATTTGAGGGATTTAAAATTGCTTATAGTCTAACTGCGGATTATGGAAAATCACAAAATTATAGCAATTTCAATAAGTATAACCCTGATTACGATCCTACAAATGAAAATTGGGGATATAATAATCTTCTCTCTTTTACACATGTAATTAGCAATAGTACTTTTCAAGAGCTTCGGTTATCTTATTATGCTACCAAATATCAAAGTTCGACATATTTAGATCCATTTGATCAAAGATATTTTGTAGGTATACAATATAATTTAAGCGTTCCTGCAGGTATTTTTAACACAGGAGGAGTTAATCCAAGTTTCCAATATAATAAAAGTTACACAAGGGCTGTTAAGTATGATTTAACCAGTCAAGTGAACAAAGAGAATTTAGTAAAATTAGGTTTTGAATTCAGACAATATGAATTAAGAGAAGAAGATTTTACAGTTAGAAAAGATGCGCAGACAAATTTTCAACTTGCAATTGATCCTTTAACTGCGCTCGATCATAATGCTTATGATCATAAACCTGTGGAAGCAGGCGCTTTTGTTCAGGATAAAGTTGAAGTACAAGATTTTATTTTAAATGCCGGAATTCGATTTGATTATTTCGATGCCAGAACTTATATACCTACTAATTTTGAAGATCCTTCAAACCTGCTGGGAAGACCTTTTAATGAAGCATACAATTACGTAAAGCCAAAAATGCAATTAAGCCCTCGTATTGGGTTTGCCTTCCCAATCTCAGACGGCGGATCGCTTCACGCTTCTTTCGGTGAATTTTTCCAGATGCCAGAATTTAGCAGACTATTTGAAAACCCAGGGTTTAAAGTTGTCGGAACTTTTGAATCTTTTATCGGTAACGCTAATCTCGAAGCTCAGAAAACAACATCATATGAAATTGGGTTGCAACAAAAACTTTCTCCGCAATTAATCTTAGATGCTACTTGTTATTTTAAAGATATCAGGAATTTGGCAGGAACAAAACTCTATCAAACATTTAACCAGGTTCAATACGGTCAATATGTAAATTATGATTTCGGCAGTGTTTGGGGAATTACATTAGTCTTAGATCTGCTTCAAACAGGAATGATTTCATCGAATATTGACTATACTTATCAGGTTGCCGAAGGAAACGGCTCTGACCCAAAGCAAGCTTTTTATGATGCAGCAAATAAAAGTGAAGCAGCCAAAACACTTATACCTTTAGCCTGGGATCAAACTCATATATTAAACTGGATAGTAAATGTGTCGGGTGAAGACTGGGGTGTAAGTACAATATCCCGATTTCAATCTGGTTTCCCTTACACTCCGATAACCGGAAATCTGCTGGCTGTAAACAATCAACTTCTAAATCTTGGAAGAAGAAATCCAGAATTTAATATGGATTTACAAATATATATGAATTTTAAGATTTCCATTTTAACTGCACAATTATTTTTGCGTGTTGAAAATGTATTTGACCAGACTCTGCCTGAATATTTACCTCAACTTACTCCGCAGCAGTTGGCAGGGCATGCAGCAGAAGACTATCTCAATACGCTGTACGAAATTTCATTTGATCCCTCATCCCAACCGGCACCACGTCTAGTAAAGTTGGGTATAAAACTTAACTATTAATTTATGGCGATATTTAGTAAAATAAATAAGGTCGACAAATATGGTAATTAGAAAAGTTTTTTTTATTTATCTGCCAATTTTAACTGTCATCTATTTTCCTTCCTTAATTAAGGCACAAAGTACTTATTGGATTGATCCAAATCGTGGTGAAGATATATACCGTAAAACAGGCATCATACAGGCAAATCAAGTTCAATCAATTTTTGGTAATTGGGGCATCTTTGGCAAGTCAGATGACCCTTATTCCGGTGTATGGCCTAAAGGTACATTTCACGGGCATATTCATGAAATGACTATAATGGTTGCATCCAAAGTTATAGGAAGTGATGGCAACCCCTATCACGTTGTTTCGGAGTCATATGCCTGGCCTGCAAATCGAGCACCTGACGGTCATGAATACTGGTGGAACCCTTTGCCGGGTTATGCCAACGAACATCGCTATTTTGTTTCTCAAGACGGAACAGTTGATACAACTTCACAAGTCGCAAATAGCTCCGACCCCACAACATGGCCCGCAACATGGCCCGGCAAGGATGCAACGTGGGATGGAACATGGAACGGGTATTTCGGGCAGAATCAATTTAATGCAGATGGTGAAGCTTATTACGTAATAGATGACTTTTGGAATGATAAGTATCCATTTTATCCATTTCCGGGTGATTCAACAAAACGAGGTCTTGGGCTACAGTGTGAAACGCGTATTTTCGAGTGGGCTAATCCTTTAGCTCAGGATCAAGCTTTTATTCATTTCCGAATAACTAATACTTCGCCCACTGATTATCTAAGAGATACTCGACCTATATTGTTCGGAGCCTATGCCGATGTTGAACCCGGAGGCAATGGCAGTACAAACGATGTTGATGCTTATGATATAGATAAAAATATGGTTGTAACCTATGCCTACCAAAATCGGGGTATTTGGTCACAATATCAGAATATATTACCGGGTTATATGGCCTGGAAATTCTTGGAAAGTCCTGGTATATCTAATGACGGTATTGATAATGATAATGATGGAATGATCGATGAACGACGGGATAATACCTGGCAGCAATCATGGAGAGGCTTGCCGTCCGAGATCGTGGGACACGATAATGTTGTAAGTGCTTTTGAAGCTACGCATGATATGAACAAATTTTTGAAGTTTTTTAACCTTAATAGTATTGAAGATGTACAAGCCGTAAAACAGCAGGATTGGTTTCCCGCCGATGAAAATGGTAATTGGAATAAAGAAACAGATGACGTTGGAAGCGATGGAATTGGTCCCTTTGATCCAAATTATAAAGGTCCTGATTTAGATGGAACAGAAGGAAATGGCAAGCCTGACCAAGGTGAACCGAATTTTGGCATCCTCGATAAAGATGAATCCGATCAGATCGGGTTAACTTCATTTACAGCTCCTGCATTCGGAACCGTATACGCGAGCAATGAAGATCAAATATGGGCGCAGATTCAACCAGGTGTTTTTGCAAACCCACTTGGAAATTTAAATCTTTTATGGATTTTTGCCTCAGGTCCTTTTGATCTTACTTCAAAACAGACAGAACGTTTTTCTACTGCTTGGATATTTGGCCCAGATAATACAACTATATATCGTAACGCTATCACTTCACAAAATATTTATAATAACAATTACAGCTTTGCAAAACCGCCTTTGCAACCAAGTGTACATGCAGTCCCGGGCGATCATAAAGTAACTATCTATTGGGATAACAGGGCAGAAAATTCTTTTAACCCTGTTTACGGAAATAATTTTGAAGGATATATGGTCATACGGGGTACCGACCCACAGATGACTGAAGCAAAGGTTATTACAGATGCTCAAGGGGACTGGATATATTATAAGCCTATTGCACAATTCGATTTGGCTGACGGTGTTAAAGGAATGTCGCCAATAGCAGCTGGTTCGGAATTGGGAAGCCAATATTCTAAGGGTATCCAATTTTATTTGGGAAACGATAGTGGGTTAAAATATTCCTTTGAAGATGACAACGTTATTAATGGAGTTACTTATTACTATGCAGTATTAGCATATGATAGAGGCTATTTCCCGGGAATGGATACTATACTAATAGATAGAGGGTTCTTAAAAGGACAGGATAGACATCTTGTTAGTATGGAACCTTCTTTTAGTCCGTTCTCTTTTACTTATAATACTTATAATCAATTAGTCGGTCAAAGTATTAATGCGACGATAGTAATTCCAAATTCGCGCTCTACAAATTATAACCCCGGTCATACAGATGCAGATGCAAATGGATACATAAAATATTCAGACGGACCGAATCAAACTACAACCGGGAAAGTTCAAATTCAAGTAATTGATCCGGGTTCAATTCCTAACGCTAATAAGTATGTGGTAAGCTTTGCTGATTCGTTGAATAATGTTGGAGAAGATTTGACTTATGCTTACTCCGTTACAAATTCGACTACCGGCAAATCAGTTTTTAATAATGTAAGTATTCCTTATGATTCAACTCAGAATCTGAGTTTGAACTGGGGCTCTACAATATTTGATGGAATGTTGTTGAACTTTCAAAACGTCAAACCTAATATGCCTAATATATTGGCACTTTCTGGCTGGACAGTTGCTAGACCGGAGAATTTGCAGGTTACTATATTGAAAGGTACGGGATTGAATCCTGAAAATCTAACTATAGAGGCAACAGCCGAGCCTTCCTATCTCCCATACAAGCAAACTGTCCCGGTTTATTTTAAGGTATATAATAACACCACAGGAGATACGATTCCATTCTGGTTAACCAAAGATATTAACATTAATAACCCCTCTATGAAAGGGCGGCTAGATATTGGAGATGAAATAACATTACTGGCAAAAACTAATACTCCAAACAAATATCAGTTTTCATATAAGTTACAATTTGCAGCTCCGGCTGATACATCGCTTACACCCAGAATACCACAACCTGGCGATAAATACGTTTTTGTTACTAATACTCCTTTGGGGGCAAATGATAAATTTCAATTTAGTACAATTGCAAGCGCCTTAAAGTCAGTAAATCAGAATACATTAAATGAAGTATCCGTTGTTCCTAATCCTTATATAGTAGCTGCAAAATGGGAAACACCTACAGCGCTTCAAGGAAGGGGAGAGCAAAAAATTTATTTTAATCATTTACCGGCTCAATGTACTATCCGCATATTTACTCAAAATGGATATTTAATAAAGACTATACAGCATAGTGGCAACGTTTCCAATGGAAGCGAGCCTTGGGATTTAACAACCAAAGAAGGATTAGACGTGGCCTTTGGTATATATGTATATTACCTTGACGCTCCGGGAGTGGGGCATAAGATAGGCACATTCGCAGTAATAAAGTAATTTTTGGAGAATTTTTAAAAATGAAGCGAATATTACCATTTATAACAATATTATTTTTTTGTCAGAGTTTTTTTTGGTGCCAAATTGTTTCCAAAGTTGGAACTACGGCAGCGCCCTTTTTACAAATCGGGGTAGGTTCACGAGCAACCGCTTTAGGTGAATCTTACACCGCAATTTCTGATGGTGTAGACGCAATTTATTGGAATCCTTCATGCCTTGATTTGTTTCAGGAAAACCAGATATCCTTTAATTACAGCGATTGGTTTGCCGGGATGAAATTTGTCAATGCAGCAGGAGTTATTCATTTAGGTGAATTCGGAAGTTTCGGAATTTCGGTTACATCATTTACTACACCATATATGTTGGTTACTACAGTCGATTATCCAGATGGTATAGGTACACGATTTGATGCTGCCGATATTGCGCTGGGAGTAAGTTATGCAAAGAAATTAACGGAGAGATTTTCTTTTGGTGCAACCTTTAAATATATCAACAGAAGAATTTGGGAAATGAATGCAAGCGCTATAGCTATGGATTTTGGAATTTTGTATAAGCTTCCCTGGGAAAATATGAATCTTGGTATGTCTATTCTTAACTTTGGTACTAAACTGCAAATGCAAGGTGTAGATGCAATAGTATTTCATGATCTCGACCCCTCGATGGCCGGGAACAATGATCAGATTATGGCGGACTTGCATACAAATGGGTGGAACTTACCTTTAAGTTTTAGATTCGGTTTATCATATCAGGTAATTCATTCCGAAGATCACGAAGTACTTTTAGCAGCAGATTACATTCACCCGAATGACAATTTTTCAAGTGTGAATATCGGTGGGGAATATGGTTTCATGGACCATTTTTTTCTTAGAGTTGGCTATAAAAGTTTAGGGCTTCCGGACAGTCAGGTAGGTTTATCATTCGGTGGTGGAATTAAATATCAATTTATTGGGATTGATTATGCCTATGTAAAAATGAACTATTTTAATTACGTGCAACAATTTACCGTCAATCTAAGTTTTTGAGAAATAGTTTTTAATAGAAAAGAAAATATTTATTTAAATGAAAAAGGTAATCTCTTAATTAATTCTAATTTAATCATTAACAAAATGGAGTAATAGTATGAAAAAATGTTTTTTTTGTACAATAGTGCTTTTTCTCTTATTCTTTTCCGGGTATTTAGAAGCTCAGGTGAAAGTGTGGCAGCCTTATATTCAATTCTTTACTGATGGTGGTGTGCCCTGTATTTATAATCCGGCTGAGGCATATTTCATAGTTCCTACTGCTGAAGGGGCGCAGGGTGGAAATCGATATGCAGATGGTCACAATTTTTTCCAATATCATTTCAATCTTGTTCAGTTTCAGAATATACAGAATATGCATCCTTTGTATTTGCGATGCTATTTGTGGGGCGAATTTGTTGTAGAAGTAAGCAGCACACCCATAACAGATGTTACTAGTGGTCAGGTAGTTGCTCAATATGCACCGGGACCACCATGGACTACACCATTAGAAGATGGTTCGAATGCACAATGGGTCAATATTCCGCTTGATCAATATTACGCTCTAGGACAGACGGATATTTATCTTTCCTTTTTCGATGGTAAAAGCGAGGATGGCTGGGGACCCAGCGTTACTACAGTGGGTTTATGGTATTATGACACCAAGAATTCGGGAACCACAATAGATGCTGCCTTAACTAATGATGGCGTTTTTAATATTAATAATGATATTAGCGCCTGGCCAGCCAAAACCCAATGGGTTTCAATGCAGAATGGTGCAACAGGAATTACTTCGATAGGAAATACTACTGGTTTAAGCGCATCAGTTGGGATTGGTTTTGATAATGACAATATTTATTTTGGAGCAAATGTTACAGAAAGTAATGTTGCTAATTCTGATTCGGTAATCTTTTATTTCGCTAATTATGATCTAACCGATTCATTAAATAATTGGGGTCATACGGCATTTGTTGGTGACTCAGCCGTTACAGGATACCGTATGCAAAATGAACCTGATTATAGGTTTGTGGTTACCAATATTAATGGTATACCAACATTAAGTGAATCTAAACTTGTTGATAGTCTATTATCGTCAAATTCGAATGTTACAGTTACCAAAAATTCTAAAGGTTATGTTGTTCAAGTACAAATCGCCAGAACAGATCTCAAAGTTGCTGGTAAAGTTAACGTAGGGTTTGCTGCGAATCCAAATACGTTTTACCCGGTTGCATTTAAAGTAGTTGACGGTGTATCAGGAGGTGCACTTATAACCGGTGGTGCTGATGTAGATAATAACCCAACATCCTGGGGTTTAAAAGCTAATGCCGATACAAATCTTGTTGCATTTGTACCCGGAGGTGGAGATCAAAATTATTTAGTTGCCGATAGCAGCTCCGGTGCCAATAGCCAGCAGCGTTGGGCGAATGGCAATAGTTCATTTGGTTATAGATTTAATTTAGCAAGCCTAAAATCTAAAGATCCGACAACTTCAACATTCTATTTTAATGTTCATATAGGAGGTGAATGGAAAATTACAGTAGCCAAAGAGTCAAATGCACAGCAATATCCGCTAGGCTCGTGGGGTACTTTGCCAGTGCACAACGATTCCAATATGGCATGGCATTCATATTCATTAAAGCCATATATTGATTCCGCTTGGTCTAATGTTGTGTTTTTCTTCCATGATGGACTCCCATCAGACGGTTATCCGGGTTCAGTTGTAAGCCACGATAATGGATTACCTGGTGTGAAAATAACATCCAATGGGCTTATTGTTTATACTGCGTTTGATACCGTTTACCCTGGAACAGCTTCAGAAACACCTTACTTGGTTACGAATCCTGCGGGATATACAGGATCGGGTGTTAATCCTGGTAATAGGAATCGTTGGGCAGATGGTACTAATGTAATAGCTTATGTTTTTAATAAAAATGATTTGTTAGCTGCAGATGGAGACGTTAATAACATAGTATTATTAGTAAATGTTCAAAACGAATATGTAATCTGGGTTAACAATGTTTTAGATACTAACGCATCTTCACAGAATTTGAAGATGTTATATCAGTATTCTCCTAATCGAAATATTACATCGCGATTCGAATACCCCGCTTTGACACTACCAATTAACCTTTCGTATTATTTCAATGCAGGATGGGACACTGTTTACGTGTTATTTAGAGACGGCCGTCCACAAGATGGTTGGGGACCATTAGTAAATTGGATGACAATTAATACGGCAAAATCTACCAGTGTTAAAAGAGTAAATAATACTATACCTAATAAATTTGCGCTTGGCCAAAATTATCCCAACCCTTTCAACCCATCAACAATTATAAGTTATGACATTCCAACAGAAGGAAAGGTCGTATTGCAAATTTATAATATGTTGGGTCAAGAAGTAAGAACTCTATTTGACGACGTTCAGGCGTCGGGTAGTTATCAGGTCACTTGGAATGGAGAGAATAACTTTGGTCGGAAACTTGCAAGTGGTATTTATTTATATAGAATGTTGTATAATCAACAACAAATAGTTAAGAAGATGATGCTCCTTAAATAAGTTAGTTAACAAAAGTGAATGGGGAATATATTTTCTCCGTTCACTTTATTTTTCAAAATAATTATTATGTTTTCTTTCTTATTCCTTTCTGGGTATTTAGAAGCCCAGGTGAAAGTGTGAGTGCGTTATATTACATTCTTTACTGATGGGGTGTGCTTTATATTTAAGAACCCCACTATGGTATAGTCCGATATGCAGATGATCACAATATGATCTTAAGATCATATCAATTTTAGATCTGGCTAACTCTAATACACCGCCTCCTAATAGGATGAACGATATAAGCTCTTATTCTATGTGTTGGCTGCTTATAAAATGGAATATATCACATAGAGAAACCATGTGGTTGAATTATTTATAACCTTAATTAAAGAAGTGAGTAAAATATGTATGAGTTTACTCTAAAAATGTCATAAAAATTTTTATTAGAGTAAACATTTAAATAAATTCCTGAAAACAAATTGACTCATTATTAGTTAAAAGATGTTCAGAAAAAACACCAAACAAATGCAATCCAACATATTTGGATTTACAAATTTAGTATCTTCTAAATTGGCTAAAGAACTGCAGGAATCTGAAGAACAAAGAATCTTTGAACTGATCTTCTGCAATATAAATGAAATAGACTTTTCTTTTTTATATTCAGAGATGGACAGTCGTCTGAATGTTCAGATTAATTGCCCGGTCTTGGCAAACCTACTGCAGCACAGGTATAAATTAACATACGAAAAATTGTTCGACAGCAAAAAATTTAATTTATTGACTAAAACAGCCCTTGGTTTGCAGGCATTAGACGAAATCCCGTTTTCTGAGACATCGCTTTTTAACTGAACAATAGCAAAGAAGTTGAGCTGCATAAATTGGAAACATCAGGAAAATCTATTAAAATTAAATTAATTCCAGATAAATAAGTTATGACCACAGATAATGATGATGCATGCATTGTTGATTTAAAGATAAAAGATGCAAAAGGGAATCTTTGTCATCTCACTAAGAATAAAGTTACATTCAAAGTGACAGGAAATGCAAAATTATTAGGCCTCGATAATGGCGATATGGTTGATCATTACAATTATAAAGAGGATAATGTTAAAAAGATGACAGGTAGATTTGATTTAATGGTTCAGGTAAATAGTAAAGCAGGATATATTAATATAAAAGCTGTTTCAGATGGTTTAGTAATGAAGTAACAATAAAAACAAAGTGAATGATAGGCAATTAACTAAAGATTTGTTGAAAACTGGTTATTATAAAGTGAATAAATTATGGAAAGATCTGTAAATTTTTTAAACCATTATTTGAGGAGATTGTACTGTAAGATGCATCCTAAAATTATTTTTCTTTTTATATCCATGCTATCTATAAATTGCCATGGACTGAATAATCCGAATAATGCTATTAAAGATAATAATAATCCAAATTGGGCGGAACGGGCAGACACTTCACAGCTTGCTTTAGAAAGATATTTTTGGAATTCCTCACAATCTATTTATTATTCAAATTCAGATGAAAACACCGATTTCAATTACTGGTGGCAGGCACATGCACTAGATGTTTTGGTTGACGGCTTTATCCGTACGGGGAATTCTGGTTATACTAACAAAATTGTTCTTCTTTACAATGGTATTGCCAAGAGAAATAATGGCGGTTTTATTAATGGTTTTTATGATGATATGGCATGGATGGCTCTCGCTATGCTTAGGGCTTACGATAACACTGGGGTTGATGCATATAATCAGGTCGTCCATATTCTATGGAATGATATAAAAACAGGCTGGGACAGTACCTTTGGCGGAGGAATTTATTGGCAAAAAGAGCCACGGAATTTTAAAGATGTTGCTGCAAATGCTACAGCTTGTATTCTCGCATCCAGGCTTTATATAGAATTTAGTAACAATGAAGATCTCGAATGGGCAAAAAAAATTCACTCATGGTTAAAAGCAACACTGATAGATTCTATTAGTGGAATAATATGGGACGGAATAAAGCTTCAAGGAAACGAAGCAATTGTCCAGCCGCAGCAGTATACATATAACTATGGTACTTATTTAGGTGCATGTCTTGAATTGTACAAAATTGAAAAAGACGAATCCTACTTAAATGAAGCTGTAAAAACGGCCAATATCGCAGAAAACTCTTTGGAGACGAATGGCATCTTGAAAGACGAGGGCGGCAATGATGGCGGTTTATTTAAGGGAATTTATATCCGTTATTTAGTGCAGCTTGTTATTGAGCCGACCTTGGACGAATCTTTAAAAAACAATTATAAGAGTTTTCTTAACCGAAATGCAGTTTCTCTTTGGGATCGCGCTAAAAAGCCCGGGGTCGCTCTTTTCAACCATGATTGGCAAGCCATTCCCGTTGGGGATGTAGATCTAGCCTCACAATTAGGAGCTATGATGTTGCTGGAAGGGGAAGCATTACTCGAACATCCCTGAGATATGAATTTAATGTGCAATTGGCAGAACTTAATTTATAAAAGTGATTATGGACGAAGTAAGAAATGATAGTTAAATGGATAGGAAAAGGAAAACTGCTGTTCTCTCCGGAGTATAAGAGGCGACACGTTCTGGAAGACGTCAGAGAAACTTGGGCGACCCAAAATTCGACAGGAAAATTCCACCAAATGGAAAAAGTAAGAGGCAATCCCGATAAGAAAACGAAATGGTGTTGACGGAGGATGGAAAACGGACACGATTATAGTACTGAAGATGTAGTAAAACATCTTCGTAGGGAATGAATGTGATTTGAACAATGTCTAAAAGGATTTTATGGATTTGGTGATTTCCTTAAAAAATAACAATACTGAATATACTTTCGGAAGACTTAGAGTCGACTATTCTTGTGAGCGAAAAGAAAGATTAACAGTAGAATTTTCTCGTGTTACTCACACGGGAATAGGTAACATCATAAAATTAGATTAGATCAAGGAAGAAATGTTTTGACAGTAACTCCAACAAAGTTATTTCTTTAATAACTTATTTATCAAAAACAATAGTCAATAAAATGTCATCAAGAAGAGAATTCCTAAAAACGAGCGGACTTGCAGTTGCGGCACTTTCATTGCCTAACTTTTCCATGCCTTCAATATTAAGTCCCTATAAATTTCCAAGCCATCGCCCCAAACCCGGCGAACGAAAATTCATCAGTGATGCCGTCGAAGAGAAAATTAAGGAGGTAAAAAGAATTTTAAAGAATGATGAACTTGCAGAGATGTTCGAAAACTGCTTCCCCAATACGCTCGACACAACGGTTAATTTTCAAATACTTAACGGCAAGCCGGATACATTTGTAATCACCGGTGACATCAATGCAATGTGGCTTCGCGATTCAAGCGCCCAAGTTTATCCTTATCTTCCGCTGGCAAATAAAGATGAAAAGTTAACAGATCTTTTTGCCGGCGTTATCAATCGCCAAACAAAATGCATCTTGATCGATCCTTATGCTAATGCTTTTAATTACAGCGCTACCGGAAGCGAATGGGACAAAGATTTAACTAGTATGAAACCGGAATTGCACGAAAGAAAATGGGAGATTGATTCTCTTTGTTATCCAATAAGATTGGCTTACGGTTATTGGAAAACTACCAGAAATACTTCATGCTTTGATGACAACTGGCAATCGGCAATGAAGTTGATTCTAAAAACTTTCAAACAGCAGCAAAGAAAACATGGTGAAGGTCCTTACAAATTTCAGCGGGTTACTGAGTGGCAGAGCGATACAGTCGCAGGCGGCGGCTACGGAAACCCAATTAAGCCTGTGGGACTCATTTGTTCTATCTTTAGACCGTCGGATGACTCAACGATTTTTCCCTTCCTAATTCCATCAAATTATTTTGCAGTTGTTTCGCTTAAGCAGTTATCTGACATGTTTAGCAAAATAATTAAAGATGAAAACTTTGCTACTCAATGTTTGGCGCTTGCTATAGAAGTTGAAGAAGCGCTTCACGAATACGCACCAGTAAATCATCTTACTTTTGGAAAAATATTATCCTATGAAGTGGATGGATTTGGTAATCAGCTTTTTATGGATGATGCAAATGTTCCAAGTCTTCTCGCTATGCCTTATTTAAATTGTTTACCGGCTACCGACCCTCTCTATCAAAACACGCGAAAGTTTTTATTTAGCAGTTACAACCCATATTTCTTTAAGGGGAAAGTGGGCGAAGGAATTGGAAGCGCTCACACAGGCATAAATAAAATCTGGCAGATTAGTATTATCATGCGCGCTTTAACCAGCAGTAACGATAATGAAATTTCTCTCTGCCTAAAAACATTAGTTAAAAGTTCGGCGGGAACGGGATTTATGCATGAGTCGTTTGACCAAGATGATCCGAATAATTTTTCACGCAAATGGTTCGCATGGGCTAACACATTATTTGGAGAACTCATTCTTAAGTTATACAATGAAAAACCTTATTTACTAAAAGTATAATTAAATAGAGTCAAAAATGAAAAGTAAAAAAATATTATTTAAAACTAATTTAGAATACTTATAACAATGCGTTTTTTTAATTCAAAAGTTTTTTATCTATCCATGTTATTGCTTTTATCGTTCATGCTGTTGGCATTTATGAAAATATCCAATAACGATGATGATGCCGTAATTCAAATTAATAATTATAAGATTGGTTTTAGGGAATTCGAAGATCGGCTGAATGATCTGCCTCTGCCTAATGCATCCGTTTATTCTTTAGCCGATCTCAAAAAAAATTTAGCATGCACTTTAATTGCCGAAACAATACTTTCCTTTGAAGCAAAAAAAGAAAATCTAGATACTTTAAATAAAATTCGGTTGATGTCCGACGAGTATCATCAAGAAGCATTATATGAACAGTGGATGAATTCCGAAGTACGGGAAAAAGTAAAAATAAGCGGCGATAAAATACAAAAAGGTTATTCAAGATTAAAAGAAATAAGGTATGTTGATTCTTGGACTTTCCCGAATAAGAAAAAGGCAAATCTTTTCCGAAAAGGAATTTTGAATAATTCTAAGACAAAACTTAAACCCACCTTAAAAAAATTAGAATACGGGGAAGCATTGGAGAATATTGAGGATTTGGTTTATAGTATGAACGTCGGTCAGGTATCGCGGCCTATAAAAGTTGACAGTTTATATTATGTTTTCAGATTGGTCAAAAAAGAAAAAGACCCGAAATATGCCAAGGAGGATGTTGCCTTTTACAAGTCTACCATTATGGAAAGGTTAAAATCCAAAGAAGAATTGTACAGTGTATCTGGAATACTTAATCTGTTAATGAAAGATAAAGCATATAGTCTAGAAACCGGGCCCTATAAATTTTTACTGCGGCAATTAGATCCGATAATATTTAATAACGATCAGCAGGAACCTAAAACTGCCAACCTAATACAACAAGAATTAGGCGCAAAGAAAATTATGCCGGATGATATGTTCAAGCAGCCAATGATTATTTTTAAAGACAGCAAAGTATGGACGGTGAGCAAAGTTTGGGAAAAACTTGCCATATGCCCATATCCTTTAAATTATGATACACCGGAAAAATTGGCGTACGGATTACCGCATGTTATAAAACAGATAGTGCTGTTGGAATCGATAGCTAATAATGCACAGAGCAAAGGATATGCAGATTCTTATTATGTGCAATATCAATCCCAAATGTGGGACAATAATTTACTCGCACTAGCTTTGATTGATAAGTATCGCAATTCAATTTCCTTAAGTGAAAAGGACTTGCTAGCATATTACGATACAACTAAGAATAAATATATCGAACCGGAACGACGAAAAATTATTCCAATTATTGTTAGAGATAAAAAACTAGCTGACAAGTTATATGATCA
>Ga0182027_10005523_pt1 | contig 19189 bp, 16 predicted proteins | sample 712E1DmetaG_FD_121300 | JGI IMG/M metagenome (GOLD analysis project Ga0182027, IMG submission 121300) | Permafrost microbial communities from Stordalen Mire, Sweden - 712E1D metaG (Illumina Assembly) | ecosystem: Environmental > Terrestrial > Soil > Wetlands > Permafrost | place: Sweden...
CCTGTTGAAAAACTCGCCCGGTGAGGGCACCGGGCCTACATGACCCGTGATTTCCGAGGAAATAATGTAGGCCGCGTGCCCCCACGCGGCGTTCGATGGGATATTTCAACAGGCTGTTAGGCAATTCGCCGCCCCCATCGCAGCCGTCGTGGGTTGGGAAGCGCTCCTGGAGATCAACGGCGACTCATGGCTACAGGACAACGTGCCAGCCTGTTGGCCGCGAACGCTTTTGCTCGTCCCCGATGCCGTCGCGCTGGCCTGGGCCGGGATGTGGTTCGGGCTCAAATTCAAAGGCCGCATCCGCGCCATTCTTGGAAGCCTTATTCTGGTGCTGTTTGTTCCCTGGATGATGACAAAACTGATCACTACTGTGATGGAGCCTTTTCTCGTGCTCCCAGTGGGATATTACGGGAGAAAGGAGGAGTGGGAACGTTGCCTAATCATTGCCACGTTGGCCCCGGCTCTGCTGATGGATTTGTTTCTTGTGTACTTGGCGAGGTCGCGCCTCCCGCAAACCTTCCGTCAACTGGCCGTCCGGCGATAGCCGGCAAGCAGTCCTCCGCGCTCTTCAATCCCGAAGGGATTGGATCATCCAGCCCAGGGTTGGCCCGATTCCGAGAGGGCCTACCCTAGGTTGCCATGTTCTATTTGACAACCCTGAAAGGGTTGCATTTCAGAGCCTTATGGAAGAGATGCAACTCCTTCAGAGTTGTGATTTCCCTGTCTTCGCACCCAGGGTAGCTCGTTCCTCGCAACCCTGGGCTGAAAGCTCCAATCCCTTTGGGATTGCCAACACGAACAACGCCGTGAATGTAACCGGAAACCGGATGCGGTTCAACCCTTCATACATTCAGGATACTGCCTCATCAGGCCCCAGCCGATGTCGGTATGGCTGATGGTTCCAATGACCTTATGGTTCTGCACCACCGGCAGTTGCTTGATGCGGCGGGCCGTCATGATCGCCCCCGCCTTGAGCGCCTCCAGATCGGGGGACACGGTGACGACGTTTTTGGTCATGATTTCGTCCACCGGGACATTGGCGAGTTCTTGAAAGCGATCTTCCATCAAATCAGGCGTTGTGAGGTACTCTTCATGTTCCATCAGTTCCTCCTGAGTGGGGAGCAACTTGCGGCTGAGATCGGAGTAGGTGACAACGCCCGCCAGCTTCTGCCCGCTGTCCACGATCAGAACATTATTCAGATGGAAGCGGAGCATCAGTTGCAGAACCTCGCGCAGCGGCGTCTTGGGACCGACGGTGACAACCTGGGGATTCATCAATTCAAGGACTTTCATAGGGATTAAGATTAGAGATTAAGATTAAGATTAAGATTAGGATTAAGATTAGGATTAAGATTAAGAAGAAGAACCCCCAAAAGTCAAATGCTCCCGATGCGGGGTAATGTCCTTGAAAGAACTCAAGGCCAAAGGCATTATGTGGCGAGATGTTGCGTTTGATTCTCTGAATGGCCATTCACACCATGAATGAAGACTCATTTGGATTTGTGATTCTGGCGTTCGCGCTGGCGGTGGGCGGCGGCGTGCTGGGCGCCACGCTCGGCACGTCGCACAAGCGGTTGTGCGCGCTGATCAGCGTCGGGGCGGGATCGCTTTTGGGAGTGACGGTGTTCGCCATTCTCCCCGAGATCTTGCACGGGCTGAACTGGTGGCAGTTGTTGCTGGGCCTGGCCTCCGGCTATGCCGTCTTTGCCGTGGTCAGCAAGTACATCTTCCATGTCTGCCCGGCCTGCGCCGCCAGCCATTTCGACGAGGCGACCACGCACCGCTTCAGCGAGATCGCGTCGGCGATGATGCTGGCGCTGGCGATTCACTGCACGGTGGACGGCCTGGCCATGGCGGCGGGCGGCGAAACGGGCGGCGGGGAAGCGGCGGCCGCGCCGGCCGCGCCGGCGGCCAGCCATGCCACAGGCTTCACCATCATCCTCGCGGTTTGCGTGCATAAGATCCCGGAGGGATTGGCGCTCGGGGCGCTGCTCCTGGGAGCCGGATTGAGCAGGAAGCGGATCATCCTCAGCGTGATGGGGGTGGAGGCCACGACATTGCTGGGCGGGGCGGTGGGGTTGATCTTCTTTCCGACGGTCTCGTCCTTCTGGATTTCCATCGCGCTGGCCCATGCGGGGGGCGGTTTTCTGTTCCTGGCGACACACGCCGTGCTGGGCGAGATTCTCAAGCATCACAAGGCCCTGGTTCTGGGCAGCTTTGCGGCGGGGTTCGCCCTCATAGGGGCATTCGCCTTTTGGCTGCGATGACTTCAATGGTAACTATTCAGGTAGGGACAGCGCGCCGCGCTGTCCGCGCCGCGTCCAGCGGCGCAACGGATCGCCCCTCGGACGCCTCGGCGAGGCGTCCCTACCTGAATAGTTACGTTCAATTGACTGGCGTGGTTGAAGCGGGCCGCGAGGGCGCGGCCCGCGGCACGCGAGGCGCGCGCGCTCCCCGAAAGATGAAAATGGCGGCTTTCTTCCGAAAGCCGCTACGGCCGGTTTGCGCGTTCGGGGGCTTTACGGCGCCGGCGGCGTGGTCCGCATCAGCGTCCAGTCAAACACAATGGTGACGTCGTCGCCGCACTTCATGAGGCCCAGGCCGAGGATGTTGGGCGCGGGAGGATTCACTTTGTAGTCAGTCATCTTCAGCTTCGCCTTGCCGCTGATCTTGATCTTGGCCTTGTCCAGCGGAACGATGGTGACGGGGAAAGCCACCGCCTTATTGGTGACACCGGCGATGGCGAGATCCCCCTTGGCGTCAAAGACAAAGGGCTGGCCGGCGGCGCGCGGCTGTTGGAGTTTCAATTCGGTGACATTGTACGTAATCACGGGAAAATTGGTTTGATTCATGGCGTCCTGCATCAGGCCGTCCATGACTTCGGGCAAATGCGCCACCTGGCTGTGAATGGTGCGAATGAGAATGTTGGCCCGGCCGCTGACGGGCAGGAGGCCGTCCTTGAGGCCGGGGAGGGTGGCTTGATTGGTGTCGAAGTTGACGGCGGCGGGGAATTCCAGGAAGCCGCCGATGCTCGGGCCTTTCATATCCCAATCGTGGAAGGTGGAAGTGCCTTGAATGGTGACCGAGGTGTTGGTGGATTGGGCCGTGTAGCGGACGGGGGCGCTCGGCTTAGTTGCCAAATTGTTGGTGGCGCTGTTGGTGGTGGATTGGGCCTGGTTGGGAACCGCGGGAAGCTCCGCGGCGCGCGGGCGGCAGGCGCCGGCCAGAAGAAGCGAAGCCATAAGCAGGGATGCAACCGGGATGTCAGTAGTTTTTTTCATAATTCAAAGAATTCTTTCTTAAGTTCGAGCTTTTGTTTGAGAAGGGCGGCCTCGTTGGCTTTGATGGCCAGCACGGTCGCTTCCAGGCCCTCCTCCCAGCCGGCGGCCGGGTGCTTGGACAGCGCGAGTTTGCGGGCGTCGGCCAGATTGGACCGATATTCGGCGGAGTCATCCGCGCCAAAGAGTTCCTCATAATCCCTGACCGCGCCGCCGATTTCGCCGGCGTTGGCCATAAAGCATTGCAAGGCATATTGAAGCGGTTCGGTGGCCGGCGGGGCGCTGGCCTTTAGCGTCAGGGCCGTTTGTTTGCTGGCATCGGCGACGAGGGAGACGCCGGTCTCCGCGCCAAAGGCGTCTTTGCGCGCATAGACTTCCCAGCCCCACGGAGCGGCATCACCCTCCTTGAACATCCAGGCTTTGCTGTCGCGGGTTTCGTTCCCGGGCTGCATGAGGATGGCGGAGTCGGTGCCGTAATACATTTCGTAATCGGTGTCGAAGGTATTGCACAAGGTGGCGTCGCAGAGGAAGCGGACGGGGGCGTTGGGGCCTTCTGGAAATTCAAAAACACATTGCACAGTGTCCGGCACCTCGGGGCCGGCATTCTCCAGAACGCTCGAACTGAAACCGGTCACGAAGTTGGGACGCCCGCCCAAACGCGGCCCGCCCAGGAACCAGGTCACGGCGTCCAGCCGGTGGATGCACATTTCGCCCATCAAGCCGGTGCTGAAGGCCTTTTGCAGGCGCCAGTTCAGTTCCGCGGTGCGGGCCGGCGTGGTGCCGGTCCTGGCCCAAGTCCCTTTTTTGTGCGATTGCGCGCGAACAAGGACGTTGCGGCCCAGCGCGCCGGCGCGAAGGAACGGCGCAAGAAAATGCCGGTGCGGATGGGAGCGGTCCTGCAAGCCGGCTTGGAAGACCAGTTTGAAGGCCTTTTGCGCGGCGCGCGCGATGTCCTTGGCGTCGGCGATGGTGCCGGCCAGGGGCGCTTCGCAATAGACATGTTTGCCGGCCGCCAGCGCGTCGAGAACGATGTCGCGGTGCAGATGGGTCGGAGTGGCGACTACGACGGCCTGGACTTCCGGCTTGGCGAGCAGCTTTTTGTAATCGGCGAACAGTTCGGCTTTGGGCGCGAGGGTTCCGGCGCGCGTCAGCCAGCCGGCATAGGTGTCGCAGAGGGCGACGACCTCGGTGTTTTTGTATTGGGGGTCGTTCTTGAGGAGGGTGAGGGTGGTGACGATTTTGCGGCCCCACACGCCCGCGCCGATGACGCCGAAGTTGACCGCAGGGAGGGCAGGGAGCACCGTCAGCGGCGCATCCGCCGCGGCCGGCTGGTTGGTGTCGCTGGCGGCCGGGGCGGTCAGCTCCACGCCGCCCATGACGGCCATGAAGGCGGCGACGGAGGTATTCTTAAGAAAAGCGCGCCGATCCACTTCCGATGAATTGTTCTTTCTCTTCATGATTCAGTGGCTCGCATGATGCTACGAGGTTGCGGCATGATCAAGAACGAATTTTTGCACCTATTCAGGTAGGGACGCCTCGCCGAGGCGTCCGGGGAGCTATCCGTTGCGCCGCTGGACTCGGCGCGGACAGCGTGGTCCCGATTCGGAATCGGGATCCCTCCCTGAATAGTTACGAATTTTTTGCTTTGACTGGGTTTGACTGGGTTTGACCTGCGCCAGGGCTGTTTCAGGCCGAAAGCGGAACTGGCGTTCCGCACTCCAAAACGCTTCGCGTTCCGGGCGCGCGGCCGGGAGGCCGCCGTGGAGTGCGCGCGCGTCAGCGCCGCTTTCCCGCCGCCCCCGTGGCAATCGGCGGTCAAACCTCCGTTTTTGCTTTGACTGGGTTGGACTGGGTTTGACCCGGCCGGCTCCCCCCGGCAAATTTTGCCGACTTGCGGGCGATATTGGATGGCGGCAACGGCGTCGGCGATGGAGTGATGGAGTGATGGGAAAGATCTTTCAACGCAAAGGCGCAAAGACGCAAAGACGCAAAGAAGGAAATAACTCTTTGCAGTGCTATCTGCGAAAACTCTGCATTTTCGGCAAAGTTTTTCCCCCTCTGTTTTCTCCGTTTCCTCCTGTTCAGATTCTTTGGTTGCGGCTTGCCGAGCTGCGCCTTTGCGCCTTTGCGCCCTTGCGTTAAGTATCCCCGTTCCATCCGTGGTAGAATCTTCGCAAAAATGCCCGACTCTGACGGATTGCCGTGCAAGAAAGACCACGGGACAACGGGACCACGGGACTTTGGTGTAGCATCGCGCCTGCGGGCCGGCCATCGCGGAGCGGACGCGCCCCTGCAATCCGCAATCCGCAATCCGCAATCCGCAATGCAGCCGGTCGCGCCGTTTGACTGTGCCTTCGTGCCTCACGCCAAGTATTTAATCATAGGCTCTAATTTTTGTCAAGGGGGAGTTTGAAAGGTCAGAGGTCAGAGGGCGGAGGGCGGAAGGCAGTCGCAACCGAATCCGGAATTGCCCGCAGATCACGCGGATTAACGCAGATGGGCGGGGACCGGGAGCTGAAAGACTGAAAAGCTGAAATGCTGAAAAGCTGAAATGCTGAAAGGCTGAAAGGCTGAAAAGCGTAACACGGATCACGCAAACGGGGAAATCACTGCCGGCAAAAATCATCGGGATGCAGCGTCGCCGCTCCGCACTGCAATGTGGACGAATCATTCATTCCCGCGAGGATTCCATCCGGGATAACACGGGGATATTTATCTTAATTAAACTAAAAAGCAAGATGAAGAGCCGAAAACTGCCCCTCAAAACCGCACTGCCGCGAGCAGCTTTTCCAATCCCCGCGCCGACTTGAGCGGGCTGACCAGCGCCAGGTTGAATTGGTCCGGCCGCAGAAATTCCCGCGCCGCCGCGCGCACTTCCGCCGCGCGCACCTGGCTCAGACGCTGTTTGATCGCCGCCGGCGCGAAGATCTTTCCGTAACCCAGCCATTGTTCCCCCGCCCACATCATCTGGTTTTCCGTGCTTTCCAAACTCAAGTCAAGCTGGCCGACGAGGTAATCGCGCGCCCGCCCCAATTCCGCCGCCGCGACCGGTTCCTCCCGCAGCCGCTTGATCTCGCGCAGAATGATCTGGAGCGTCTTTTCCAGATTCGCCAAATCCAGGCCCGCCGAAATGACCAAATCGCCCGTGTCGTCAAAAAAACTGTTGCCGCTGTAAATAGAATACGCCAGCCCCCGGTCCTCGCGCACGGTCTGGAAGAGCCGCGAACTCATGTTCTCGCCCAGCACCGCGTTGAGAAGCCGCAACGCGTGGCGGCTTTCGTTATGGCGCGAACAGGCGCGAACCCCAAAGGCGATTTGCGTCTGCTCCGTTTTCTTTGTGCAGAGCGCCACCACCGGGCTGGTTTGCGCGGCGGTGGCGGGCGCAAAACCGCGCCGCGCCCCGGCGTGGAATTTTGCCGCGTAACCGCGCGCCGCCCGGACGGCCTGGCGGTGGGTCAGACGTCCCGCCGCCGCGATCAGCGTGGCCGGCGCCGTGTAGCGTTCGCGCTGAAAGTCCAGGATATGGCGGCGCGAAATCCCATCCAGCGTCTTGACCGTGCCGGTGATGGACCGGCCCATCGGCTGGCCCGGCCAGAGCGTGGCGTTCATCAATTCCTGCACGTACTGCTGCGGCTGGTCCATGTACATGGCCAGTTCCTCCTTGATCACCTCCCGTTCCTTGGCGATCTCCGCCGGGTCAAACGTGGAATGCAGAAACATATCCGCCAGCACGTCGAGCAATTCATCGAAACGGTCGTAGCGCGCCCTGGAATAAAAGCAAGTGTGCTCCTCGCTCGTGAAGGCGTTGAGATAGCCGCCAATCCCTTCCACCGCCTGTGAAATCTCCCGAGCCGAGCGCCGCCGGGTCCCCTTGAAAAGCAGATGCTCGATAAAATGGGAAATGCCGCTCACCTCTTCCGCCTCGCACCGCCCGCCCACCGCCACCCAAATCCCCACGCTGACGCTGGCCATGTGCGGCATCTCCGCCGTGGCCACCGTCAATCCGTTATCGAGCCGCGTGACTTGGTACATTGAGATTAAGATTAAGATTAGGATTAGGATTAAGAACCGGAAACCGCCACCCCAAAGGCCTGCTTGGCAGGGCAGAGCTGCTGCTCTGCCCTGAATTTTTGGGCGGCGCAGCAGCGCCGCCCTACCGGAGATACGAAGAATTCTGTCATGCGCACCTCAACCCACCGCTTTGGGCACGGCCTCCGGCGGGCCGACCCGGCGCATGTAATCGGTAATAATGCGGATGGCCTCCTGCGCGTCGTCCGTCAGCGTCACCAACTCCAAATCGCCGGGGCTGATCAGTTTGCGGTGCTCGACCGTCGTTTTGGCCCAGTGCAACAAGCCGCTCCAATAGCTCTTTCCAAACAAGATCAACGGATATTGCGGGATCACATGCGTTTGCACCAGAGTAAGAACTTCAAAGAACTCGTCCAGGGTCCCGAACCCGCCGGGCATGAAGATAAAGGCGATGCTATACTTGACGAAGCAGACCTTGCGCGAAAAGAAATAATGGAAATAAAGCGGGACATTGGCGTAGCGGTTGCCCTTCTGCTCAAACGGCAGCTCGATATTCAGGCCCACCGATTTTCCCTTCCCCCGCGCCGCGCCGCGATTGGCCGCCTCCATGATGCCCGGACCGCCCCCGGTGATGACCGCCAGGTTGTTTCTGGCCAGCCCCCTGCCAATCGCGACCGCCGCCTGATAATTGGGGTCATCGGGCCGCGTGCGCGCCGAGCCGAATATCGTCACCGCGGGCCCGACCTGCGAGAGAGCCTCAAACGAATCCACGAACTCGGCCATGATGCGAAAAACGCGCCACGGATCCTCTTTGATGAAGCCTGTTGCCTGATTGCTCATTTCCCGATTCTACCGGCGAAATCCGAAATGCAAATGGAAATCGCGGGTGGACGAGATAAAAGTCTGCAATTAGCAACCGCCATAGACAGGACCTTTCGGGTATGGTTTGGTCCCCGTTAAATGCACCAACAAAATAGCGCAAAGACACGGTTTGACCCCTGCCGACAACCGGCTTTCCAATTTTGTAAATAGCTAGGCCTGCCCCCTGCTTGACCACCGCAGCTACACGCTAGGACAACTCCTCGATCTGGAGGAATTCATGGAAAGATCCTGCTAACGAGGCTGGAAAACGATAGACCCCAGTTTTTCAATAAAGGCCTTTTCTTCATCATCTGCCGGCCAAGTAGTACCAAAGGGTATCCGGCTGAATGTCATTGTATCGCTCCAGTCATAGAAAGTGTACTCTGTGACACCTTCGCTTGTATCAAGCGGGCTATCTGGCAGAACCTCAAAGATCGTTGTCTGCGCATCCCAGCGTACCATAGGCAGAGTATTGCTCTTCATGTGGATCGCAGCGCACGCTTCATCTACTTCCTTCAACGCGCCTAAGTTGCCGGACCGCAAAGCGGCAAGCCTGAGCACATTCACCTGAAAGCGATAGTCAGGAGTTATGACCAGATCTTCGACTGCCGACACATAGTTCGAAGGAAAGCGCCGGTCCGGAAGCTTGGCGACAGGCTCGAACTCATTTCTCCATTTGCGTAAACGATCAATCTGCTTCGCTAGAACCTCAAGTCTTCCCGTATCAGCCGCAACGAACATAGCAGCAGCCATAGCCATTTTAGTCCCTAATACACTTCTGTGATTTTCTGGAGCGGAGGGATCCGTTACCCATTTGGCCATGGCATAACAAATATTGGTATGCTTTGCAAATGCGTCAAAGAAGAGGCGTTCACACCGCTCACGCTCTTCTTTTTCGGAAAGTTCCTTCATTTGGAGCAGCACTTTCCAAAAACGACGAGTAGAAATGAGTTGCTCTAAATCTTCCTGCCCGCCTACAACAGCCCTTGGCACAAAAGGGAAGAAATACTGTTCATAGTCCTCAGATACCATCTCACTTGAGCGGTCAAGAGTCTCCCCCTTTAGAGTCGCCACCATTTTCTCCTTTCCCGGATGGCGATGATAAAGCGGGTCCGACGGCATACTATATGGCGAAGTCTTGAGCCTGTGAACGGCCAAAATGCCAATCGCAACCAAAGGCCCAAGAAACATCAGACTCAACAAAAGCACCTTCGGTTTTGACTTCATAGTATACAATTCGTGCTGGTGTCAGTCCTCACTATTGACACAAATTTATGGTTTTCGTTTTTCATGCAAGGGGTTGGAAACGCCGGTCCCACTTCCCATGTGCGACCGCCGCGCCATTCATTTTAAACTCATGCTCGCATGCCGGTGTCAGTTGATTCCGGTCCAGGGGGAATCCGGGGTTCCGGCGGTGGAGGCTTTGGGGCGCTCGTTGAACGGGGGGACTTTGCCGGAATGCACGTCGAGGAGGCGCGCATGGGTGGCCTTGGCGCCCTCAACCATTTCCGGATACCCGCGATCGGTGGAATCCACAAAGCCAATGTTGTAGTTCTCGCCGTCCATGCGGCCCAGGACCGGCTCATCGCGCCAGGTGAACCAGTGGGCGCCGAGGAATCCCGGCAGGGCGGCCGCCTGCTCGACGTAGTAACGGTAGCCTTTGGCGCGCTCGACTTGATCGCGCGTCTGGACCAGGCCCGCGCCCAAACCGTCGGCGGGCACGCCGAAATGGAATTCGCCAATGAGGATGGGGCGTCCGGTAACGCGGTAGGCGCGCTCGACTTGTTTGGTCGGTTCGTATTCATAGACGTTGATGCTGCACACGTCGAAGACGCGCCCGGCCCGCAACATGGCGTCGGGAACTTCGCCGCCGAACCGGATACCGAGGAGGAGGTGATTGGGGTCCTGCTGGCGAATGGCGCTGCAAACGACGTCAAGCTGTTTCTCAAACGCCGTGACGACGAAATTCGCGCGGCGTTCGGGAGTGTCGCCGGCTTGCAGAAATTCCTTGAGCTTGGCCTGCGTGGCCGTCGCGGGGCCTTTGAGGATCATGTCCACAACTTCGGTCTCGCGGTTGGCCCACGGGGGTTCGTTGCCCACGAAATAGCCGATCACGAACGGATCGCTCTTGTGCGGCGCGCACGACCGGAGGGCGGATTGCTCCGCGGCGCGCGCGAAGGTGTCGGAATAAACATCGGGCAGGCCGAGGAAGGTGTTCGCTCCATTGGGCGTGGAGGCCATGATGATGTAGGGCTTGTTCATGCCCTGCCCGGCGGTGTTGAAGCCCCAGGCGTCAATGCGGCGGGCCAGACGGGTCGCCGCGGCGCTGGCTTGCCCGGCGGCGCCACCCCCGCGTCCGCCGCCGATGCCATTGCAACTGGTGGAGAGGAACCAGTGGCCTTCGGGGTCCACGAACCACCATTTGCCGTCAATTTGTTCCACATGGAAAAAGCCGGTCACCTTGGCGTGGGTGTTGGTGTAGCCGCCGTATTGGCCGTAGCCGAAATTGCCGGGCTTGAGCGTGCCGGCTTCGTCGGCGAGTTCCTTGTCAAGCTGCGCGCGGCTGTGGATTTTGCGGGGCCAATCGGCGTTGGCCCATTGGCCGAATTCATCGGTCACGGGCGTTTTTTCCAGGAACACTGAGCCTTCATTCGTCTTCGACAAATGGACGGCGCGAATCTCGATGGACGGCTGGTTAATCGGGTAGTCCATGATCAAGGACAGGGACTGGACGGCGGTGAGGTCGCCGAACGGGCCCCAGATGGACATCCAGAAGGAATCGGTGCGGCGGTTGTTGGTGGAGGCCAGATCGGTGCCGGACTGGTCGCGGCCTTTGAAGTAGCGCAACGGGACCGAGACGCGGAGCCAGACGTTCTGGCCGAAGGGCTGGATCTCGATGCGGCGCGGGCCGTTGGCCGTGTTGGCCCAAAGGCCAAACCGCTGGGGGGTGGAGGTGCGAATCTCCATGACCAGGTACTCGTAAGGCGTCCAATCGGACGGCATCCCGGCGTTGAGGTCTTTCAAGGCAAACTTCTGCTCCGACTTGACGCCATCGAACACCAGGCGGCGGACCGCGCCCCCGGCAGGCGGGGCGCTGTTCTGTGCGGCGAGAGGGAGCGTGGCGGCCATGATGCCGATGGCAGTGAGCAGGGGAAGAAGTGAATTTTTCATGTCGAAATTAAACCATGCCGTGCGGCGAAAACTCAAGCTCCTTCTTGCGGACGGGCGCAGGACAAGATTCTTCGTGTCTTCGGGAGGGCGTCCCGATTCTGAATCGGGAGCCGCCCATGAATTCAGGGCAGAGCAGCAGCTCTGCCCTACCGGGAAGGCGAAGAATTTCGTCCTGCACCCTGTCAAAAAACGGCTTGTAACATGGGCGGGATTGGGACAAAATCACCCGCAGACACGAGATTATGCCGGAGACTCAGAAATACGCCGTATGAAACCAACCCAATCGCCCATCAGTTTGTTGTTCGCCGCCGCCGCCGCCGGCACCGGTTGCGACTGTCAGGATGAAGGAAAAAAGACTTGCATTTCGATAACATCGCCAGGCCGCGTATGCCGTCACAGCTTCTTTTCGCGCGCGTTGCGCAAGGGCTTCGGGGCGCCCTGGTTTGCGGCGCTTTGCTCGCTAATGATCGGTGCCGCGCATGCTGCGGACATCCAGTACTATGAATTGTTCAAGGGACAAATGTTCACCCAGAGCGGAACCAGCAGCCCGATTCCCGCTGCCAGTGCTCCCTATGCATTCCAGGTTTTCGTTGATCCCCTGGATTATCCCAGTTACTACCTTCCTCTCGTGATCGGTCCGGTGATCCACACTCCCGCCGGGGGCCAGCATGCGCTCACACTGAATTCCCAGAGCATCGGCGGCGTTTTCGCAACCAATTTTGTCTTCATGGACTCTGCCGCGACTCAAAGCGCGCTGGACGCAACCTATGGCGCCGGAACCAATACGCTGAGTTACGTTGGCGTTGACGACGGATCGTCCTCAATAGTGGTCTCGCTCCCCGCGGACGACTTTCCACCGGCCGCGCCATTGGTTTCGAATCTTGTCGCGGCCCAATCCATCAATTCCGCAGCCGATTTTACGCTGCAATTCGGGGCGTGGCCCGCGGCCAATACCAATGACTTTGTGCAACTGACGGTCTTTGACAGCACCAATAACGTGGTTTTTAGCACGCCCTCACTTTTGGCGCTTTATCCGCAAAGTCCATTGAGCGCCACCAACAACTCGATTGTCATTAGCAACGGCACACTGGCAGCCGGTCAGAATTACACGGCGACGCTGGCGTTTTTTTCCGTAAAGACCAATCGTCACTCGGCCCTTCCCTACGTGGCGGCCGGTTTTTTCATCCAAACCGCCTTCACCCTTCAAGCTCAATCACTCACTCCACCCGGCGGCCCTCCGCCAGCCTCGCCCTCCAGCCTGACGAACACCTTGTTGACGCTGACGATTGCCAGCGGGACCGGCCCTTATGCCCACAGCGGAACCTACCAGATCTTCACCGGCGAATCCGGCACCAATTACACCGTTCTGGGAAATGCGGGCGGCGGCTTCGGCGCGGGAGGCTATATTTATTCTCAAACGGGAACCACTACCGGCACGATTGCATTTACGGATGCCAAGCTCGGGGCGGTCTCGCTGCAAATTGTGTTCACGTCCGGCGGGGCGGGCACGTTTGTTCTGACCAGTTCCAGTGGCGCGCAAGCCGGCGTATTCAATTCCGGGGCGGCTTACCCGGTGGCCGGCGCGCCGGACATCTTTTTGCCAACCGTTGCCAACAGTCAGTTCCAGGCTTTTGTCAGTGGCAGTCCGGGGGTGGCTTATACCGTGGAGAGTTCTTCCAACTTGTTGACCTGGACCACGCTGACCAATGTGACCATTCCCAACCTGACCACCAATATCGTTGACCCCGGAGCCGCCCCCGCGCGGTATTACCGCGTCAAGGCCTGTTCGAATGTCTTCGCGCCCGGAGCCATCACCGGGCTGACCCTGTGTTGCAGCATCAATGCGGGGGCGGCGCCGTTTGCCACCAATGGGATTTTTGAATTTGCGGCGGGCGCCGATGGAAGCTCGTACCAAATTCTCGCCGGCACGGGCGCAACCAATGGCTCTGGAAGCTACACTTACACCGTGAGCGGCCCAAACACGGCGGCGATTTCGTATCAAGATTCCGTTTCCGGCGCGGTCTGCAACGAGCAGTTGTTCTTCACATCGGTGGACGCAGGCTATTTTTACACGACCAATGCCGCCGCCGCCGGCTTTCAATCCGGCAGTTTCACTCTGGAAACAGGACCGGCGCTGTTCCTCGGAAACGTCCATTTCACCCCGGACACCGCGCGCGGCGCGTCCGTCTATTTCCCCGCCGACGGCACGCCGGTCTCGCTGAGTGTCACCGATGCCGCGGGATATGTCTGGTCGTTGCATTTTCCGGCCGACGCGTTGCTGTCGCCGGCCACGCTTTCCATGACACCTGCCGCTGCGGTGGATACAAATCAGTCGGTTCTTCCCATTAGCAGCGGGGTGCAACTGGGGCCGGAGGGGATTGTCTTTTGCGACGGCGTCACCCTCACCCTCACGGCCCCGGCCGCGCTGGGCGCGCACGCGACGTTGATGGTAGGCGGGGGCGACGGGACCGGGATAAATCTGGTTCAAACCACAACCCAGACAAACGCCTATTCAACGACCTTGTTTCATTTCAGTTCGGGGTGGATGAGCGATCCGGATGCTTCGTCCATGCAGAATTTGATAGATCAAGCCATGGCAGACTACAGCGCGGCCCTAAGCGAAGTGCGATCCTTGACGAAAATGAGTGTGCAGCCTCCCGAGCCACCCGACTATGAACTCAAATGCAAGGTTGATACCAATGCCGAAGCGCGAGTGAACGCCTATGTCACGAACCTTTTTCTTAAGGAAAACAAGGCGGCGACCAAACTGCTCAGCGCTGCGAAAAATCTCGAGTTTATGACCAGCGATGACTCATATACCTCATATAACGCTGCCGCCATGGCGGCGGTGGCCCAATTAATCGAGACGTCTGAGTTTAGCAGGGTCAACTATCTCTTTGGCGCTTACAGCGGCAGTCCGCTGAAATTCGAGGCGGTGGCGCGGGCCGCCTTGTCCGTTGCCAAGCAAGATCTCCTTATTAACGGTCCAGGCATTCCGGGCCTTTTTGACCGGCTCGCAAGCTGGGAATCCGGCAATGTGCTCAGTTACTACTGGGATCAACTGATCAATCAACATAATTATGAGTCGGGCTACGGACTCCTTGTGGTTGAAAGGGACCTCGATCTGTTGGGCGCCGCCCCCAACAGCGGCACGTTCCTCGAACAGATGGCCACAGGTTTTTCTTTTGATGTCACCCTGACGAACAGCGTCAATATGTCCGGCGAATCAGTACAAGCGCATGGCACGATAACGCTGAACGCATATCCGCAGAACCCTGATATGATTGGGGTTACGCCCGATGGCGGGATTCAACACAGCAACACTTTTAGCTACGACTTCGGCGCTTTGGACTCTTGCACACTTCAGCTTCCACTAAAGTTCACCGAGGGAGCTTACTTCAAGCTCGGCTGCGACATCAGCGTGGTTTACATGTACATCCTTTCTGCGATGGGAGCGACTCAGGAGACGTGGTCGTGCTCGGGCCAACCCGAGCAAGAGGGGATTCTCGCCACAGATTTCGCAGCCGCCTACACCACTTATGTCAATCCATACAACAATGGCCATGGCAGTGGTGGAAGTTCCGCGGGTGATTTAGAGTACATCTTTCCGGTTTTGTGGCGAAATAAGAATCCGCAACCCGTCTATACAATCTTCCCGGGAGGGAACGGGATTGGTTCCATGTTCACCATCCTGGTCCAACACAACACAAAATCCGCGCCTAAAAAACTGTCGCCATAAGAACAAAAAATGGGTCGGAAAGGGTTAGCCTCTTCGCAGGATCAGGCGGTGGTCAACGCGCTTGGTTTGGTGGTATTCCAGGGGGGGCAGGTCGGTCAGGGTGGGGGATTCGGTCTCTTGCAGGATGGCGCGGGCGGTTTCTTGGAGCTTTTTCCAGCGCGGCCAATCGAGGTCCGGCGCGTGGGCGATGCGCCGCAGTAGGCCGCGCCATTCGATAATGATGCGGTCAATGTCGCCCGCGCCCAGGAGGTCCGTCACCCACTGGCGCTTGCTCAATGGGTCGCGGTGTACGCCTGCCACAACCAGCCCGGCCCCGGCGCCGTATTTGGGTGGCACGCCGCTTTCCAAATAGCCGGGGATGGTTTGGACGCCGTAGGTTTTTTGGCAAATCAGCGATATATGTCCTTGCGATCACCGACCGCCAATATCAGGACTATCAACAGCACGTCGTGAATCTCGTAGATGATCCGGTAATCGCCCACGCGAAAGCGGTAACGGTTCTCCGGGCCGGCCATTTTCTCGACACCCATGCGCCGAGGGTTCTCCGCCAGTTTGTTGAAGGCGTCGTCTATGCGTTTCCGAAGGCGGAGGTCGCGGATTTTTCCAAGCGTTTTCTCCACCGATGGGCGAACCTCGATGCGGTAGCACATCAGGCCCATCCCATGCGCTTCCGGGCCTCGGCCCAGGGGATATTAGGTCCAGGCTCTGCCAGCGCGCGATCGGCGGCGGCATTGTCACGGCGGTCTTCTTCTTTTTGCAGTTGCGCGTCCACAAACCGGAATACCTTCCGACGCTGGGCCTGCGGCAGTTTCTTGATTTCGGAAATAATTTCAACGGCGCTCATATTCGGCTGGCAGAAAAGTAACAAAAACACCGAGGTTCTGCCAGCCTTTGTTTCCAAATAGCCGGGCAGGCGCGGCGGATGGCGTCTATTCGCGTGTTGGCATTCCTCCTTCGCCTGGCCTGCGGCTGACCGCCGGCTTCGCCTTCCTGATTTCGACTTCTCCAGACATGCGGTTTGGCAGCTTGCTTTTGCTCTCAGCGGGAGATAATGTGGCGGCATGAGCACGGTAGTCGAAATCAGCGCGGCGATTGACAAGCTGGACGTGAAAGAGCAGGTCGAGTTGCTGCGAATTCTCCCGCAGCACCTGAAGATCTCGCTGGACGATTTGGCCTGGTCCAAGCTGGCAGAACCGGCTTTCGAATTCTGGGATAATCCGGAAGATGCCATCTATGACCAATTTTAAACGCGGGGATGTTATTCTCGTTCCTTTTCCGTTCAGCGATTTGAGCACGACCAAGCAACGTCCTGCTTTGGTTGTTTCTTCCGATTCATTAAACGCCGCGAGCGATGATCTGCCTGTGGCCGCAATCTCTTCCCAAATCCCCGCCAAGTTGAGCAGTTGGGAATTTATGATCTCCTCGGGCAGTTTGCCTGCCTGCGGCTTGCCGAGACCATCTATTGTGCGATTGGCGAAACTCGCGGCATTGCATCGGCAACTGGTCATCAAGCGCATCGGTTCAATGCCGGAGCCAGACCTGAGGCAAATCTTGACGCAGATAAGGCAGTTGTTTTAGGTAACGTCAGTGTGCAATTCGCGGGGCGATCAGGGAAAAGTGACGAACCGACGCAAGCCCCCAGGCAGACCTCGAGGCAGACGGAATTTCAGCGGCTTTCTGCCGAGAGCCGCTACGGCGAAAGGGTTAGCCTCTTCGCAGGATCAGGCGGTGGTCAACGCGCTTGGTTTGGTGGTATTCCAATGGGGGCAGGTCGGTCAGGGTGGGGGATTCGGTCTCTTGCAGGATTGCGCGGGCGGTTTCTTGCAGCTTTTTCCAGCGCGGCCAATCGAGGTCCGGCGCGTGGGCGATGCGCCGCAGCAGGCTGCGCCATTCGATGATGATGCGGTCAATGTCGCCCGCGCCCAGAAGGTCCGTCACCCACTGGCGCTTGCTCAATGGGTCGCGGTGTACGCCGGCCACAACCAGCCCGGCCCCAGCGCCGTATTTGGGCGGCACACCGCTTTCCAAGTAGCCGGGGATGGTTTGGACGCCGTAGGTTTTTTGGCAAATTTGCGCCAGCCGGCCCGCCCAACGGTTGTCTTCGCCGCAAAAACGGTGGGTGGCGTCCAGGTTGGCGAGGTCGTACACCAATTCGTCCAGCGGATAAGTCTCATCCTCCAGCGCGGCGGCGATGGCCAGGCCGTCGCCCTGGGAAAAAAAGCCGGTCACGCGTCCGCGCCGCGTGGGGGCGCCGGAGGGTTCGATGAGACCGAGACGCCGCCAGAGCAAGGCGACTCCGGTGGCGGTGGGAAGTTCGCGGCAAACAGGGACAAGGGAGCATCGGGCGCAATCGGGCGGAAGGACTTCGCGCTCGGGCGGTTTCCACAAGGCCACACCGTGAATGTCAACCGGCACGCGCAAGGCCAGGCCGGCGATGCTGAGGCGGGCGATGATGCGCCCCGACTCCTCCACCAGGCCGGCCAGCGGCGTTTTTTGCGCGGCCAGTTTTTGCTCCAGCAAGGGAACGATTTTTTCCGTCCACACCTCCGGCGACGCCTGGCGTCCTTCCCAGTGGATGAGGCGGCGGACCCATTTGTTGAGCAGCACCCGGTTGTCCTTGAGGCGGTCGGCGACGGTGATGGCGCGGCCATAGATTTTGCCGCGGGCGTCGTCGCTGAGGAGGCAGAGGATGCCGGGGCCGACTCGTTCCAGCGCGGCGGCTTCGCTCAGGACGCTGTGGAAGCGCGGGGCTTCGGGGCAGGAAGTGTCCGCTCCGATTGCGGATTGCGGATTGCGGATTGCGGATTGGTGGATGCGCGTACCTTCGGGAAAGGAAGGGGCTGTGGACATGACGAGGATTTTGTCCAGCGGGATGTCCTGTGGCGGCGGATAGTTTTGCCAATCGCCGCGGCTGTTTTGCATCTGGCGCACCAACCGGCGGACGTGCCGGGCGCGTTCGGCATCCATCTTGAGGCCGCACGGGGCCTGGGGATGTTGCAAGGATTGCTCGACGCCCAGGGTGACCGGCTTGGTGGTGAAGAGGCGTTCCTGAACGAGGACGGCCTGGCGGAGAGGATCGGCGCCCTGATCGGCGGCGGCGGCCATGAGACCGAGAAGCGCGTTCCAATCCACCAGCGCGCCGCGAGCCAGATGGCCGGCGTGGGCGTCCAGCAGGCGGAGTTGATTGGCGGTGACGAGGATGAAACCGGTCTCGTCCAAACCGCGCCGTCCGGCGCGACCGAACATTTGCAGGATTTCATCGGGGCGCAGGAGTTGTTCCTGTTGATCGCGCTTGTAGGATTCGGCGGCGAGGGCGACGCTGCGCAAGGAGAAATTGATGCCCGCCGCCAATCCCATCGTGGCCACGACGACGCGCAACTGCCCCGCCTTGGCGAGGGGTTCGACCACACCGGCGCGGGCCGCGTAGCTCAGGCCGCTGTGATGATAGGAGACGCGGGATTTCAACATTTTGGCGAGCGCCTCGCCGGCGAGCGTTTTTTGCGCGGCGCTCAGGGTCAAGGGATGCGGCACGGGCAGGGCGCGGGCCAATTCCGCGGCGAGGGATTCGGCGGCCTGTCGGCGCGGGGCGAAAATGAGAATGGGGCCGAGGTCTTCGGCCAGGGCCTTGGCCACCAGGCGCGGCCAATAGCCTTTGATATCGGAGGGAACATGATAATTGAGCTGGTCGGCGAGGACTTCTTCCAATGGAACGGGGCGTTCATCGTGGCGGATGAGGACGGCGCGGCGGCCGAGGCGTTCGAGCCATTTAACGACTTGCTGCGGGTTGGCGACGGTGCCGCTGAGGAGGAGGAGTTGGGTGCGGGGCGGTGCGAGAGCGAGGGCCAGTTCGTAATTCAAGCCGCGATCCGGGTCGCCGAGCATTTGGTATTCGTCCACGACGAGGAGGGCCGGGCCGTCGCCGCGGAGGAGCCGTTGCTTCTGCGTTTCCAGCGTGGCAACGAGGACCGGGGCGGAGAGGTTGTCGCTGAGGTCGCCGGTGGCGATGCCGACATCCCAGCCGCGCGCGCGCCATTCGGCCAGCTTGTCATTGGCCAGGGCGCGGGTGGGCACGGTGTAAATGGCCTGGCCGCGGTTTTTTCCCTGGCGTGAC
>Ga0182027_10005524_pt1 | contig 19187 bp, 18 predicted proteins | sample 712E1DmetaG_FD_121300 | JGI IMG/M metagenome (GOLD analysis project Ga0182027, IMG submission 121300) | Permafrost microbial communities from Stordalen Mire, Sweden - 712E1D metaG (Illumina Assembly) | ecosystem: Environmental > Terrestrial > Soil > Wetlands > Permafrost | place: Sweden...
CTCAAGAGAGTCTCGTATTTCGGCATCGAAGATATGGCCCAGGCGCTCTACGATACCGCCGGCTTCTTCGCGGAGCTGAGCCCCGGCATCGTGGAGCGAACCGCCGCGCTGGTCGGCGAGGAGTTGGCCGTCATCATGCCTCAGATCGCCCAGTACCGGCGCAAGCTAGAGGGCCGCAAGGCGGCAGTGTACGTGGGCGGCGCATTCAAGGCCTTCTCGCTGGTCCGGGCGTTGCGCCAGTTGGGCATGGATACCGTGATGGTCGGTTCGCAGACCGGCCTGCGCGAGGATTACGAGGAACTGCGCCAGTTGTGCGACGAGGGGACCATCATCGTGGACGATTCCAACCCGCTGGAGCTGTCTTCGTTCCTGCAGGAGAAGCAAGTGGACTTGTTCATCGGAGGCGTCAAGGAGCGCCCTATCGCTTACAAACTGGGAGTCGGTTTCTGCGATCACAACCACGAACGCAAGGAGCCGCTGGCGGGATTCACGGGGATGCTGAATTTCGCCCGCGAGGTGCACAACACCGTGGCCAGCCCCGTGTGGAAGCTCACGCCGCGCGGCAGCAAGAGGGAACTGTCATGGTCGTAGCAGAACCTTTCGTAGCCACGCGCAACGCCTGCAAGTTATGCGCGCCCCTGGGGGCCTGTCTCGCGCTGCGCGGCGTGGCGGGCGCGGTCCCATTCCTGCACGGGTCGCAAGGTTGCGCCACGTACATCCGCCGCTACTTGATCTCGCATTTTCGCGAGCCGGTCGATATCGCCGTTTCCGGCTTCAGCGAAGCCACCACGGTATTCGGCGGAGGCGACAACCTGCGCAATGGCCTGAACAACGTCGCGCGGCAGTACCACCCCGAGCTGATCGGGATTGCGACCACATGTCTCCCAGAGACCATCGGCGAAGATGTGGGGTTCCTGTTGCACGACTTCCGTCCCCAAGGCGCGTCTCCGTTCCACCTTGTGCATGTGTCCACGCCGAGCTATCGCGGCACTCACGTGGACGGTTTTCACGCCGCCATCCTGGCGCTGGTGGAGCAATTGGCCGAAGGCGGAACCGCCGGCGAGGGAATTAATGTATTTTCCGGCATGGCGTCGCCCGCCGATCTGCGCTACCTGAAGGAAGTATTCGCCGATTTCGGATTGGACGCCACCCTTCTGCCCGATTATTCCGATACGCTCGACGGGCCCCAGCTCGACGAATACCGGAAGATCCCCTCCGGCGGAACGCCAGTGGCAAGCATCCGCGCCATGGGGCGCGCTCGCATGAGCCTGGAGTTGGGCCGCACGCTGCCCCAGGCCGGGACCGCCGCCGCTTCTCTCGAAACCAGATTCGGCGTGGCCCGCCGCAAGCTCGGCTGGCCGGTGGGCGTGCTTGAAAGCGATCGCTTCTTCGCCGCTCTATCCGAACTGAGCGGCAGGCCGACTCCGCCGAAGCACGCCCAGGAACGGGGCCGCCTGGTGGATTCTTATGTGGACGCGCATAAGTACGTTTTCGGCCGCAGGGCGGTTGTGTATGGCGAGGAGGAGTTGGTGGTTGGCCTTACGTCGTTTCTGGCGGAAATTGGAGTGCAGCCGGTGCTGTGCGCGTCCGGCGGCGAGAGCGGGCGGTTCGTGGAGGCCGTAAAGGCGGTAGCGGGCGATGCCGCCGAGGGCGTCGTCGTGAAGGAGGGCATGGATTTCACGACCATGGGGGAAGTGGCGCGCGGCCTGGCGCCGGACTTCCTGATTGGCAGCAGCAAGGGTTACAGTTTGGCCCGCGAACTCGACGTTCCATTGATCCGCGTTGGCTTCCCGATCCACGATCGCATCGGCGGCCAGCGCATTCTGCATCTAGGCTACCGTGGCGCCCAACAGTTGTTCGATGCGGTGACCAATGCTCTGATGGCCCGTGCGCAGGACAGTTCTCCGGTGGGCTACAGCTATCTGTGATGGAGGGGCGATGAACCTGGATCTGACACAGCACCCGTGCTTCAACGAGGCGTCGCGAAAGACCGCGGCGCGCATCCACCTTCCGGTCGCTCCGCGCTGCAACGTGCAATGCAATTTCTGCGACCGGCGGTTCGATTGCGTCAACGAAAGCCGTCCTGGAGTAACCAGCGCGGTCCTTACGCCGCAGCAGGCGGTCTACTACCTGGATCGGGCAGTGGAAAAGTCGCCGGCCATACGCGTCGCCGGAATTGCGGGGCCCGGCGACCCGTTCGCCACTCCGGACGAAACCCTGGAGACGCTCAGGCTGGTTCGCGATCGTTACCCGGAGATGCTCTTGTGCGTGGCCAGCAATGGGCTGGAGGTGGCTGCCCACGCCGCGGCGCTCGGAGAGCTTCAGGTGACGCATGTCACCATTACGGTGAACGCGGTAGACCCGGAAATCGGCGCCCCGATTTACGCCTGGGTTCGCGCCGGCTACCGTGTTCTCCGCGGCGTGGAAGGGGCCGCCGCGCTGCTGGAACGGCAGCGCGCCGCGATTGTGGAACTCAAGCGGCACGGCGTCACGGTCAAGATCAACACCATCGTCATGCCCGGCGTCAACGACGAGCATACGGCTGAGGTAGCTCGCGAAGTGGCCGCCCTGGGCGCGGACATCATGAACTGCATTCCCGTGTATCCCGTCGAAGGTACGCCGTTTGCATCGCTCCCGCAACTGGATCGTCGCGAATTGGCGGGTCTGCGCCAGCGGACGGCGGAGTTCCTGCCGCAGATGCTGCACTGCACCCGCTGCCGCGCCGACGCCGCCGGGCTGCTTGGAGCGCCCCAGTCCGCCGGCCTGGTCGATTTGCTTCAGGCCATCGCCGCGGGGCCGTCCAACCCCAACCAGGCGCGCCCCTACGTTGCCTTGGCCAGCCATGAAGGAGCGCTGATCAACCAGCACATCGGGGAAGCTTCCCGCTTTTGGGTGTTTGAGCCGCAGCCCGGCGGCCCGCCGGCGTTGGTGGAAACGCGCGAAGCCCCGGAACCCGGCGGCAGCGCCACCCGCTGGTACGAACTGGCGGAGCTGCTGCACGATTGCAAGGCGGTGTTCACCAGTGCGGTGGGGCAAACGCCGCGGCGGATTCTGGAGCAAAACGGAGTCCGCGTGATCGAGGCGGTCGGGCTGGCATCGGACGCCATCGCCGCCTGGAGCGCCACGGGCCAGGTCCCGCGAGGAATGCAGAAGTTGTTTCAGGGCTGCGGCCGCGGCTGCGCCGGCCCGGGAACGGGTTGCGGATAGACGGAAAGGAGATCTCATGGAAAAGCCAAAACATCACGTCTTCGTTTGTGGAAGCTTCCGCGTGGCGGGAGACCCGAAAGGCATCTGCCATCGCAAGGATTCCGGCGCTCTGGTTCAGTACCTGGAAACAGAAGTTTCGGACCGTGGTTTAGACGGCGTGACCGTATCGAGCGCCGGCTGTCTGAAGCTGTGCGAACAGGGACCCATCGTCGTCGTCTACCCCGAAGGCCATTGGTACGGAAAGATGGACGAGGAGCGCATCGACCAGATGCTCGATGCGCTCGAAAAGGGCAAACCGGCGGAAGAGCTTCTGCTCTCTTAGACCCGATGGCGGATACCACAGTGCACCTCATCGACAGCACCTTGCGCGACGGCGAACAAGCCCCGGGCGTGGTCTTCTCGCGTTCCGATAAACTCGAGATCGCCTCCGCCCTGGCGGCGGCGGGCGTTCCGGAGTTGGAAGCCGGCACGCCCGCAATCGACGAAGAGGAGCGCGCCGATCTGCGCGCGATTGTCGATCTCGGTTTAAACCGCCGGATCACAGCCTGGTGCCGGGCCACTCCCGAGGACCTGCGGCACGCCGCGAGCTGCGGCGTCGATTCCGTGCATATTTCCTTTCCGGCGTCGCCAATCCTGTGGAGCGCATTCGGCAAAGATGAGAGCTGGCTTTGGAGCAGCCTTCCGGAGATGGTGGGGAGCGCACGCGCCAAATTCCGATACGTCTCCGTGGGGGCCCAGGATGCTTCGCGCGCTAGCGCCGCGCTGCTCGACAGGTTTGTCCTCGCCGCCATCGATGCGGGCGCTTGCCGGGTGCGTATCGCCGACACGGTCGGCATATGGAACGCCCATCGGACGTGGGGGTGTTTTCACGGGCTGAGAGCCATCGCCGGAAGCCGCATCTCGCTCGAATTTCACGGACACAACGATTTAGGCATGGCTACAGCCAACACCGTTTCGGCGGTCGAAGGCGGCGCGGATGCCGTCAGTGTAACCGTGAACGGAATGGGGGAGCGCGCCGGCAACGCTCCGCTGGAAGAAGTGGCCATGGCGCTACGCCACACCTTGGCTAGGGAGTCCGGGGTAGACACGTCGCGGCTGAGCGCTCTCTGTGAATTGGTGGCGAACCGTGCCCGCCGGCCGATTCACCGGGCCAAGCCGATCACAGGCGCCGACGTGTTCCGCCATGAATCCGGCATCCACACCGCCGCGCTTCTTAAAAGCCCCGCCGCTTATCAGCCGTTTCCCTGCGAGGAAACCGGGCGAATTCCAGAGCCTTTCGCGATTGGCAAACACTCCGGCGCCGCGGGCGTGCGGTCGCTTCTGGCGGCTAGCGGCATTTCCGTACCCGCCGCGCTCTGTCCGGAGATTCTGTCGGCGGTCCGGCGGCGCGCCAGGGCGCGCAAAGGAGCTGTCAGCCTGCAAGAACTCGCCGGCTTCGCGCGAGAATTGACGGGTGAGAGGAGACTGCACCAGCATGGCGATATCGGCGCGTAATCAACTGGCGGGACGTATCAGCGACATAAAAATCGGCGAGGTGATGGCGCATGTTTCCGTACGCGTCGGCAAGAACGCGATCGAAGCCGTGATCACGCGCCGCAGCGCCGAACAATTGGGTCTGAAGAAGGGAGACACGGTAACGGCGATCGTCAAATCGACAGACGTGATGTTGATGAAAGACTAGCCGGTCCCAAGGAGAATGGCGGCTGCATTTCATGCCGCTAATGGCGCCTGGAGCGGCGCATTGGCGTGGAATCCGCCGGCGGCCGCGACCGGCTGGTATGCGTTCACCTTGAGTCTGAATGCCCGAGTACTAAGATGACGGAAATCCGGGAGGCGGTCCGCGCCGACATACCCCAGCTTTGCGCGCTCCTCGACGAACTCTTCGCGCAGGAATCCGACTTCACACCGGACGCTAGACGGCAGCAGCGCGGGCTGCAGCTTATCCTCGACAATCCGGACTCGGGTCGCATCTACTGCGCAACTCAGACCGGCGCGGTTGTAGGCATGGTCGCGATCCTCTTCACGGTCAGCACGGCGGAGGGCGGCCGTGCGGCCTGGCTGGAGGATATGGTTGTGCATCCCGATTGGCGCGGGCGGAGAATTGGCGGGCGACTCTTGAACCGCGCCTTGGAGGAGGCCAGAGCCTCCGGCTGCACGCGCATTACTCTGCTGACGGATGGCACGAACCATAATGCGATGCGATTCTACTCCCGTGCCGGCTTCGTGCGTTCTGCGATGGCGCCTTTCCGGCTGAGCCTGATTGAAACGTAAGTATTTGGAGAATCCAGGCGCGCGAATCAAGGCGCTAGTCTCCGAAGAGCACTGTTCCCACATCCCGTTTTCGCCGCATGGGACCAGTACTCATGGCTGTCGCGAGTCGAACGTCGCCCGGCTGTCATGGCTGGCTTGCATCCCAGCGCCGCGCTGACTTAATCTCAACGTTCAGCCGAATTCGGAGGTTCCTATGCGCAAACTCGCTCTCGTGCTTTTGCTGGCGCTCGCCGTCAGCCTCCCTGCTTTCGCCAAGGTCGTGGTCTTCTGGCAGCCGGGTTTCCCGACGGTGGCCAGCCAGCCCGTTAGCCGTGGTGCGCTCGTCAAGGCGCTCGATGGCATGGACCCGGTCTTCACCGGCGTCGATGGATTGAAAGATCCGGCCACGCTCAACGGCGCGGACCTGTTGCTCCTGCCCTACGGCTCGGCGTTTCCCACGGAGGTCTGGTCCGGCATCCAGGCATATGTTCGAGCGGGCGGCAATGTCTTGGTCCTTGGAGGCCAGGCGTTCCGCGTCCCGGCGACCAGCGCCGACGGCAGGTTCACGCAGGCCCCGCCGCAGGACACCTACGCGCGCGATATGGGCATCCAGCACACGTATGAGGCGCCGCAAGTGCAGGACAGCGCCAAGTTCGCCTGGCGCGCCGAATACGCGTTCCTGCGCCCGCTGGCGATTCACGCGCGGCGTTTCTTCGTCCTCGAAGGCCGCGGCGTTTCCGGACTCGGGTTCATGCTGAACGACGAGGGTTTGGAAGCCGCGGCCCCCGTGGTGGTAATGGATCGCAACGCCCCTCCTCCGGGCGGCGGACGCGGGGGCGTCGCGGGGCCGTCATCGCGCATTGTGGCGCTTGATTTCGACCCCGCGGCAGGCTACTGGGATTCGACCGACGGCATCTCGCTAGTCGCGCAAGCGGCTGGCTATGCGCGTCAGGGCGCCACTATGTTCTCGATCGAGATGCCGTTCTCCACCCTCAAGCAGGGAGAGCCCGCCAAGGCGCTGGTTCACCTTCGCAACGCGGCCCGGGATTACGCCACCAAACCACTCACTGGTGAAGTGAGACTTCAACTGCTGTCCGGGAATGTGGTAGTGGAGACGCTCAATGTTCCCGTTTTGGGCAAGGCCGAACCGCTTGGAACGACCGGCGCCGACTCGCCGGTGGGGCCGCCAGCCGTCCCGGGCGCAGTGGATGTGGAAGCCTCCTTCACCAAGAGCCTCTCGCCCGGCTTCTACATCGTGCGCGGGGTGTGGACGGACGGTGGCCAGAGCCGCGAGGCCTACCAGAACGGCGTGTGGGTGGAGGATGCGGCGCAGCTTACGGCCGGTCCTGTATTGGGCGTGAAGAAGGACTTTCTAACCAGCGATGGCAAGCCGTTCTTTCCGGTGGGGGCCAACTACTTCTCGACGGAAGCCAACGGATGGGATTTCTCCGGGCCGCGCAACGCGTGGATTTGGGAGCGCGACTTCGAGGAAATGCAGCGCTACGGCGTAACCTTCGTGCGCACGGGTGTTTGGGGCATCACGCCGAGGCTTTTCGACACGGCCACCAAAGGCGTCACCGAGCGGTTTCTGCGCAACCTGGAGGCCTTCCTGCTAAGCGCGCATCGCCACGGCATCATCGTGAATTTCACGCTGTACGCGTTCGCGCCGCGCCCGTTCGATCCGGCAGCGCCCACCGCGCCGCCCACCGCCGCGCCGGCGGCGCCCGCGCCCAGCGCCGGCGGCGGACGCGGCGGACGCGGGGCGCCGCCAGCGCCGCCCCAGCCCAACGTCTACATGGACCCTGAGTCCGTCAAGACGGAACTGAATTACGTCCTCTCCCTGGTCAACCGGTTCAAGGACGTCCCGTGGATGTGTTGGGATTTGATCAACGAACCGAGTTTCTCCAATCCCAGCCGGCTGTGGACCGGAAATACTCCCAACGGCGACCCCGTGGAATTGGACCTGTGGCACAAGTGGCTGAGCGCGAAGTATTCCAGCCTGGCCGAATTGAGCGCCGCCTGGACGGTGACGCCCGAACAACTGGGCGGCTTCGAGAGCGTCCCTCTGCCCAGCGTGGCGAACCTGACATTCGCGCGCTCGATGAGCGCCGGCGGGGTGCAGGCGGTCGATTACAACCTGTTCGCCCAGGAGAAGTTCACGGATTGGGTGCGCGCGATGGTGACCGCCATCCGCGGCGCGGGCAGCCGGCAGTTGATCAACGTCGGCCAGGACGAAGGCGGCGTCACCAATCGCGTGCTGAACCAGTTCTACTCGTCCGGGGGCGTGGCGTTCACCACCAACCACACCTACTGGCAGGACGACGCGCTGCTGTGGGACTCGGTGGCCGCCAAACGCACGGGCATTCCCAATATCACCGGGGAGACCGGTTACCAGCCGGTCCGCGCCGCGGATGGCGTGTGGCGCTACGACGAGGTGACGGGCAACGCGCTCAACGAAAAGAAGTGGGTCCTGGGCTTCGCCGACGGAAGCAGCGGCGCCATGATGTGGGACTGGGACCGCGAATCGGATTTCGGCATCCGGCGTAACGACGGGTCGGCCAAGATGGCGCAGAGCGTGATGCGCGGCATCGGCCAATTCGCCGCCAAAGCCGCGCCCTACGCCACCGATCTGGTGGCGCCGCAAGTGGCTCTGGTGCTGCCGCAATCCTTGCAGCTTTCGGTTTACAACAAGACCGCCCTCGAAGCCCAGCAAAACGCCGTCCGCGCGCTTTACCAGTATGCCCGCGGCGAGGCTTACGCCGTCGGCGAGTACCAGATTCAGGACTTGGGCAACCCCAAGCTGATCATCCTGCCATCGCCCCGAGGCTTGACGGCGAGCGCCTGGGAGGCCATCCGCGCCAAGGTTAGCGCGGGGGCCACGCTACTGGTTTCGGGTCCTTTCGATGGGGACGCGCACCTTCACGCCACCGGCCGCGAAAAGCAAGCAGGCTTGGCCTACGAAACCGTTCCGCTGGCAATCCGCGAGGAGTTCATGAAATTCCCAGGCGGAGACGAGCGGCTTTCCTACGGCGGCGACAAGACCACCTATCTGGACCGCGCCGTGCTGCCGGACAAGAGCCTGTGGGTGGAAAAGACGCTGGGCCGCGGCAAGATCCTATTCTCGCCCTTGCCGCTCGAGTTGAACGACAACCTGCAGACCGTCGGGGATGTCTACCGTTACGCCCTGAAGACCGCGGGCGTCACGTCCGCCTATAGCACCACGCTGCAGGACCCCGGCATCCTGATTTGCCCCACGAGATTCCCGCGCGCCACGCTCTATGCGCTGACCTCCGAATCCGCGCAGCCGGCGGTTTCGTTCACCGACCTGAAGAGCGGCAAGCAATTCTCGGGAACGCTCGACCCCGGCCGCTCCGCGCTGTTGCTGATTGGCCAGGATGGCGCCGTGCTGGCGTCCTACAATTGGAAGTAGGACGCTCCGATGCTGTTTAGCTTTGGTTCCGAAACCGCGATCCTCACCTCCGAGGACCTGCGCGACGCGTTGTTCACGGCCCTCGCCTCGCTGGGCGAGCGCGGCAAAGTGCTGGCCATTCCGCCGGACTTCAGCCGCTATCATTCCGGCGCCGGGGAATTGACGGAATTCGCCTGGCGATACTATGGGGAGCGGCTGGCCGGCGTCCTGCCTGCCATTGGGACCCACCGCCCCATGACCGCGGATGAGATTCGGACCATGTTCGGAACCACTCCGCCCGGCTTGTTTCGGACGCACGATTGGCGAACGGACTTAGAGAACCTCGGTGAAGTGCCCGCCGCGTTCATCCGCGAGCAATCCGAAGGAAAACTCGATTTCGCGTGGCCGGCGCAGGTGAACAAATGGCTGGTGGAGGGGGGCTTCGACTTGATCCTGTCCATCGGCCAGGTGGTTCCCCACGAAGTCATCGGCATGGCCAGCCACGCCAAGAACGTACTGGTGGGCACGGGCGGCGCGGGCGGCATCGGGCGCAGCCACTACCTGGGCGCGGTGTACGGCATGGAGCGGATCATGGGCCGGGCGGATACGCCGGTGCGGCGCGTGCTCAATTACGCGGCCGACCATTTCATGCGCCGCCTTCCCCTGGTTTACGCCCTGACGGTCCGCGGGAAGGACGAAACCGGACGCCTGGTCACGCGGGGGCTGTTTGTCGGCGACGATATCGAGTGTTTCAACCGGGCCGCCGAACTGAGCCTCAAGGTGAACTTCATCATGCTCGACCGGCAGATCCGCAAGGCCGTGGTCTATCTGGACCCCGCCGAATTCAAGAGCACCTGGATCGGCAATAAGGCCGTCTATCGCACGCGCATGGCGCTGGCTGACGGCGCTGAGCTAATCGTGCTGGCGCCGGGAGTCAAGGAGTTCGGCGAGGATGCCGAAATCGACCGGCTCATCCGCAAGTACGGGTACGCCGGAACCCCGGCGGTGCTTGGCTTTGTGCGCGACAATGCGGATCTGGCGGCGAATTTGGGCGCCGCGGCGCACCTGATCCATGGCTCGACGGAAGGCCGCTTCCGGATCGCTTATTGCCCTGGGCATCTCAGCCGCGGTGAGGTGGAAAGCGTGAATTTCCAGTTCGCCGGCCTTTCGGAGATGCTCGAAAAGTACGATCCATCCAAGCTGAAAGACGGGTGGAACACGGTGGACGGAGAAGAGGTCTTCTTCGTGCCCAATCCGGCGCTGGGCCTCTGGGCGCACCCCAGCCGATTCTAAGGCAAGAGGGCCGGTTCTAAGGCAAGAGGGCGGAAAGTCCACTGGCGGGCGAAGACGCACGCCCCACCTTAGGCGTCCAGGTCCAAGCGCCACCCGCCGCGCAACCGGACCACCATGATCGCCAGCAGGCACAAAAGCACCGTGGGCGCCGCATCGGACAGCCACACCATGGCGTTGAGGCTCACGATATGGGTCTGAAAGAGAGCGGCCTCCACAACATCCAAAACCAGATACAAGGCAACGCCAAGTTGCCACCGCGTCAGAGCGCCGATGGCTGCGCAGCCAGCGATATCGCCTATCACTACGTACGCCCAGAATGGGCCGATGCGGCCGACCAACAGCCTCTCAACCCACATTGGGAGGACGTACGAAAACACGACGCAGGCGGCCACGGAGACGACAATCCAAAGCATCGTGCGGAGGCGCATCTATCCGCATGTTATCACCCGATGCGAGCATTTCCAATGGCCCATGAGGGCTATTCGGGGGCCATCCCGCCGGCCTTCCTTTCACGCGGCGTCGCGTATCTCGATCGCGATCCGCTTGCCAAGCGCCGCGAAAGCCGCCTCGATCTGGTCGAACCGCGAATAGCGCCGCAGGTCGAACAACCGCTCCACCTGCTGCTTGGCTTGTCCCATGCGGCGAGCCAGCTCCGCCTTCGTGATGTGGGCGGCTCGCAGTTCTTGGTACAGCTCGACCTTGGCCGCGGCCAACGCGGGAACCGTCACTGGCCGGACGTGCTTTCCGCGGAGTTTGCAGGGCGTTGGAATGTTCCGTTTGCCTGAAATCAAATCCGAAAGCATGGCTACCACCAAGTCTTGAGCCATGGCGTAGGCATCCGCCTGATCGGCGCCATGCGTCGCATGTCCAAAGTCCGGGAACTTGACGAGGATTCCCCCCTCCGGATCGGGTTCGAAAAGCGCCGGATAGATCATGGTTTCCTCTCTCCGCGAAGGTCCGCAAGCGTCGTGCCAAGCTCCTTGGAGATCTCGTTGGCTAGGCCGCCGAGGTCCCTGGCGGCTCATTCCAAACAGCGTCACAGGACGCGCGGCGTTACTTTGCGGCGCCCCTCACTTGCCCGGGCGTGGCGTAGTACCCGCTGCGCGTGCGGACCACGGGCTTGCCCGACGCGTTCACGGCGATCGCGATCCGCCGGAAGGCCCCGTCCATGGCCGTGTTCGAGGGCGAGTACTCGATGGTGTACTGATTGCGAATATCGCGCGCCACCTGGTGGGCGATGCGGTCCACCTGGGACACGTCGTCCGGGAAGAAGGATTCCCCGCCGGTGGCGCTCGCCAAATCTTCCAGCGCCCGCCGCGCTCGCCCCGCGCTGGCCGGCAACTCGTCGCCCAGCAAGCCCACCGTGTAGATCAGAACGCCGCTCTGCCGCGCATCCCGCACCAGATCTTCCATCTTGACGACGCTCGCGTTGTCCGCGCCGTCCGTCACCAGCACCAGCACCTTCTTATCCATGCGGGCCTTTTCCCGGAGGTGATTGAGAGACATTTGGACGGCGTCCCGCATGGCCGTCCGGCCGCGCGAATCGGTGCGCTTGAGCGCTTCCTTCATCTCGCCGATGTCGCTGGTGAACTCCTTCTCGTTGGGCAGGTCGAGGAAGGCCTGATCCGCGAAGTTGACCACGAACACCTCATCGCCGGGGTTGGAATCGGCGACCAGGGCCAGGTCGGCGGCCTCCACTTTGGCGCGCTTGCCGGCCATGCTGCCGCTGTTGTCGATAAGCAGGCCCATGGAAACCGGAACGTCTTCCCGCTTGAAGACTTTGATTTCCTGCGGCGCGCCGTCCTCGAAAACCGTAAAAGCCTCTTTGGGCAGGTCCGTCACCAAGCGGCCGCTCTTGTCGGTCACGGTCGTGTGGCACACCACCAGGCGCGTTTCCGTGTGAAACACGAAGCCGGCGTCGCCCTCCGCGGGCGGCGGTTGCCGCTGGCCCCAGGCGGCCGCCAACAGGACCGGCAGCGCGAACGTCGCTCGAAGGGTCACTGTTTGAAGGAGGCGCCGCTAGCCGCCGCCGGCGCCGGCGGCCGTTCCGGAGTGGCGTAGTAGCCGCTGCGGGTCCGTACCGTGGGGCGCCCGGAGGCGTTCACGGCCACCTTGACTTGGCGGTAGCTGCCATCCATGGCCTCGTTCGAGGGGGTGTATTGAATGGTGTACTGACTGCGGATGTCGCGCGCCACCAGATGCGCGATGCGCTCCACTTCCGACACGTCCTTGGGAAAATAGGCCTCGCCGCCGGTGGCCGCCGCCAGCGCCTTGAGGGCCTTTTCCGCGCTTCTAGCCTGGCCGCGCTCCTCGTCGGACAGCAGACCGACGGCGTATATCAGCACTTCGCTCTGCTGCGCCACCTTCACCAGGCTATCCAGGGTGATGTTGCTGGAGTTGTCGTTTCCGTCGGTCACCACCACCAGCACCTTTTTATCCTTGCGGCCCTTGTCCTTCACGTGGCCGATGGACATGCGAATGGCGTCGAACAGGGCCGTTCCGCCGCGTGAATCCACCCGCGTCAGGGCCTCCTTCATCTCCTGGATATCGTTGGTTAAGTTCTTGCCGGGCGGCAGGTCCAGGAAAGCTTCATCGTTAAAATTCACGATGAAGACCTCGTCGTCGCGGTTGGAATCGTTCACCAGGGCCATATCGGCCGCTTCCACGGCGGCCCTCTTCAAGCGCATGCTGCCGCTGTTATCGACGATCAGGCCCATGGAGACGGGAACGTCCTCGCGCTTGCATTTGCGGATTTGCTGCTTCACGCCGTTCTCGTACACGGTGAAGGCGGCCGGAGGCAGATCGGTCACGAAGTGGCCGCTCTTGTCGATGACGGTGGTGTGAAGGTCCACCAGGCGCACGTCGGCATGGATCACCGTGCCCGTGTCGTATTGCGGCGAATTCGCGGAGACGGTCCGTTGGCCGGAGACGCCCGCGGCCAATGCCAGGAGCGCCACCGCGGCGGCCGGCAGCCGCGGTCTATTGCTGAGGCGCATAATAGCCCAATCTCCAGGTTGCCCGGAGAGGCGGCAGCCCGCGAGGCGGTATCAGCTTCACCTGGACCCGCCGATATTTTCCGTCATGTTCCCTGTTCTGCGGCGCATAGCCGAGTATGTATTGGTTGCGCAGTTCCAAGCCGATCTTGGCGGCTATGTCCGGCAACTCGTTCACGCTTTCCGCCGGGTACTGCCGCCCTCCAGTCTGCTCCGCGATATCCGTCAGCAGATCCGGCCCCCCTAGTTCTTCCGGCGAGCGCCCGCGATTCCCGGCCGATTCGAAGATTCCGATCGCATAGATTTGGACGTCGGTTTCCTTCACCAGGTTCTTAATTTCTCCATCCGTGTAGCGGCTATTATTATCGCCGCCGTCGGAGATAATCAGCAGCGCCTTGCGCGGGTTGACGGCCTTCTTCATCTCGTGCAGGGCCAGGTAGACGGCGTCCAGCAGGGCCGTCTGTCCCCGCGACCGCGTAAAGATCAAGCGGTTTCGCACCTGCGCCAGGTTCCGGGTAAACGGCTGGACCACCTTGGCCCCGTCGCTGAACTCCACCAGGAAAAACTCGTCCTCGGGGTTGGCGTCCTTGAAAAACTGCGCCACGGCCAAGCGCGACTTTTCCAGCTTGCTTCCCATGCTGCCGCTGCAATCGAAAACCACCCCCACCGAAATCGGCAGGTCCTCGCTCGAAAACTGCGTAATTTCCTGTTCCGTCCGGTCCTCGATAATCTTGAAATTTTCCTTCTCCAGCCCGGTCACGATGCGGTTGGTCAGGTCCGTCACGGTCACCGGGATCAGCACCAGCGTGCTGTCCACCCGGAGATTGGATTTCGGAGCGGCTTCGCCCAGGGTCAGCGTGCGGGGAACCACCGTTATCCTGGCGCCGCCGGGCGATTCCTGCGGGAATCCCCGGACCTGCAGGGCCAGCAGAACGATGGTCGCGCCGAGTATCGATACGCGCTGGCGGGAAGGCGGCATCAGGGGCTGGCCAAGCCTTTCTAAGCCAAGTCTAGCACAGGGGTTTTGTGTTATCATCGCGTGTGCCGCGTAAAATCCTGGGCGTCATTCCCGCCCGATTCGCCTCTTCCCGTTTTCCCGGCAAAGCCCTCGTCCCGATTGCCTCTAAAACCATGTTGCAGCACGTCTGGGAGCGCGTTTCCCAAGCCCGTTACCTCACCAGCGCGGTTATTGCTACGGATGACGAACGGATCGCCGCGGCTGCAAGAAGTTTCGGAGCGCGCGTGAGGATGACCAGCGCCAGCCATCTTTCGGGCACCGATCGCGTGGCCGAAGCCGCTTCCGCCGAGGAGGCGCAGTTGGTGGTGAATATACAGGGCGACGAGCCGCTCATCGATCCCGCCGCCATCGACGCCGCCATCCTGCCGCTGGTCCACGATCCCGAGATCCTCATGGGCACGCTCAAGAAGAAGATCGAGGACCCCCGCGAGGTGGGCGACCCGAACGTGGTGAAGGTGGTGACGGACCGCGACGGCGACGCTATTTATTTTTCCCGCCTGCCGGTTCCGTTTCACCGCGACGGCGGGGAAGCGCCCGCCCCGGATTATTACAAGCATATTGGGCTGTATGTCTACCAGCGCGACTTTCTGCTGGCCTATTCGGAGCTGCCGGTGGGACCGCTCGAACGCTCCGAACGCCTGGAGCAACTGCGCGCGCTTGAAAACGGCTTTCGCATACGCGTGGTGGAAACCGAATACGAATCCCTGGGAGTGGACACGCCGGCCGACTTGGAGCGGGTAACGCAATTATTCGAGGCGACGGCCGGAAGGGGAAAGATCGACGCGGAGACGCAGAGACGCGGAGAAAATCGTCTATGATTGGACCTTACTCCGCGTCTCAGCGTCTCCGCGTCAAAGAGGCCGCCCGCCGAGACGCGGAGCTTGGAAGGGAGGAGATTTGCCATGGCTAAATACATTTTCGTAACCGGGGGCGTGGTTTCGTCGCTCGGAAAAGGGATATCGGCGGCTTCGATCGGCTGTCTGCTCGAAAGCCGCGGGCTGAAGGTTACTTGCCAGAAATTCGATCCCTACCTCAACGTCGATCCGGGAACCTTGAGCCCGTTCCAACACGGCGAGGTATTCGTTACCGACGACGGCGCCGAGACGGACCTCGACCTGGGCCACTACGAGCGTTTCACTCACGCCAAACTCACCCAGAGCAATAACCTGACCTCCGGCCGCATCTACGAGCAAATCATCACGCGCGAACGGCGCGGCGACTACCTGGGCAAGACCGTGCAGGTGATTCCGCACGTGACCAACGAAATCAAGGCGGCCATGAAGAAAGTGGCCGGCGAAGTGGACGTGGTGATCTGCGAAATCGGCGGCACGGTGGGCGACATCGAATCGCTGCCGTTTCTCGAAGCCATCCGCCAGATGCGCCATGAGCAGGGGCGCGAGAACTGCCTGTACGTCCACGTGACGCTGGTGCCGTGGATCGCCGCCGCCCAGGAATTGAAGACCAAACCCACCCAGCACAGCGTCAAGGAACTGCGCGCCCTCGGCATTCAGCCGGATATCCTGCTGTGCCGCGCCGAACGCTTCATCCCGCAGGAGATGAAGGAGAAGATCGCGCTGTTTTGCGACGTGGACGTGCGCGCCGTGATCACCGCCCGCGACGTGCAGTCGGTGTACGAACTGCCGCTGGCCTTCGCCGCCGAGGGCGTGGACGATATCGCCCTGCGGTTGTTGCGCCTGGACGCCGGCCCCCGCGACCTCACCCGCTGGACGGACATGATCGAGCGCCTGAACCATCCCCACGACGAGGTGACCATCGGGCTGGTGGGCAAGTACGTCGAGTACGAGGACTCCTACAAGAGCCTGAAGGAAGCGTTGCTCCACGGCGGGCTGGCGCACCAGTTGAAGGTGGATATCCACTGGATCGAGGCCGAGGGCATCGTGGGCGACGAATGGGAGCGCCAACTGGAAGGCTACGACGGCATTCTGGTCCCCGGAGGCTTCGGAAAGCGCGGCATCGAGGGCATGATCAACGCCATCCGCTACGCCCGCGAGCAAAAAGTGCCGTACTTCGGCATTTGCCTGGGCATGCAGACCATGGTGATCGAATACGCACGCAACGTGTGCGGCCTCGCCGAGGCCGATTCCACGGAGTTCAATCCGGGGACGCCGCACCGCGTCATCTTCAAGCTGCGCGAACTGAAGGGCGTCGACGAACTGGGCGGCACCATGCGCCTGGGCAGTTGGCCGTGCCGCCTGGTGGAGGACAGCTTCGCCTGCCGGGCCTACGGCGCGCGCGAGATTGCCGAACGCCATCGCCACCGCTACGAATTCAACCGCGAATACGAAAAGACCCTGATCGCCGCCGGCCTGCGGATTACCGGGGAAACGCCGGACCAGACCTACGTGGAGATCTGCGAATTGGCGGATCATCCGTGGTACCTGGGCTGCCAGTTCCACCCCGAGTTCAAGTCCAAGCCGATGCATCCGCATCCCCTGTTCACGGCGTTCATCGGAGCCGCTTACGAGAACCGTATGCGGCGGTTGCAGGCGCAGGAAGAGCCGCTATTCAGCCGTGCCGATTGATTACAGCGCGTTCGATCCGGGCCAGCCGCTGGTGCTCATCGCCGGCCCGTGCGTGATTGAGAGCGAGGAGCACGTCCACCGCATGGCGCGGGGCATACGGGAGGCGGTGGGACAGTGGGGCGGGCCTCCCGGCCTGCCCTCTTTCGTCTTCAAAGCCTCGTTCGACAAGGCCAACCGCAGCAGCGGCGCGACGTACCGCGGTCCAGGCCTGAAGGAGGGCCTGCGCATCCTGGCCGGCGTGAAGGCCGAGGGTTTCTCGATCCTCACCGACATTCACGAGCCCTGGCAAGCCGAGCCGGCGGCAGAGGTGGCCGACATTCTACAGATCCCCGCGTTCCTGTGCCGCCAGACCGACCTGCTGCTGGCGGCCGGGCGGACCGGGCGGATTGTCAACATCAAGAAGGGGCAGTTCGTGGCGCCGCACGATATCCACCGCGCGGCGGAGAAGGTGGCATCGACGGGCAACCGGAAGGTGGTGCTGACGGAGCGCGGATCGTCGTTCGGCTACAACAACCTGGTGGTGGACATGCGCGGATTGAAGATCATGCGCGACGCCGGCTGGCCGGTGGTCTTCGACGCGACGCATAGCGTGCAACTCCCCGGCGCCGGCGGCGAGCAGTCCGGCGGCAGCCCCGAGTTCATCGAACCGCTGGCCCGCGCGGCGGTGGCCGTGGGAGTGGCCGGCATTTTCGTGGAAGTGCATGACGCGCCGGAGAAGGCGCTGTCGGACGGAGCGAATGCGCTGCGGTTGGACCTGCTGGCCGGGTTCTGGGAGAGGTTGAAGGCGATACATGCGCTGGTGCGGTAGAGGCCGGGCACGCCCGGCGCCGCGTCTGCCAGAGAAACGGGTCAATTCAGACTGGCCCGCTCTCTTCCCATTATGAAACTCTCTCAACTTGCAGTTACCGGTATATGTAGCGTTTGCGCGGTGGCGTATGCTGCCGACGCAATTACAGTTCAACACAGCCATCCTGTAGGCGCATTGGCGGGAGAACTGGTGCGGCGGTATGGCTATGCAGTGACGTACGAAGAGTCTCCGTTCGATCCGGCCAAGCTGCTGTCGGAAACCCTGGCGAACGGAAGGCTGTATCTGAGTGTTCCGGTGGTATCCACTACCTTTCAGATGCCGGAGGTAACCGTCGGAGAGCCCGTTCCGGGGGCGCTCGACCGGGTTCCGGCGGGGTTGCCGGACGTGGTTCTGCCGCTCCTCGCCGCGTATAATCAGGCTGGCAGCGGAACGGCGTTTACGGCGCTATTCGAAGGAGGGTACGCGCATATCGTCCCAACAAACCGGATCGTGAACGGCAAGGCCGAGCCGTTCCAGCCGATTCTGGGGACGGTGGTTGCGATGAACGTCCGGGGGGGCTCCTGCAGCGATGCGCTGAACTCGCTCCTGGCGCAGGTAAACGCGGCGCGTGGCGTGCGAGTCGTGAGAGGCATGCTGCCCATCGGGTCCTTGCTGATGCACGAGTGTTACCTGAATGTGAGCAGTCTTCCGGCGCGAGACGTGCTTGCGAGCATACTGGACCAGTTGGGACGAGGAAGTCTGGGTCCCAAGCCTCGGTTTTCGTGGTCTCTCTTTCATGATCCGACCCTGAACGAATACTTCCTCAGCACGGACCTAATCCCAGACCTGAACGCGAAGCCGGAGCCACCCGCGGCGCCAGCCGCGGCTGCCCCTGGCGATCCTTCGAAGACGGCGTTTCCCGTGAAGTGACACTGGCGCCGGCCGCCGGCCGGCCGCCCCCTGGCGGAGTATAGCGGGCGGTCGAGCCGGAAACCGGCCTGACTGAACTGCGCGATTTTTCCCGCGATCTCGTGCGACTGCTACTGCGGGCACGGGCGCAGTTCGCATCCGATGCGGGCGATTCGCTGGGTGCTACGGGCTCCCAGCTTGCCCCTTTTTGGCGTACTCTGAAATGGAGGAGCGCCTCATGGCAACTCTGGACCGCCTTACAAGGGCCAACAGCGACATCGACTGGACGGGATGCGAACTGGTTGAGCGGATACCCGGCAAGGTATCGGGACGCCCCCTTGTGCGTGGCACTCGGATTCTCGCGGACACCATCGTTCAGGACGCGGAGCTTGGCTCTCCACTGGAAGAAATCCACGAGAATTATCCCGACTTGCCGCTGACCGCGATTCGGCGGCTGGTTTCGTTCGCCCGCTTCCGATCTGAGCAGCGCGTGTCGTGAGAGTGTTGTTCGATCAAAATCTGCCGCACAAACTAAGAACCAGCCTCGCTAGCCTCGCCCCCCGGCACGAGGTTATCACCGCCGCTCACATGGGATGGGGCGAACTAAAGAACGGTGAACTATTGCGAACGGCGGAAGCGCAGGCAGGAAAGCCCGCGCCAATCGCGGACCTGGTGGGTCCCGGGAGTCCGGCTCTGCAATTAGCGCCGCAGGAAGCAGATTCTGTCGGTCCACTCCCAGATTCGAGCTTCCTTTGCCAGACGGGTCAGCGCCCAAACC
>Ga0182027_10005525_pt1 | contig 19186 bp, 17 predicted proteins | sample 712E1DmetaG_FD_121300 | JGI IMG/M metagenome (GOLD analysis project Ga0182027, IMG submission 121300) | Permafrost microbial communities from Stordalen Mire, Sweden - 712E1D metaG (Illumina Assembly) | ecosystem: Environmental > Terrestrial > Soil > Wetlands > Permafrost | place: Sweden...
ATACCGGGATTGGGCCCGCTCCAGGTACTCCCGCTATCTGTGGAAATTATTACACCTGAAGAAGTACCTGCTAAGATATTTGAACCAATTGAAGCAAAACATAAAGTCATACTGCTGTTAACGCTCGTCCAGGTAACACTATTATTGGTGGACCGGTTAATGCCGGCATTAGTTGCTGCAAAAACATTCGATCCAATTACAGCAACAGAGTTTATTTGACCACCAGCCGGGCCGAGATTAACCTGCTGCCATTGGGCTTTAAGCTCAAGAACAGAATTCAGTATTATTATTATAATAAGTAATAATAAAAACACCAATCTGTTCATAGTAAATTTCCTTTCATATAAAAAGTTAAAACTTTTAAACCCGGTTTAAATCGGTAGTTTTCATTATGTAAAAATAAATAACAAGGAAATTGGTTATTTCTTTTAATATAATGAAGAGAACATACTGATTAAAGAAATGGATTTATTTTATCTTTTGCCGGTACCTTAATTTTATTTTGGCTCTTGAAGTTTTATAATATGATGAATAAATAAAAAGATGGGTAATTGAACCTGAATGTTTTTTCATAGCTAATCTCCTTAAATCGTGATCATTTAAATCACAAATTTTTCATCCCACTTGCTGGGAATGAAAATAAAAACCAAAATTCAGATAAGCAGTTTCGTATTGTCAATAGCTACCGGGGCATTAAGGCAATTCTCTAAATCGTCTATCCCTGCCCTGATTGCTAAAAACCTTAGTATAATTTAAATATTATTTAACTAAAAAAATCAGTAAAAACACGTAGTCGCTTCTACGTGTTTCACGTAGAAAGCTTATATATCACAATGCTGTTTCTTTTTTAAAGACTTGCGGATCTTTGAATATGGCTTTAATGACGCATTGGTTCTTAAATAAGGTAACCAGAACAAAGTTTTCTTATAATTAGTTGCTGTTAAAAAGATTATTATCAAGTTGCATAAACGATTTCCTAAAAAAATATTTTACATTAGTTATATCTAAAAATGAAGTGTTATAAATTAAATAAAGTCCGAATAGAATATAGTATGCTTTCTCAATTCCTATCCTTTCATTTGGTAACATAATGACTGCTATAATATTCTTACTTAGCGTGTAGAACATCTGATATCTCAGATTGACTATCAATTTATTCAGGGCTATATTATTAAATTTGCCGAAATTCCAGGGAATAGAAGTATTATTTTGTAAATTATTTTTATATATATTAAACCGTATTGCTATAAATTACATCGGAAATAATTGTAAATTTGCTATTAAATAAGTAATATATGAATTATTTTTACCTGTTTGGATCTAATGCACGGATGTATTTTAACCGGGAAGTCTAAGATTATTTTTTTGTCATTTACCTAGTTAACAGCAGATGGCTGAAAAGAAAAAATTAAAATCAAAAAGCAGTTTCCGGGTTAAGCTTTTAATCGGGCTCTGCACAATAATAGCTATTGCCCTTATGTTTCCCAAAGGTGAATCGATAGAATCGGAAGTATCTATTGGTTCTATCTGGATTCATGACGATATTATCCCACCTTTTAGTTTCCCCGTTTTAAAAGATAATGATGTCTATACAGACCAATTAAAAACTGCCGCCGAAAGCGTTTACCCGGTTTTTGTATTAAAAAATAACGGCTCCGGTATGGCGATGGATTCCCTTAATTACTATGACAGCTACATGGTTTCCATAATGGATAGTATATTAAATAATGAATCTTTGCAGGATTTTAATCCTACCTTTTTAAGTTCCGCTTCCTTTAATGTATTAATGAACCTCAGAAAGCAGGACAAAGGAATGTTCTCCGGAAAGGTTCTGAATCTTGATAGATTTTTCGATATTGTGCACGATAAAATAAGAAACGTTTATCAGAACGGTATTATAAATAAAGATTCTTCTCAAATAATGAGGGACAGCATTGCAGTCCGCAATGGCAATATCGATAAAATACAAAGCCTTAGTAGTCTGCTTGATCTTAAAATTGCAAAATCAATAATTGAGGAAAGCATTAATAAAATGAACTTTCCCAGGGAAATTTTGCAAACATTAACGGAATATACCGAACATTTCATCTTCCCTGATATATTTTACAGCAAGCAGTTTACGCAGGAAGAAATCGATCAGGCAAAAAATAATATCTCCCGGTACAATGGAATTGTTAATGAGAATGAGAGAATAATTGCCAAACATGACCGTGTAACTAAAGATTCTAAGTTAAAGATAGAATCTTTCAGACTCGCAAAGGGTGAGGAAGTTGGACTCGAAGGAAAACTGCTTCAATTATTGGGAAAAATTCTTCATATCGGTTTTTTACTTACTTTATTTACTATTTATCTTTTCCTTTTCAGAAAAAAAATATTTTATGATAACCAGAAAATACTTCTGCTTTCAATTAACTTTTTGTTTGTAGCTTTAATTACATTTTTTATTAATCAAATCCCGGTTGATGAGCCTTTACAGTTTCTTATTGTAATTCCGGTTGCTTCAATGCTGATAACAATAATATTCGATTCAAGAGTCGGATTTTACAGCACGGTTGTTATGGTTTTAATTTCAGGCGCATTAAGAGGAAATGATTATACATTTGCAGTAATGAATTTATTTGCGTGCGCCCTTGCGGTTTATACAGTACGTGATATTAAAAACCGGTCGCAAATATTTAGATCATTCCTTTTTATTTTTATTGGGTATGTAGTTTCTATTTTGGCATTTGGATTTGAAAGATTTGCGTCGGTAGAATCGGTTCTTTCTGAAGCGGCATTTGCAGGAACTAATGCTTTGATAAGCCCTGTATTAGCATACGGACTATTAATTTTCTTTGAACGATTATTCAAAATAACTACGGATTTAACCTTATTAGAGCTTTCAAACTTTGACAGACCTCTGCTTAAAGAACTTGCCAGAAGAGCGCCGGGCACATTTAATCATTCTATGACTGTGGGAACATTAGCGGAATCTGCTGCCGAGGCTATTGGCGCTAATCCGTTACTTGCAAAAGTGGGAGCTTACTATCATGATATTGGTAAGACCATCACACCTCATAATTTTGTAGAGAATCAATTAAATAACCAAAACATTCATGAGAAACTTACACCGGAGGAAAGTGTCGAATTAATTGTACAACACGTCCGGGAAGGGATTTCTTTGGCTAAAGAGCACTATGTGCCTCAAGAGATAATTGATTTTATTCCAATGCATCATGGTACTATGTTGATGACGTATTTTTATGAAAAAGCAAAGAAATTATACGGCGAAGAGAAGGTAAATATTGATGATTATAAGTATCCGGGACCAAAGCCTGACACCAAAGAAACAGCTATTGTAATGCTTGCGGATGGTTGTGAATCCGCTGCAAGATCAATTGAAGAACCTGATCCGGTAAAAATTGGGAATTTAATTGAAGGTATTCTGCAAAACTTTATAGAAACCGGGCAGCTTGATGAATCGCCTATTACATTCAGCGATTTGCACAAAATTGAGAATACATTTGTTAACATATTGATTGGACAATACCATAAAAGAATTCGTTATCCCAAGCAGGACGAGATGGAAAAAGGGACCGAAGATAATGCAGATGAGTAATGAATATTTTCCTTAATGAATATTTATCTGTTTTAAAGCTTGAAAAAAATCTTTCCGAAAATACGATAGAATCATACCGAAGCGACATTTCATCTCTATTAAGATTTTTAGAAGAGTACAAGATTGATGACCCATCTGAAGTCGGTTATGAAAATCTCATTGCATTTTTCAAAGCGCTTAAAAATGCCGGATTAAACAGCAGGTCGGCTGCTCGATATTACTCCTCGTTAAAAGGATTCTTCAACTACCTTGTAAGAAATAAATATATAGCAGCAAACCCAATTGAAAAAGTGCCCACTCCTAAACTTGGTAAAAATCTACCCTCCGTATTATCGGTAAATGAAGTTGACGCAATATTATCTAAACCGGATACAGCAAACATACTTGGGCTGCGCGATAAAGCCGTGCTCGAAACTTTTTATGCCTGCGGTATACGCGTTTCCGAACTGATAAATTTGAAGTTATCCGATATATTCCTTGAAGAAGAAGTCATACGTGTATTAGGTAAGGGTTCTAAAGAAAGGCTTGTTCCGATTGGAAGCAGTGCTATAGAATGGATAAACTATTACCTGAAGCAGAGCCGCCTCTTACTTGAAAAAAAAACTAAAAGTGGGAATTTTCTCTTCTTAAATAGTCATGGGACTAAGCTTTCACGTATGGGCATATGGAAAATTGTGGACAGGTATGTAACCGAAGCTGGTATACTAAAAGAGGTTCATCCGCATACATTCAGACATTCTTTTGCTACCCATTTATTGGAAGGTGGAGCGGATTTAAGAGCGGTTCAGGAAATGCTTGGTCATGCCGATATTTCCACCACGCAAATTTATACTCATATTGATAGAGAATACATAAAACAAGTCCATAAGGATTTTCACCCGAGAGGATGAATTAATGTCTAATATTCAAATAAGCGAAAAGCTGATTTCTTTTATTACTTTTCTTCCTATTTTTTTAATTTCCTTGAGCGTGCATGAGTTTGCACACGCACTTTCAGCTTCCAAGTTTGGCGATGATACTGCAAAATGTCTGGGGCGGCTGACTTTAAATCCTTTTAAACATGCAGACCTGATAGGCACTTACTTAATGCCTCTTGTTTCACTTACTACAGGAATTGCACTTATAGGCTGGGCTAAACCTGTTCCCGTAAACATGTCTAAATTTAAAAACCCTTTGAGGGATGATGCTATAGTATCCTTCGCAGGGCCATTTTCAAATTTTATTCTCTCATTCTTGTTTTTCATCTTATTTTTAATATTCGCTCGCTTTGTTTCCGGTGATAAGCATTTTATTTTAAATCTCTGCTGGTATGGAGTTTTTCTTAATGTATTTTTATTTTTTTTCAACCTTCTTCCGATTCCGCCTCTCGATGGCTCGCATATTTTATTTGACTTTTTCCCGAACAATTATACTGCCAAGTTGATGAAATTGGGAATTTATGGATCAATTATTCTTATGTTATTCATATACAGCCCATTGTGGTTGTTTTTTATGAAATTCATCAACTTAATATTAAGTTTGTTTGTAAAAACCGCTGACTTTTTTAATGTATAAAATATTTTTTGTCTTTTTAATAACCGGAATTCTATTATTTCCCGGATGCGCCGGCAAAAAAAATAATACAATGTCAGGCAAAAATGATAGTACTGCCGGTAATTTCGCCGCGAAAAAGTCGCTTGATTTCAATGAATTCTACTTTGTCGGAAAGCTTGGTGAAAATTCCAGTGTTTATAAGTTTATTTCAAAGAGCCGGCAAACCGGAATACAGGGAAAGAATTTTTCAAAGTTTTGGTCAAAACACAATGAAAAGGTAATAAAACTTTCATATTCACCCGACAAAAAATCATTATTTTTTCTAACAGCCGGGGATTTTGGTAAGAAAGCCATTTTCCCTTATGTAAACGATATAAAACTTTATAGAATAAGCCTGGATTCGTCAAAGGTAAAATTTATAAAAAAAATTGGAAACGGATTGCAGGTGTTTACAATATGGGGACAGGATAATACATTTAGGATTATTTTAAACTCATTTGATCGAAATTCAACTGATTTTGTAAACCAGCAGACATTCATCTTCAACGGAACAGGCAAAATTGTTACTATTTATTCAAAAAAATTTAATATAATAAAAGAAGGTTATCCTCAGATTATAGAAAAAATCAATATATTATCTTCTCCCCGAAGTAATTATTCAATATTTGCCGTGGATTCAACGCAGACTTTTATTTACCTGCAATCCAACTCAGATGGGAAAGCAGAGCTAATTACTTCAACAAACCAAAGATTAAGTCAGGCAGACTGGTCTCCCGATGAGAAATATTTGATCTTTTCAATATTAAATGCTCCCCCAAAAAGCAGGACCATTTATGAAGGTACTGCAAATAATTCAAAAATATTTATTTATTCTATTGATAAGAAAAAAATTATAAAAACTCTGAATATAGAAGGAATAAAAAATTTCTTCATAACGGGAGACTTGCTTATCTTCGATAAAGGATTTCAGAAAGATTCTTTTATAGAAATAATTAATTTTAAAACTATGGAACCGTTTTATTCAATCCATTTACAGGATGGATGCGGTTTAAAAAGCGTACTATAAAGAAATGTTTGGATTCAATTAAAGAAAAGTTTTATTGACACAATGGAAAAGATTTCTGTAATTATAATAACAAAAGACGAAGAGTCGCAAATTGAAGAATGTATTAAAAGTATCTCCTGGACAGATGAAATAATTATAGTAGACTCTGAAAGCGCTGATAGAACTATTGAAATTGCAAAAAAATATACAGATAAAATCTTTACCAGGAAATGGGAAGGATATGCACCGCAAAAAAGCTATGCACTCAGCCTCGCAAAAAATGAGTGGGTTTTAAGCTTAGATGCAGATGAGAGAATTCCGGATGATTTAAAAAATGAGATTATGCAAACAGATTTCAATGTTTGCGACGGATATGTAATTCCACGGGAAAATTACTTTTTGCATAAACATATAACATCCTGCGGCTGGGGAAAAGATTCACATTTAAGGTTATTTAAAAGAGATAAAACATCTGTTACAGACCGGCTTATACATGAAGGCTTTGTTGTTAAAGGAAAGATAAATACATTAAAAAATCCCATGACCCATTTTACTTATAATTCAATTGAGAAAGCAATTGCAAAAATCAATCTATATTCTTCGCTCCAGGCAATGGAAATGTTAAAAACGAAAGGTAAGGTTACCGGTTTTACAATTATTACTCACGGTATTGCAGCTTTTTACAGATCATTTATTGCGCTTAAGGGTTTTAAGGATGGAGTTCATGGGTTTTGTATTGCATTTATAGATTCACTTACTAATTTCCTGACTTATATGAAGATTTGGGAATTACGGAACAAAGGCTAAATTAAAACATAAAATTTTATATCCAGGATTTGAATGAAAACCTATTTACGCATATTAAATTTTGTTAAACCATACTGGAATCATCTGTCAATATCTATAGTTTGTACTATCTTGTTTGCAGTTTTTAACGGACTTTCTATTTACCTTACAATACCGCTTCTTGATACTTTATTTCAAGGAGGGCAATCACAAGAAGGGCAGCCAGGCATACAAATAAATCCGTCCGCCGCCATAGGAAATACGACAAGTCTTTTACCTGATTGGGTTATTAAACTGGAACATAATATTTCAGATACATTTAACACCTATGTTTTACAGGGGGGTAAGATTGATGCGTTATTTAAAATATGTTTACTTGTATTGATCGCCTTCTTTTTTAAAAATATCTTCGGATACTTGCAAGCATATTTCCTTTCATATGTTGAAGAAGGTTCCATGAAGGACCTGCGTAATGCTGCTTATAAGCACCTGCACCAGCTTCCCATGAGTTATTTCAAACAGGAGCGCGTAGGAAACTTGATTTCCCGTATTACAAATGATGTTAATGTGGTACAGAGTAGTATATCTGCAGCTTTTTTAAACCTGATACGCGAGCCGCTAACCATACTTGTTTTCATCGGAATTGCTTTAAGCATTAGCTGGAAACTTACGCTTCTCGCATTCATCGTACTTCCTTTCTCAATGCTTATTATTGCAGGCATAGGTCTTAAATTAAGGAAATACAGTTCCGCCATTCAATCTAAAATGGCTGACATAACCAGTATACTTCAAGAGACTATATCCGGCGTTAAAATTGTTAAAGCATTTGGGATGGAAGGATATGAAAATAATAAGTTTAAAAAGGAAACTTACAGCTATTTTAGAATGATGCTGAGAATAGTAAGGATTAGAAATTCCTCATCACCCATTACTGAGTTTTTAAGTGTTATTGTAGGTGCGGTTATTATATTTTACGGCGGTGTATTAGTGATTCAGTCGCATACTCTTAAAGCTGCAGAGTTTATGGGATTTCTCTTAGCTATCTTTCAAACTATGCCGCCAATTAAAGAGCTTAGTACTGTTAATAACCGTATTCAGGAATCAAGCGCGGCAGGCGACAGAATTTTTGAAATACTCGATACGAAGCCGGCTATTAAAGACGAAGTTAATGCTCATGTATTAAAAACTTTTTCCAATTCTATTTCCTTTGATCATCTTTCATTTCATTACGATGATTCTGAGGAATTAATATTAAATAATATTAATTTCGAGGTAAGAAAAGGTGAAATAGTGGCGCTTGTTGGGCCAAGCGGCGGGGGTAAATCTACACTTGTCGATCTGATTCCAAGATTTTATGACCCTTCTTATGGGCGGATTCTTATCGACGGAATTGATATTAAACAGGCAAAAGTTAATAGTCTCCGGGCATTGATGGGTATCGTAACCCAGGAAACTATTCTATTTAATGAATCGATAAGAAATAATATCGCTTATGGTCTTGATGATTATCCTATAGAAAAAATTGTTGAAGCGGCTAAAACCGCTAATGCACATAACTTCATTATGGAACTGCCGGAGGGTTATGAAACTGTGATAGGTGAAAGAGGATTGAAAATTTCCGGGGGACAACGGCAAAGAATTTCCATTGCAAGGGCTATCCTGAAAAATCCGCAATTAATGATTTTTGATGAAGCGACTTCTGCTCTGGATAATGAATCGGAACTGCTTGTACAGGAAGCAATTGAGAGGATGATGGTTAATAGAACATCTATTGTCATTGCACACCGGTTAAGCACTATTAGAAATGCAACAAGAATTATTGTCCTGGATAGAGGTAAAATTATACAGACAGGCACGCACGAGGAACTTATTCGTAATGAAAATGGTTTGTATAATAAGTTTTATGAGATGCAGTTCAGAGATTAAATAATTTATTATATACTATGATATCTTCCAGGTTTGATAGTCGATTACTATTTTATCTTTTAGCTGCTTCAATTTGCAGCATGATGGTTTCTCTTTTCCTGCTTCAGTTATTTCTCGGCTTGCTTGCCTTCTTATGGCTTTTTGAAAAAACAGGAAATAAGAAAAAAGCATTTGATATTTTTACATTATTAATAGCCGTATTTGGCATTATAAGGATATTATCAATTATTTTTTCTGTTTACCCGGCTTCCAGTGTTCAATCCTTATACAAAGAAGCGCTTTTCTATCTTGGCTTTTTATCTATGAGCTTTTATTTAAAAGCAATGAACAAAGAAAAAATTGAAAAAATAGCTTTTACATTTCCAATTTCATCAATAGCTGTAGCATTAATTGGTCTGACTTTATTTAATTTAAGACTTGTTGAAAGAGCTGAATCTTTTTCAACCGGCTATGCGACATTTTCTTCGTATCTCCTTGCTGCAGCGGGAGTCTATATTGCGCTTCCATTCAGCAATAAAAAGAAAATCAATTGGCTGCTATGGTCGGCTGGGTTGTCGATTATCTTTTCCGCAATAATAACATCGTTGGGCAGGACTAACATAGCAATAGCAGCGTTGCTTTTTATTACCGGTCTAATTTTCAGAAAAATAAAAATTAAGCCGGCAGTTGTTATCATCTTTTTAACGGCGATTATTTCTCTTTTATCTTTTCAAAATAATAAGCTGCTTTTAACTAGAAGAGTTGAGAATCCTACGGGGCTGTCGGACAGGGATATTATCTGGAAAGGGTTTCAGACGTTAAAATTTCAGCATCCTTTTTTAGGCTTCGGACCAAGAACCTTTCATGATATTTTCCCTTACGTTAACCAACTTGGCGACAAATTAACCGGAAGCTGGCATAATGATTTTATCCAGATGTACTTTGAAAGCGGTGCACTCGGTTTATTGTCATTCACTGTTCTCATTTTCATAGTCATTTATTTTTCGGTAGTTTATTTAAAGAAAGCGGGACAGACAAATAATTCCCGGAATATTATTCTTGGTGTTTTATTGGGGACTTCAGCTTTGGTACTGTCATCTTTAACCGCAGGATTTATTAGTTCCCCTGTTCTTTCTATCGCTTTTGCATTTCTAATTTCGCTTTTATCATCTGTTATATTTTATACAAATTCACAACCCGGTTAAATTTTGTTAAAAGAAAATCAATATTTTATATTTTAAGAGTGTATATTAAAGGTAATTAATTTCAACGGAGAATTATCAATGGCAGTTAATGAGCAAAATGAGATTTTAGAGCTGATAAAAAATTTTTCTTCACCGTTAAACTACAATTTACATGAGATAGCTATAATTCTTGCTGCGGGGCATGGTAAAAGGATCAAATCTCAAAAGTCGAAAATGCTTCATAAAATTTGGGGCGTACCTACTGTTGAAAGGGTTTTTAACGCTTGCCGTAACGGTATAAAAGATATAAACATTATTCTTGTTGTAGGAATTAAGGCTAAAGATGTAATTGGGATTTTAGGGAAAAGAGAAGCTGCTTCTTTTGCTTACCAGGCTTCTCAAAACGGAACAGGACATGCAGTTCAGGTGGCGCTTAAAAATATTGATAATAAAAACTTTGACGGCATTGTTTATGTTTTACCCGGTGACATGGGATTGATTGATTCCGGTACTATGCAAAACTTCCGTAAAGAATTCATCAGAACTAAAAGCGATATGCTGGTATTGACGGGTATATTTTCAGGACAAACCGCTGAAAACTCCTACGGAAGAATAATTCGGGTAAAATCAGAAGATGAAAACGGCAATCCTTCCGAAAAAGATTTCGGCAGGGTAATTGAGATTATGGAGCATAAAGATATTTTGTCTCTTCCGGAAAACGAACCTTACAGGGTTAAGTATAACAACCGGACATATTCCTTCAGCAAAAAAGAGTTGATAGAAAATAATGAATTTAATTCAGGTGTTTATGCATTTGATTATAAGAAATTAATCGAACTTGTCCATTCAATTGAAAGTAACAATGTTCAGAAAGAAATATATATTACAGATCTGATTTCATTGTTTAATAAAAAAGGTTATACTATAAGTGCGGTGAGCCCGCATGAACAATACGTGGTTATGGGATTTAATAATAAGTCTGTTTTAAGGGAAATGGAAGCTGTTGCAAGAAAAACAGTTTATGAAAAAGTGAAAGATATAATTGAGATAGATGACCCCGATGATTTCTTTATAGATGAATCTGTTGTCGATAATATAATTGAAATGGATAAACAAAATATTCCGCTGGATATTTATATCGGCAAAGGTGTTTATATCGGCAGGGGAGTAAACTTGAATTATAGCACTGCACTTTCTAAAAATGTTTATGTAAATGGAAATGTTAAATTTGGGAAAAATGTAACTGTAAGGTCAAATGTTCATTTATCATGCTTCCCGGGACAAGCTATAAAGATTGGTGAAAGAGTTGAAATTCTTTCGGGTAACATAATCAGGGGGAATGTAATAATAGGCGATAATACAATCATTGAATCAAGCGTAACTATGACAGGAAATGATGAATTCCCTGTAATTATAGGTAATAATGCAATAATCAGGGGAACAAGTTATATCTTCGGTTCAATTGTTGAGGATGATGTACGTATTGAACACAGTGTCATAATTAAAAAGCGTGTTGAGAAATTAATCAAACGTGACGGCTCTGTACAACAAATTAAATTCTACCTCCCTATGCCCGAAGGAATAGATGCAATAGAAGATCTTTAACTAAATTGCAGAATTTCTCTTATATTTAAAACAAAAAGGCTCTTCAAAAATTGAAGAGCCTGAATGATACACAAGATAAGTTGGAACAAAGAACTATTTAGCCGCTGTAAGGCTATTTAAGTGCTTCGTCAATGCCGCTTTTTTTCTGGAAGCAGTATTCAAATTAATCTTTCCTTTAGTAGTACTTCTGTCTAAAATTGCTATTGCTTCTTTATATAATTTTTCTGCTTCTTCTTTTTCGGATGCTGAAAAGGCCTTTTTAACAATAGTTTTAATCTTAGATCCGGCTATTTTATTAACCATTCGTTTTCTGGCATTAGTACGAATTCTTTTCTTTGCCGATTTATGACTTGCCATATCCTAAAAACCTTAATAATTATAAAAATTTAAATATAAATATATGGAAACATCTGTTTGATGTCAAATTTAACTTTTGTAAATTTATAACCTATTTAGTGTTAAAAACTCTCAATTTGATAAGAAATTATGTTAAAGGTTAACGAAATCTATCATTCCATACAGGGAGAAAGCACTCAAGCAGGTCTTTCTTGTACATTTATCCGGCTGACTTATTGCAACCTGCGATGTTCTTATTGTGATACTGTGTATGCCTTTGACGAAGGCAGAGATATGAATTTTGATGAAATACTCTCTGAAGTGAGAAAATTTGACTGCCGGCTCGTTGAAATTACCGGCGGTGAGCCGCTTTTTCAAAAAGAAAGCCTTAACCTTATGAAACTTCTTAGTGATGAAGGATTTGAGGTTTTGCTTGAAACAGGCGGGAGCTTGCCTATTCAGGAGATTGATAAGCGTGTAAAGATAATTATGGATTTAAAATGCCCTTCCAGCGGGATGGTTAAGAAAAATCTTTATGACAATATAATGTACTTAAAGCCGGCAGATGAAATAAAATTTGTCATAGGAACACGCGAAGATTATAACTGGACAAAGGACATGCTCAGACAATATAACCTGACAAAAATTTGTGCTGTTTTATTTTCGGTAGAGTTTGGTAGGCTTGAGCCTGTTACACTTGTAGAATGGATACTTGAAGATAAACTTAATGTTAGATTTCAGCTTCAATTGCATAAGTTTATTTGGGAACCGGCAGCGAAAGGTGTTTAATGAGAATTGCAAAAGAATTTAATTGGGAAATGGGGCACAGACTCCCGGAACATTTCGGGAAATGTAAAAATATTCACGGGCATTCTTACAAGATGCTGGTGGAAATTGAAGGCGATGTTTTGGAGAACGGAATGGTAATGGACTATTACCACTTGCGCGATGCTATTGAACCGCTTATCGAAAAGATGGATCATGCATTTCTTGTCTATAAAGATGATACCGATGTCATCGAATTCTTAGAGAAGATGAATTCAAAAAGAGTAGTTGTTGGTTTCTATTCAACTGTAGAAAATATTACCCGCTACTTTTTGGATGAAATAAAAAAATTAAAACTTCCAGCCAATATTCACAAAATTAAAATACGGGTTTGTGAGACGCCGGATGATTATGCTGAAGAAGAAATTGAAATAAATTAGTTCATGTGCGGATACTTTCTAAATTAAATTATTTTCAGATAATTATAACTCGTGTTACGAAAAAGATATTTAAAATAGCCCCGACACTTGTTTAGCCCGCTTGCCCATCTGGCAGGCAGGCTTGCCTGCCGCTAGGCAGATTTTAGCCCAATATGTTCACAATTTTTAAAGTGGAAGTTCAATAAGATTTGCAGAAGATTTATACAAATGTCCAGATTCAAACTATACATCGAATATGACGGAACACGATACAGCGGCTGGCAAAAACAGCAAAACTCCAAAACCATCCAGGGAACAATAATTAAAGCAGCTGAAGAAATTTTTGGAGGTTCTAAATTAGACATACAGGGTTCGGGAAGAACCGACAGCGGTGTGCATGCGCTTTGTCAGGTTGCTCATCTTGAAGTTAAAACTATGCTTGCCCCCGAAATAATGAAATTTAAATTTAACGACAAGCTGCCGCATGATATTAATATTTTAGAAATAGAAAAAGCGGGTTTAAACTTTCACGCACGCCATGACGCTGTTTCCCGGAGTTATATTTACCAGATTTCCCGGAGACGCACTGCTTTCGGTAAAAATTATGTATGGTGGATTAAAGACAAACTTAATTTCAGTAAAATGCAGGATGCCGCAAAAGAATTTACCGGTATGCATGATTTTTCTTCATTTGCGGAAGAGGATAAGGAAGAAAAATCAACAAAAGTTCTTATCGAAAATATACAAATGAAGGAAGAAGGCGATCTTATCCTGATTCGTATTACCGGTTCTCATTTCCTCTGGAAAATGGTAAGAAGGATGACAGGTATTCTTGTTGAGATTGGACGCGGCAATATGTCCGTCAAAGATTTGAAATCATTACTTAGCAGTAAGTCCCATTTACCTGCAAAATATACTGCTCCGCCATCCGGTTTGTTTTTGGAACAGGTTATTTACAAGGGAGATAATAACCTAAAAGAATTAGTCTCAACGTTTTCTGTCTCAAAATTTAAGAACTCAATCTATCGTAAATGAAAAAAATTCAGGTTTTAACCATAAGATGATTAATTAAGTCATTGATTCTTTTTAAAAACACATTTATCTTGCGTCAGTTAAAAAATATGTATTTTAATTAACCTCAATTCATAGGGAGTGCAGTTTCTGTTTAACTGTAACGTGATTAAACGCCCTCCTCTGTGTTTATTTATCATAATAAAAGGAACTATTTATGAAAAAAATGCCCTGTTTATTTTATTGCCTGCTCGGTACATTCCTTATTACATTCGCTTCATTTGCACAGACTATGGATTCAGCAGCCGTAAAACCATTTAACGACGGTTTGGATAAAATGCAAAAAAGCGACTATTCCGGCGCACTTACAGATTTTCAGGCTGCATTGGCTGCCAGTAAAGACTATAGGATTTATTATCAGTTGGGCGTGGCTAATGAAAAACTAAACAAACCGGATGATGCAGTTACTAATTTTAAAAACACAATTGCAGCGAAACCAGATTTTGAACCTGCTTATAATGATCTTGGCAATGTTTATTTTACCCAGGGTAAGTACCAGGATGCTGCTGATAATTTTCAGATGGTATTAAAGACTTCAACAGACAGCACCTTAAAAGCTAATGTTAACTTCAACATAACTCTTGCTTATTCAGGTCTTGCTACTTCAGCCGGGAAAAATAGCAAGAAAGCGATAGAGTACTTAAAGAAAGCGGTTAGCTATACTAATTATGACGTTGCATATTTAAGTTTGGCCAAAAATTATTTTCTGATAAATCAATATGATAAATCAATTGAAGCCTCCCAAAACGCTTTGAAATACAAAAAGACAATCAGTGAAGGCGGTCCGAATTATTGGCTCGGCGTTGCTTACCAGAAGAAAAATGATGCAAAAAAAGCTAAAGAATACCTGACAAAAGCTAAAGATGATCCGGTATACGGGAAATCAGCCCAAACAGTTCTTACGGCAATGGAAAAACAACAATAAGCTTTTTATGTAGGTTTGTATTAAAGTTTAAATTACTACGGGGTCATTTCCGCTATGCGAGATGGCCCCGTTTCTTTTTATTACCCTGTATAATAAAGTGGCAAACTTTCACTTTATCATTTTCTTCAATTTATTTATCTCATCTCTTAGAGAAGCGGCTTTTTCAAATTCCAAATCTTTTGCCGCCTGATGCATCTGATCGGTAAGCTGCTCTATCAGGTCTTGCTTTTGTTCGGTGTTCATATATTTAAGGATGGGTTCTGCAACTTTTGTAAAAGAATAATCTTCCTTTTCATTTCTTTTCCGTACGTCTGCAATGGATGTGGATGAAAGAATTTCCTCCATACTTTTATATATCGTTTGAGGTTCAATATTATGTTCTTTATTATACTCAGTCTGTAAAATCCTTCTACGGTTAGTTTCATTAATAGTTTTTCTCATGGAATCCGTAATGATATTGGCATACATAATTACTTTCCCGTTTACATTACGTGCAGTTCTGCCGGCTGTCTGCATAAGCGATCTCTCGCTTCTAAGAAAGCCCTCTTTATCGGCGTCAATTATTGCAACAAGGGAAACCTCGGGAAGATCAAGCCCTTCTCTTAAAAGGTTTACACCTACAAGCACATCAAAATCGCCTATCCTAAGATCCCGGAGGATCTCAACTCTTTCAAGAGCATCAATATCACTATGGATATAACGGACTTTTATACCGATTCTGTCTAAGTAATCGGATAAATCCTCAGCCATCTTTTTAGTTAAAGTAGTTACAAGAATACGTTCTTTTATTAACGCTCTTTTTCTAATCTCTCCGATTAAATCATCAATTTGTCCTTTTATTGGTCTCACTTCAATTTCCGGATCGAGCAGCCCTGTGGGACGGATAATCTGCTCAACTATTACTCCCGCGCTTTTTTCAAGCTCATAATCTGTCGGAGTAGCGCTTACAAATATTACCTGGTTCAGCATTTTCTCAAATTCTTCGTACTTCATCGGGCGGTTATCAAGGGCTGAAGGAAGTCTGAACCCGTATTCAACCAAAGTTTCTTTCCTTTTCCTGTCCCCGTTATACATTGCTCTAAGCTGGGGAAGAGTAACATGGGACTCATCAATAACCAGAAGAAAATCTTTAGGAAAATAATCAAACAGGTTATATGGCCTGGAACCCGGCGGGCGGCCATCCATATACCGGGAGTAGTTTTCAATCCCCGAACAGTAACCTATTTCTTTCATCATTTCAACATCGAACTTAGCCCGCTGCTCAAGTCTTTGCGCTTCCAGGTATTTTTCTTCTTTCCTGAAATACTTCAGACGTTCCTCAAGGTCCTGCTCAATTCCGTAAATTGCTTTCTGCATCTGATCACGGTTGGAAACAAAATATTTTGCCGGATAAATAGGAGTAGATTCAACCTCCCTGATTACATCGCCGGTTACAGAATCAATTACAGAAAGCTTTTCAATATTATCATCCCAAAATTCAATTCTGACAGCTTCATCGTACTGGTAAGCAGGAATGATTTCCACAACATCGCCCCTTGCCCGGAAAGTACCCCTTGTAAAATCTATATCATTCCTGATATAGTGGATATCGATTAAATCCCGGAGAAGCTTCTTACGGGAAATGGTCATTCCTTTTTTCAAGAAGATTATTTGGTTAGCATATTCCTGCGGCGCTCCGATTCCATAAATGCAGCTTACGCTTGCAATTACTATAACATCTCTTCTTCCCTCAATAAGCGAAGTAGTTGTCTTTAGCCTAAGTCTGTCAATCTCTTCGTTTATTGCAAAGTCCTTTTCTATATAAACATCTCTTGAAACCACATAAGCTTCCGGTTGGTAGTAGTCGTAATAACTTATAAAGAATTCCACGGCATTATTTGGAAAGAATGACTTAAACTCCGAGTAAAGTTGGGCAGCCAAAGTTTTGTTATGGGAAATTACCAGGGTCGGTCTGTTTATATCCCTTATGACATTTGAGATGGTAAAAGTCTTTCCACTGCCGGTAACACCAAGCAAAGTCTGGAATTTATCCCCTCGTATAATGCCTTCAGTAAGTTCTTTTATAGCCCTGGGCTGATCGCCGGAAGGTTCATAATTGGAATGCAGTTCAAATTGATTCATAAAATTCTCTATCTATATTAATCATCATCCAATTTGCGGAATATCCAGACTTAAGCAGATTTTTAATCTATTAATTTAGTAATTTTTATCTTCAGCTATCAATATATATTGACTGAATGGTATGCAAATTACATTTTTTCAAAAAGCAGATTTAGTAAGCATGAAAGATAATAAATTCTGGTTAATCATAAGCGGAATTTCCGGCTTCCTTGCCGTTGCTTTAGGAGCTTTCGGCGCTCACGGATTTAAAAACGCTCTCCCCCCGGAAATGATGGATGCCTACAAAACAGGCGTTTTGTACCATTTGATTCATTCTGCTGTTTTGCTGGTAATATCATTAAAAAACGATTCACGGTTTTATACAAGCGCTTTCTTCTTTCTGACGGGTATAATTCTTTTTTCATTTTCACTATATCTCTATGCAATAAGTGGAATTACGGCATTTGCAATTATAACGCCATTCGGTGGGATTAGTCTTTTAATTGGCTGGCTGTTTATAATAATAGGAGCGGTAAGACCTGTAAACAAGAATGTCTTATAGGAACTCAATAGCTACTTTATCACTCTCAGCTTAAAATAAACTTCCTCCGGTGAAAAAATTCCTGCGAAAAACCTTTCATAGATGACCGGCTCTATATTAAGGATAAAATCCATCCATTTCAGAGGAACGAAATGAGATGAAATAAATTTTTTTTCGACAACTTCAAACTGTGCCTTACCCTGATAATTCGTCCTGTGATTTAATTTCCATTTCTCATAGAATTTCAGCTTCCGGTTACCTATATATTCATAATTATCAAATGATCTTATAGAAAACGGGATTTTATGGTCAGGTTCGCCGAAATACTTTGTATTTAAGAAAAAGGGGACATAAACAATAAGCAGACCGTTAGGTTTAGTTATGCGGTACAACTCGGTAACAGTTTTGTGAAAACTATCAAGATGTTCCAAAACATGGGAGGCAAGTACCTCATCGAACGTATTATCCTCAAATGGATAAGGGAACTTATTGATGTCATGAATGGTATTGCCGCCGTAATCGACAATATCCACGTTCACGTAGCCTTCTTTCAGATCGTTTCCGCATCCGAGATTTAGTTTCATATTGCGTTCTTTATATTAAAGATTAAAAAAGTTAAAAATTATTGAAAAACACCTTAAAAAATTGAAAAATACATGAATTTTTTAATTATTAAATTTAATGAATCTTTCAATTTTCCAATATCTAATTTAAGAATTTATATTAAAATATTTATGATTAAACAGTCTCCTCAATAAAAAACCCCGCAGCTGCGGGGTTAAGAATATGCACGAATTAAATATCTAAGCCAAAAGCTTATTGATTCATTTAATTCAGGTTAATGACCGGGAAATTAACACCTTTTAGGCTTAACTGCTCAACTTTTACTTTGACGACTCCCCTAAGAGTCATATCAAGTAACTGAGCTGCTGCCTTGGATAAATCAAGCTGTCTGCCGCCAATATAAGGTCCCCTATCGTTCACCCTTACGATTACGGATTTGTTATTTCTTAGGTTTGTTACCTTAAGCAGAGTACCGAACCTAAGAGTTGTACTGGCAGCAGTAAAAGCCAATTGGTTGTAAACTTCGCCGTTTGCGGTTGTTTTACCATGGAACCGGGGCCCGTACCATGACGCAAGCATACTCCCCTTGTCTATATAATTTACTATTGAAGTTTTTACTATACTTTCATCATTATTGACGGTGGTTGCTTTCGCAATGTTTGCCGGTTCAATTGTAGCACCAGTCTCGTTTGAGACAATAGTGAAGCCAACCAGTAAAATCATTGACGAAATAACAAGAACCTTTATTAATGACCTCAAATATACCTCTCTTTCTGTTTTAATACTTTTAAGTTTGTTGTCTAAGAACG
>Ga0182027_10005526_pt1 | contig 19184 bp, 16 predicted proteins | sample 712E1DmetaG_FD_121300 | JGI IMG/M metagenome (GOLD analysis project Ga0182027, IMG submission 121300) | Permafrost microbial communities from Stordalen Mire, Sweden - 712E1D metaG (Illumina Assembly) | ecosystem: Environmental > Terrestrial > Soil > Wetlands > Permafrost | place: Sweden...
CAGGCTGTCGGGCGCGGAGTACCTCATCGAGCAGGACGACGTGAATCCGTCGAGATTTTACGACGATTTCCAGAATCTCAAGGAGCATCTGCGGAGGCTCTACGGTACGCCGGTCTCCGACGACAAAGACTGGAAGAACGACATTTACAAAGGCGACGAAAAGAACTGGGGGTTTGCAATAAGCCTGGGGTTTCTCGCCTGCCATACCGAATGGCAGAACGCATCGACGAAAATCACCCTCAATCAAACCGGAGGGAACCACTTGATAAAGACGAACATCGAATACGGTGCGCGGAAAGAGGAAAAGTAGCTTCCTGCAAGCGGTTCGACTGCCGTCGTTACGAGCTCATCTCAATCATCTTCGACAGGCTGCGCCTCGCCTTGGCCGCAATCTCCTCCGGCACAGCCACCACCTGACCTGCGGCCCCCTCGAGCGTTTCGGCTACAAGCTCAATCGAGATCTTCTTCATGTTGGGGCACAGCGCGTGTTCGCTAACGGCGTAAAACCGCTTGCCCGGGTTCTGTTTCGAAAGCGTGTGGATGATGCCCGTCTCGGTAGCAATGATGTACTCGCGTCCGCCGTCCTTCTTCACAAAATCGCACATGCCCCCGGTCGAGAAAACGTGGTCCGCCAGGTCGCGCGACGCCTTGGGAGCTTCGGGGTGGATGAGAACGGTCGCCTCGGGGTGCTGCGCGCGGACCGCGGTAATAAGGTCCGGCGTGATTCGCGCGTGCGTGGGGCAGAATCCGTCCCATAGAACCATGGAACGCCCGGTTTTTTCCTGCACCCAGCCGCCCAGGTGCTTGTCGGGCACAAAGATCACGCCCCGGTCCGCGGGAATCTTCTGCACAATCCTGAGCGCGTTCGAACTGGTGCAGCAGATGTCCGACAGCGCCTTGATATCCGCGGTTGAATTGACATAACAGACGACGATGTGGCCGGGATACTGCACCTTGAGCCGCGAAAGTTCGTCGGCGGTAATCATATCGGCCATGGGACAGCCGGCGCCCGGTTCCGGGATCAGCACACGTTTTTTCGGGTTGAGGATGGCCGCGGTCTCGGCCATGAACATCACGCCGCAGAAGACAATGATGTCGGCCGGCGTTCGCGAGGCCTCAATGCTGAGCCCGTATGAGTCGCCCACATAGTCGGCCACGTCCTGCACGTCTGCGGGCTGGTAGGTGTGCGCGAGAATGACGGCATTCTGCTGCCGGGCAAGGGATCGGATTTTCTCGGCGATGGAAGCCATGCTAGCTCTTGACATAAGGCGACAGCGAGCGCAGCCTGGTAACGATTGCGGGCATGGCCGCCAGAACGGCATCAACGTCCGCGTCCGTGGTGTAGCGGCTGAGGCTGAAACGAACCGAACTGTGCGCCAGCGTGTAGGGAACGCCCATGGCCATCATCACGTGGGACGGCTCCAGCGAGCCGCTGGTGCACGCGGAGCCGGACGATGCGGCAATTCCCTTTTCGTCCAGCAACAGCAGGATGCCCTCGCCCTCGATGAATTCGAAACTAACGTTGGTGGTGTTGGGCAGGCGCCTCGCGGGATCGCCGTTGAGATGGGCACCGGCGCAGGTCGCAAGCAACCCGGCTTCGAGCCTGTCGCGAAGCCGCCTCACGCGGGTATTCTCTTCGGTCAAGTTTCCCATGGCCAGTTCGCAGGCCTTTCCCAGCCCAACAATGGAGGCCACGTTTTCGGTGCCGGCGCGCATACCGTGTTCCTGGTGGCCGCCCACGAGGAAGGGCGACAATTTTGTGCCTTTGCGTACATACAGCGCGCCCACGCCCTTTGGCGCGTGCAGTTTGTGGCCCGACAGAGACAGCATGTCTATAGCGGACGTCTCCACAGACGTTGGAATTTTGCCCACCGCCTGAACCGCGTCGGTGTGAAACACCGCTCCCTTGTCGTGTGCAAGAGCTGCAAGCTCCTCAACCGGGAACAGAACGCCTGTTTCGTTGTTGGCCCACATGAACGTAAGCAGCGTGTCCGGGTCGAGCGGAAGGCGGGAGACCAATGCGAGGTCCAAAAGCCCGGCGCCGGAAACGCCCACCTCGACGAGTTCAAACCCCTCGGCTTTGAGGCCGTGGCACAGCGAGCGGATGGCGGGATGCTCTACCATCGACGTGATAATGCGGGCGCGTGATTTGTGCACTTTTGTGAACCCGACCACGGCCATGCTGTCGCTCTCGGATCCGCAGCTTGTAAAGTAAATCTCCTCAGGATGCGCGCCGAGAAGCGCGGCAACCTGCTGCCGCGCCGCATCGATCTGCCTGCGCACCAAGCCGCCAAAGCGGTGCATGCTTGAAGGGTTGCCGTAACGGTCCGAAAGGAACGGAAGCATGACCTCAAGTACTTCGGGGGCAACTGCGGTAGTGGCGTTGTTGTCGAAATAGATGACGGGGTCCAATGGAAACCTCCACGATTTATGTATCGTCAAAAAATACATTTGGGCTGAACAGGTTGTATTGCCGCCATGTTGTGGTTTGTTGGCGGCTATTATGATGCTTTCCCCGAAAGAATCATGTCATGATGCATGAACCATAGATCAGAGCCTATTCTGATGTGGAAAAGGGGAAAATTGTCGATGCAGTGACGATTACCCAAACCTTTTACTGATGGGGGTGAGTAGAAATCTTTTATCGACTCTCGCGAAAACTTATTTTGCCCTTTCAACAATCATCGGTTTTCACACAATCCCGGAATGTTTTTCATGAAAAAAATCAACCAGAGAGCAATCAAATCCGAATTATCCTCCATTCACAAACCCGACGACATGACCTTGGAAGAATGGCAGGCTGGATTGCGGGCTCAGGCCGCGAGAAAAGAGCGGTTCAGGTTGAGGAACACCGGCGGCCATCCGATTTTTTCCGATTTTTCCGTTTCCAACCCTGTTACCGGCGGTGAATACCGTGTTTCGATCCGGGGCGATCGGTCGGGTGTCAATTATTGCTCATGCCCCGACTACGCCATAAACACGCTTGGCACCTGTAAACATATTGAAGCCGTGTTGCGAAGACTCAGACGCAACAAAAGACAACGCGGTCTTTTGCTGGCGCCGTTTTCACCCGCATTCAGCGAGGTCTATCTGCGGTACGGCGCGAAGAGGGAACTCGTCTTCGCTTTGGGAAAGAACGCTCCACGCAAGATGATGGAACATGCAAAAACCTTTTTTGACCAAACAGGCGTTCTGACGAAGACCGGCGCGATCCGTTTCGAAGATTTTCTCAAGACCGGCCGGAAAATCGAGCCGTCATTAACGGTCTATGACGACGCTCTCCAATTTGTCGCGGAATGGCGGGACGCGTTACACCGTATGCAAACTATCAACGACACATACGGCGCAATCGGCGAGCTCGTGGACGCAAAGAAGACTGAATTACCGGGGGTCAAGACGTCGCTGTATCCTTACCAATATGAGGGCGCCATTTTCGCCGCACGGGCCGGGCGCAGCATCATTGCGGATGAAATGGGACTGGGCAAAACGATACAGGCGATTGCGGCAGCGGAAATCATGGCGCGGCATTTCGGGGTCGAGCGCGCCCTCATTGTCTGCCCAACATCCCTCAAATATCAATGGAAACAGGAAATTGACAAATTTTGCGACCGCGACGCATCAATCGTTGAAGGTCAGTTTCATGCTCGTTTGCGGTGTTACGAAGCGGCGACTTTTTATACCATCGCCAACTACGAGCAGATTTTTCGTGACCTCAAATGGATTCGGCGGATTCAATGGGATCTCATCATCCTCGACGAAACGCAACGCATCAAGAACTGGAAAACCCGTACAAGCCAGGCCGTCAAATCGCTCCAGTCGCAATATGCAATCGCCCTTACCGGCACGCCGCTCGAAAACCGGCTTGAAGAATTGCATTCAATTGTGTCGTTTATCGACCGGTTCAAGCTTGGTCCGCTTTTCCGATTTCTGGACCGTCATCAGGTGACGGAAAACGGCTCCGGCAAGGTAACGGGGTATCGCAATTTATCAAGTATCGGAGAAACATTGTCTCCAATTCTTCTGCGCCGAACGAAGAAACAAGTGCTTACCCAGCTTCCGGAACGGCTCGATAAAAACTTTTTCGTACCCATGACCTCCGAACAAATGGCCATTCACCAGGACAACGCCAATGTCGTGGCGCAGGTAGTTGCCCGCTGGAAGAAAATCCGGCACCTTTCGGAATCCGACCGGAAAAAGCTGATGGTCGCGCTCCAGTACATGCGCATGTCGTGCGACTCGACTTATCTTGTTGACAAAGGCGATCACCACGGACCGAAGATCGATGAGTTGACGGCATTTCTCGGCGACCTGTTACAATCCGAGGGAGAAAAGGCCGTGGTCTTCAGCCAGTGGCACCGCATGCACGAACTGGTGGAGAACGTGCTCAAGAAAAACAAAATCGGGTACGTCTTTCTGCATGGCGGCGTACCCGCGAAAGAGCGAGGCACCCTGGTCGACGTATTCAAAAACGATCAAAGCGTTCGGGTCTTTCTCTCGACCGACGCGGGCGGCACCGGGCTTAATCTTCAAAACGCCTCAACAGTGGTCAATCTCGACGTACCGTGGAATCCGGCCGTGCTGGAGCAGCGAATCGGCCGGGTACACCGGCTCGGACAGAAACGGCCGGTGCGGGTAATCAACTTCGTGGCCGAAGGCACCATCGAACACGGCATGCTCAATGTTCTGGCGTTCAAACGGTCGCTTTTCGCGGGAGTGCTTGACGGAGGAGAAGATGCGGTTTTCATGGGCGAATCGCGCCTCAACCGCTTTATGAAAGACGTGGAAAAAGTCGCGGGCGAAATTCCCGCGGTTGCCGCCGATCCGGCGGTATTGCCGCAACCGCTTTCCGGACAAGAAACCATCGCAACCGGCGACGATTCGCCTGCCGTCTTGACAAAAGAATACCCCCCGAATGGCACGGCGGGAGTTTCGGCCAGTCGCGTCGATTCGTTTCAAAAATTGCTTGAGCATGGCGCGGACTTTCTGCGCGGCTTGGCCGCTTCACTCGCTTCCGGTGAAAACGGGCAGGCGTCTTCGCTTGTCGAGAAAGATCCGGTTTCGGGCAGGCAGTACCTGAAGGTTCCGATGCCGGAGGAGGCGACGATTACGGCGCTTTTGGCAAAGGTTGCCTCGATTGTCGGAGGGAACAAATAGGGGAAGGTGCGGATTTCCCTCCATTTCTTAACCAAAAAATGGAAGGAAGAGATTTTGCCGCCCTAAAAGTCAACGTTGCTCCGGCTTCACTTCTCCCTCTCCCGAATCCGCCCCACCGCCACCTTGCTTGCCTGCTCAGTTTGCTTCTTCATTCCTTCAAAACACACCCCGGCCTTTGAAATCACCCGGTTGCCCGCGGACGAGTCAACGGAATACAACACGATCGCTGCCAGAAAAATAATGCCGGCGATTAGTGCGGGTTTAATAAGAAACCTCGCCAGCCATCCTGCAATGCAGATTGCGATAAGTGCCGCAAGGATGGTGACTCCGATTATCAGGTATTTGTTGGTGAGAATTGCGATTGCCAGAGATTCCATACCGTGACTCCTTTGCTATTTTGGACGAGGGAGTTGGAAATTGACTTTTTATTGCGACAACGAAATTCCCTTTCCGGGCAAGAATCTCTTCACTCCACGATACGGGTTCTTCACAAAAGGCCCGAGCTTGGGATAATTCGTGAACCAGCCGCAACCGCAGACAAGAACGTCATGCCGTAATTCCGGGTCACCGATGTTTTCTGTTTCTTCAAATGCGGGATGTTCCTGTTTGTGTTTTCCCTTGTAAATGAAAGGCAGGATGCACATGCGGGCGATGTTATCCTCCCTCTTATAGTAACAGCAATGGATGGCTCTCACGGAGTCCGGATTTGTGAGGACCTCTTCATCCGAAACACTATCGGGATTTTCATATTCATTGTACCAACAGCTATTTATATATGCGATGGCGTCCGGATCGTATTGCCGGGCTAACCTTTTGAATAATTTAAGGGTCTCCTTTTCGTCCTCTTTCGAACTAAGTTTGAGCAACAGAATCGAGACATACACATCTTCGGTGTCTGGCATGAACCGCGCGCGTTTCTCTAAATCATCGCTCTTAATATTCCATCCGTTCCTTACTGAATAAGTCTTTTGCTCAAGCAGCGAATCCGCTTTTACGTCCATAGGCAGTTTTGTTCCCTTATTGAAAGTGGCGATGAAGGGGTAGGAATATCCGTATTTCCCAAGACTATGTTTGAACAGCTTCAGGACAAACGCCATCTGAAAAGAAACTTCCGTGTGCGACATCATTCCAGGCTCCTTCCGGCCGGCTGCATAATCGGAAATTCGGCTGGTCAAGGGCAAGAAGGTCACGCCTTTGCCGACCCTTGCCCCTTAACGGTCCTCTACCTTTTTCGGAACCATGGCGGACCCGCATTTGGGGCAGCGAACGCTGCATGTCGGGTACTTGTTGTAATACTCCACATGCCTGCAGCTCGCGTTCTGACAAACCGCTTTGTAATCCTGTGCCATATCGACCTCCTTTTTGATCAATAAGACGTGGTGTTTGCAAAAACCTTCCAGGATCAATTTCCCATGGATACTGTCGCTGATCAGTAAGGTATATTTCTTACAATTCTTCTTCGCTAAGAGAATACCGTTTTACCTGGGATTTGATAATAATGGCGGAACTAAATGTACGGTATTATATTGATCCTGAAAACGGCTGTCCGCATATTTACAGGCACCGGGTTACTGAAGAAGATGTTGAAGACGTTCTTCTCTTCCCCGGAGAAGACCGGGCCGGACGAGAAGGGTCACGGGTAGCTCTTGGAAAAACGCGGAATGGGCGTTATTTAAAGGTCATATATGTTCCGGATCAACAGGATAGCGTATTCATAATCACCGCTTACGAGTTAACTGGGAAACCGTTATCTGCATATAAACGCCGCTTGAAGAGCAGAGGAAAAAAGTGAAAAAAAATCATCTGCCGCCGAAATGGACTGATGACAAAATCAAGAGGGTGATCAAACATTATGAGGGTCAAACAGCTGATGAGGCCACCCGTGAGGACGAATCGGCCTATCGGGATCGCGCCCGGACCGTTATGGAAATCCCCAACAGGTTGGTTCCTTCGGTAAGGAAGTTACTTGCTAGGCATGCCGATTGATGGCAATCGCGGCAATCCCATCCATTGATGACGGTTATCCTACATTTTGTATATTCCCCGAAAGCCGAACTTGAGTCAATCGGAAATCCACGACCTAGGCACTTATTCCTCCAACGCCCTGTGCAGCATCGACCTGAAACCCGTGTCTCCGTCAAAAACGTCATACATAAAATGCAGTTTGTCGAACAGTTCGCTCGAGTCGCGTTCCAGGTCGAGCAGATACGTGCGCGCCTCGTCGCCCAGAATAGTGCCCGGGTTACACAATTCTGGCGGCGAAAAACTCACATACACCCTGCAGGTAAGCGGACGGATGCGGTAGATGGCGCACGACCCTTTTTTGTCCAGAAGCGGACAGGGGCGTTGGAACTGGTAGAAGGACGACAGCACAACATCGTACGGGTCGATGTCACCAAGCGCCTCGCGTTGTACCGGACTGTCGAACTTTTCGTCAACTGCTCGTCTGATTCCGTCAAGGCAGGCGATGTCGCCCGCCAGCGCAGCCCGGATGATCCCGAGGTCGCGCGGCCGCGTGCGCCGGAGGGCATCGGCAATCAATTGCACCTCAAACGAATACGCGTCTTCGGGCCAGTGGTTGCAGCAAACGCCGCAGGAAGCGCCGCACGCCACGCGGTGGGGGTATGCGGCGAGCACCTCACGCTGGTAATCAGCGAAGAGCCTGAGGACTTCGCCATAGGCGGCGGCAAACCTCTTGTCAAGACACGACGGGTACGCCTCGGCCAGCAGCCGTTTGAGAATCGCAACGATCTCCCGTTCTATGCGCCTTGCTCTTGCAGGAACAACAGGGCCGCGACGGCGGGAGAATCCGCGCTTGGGTGTGGACGGGCGCTTCGCAATGCGACGAGTCTTCGCAGTCATTTTGGCAGCTTCATGAAGAAGTCGCAGTAGTGAAGGCTAAGCGTCACGGAAATCTGCGGATCGTACACGAAAGGCGAAATGATATTTCCCTTGTTTGTCACCCATCGGTTGTGGAGCGTGGCCTGAAAATCGACATAATTGCTGTAATAGCCGAATAGGTTGACAAACACGTCAAATGTGCTTTCCACAGTGCCCGAGGGAATGGACGGCTCCGTTCGGTAGCCGAGGGCGTCACGCGAATACTTTGAAGGGTCGGCCTTCGATAGACTATCGTCATGCCACAAAGACTGAACAGTCCCCTGTCCCTGGCGCTTGTAGCTGAGCCCCAGCTGTGATCCCCAGTAGTTCTTTCCGGCAATTGTAAAGGACATGTTCAGGCTGTCTCCGTCATCGGTGGGAAAGCCGAGGCTTCTTCCGAGGTATGTGTAACGCTCACCGTTGGCGGTATTGTCGTCGGAGGCAGTGTATACCCACCGCGAAAGAAAGCGATATTCCACCGAAAGCCCATGAGGCAAAGAAAGGGGAAGAAAATTGTTCCAGAACGCGCCAAGATCGGTGCCCCAGTGATTTGGCTTCTGGTCCCCGGGGCCGTTGTTGTCAATCTGAATATCATCGATGAGAATCTGGCCCTTGAGGGAGATTTTGTCGGTAAACGGATGCAGGTCCCACTGGAACGCTTCCATGAGATTTCCAACTCCCTCCCCGTTGGTGTTGGTGACAAAGTACACCGAAACAGGGTTGACATATTGCAAGTCGGGAATCCCGCTCTTCCTGCCGAATACAACGGACTCGGTGACGCCCACCGAACCGAATCTACCGAGGAGAAAATTGAGCGAATGGGCTGTGAAATACCTGCTTGCGCCGGTGGTGTCGAGGTCTATGCCAATGCCGTTGGTTGGAAATGCCGCAAAAAAGTGTCGGAATTCGAACCAGGACGAATGAAGGCCGAACTCTACGCCGTCGTAGCTGTAGGGATTGGCGGAAAGAATCAGGCTCCTGTCGGCAAACGGCCCCCAGTTCCTGTAGAGCCTTCCAACGCGCAAGAATCCGTAGGTGAAACCGTACTGCAGGTATGCCTCGCTCACCCGCGCCCCGGTGCCGCGGTCGTGAAGCCATGGGTACTGCGGATCGTTGATGAACCTCGAATCGACGTCTACGACCTGACGGGTAAGAAATCCTTTGTAGCGGATGTCGTTGAGCAATGTGGCGCCAAGCGCCGAGTTCTTGCCGAAGTAGGCGTTCGTGTTTCCTATCGACCCGAACGCGGCCGGCTCAAGGATCCAGTGGTTCTCTGCGTTCCGGGCGCTGTCGGGCCAAATGGTTTTGTCAAGGAATCCGGCCGAATCCGGCAAAAACCCCAGGTCATCCCAGAACATGCCGCTGGGCGAAGGGGAATAAAGCCCGAGCCGCCCCGCAAGGTTGTAGTAGGGAAATCGCCAGTTGTCAAGTTGGGCCGCGGCGGGGCAGGAAGAAGCTAGAAGGACAACAGCCACGCACACGGTTGAAAGAACTTCCTCAAGGCAACGAGACCTCATTGTGCTCCGCGATTGATTGAAGATACCTATGGTCAGTACGCCGCATCCCTCTGGAAAATAACGAACAAGGTCTTGAATAATATCTTTATGTCAAGCCACATGCTCCACGAATCGATGTACTTGAGGTCGAGCTTCACGATGTCGTTGAAATCCTGAATTCTGTTGCGGCCGCTCACCTGCCAGAGCCCGGTAAGGCCGGGACGGATGCTCATCCTGCGGTAATGCCATTTCTGGTAGTTGCGCATCTCGTCGGGAGTCGGCGGTCTTGTTCCAACGAGGGACATGTCGCCCCGCAGCACGTTGAAAAACTGGGGCAGCTCGTCGATGGAGAATTTTCGCATGAAGCGGCCCAGGGAAGTGACACGGGGGTCGTCGCGAATCTTGAAGACGGCGCCGCGCAGTTCGTTTTTGTCAAGAAGCAGCAGTTTCTGCTCCTCGGCCTCGACGATCATCGAACGGAACTTGTAGATAAGGAATCGCTTTCCGTTTCGTCCGACGCGTTCCTGCGTGAAGAAAACAGGCCCCGGCGAACCCAGTTTGATTGCGGCAAACAGGAAAGGAAACAGGACAGCCATTATCGAAAGTCCCACGAAGGCGCCGGCAATGTCGAAGATGCGCTTGAACAGGACCTGGTCGGGATCGAGCTCGACCGTGTGCGAAATGAGGGTGGGCCGTTCAAGGAACTTGTGATATTTCCAGCTTGCAAAACGCGTGGAATCGAGCAGATTGAGAAACACGCGCGCGGGCCTGCCCATTTCTTCGCAGATCTGGAGATATGGGTCAACGATGAATCCGCTCTTGGTTATCTGGCGCGGCAGGCAGAAGAAGACTTCCTCGACGTAGTTCTTCTTGAGGATATCCTCGAACTGGGCAGGCGTGGTTTTCAGGTCCAGAATCCTGGTCACACGAAATCCCCATTCCGGGTGGGAACGCATCTCCTGGCACATCTGCGCGGCTTGCCTGCCCCTGCCGAAGAGGATGAGAGGAGAGATATTGCGGTTCCGGCGCCGCAGCTGGGAGAAGAACAGCCTCAGAAGAAACTTCTCCGTGCCGATAAAGACGAACGAGATGCCGGCAAAAAACAGGTATAGGGTCCGGCTGTGGAATTTATCGGGTACCACGTACAATATCGAAGCGCCGAGAACACCTGCGCTCAGAAATATCATGACGACCCGCCACGAGAGGCGGGTCGTCCAATTGAATTGCAAGACCGAGAACAGCTGACGCGTCCAAGCGAAATACAGGTAGAACCCGATAAACCCGACCACCATGAACCAGTAATCGACGGCATCGGAAAGCGGTTTGAGCCGCCCGACAATCGAATAGGACAGCGCAAAGGCCGCGAGGATGAGCGCGCAGTCGAGCGCGGCGATCGCCTGCTTAACAAATGATGGATGTTCCTTGAGCATGCCGGGCAAGGCGCCTACTGTTCCGGTGAAAATTCGAAAGGAAACTCGAATGTCATTGGCCCGAGGTCGTCGGGTATCCTTAGAAAATGCATCTTTTCCACGTAGGTGCAAAACGGATTCAGGAAATCTTTCTCCGGGATGTCGGTCGACTTGATGCGCGCCGATGCCACGCGGCCATCCGGGTTTATCACGAAGGTGACCCACACCGTACCGGACAGCGACTGGTGAATCTTGAGGTGCCTCTTGTAAAGTGCCTCAAGGTTCGGAAGATGCCGCTTTATGGAATCGGTAATTGATTGCTGCGTGCGATACATGAGTGCAAGCTTGAGGTTTTCCTGGGCCTTTGCCAGCGTTGACGGGGCCCCGACCTGCGGAGGCTTGCGCACATGCGTCGTTTCGCGCGAAACAAGCCCCTTGACGTGCGATGATGCCTCCGTGACGGCCTTCTGTTCCATTTCTTCGGAGATAAGAAAATCGGTGAGGATGCCGGCGCTCTTGAGGGGTATGCAAAAGACCTCGGCAAGAATCCTTTCCAGGTCCTCGCGCGTCGCGATGCTTCCCATGCTCCTCAGGAGTGAATCGTTTACAAGCAGTTGGCAAACAATCCCCGAGTCGGACCGTCGTACTGCGGAGGCGAACAGCGAATCGACGTACGACGCCACCTCGAGTGCGGTAGGGAGTTCGCGGGTCTTGGCCTGCAGGGCCTTGGCTGCACGATACAGCGACGCGGCAGCCTGCGGTGACCACGACTCCCCGGTCCCGGAGCCAAGTTGGCTCGACAAATCGGAAAAGAACTCCCGGTCTTTTTCCGTGAAGGTCCCCCTGCATGCCTGCTTCGACAGGGCGCATTGCAGAGCCGCCCGCGACATTTTTCCGGCCGGTGGCAGCGCTCCTGGGACGAGTTGGGACACGCCCGTCTGGGTGAGGGTGTCGCTTCCGATAATACACGACAACGTATTCTGCACCTCGGGCGCCTTCTTGACGCACAAGAGAGTGGCAGACGCCAGAATCGCGAGTCCGGCCGTTACCCAAAAGCGAGTGTTCATGGCGGTCTCCTTCAACCGGTCGGGGAGGTGAACATGAAGCTGGTTCCGATGTGTGCCGCGATGGAAGCGTGCCTCGTTGCTGTGTGAGAAGACGTCTGGCTCCTATGGCCGGCTGCGCACATTCTTGTCCAGCAGGGAGGCCATGTCGTCGCGCGTTCCCTCGTTGTTGATAAATGCCCACTTCGGGCCCAAAGGCTCGGACATGAGCGCTTCCTGCACGTGCATCCGTTGCCTTACCCGATTTTCGGGAAGCCCGGTTTTTTCGCACACGCGTTTCAAACGAACACTTGGCGATGCCTTCACCCACAAGAGGCAATCGAACCAATCGTCGATGCTCCAGAGAGGGATGAGCGCCGCGTCGAGAACGCAGGGGCCCGGAGGCGACAGCACGAGATCGCGAAGTCGGCGCACCAACGGCGGATGCACGATGCGGTTGAGCTTTTGCATATCATCCGTCGTCGAAAAGGCGATGCTTCCGAGCGCAGAAAAATCGACCGCTTCGCGGCCCGCGACACGCGGGCCAAAGGCGAGGGCAAGTTCGTTCCTGATTCTCGTATCGTTTTCCATCAGAAGTTTAGCTTCCGCGTCGGCATCGACGATCCGCATGCCGCGCATTTCGGCGCACAAGACGGCGCAGGTCGACTTGCCGGCACCCATGTACCCGGCCACGCCTATGCGCAGGGGCTGGTTATCTTGTGACATGGTATTTTGTTATGCTTACCCGGTTGCCCTTTTGATTGAACTCAAGTTTATCGGCATAGCTTCTCACGATGTAGATGCCGCGACCGCAGTCCTTCACCAGGTTTTCCGGCAGCGTGGGATCGGGGACTTTCGACGGATCAAAGCCGTCGCCTTCGTCCATTATGGAGATGGTCACTTTCTTTTTGTCAATAACATGACCGATGGTCACCTTCTTCGAATGATCGCCCTTGTTGCCGTGATAGATCGCGTTTGCGAACAGCTCGGTGAGAATGATCTTCATCTTTCTGATGCTTTCATCTGCATAGCCGAGAGAATCCATGGCGCTTAGGATAATGGACGTTGCCTTGTCCATTTCCTCAAAGTAGCTGATAAACTGCAGGTAGACCGGGTCGTTCTCCTTGAAGCCGAGTTTGTCTTTGATGAGGTTCTTGCGCGACTGCGTGAGAAACTCTATGACAAGCACCGTAATGTCGTCACCTGCGCCGCCGCGATCCTCAGCCGCAGCACAACGGTGTCCCACCTGGTTCACGAACTGCCCGGGCGACCCGTTTGCGGCCGAGGCTAGAACTTCGGCTTCGAGCAGCCTGCGATTGGCAAGCTCCGTGTCTCCGGAATAGAGACGGTAGAGACCATCCGTAAAGAACAGCAGCCAGTCGCCCGAATTGAGATACAGGCTCTTTTCTTCGAACAGGCACTTTTCGAACAATCCCATGCACACGCCGGTCGATTTGATGGGCTCCAGTAGGTTTGCACTCTTCCGCACAATAATGGGGTAAGGGTGAGCCGCGTTACAGTAGGTGAGCTTGTTGTCGTGCAAATCGAGGTAGGCGACCAGTGCGGTAATGTAGTACTTTGCCGACACGCTGCGGAGCATATCTTCGTTGACTCGTTCCATGACTGCGCGGGGAGACGAGACCTGCCTCACGTGATTGGCAAAGGACACTTTTGCAAGCGAAGCGAGCAACGCGGCAGGGACGCCGCTGCTTGCAACGTCGAAAATGGTTATGACGAGAACATCCTCGCTGATTTGAATGACATCGTAGAGGTCGCCGCCCAGTTGTTCCGAAGGGAGATACAACGAGGCAAGCTCAATTCCCTCCATTGCGGGAAGGCGCTGGGGAACCATGGCGGTTTGGATGGTACGCGCAATGGACAGTTCATCCCGGATCCGCTTCTCGGATGCGGTGAGGGACCTGTCCCCAACACGGGATTGCGCCGCCTTTGGATTGTTGTTCTTTTTCATGGGATATCCAGACCGGAACGCCCCGCAAAACGCTATTGTCAACGTCTGGCAAAAATGGGTTTTTTGGGCTTCTAAATTATAAATCTTTGCCCTGCAAATGTCTACACCAAACGCGGGACAGCTGCCGGACGCAACGGAGGCAATGAGCGGAGAGTGGCGAAAGAAAGGTTCCTACACCAGCGCCGCGACGATCTTTATGAGGTCATCGGAATGAAACGGCTTTTCGATTACTGCCCGCACCAGTGGTTCGCCCGGAACGATTTCGGTGTCGCCGGTATAGTGCTTTGGTTTGGGAACGCATCCCTTCTTTTCCTTCATCAGGATAACGTTGGTTTCCCAGTTTCTGGAAAAGATTTCGTTAACCAGCTCAAAGCCGTTCATGCCCGGCATTGCAATGTCGCTTACGACAAGGCTGCAACGACGGTTTCCCAGTTTGCAATCGTTGAGGAGCACGATCGCCTCCTCGCCGGAGCGGGCCCGGATGACGCTTGCGGGGTCGAACCGCAGGAACAGGACAAGAGAGTTTGCCAGAAAGTCGCTGACGCTTTTGTTACGAGAGACCACCAGAACATGCGAACCGGCGCTTGCGGGATCGTAATTACACCGGTGAGGTCTTGATTGCTGTGAGAGAGATTCGCGCGTGGAATACTGCATCCTTTCCCCGCACCGGATAAACGGCAGCGCACACACCCTTCCCGGTTTGCAATGCGGGCACGGGACGCGGCTGCGTTTTGACTTTCGGACACCCTCTTCCATGGCTATCCTGGCCTGGGCTGGAGCCGGGAGGGATTCGCGCGCCGCATCTAGGCGCGAAGGATCGGATTGTTCGGGAATCCTGTCGACGGCAGTGCCGTGTTCGCCGATAACTGACTGATCCGCCGAGTCTTCGTCGATAATCGCGTGCCGAATTTCCCCGCGATCGCGCCCGACAGGTCTTTTCTGGTCGGGTTTCTTCTGTATAATGGTGTCTGCAACAAGAAGGTTTTCCAGGGAAGACGCCGGCAGGCCTTTTTTCCTGCGGAGGTACTCCCTGAATTTTAAGCGGTATAATTCCTCGTCGTACGAAACGAAATCCATGACTTTTCCCCTGCCACGGGAACCGGCGCTGCCGGCCTCACAGTGTTTCCCGCAATCCGTAGTTAATATATAAAATTCAGGCAGGAATGGGTGAATCAAATCGTTCGCTAGAGCTCCACCTGAATTCCAATTTCTATTACCCTGTTCGGCGGAATGCGATAGAACTTCGATGCGTCACATGCGTTGCGTGATAGGAACCCGAAGACGCCTTTTCGCAATTGGGAGATAGGACTTTTCGTACGCGTAACGATAAGGGTTTCCCTGCCGAGAAAGAACGTTGTTTTCATCGGATCAAAGGATATTCCCTTTACCGATGCGGCAGCCAGGGTGGCGGGAATGTCGGGCGTTTCGCTGAATCCGTAGCGGACGGTGATCCAATAGAAACCGTTGCCGAGTTCCTGCACGTCGAGTCGATCCGATTTATCAACAACCGGGATGTCCCTGGTGACAACCGTGAGAGCGACCACCTGGTTGTGAAGGATCTTGTTGTGTTTGTAATTGTGAAGCAGGGTCCTGGGCACGCCCGAAGCGCTTCCGGCCAGAAAAACCGCTATGCCGGGAACGCGGATCGGTTTGAGTGCCATCACGTCGGCGATAAAATCCTTCATGGAAATGGCGGCATTCACCACATGTTCGCGCAGGACACGCCTGCCGTCGTCCCAGGTGATCATGAGGAACATGACGCATCCGGCCACGGCAAGTGAAATCCACCCGCCGTCCTTGATCTTGAGAAGATTGGCGCAGAAGAATGCGAAATCAATGGCGAAGAATACCGCGCAGATGCCTCCGGCGGCAAGCGGGTTCCATTTCCAGACCTTGCTCATGATAAGAAACAGAAACAGTGTGGTGATGAGCATGGTGGTGGCCACTGCCACGCCGTAGGCGCCTGCAAGGCTGTCGGATTTCCTGAAGGCAAGAACAAGGATAAGGGTTCCCACGCACAACAGGCCGTTGAAGACGGGCACGTATACCTGGCCTATGGTGGTGCTTGACGTATGAATAATCGAAAGCCTGGGGAAGAAACCGAGCTGAACTGATTGCCGCGCCAGGGAAAACACCCCCGAGATCACCGCCTGAGACGCTATAACGGTTGCTGCGGTGGCGAGTGCCACGAGGGGAACAATCGCCCATGGCGGTGCAACACGGTAAAACAGGTTGTCGGTGAGCGTCGGGTTGCGGAGAAGGAAAGCCCCCTGCCCGAAGTAGCAGAGAATGAGGGCCGGAAAGACAATGCAGAACCATCCAAAGCGTATGGGACGCGTGCCGAAGTGTCCGATATCCGCATACAGCGCCTCGCCTCCGGTTAGCACGAGGAAAAGCGTCCCCAGCGCAAAAAAGGCGTGAATACGGTTGTGGAGAAAGAACGGCAGAATATACCGCGGGTCAACGGCAAGAAGCACCGAGGGATTTGCGCACAGGGAGAGCAAACCCAGGATGCCGATGACGGCAAACCATACCAACATTATTGGTCCAAAAACCCTGCCGATGGTTCCGCTGCCGCGTTTCTGGAACCAGAACAGGAAGAGCAGGACGGCAACTGAAATGGGCACAATATAGGGAGTAAAGGCCGGCGTGGCAGTGTTGAGACCCTCCACGGCGCTTAGCACCGAAATCACTGGAGTAATGAGCCCGTCACCGTACAGGAGCGACGCGCCAAACAAGCCGAGCAGTAGCACGATTCCACGTTTCGCAATTGGGTTCCCGCTTGCTTTGACGAGTAGGGTGGTGATAGCGAGAATGCCGCCTTCTCCATTGTTGTCGGCGCGTAGAACAAAAGACAGGTACTTGATGGAGATAAGTACGACGAGCGCCCAAAAAATGAGGGAGAGCACACCAAGGATGTTTTCCGGTGTTGCAGGCAAAGCGCCCGGGCCGTCAAAGCAGATCCGGAATGCATACAACGGACTGGTTCCGATGTCGCCGTAAACTACCCCGAGCGCGGCAACAACGAGACCGATGACTAAACTTGAACGTGCCTGGGGAATAGTGGAGCTCATGAGGTTGCCAGATAAAATATATGGCAACGGTGCAGGGGGCAAATTCTGGAAGGCCTATCGGAAAGCCGGCCAAGAGTCGGCAGAGGCCGAAATTACTGTTTTAGCAGGGATGTCGCCATAAAGGGTCGATGTTCAGGCAATACCTGCGCCTAGCCGATGAGCAACCTGTCTCCAACCCTGAGCCCAAGCTTTTTCGCCGCATTTCCCAGGTTCACCGATATTTCGATGAAGCCGCACGATCCGACAATCGCAAGCAGCTTACCTTCAACAACGTCCGCATAACAGGAGCACACGGGTATCGCGTTGTCTCCAATTTGAAGCGAGGCGCTGCTGGTTATGAGTGAGGGTGAAATGTTGGTGATCAAGTTGCCAAAGCGGTCGATATAGAGGATGGTCCCGATGATCTTGCCGTCTCTTGTCTCCGCCACAGGCATGGCAAGCCGTACCATTTCAGGGCGCTTTGGGCCAAGATCGTCATAAGCAAATCCCAGGCTTAACCGGGCCGCCGCAGGAGCAAAGACGTCTCGCCCATGAAAAGTTGTGCTCACCCCCGACCTGAAGCAGGCAGGGTTTTCAATGGAACGGACTTCAATGCTGTCGAAATTATCGGCTGCGGCCGATAGGACGCCGTTGTCCGGCCCTACAAAGAAATAGCCGCCCGCTCGTATGGCGATTGCCGCCCGCTTGCTTCCAACCCCCGGATCAACCACCACGGCAAATATCGTCTGCTCGGGAAAACACGAATAGCAGGAAACAAGGCAGAATGCCGCGGATTGGATGTCGCCGGGAGGAATGTCGTGGGCAATATCGACAATCGTGGCTGCCGGATTCAGCGAAAGAATGACGCCCTTCATGCTGGCCGCAAACCAGTCCGATGCGCCGAAATCGGTGAGCAGGGCGAGGCACCGGTTCATGCGGCGGCTTCTTTGGAGGCTTTCAGCAACAGCTCGTTTACCCGCTTTGCGTACCCGGTCACGTCTTTTGGCAGACCACCGCCCGTGATGAGCGCCTGATCGTATAAGAGTTTGACCCATTCGTCAAGCAGCGGCGATTTCGGGTCCTTATCGTATACGGCCTGCAGATTCTCGACGATCGGGTGAAATCCGTTGATTTCCAGGATAGGCTTGGATTCCGGAACGTCCTGGCCCATAGCCTTCATCATCTTTTCCATGAATGGTCCCAGGTCGTGTTCGTCCGACACAAGGCAGCAGGGGCTGTCCTTGAGCCGGACAGTTACGCGGACGTCTTTGACGGTATCGGAAAGAATGTTCTTGATGCGTTCGGCGAGTTTCTTGTAGGTCGATTCCACTTTGTCTTTCTGTTTCTCGTCGTCGGCCCCGAGGTCGCCGAGATCGAGGTCGCCTTTGGCCACGGACCTCAGTTGCTTGCCGTCGTAATTGTACAAGTCGTTGACAAGCCACTCGTCGATGGGGTCGAGGAAATACAGAACCTCTATGCTCTTGTCGCGGAACACCTCCAAGTGCGGGCTCTTCTCCACAATTTCCCTGCTCTCGCCGCTGATGTAATAAATGTGCTTCTGGCCCTCGCGCATCCTGCCGACGTACTGTTTGAGCGACACGAGGTCGTCCTTGGTGTCGGACAACGTGGACTGGAAACGCAACAGCTCCACGAGCTTGTCTTTGTTCTCGTAGTCGGAGTGCACGCCTTCCTTGAGCACCGGCCCGAACTGGTCCCAGAAGGCGGCAAAGCCGGCGGGTTCGCTGGCCGCCATATCGGACAGTTTTCCGAGAACCTTGGCCACCAGCGTCTTCTTCATTTTCTCGATAACGGGATTGTGCTGCAGCATCTCACGCGACACGTTGAGCGGCAGGTCTTCGGAGTCCACGACGCCCTTTACAAAGCGCAAATACTCGGGAAACAGCTCCTTGCAATGGTCCATGATAAAGACGCGCTTGACATACAGCTTGATGCCGTGCGTGCGTTCCGGCAGGAACAGGTCGAACGGCGCCTTTGACGGAATGAACAGCACGAACGAGTATTCGAGGATGCCTTCGGCCTTGCTGTGAATGGTGGTGGCGGGCTTGTCGAAACCGCCGAGCTGCTTGAAGAACTCCTCGTACTGTTCGCTCGTGATGTCGAGGGGCGGGCGCTTCCACAGCGGCTTGGTCTGGTTGATGACCTCGTCGTGACCTTTCTCG
>Ga0182027_10005527_pt1 | contig 19178 bp, 14 predicted proteins | sample 712E1DmetaG_FD_121300 | JGI IMG/M metagenome (GOLD analysis project Ga0182027, IMG submission 121300) | Permafrost microbial communities from Stordalen Mire, Sweden - 712E1D metaG (Illumina Assembly) | ecosystem: Environmental > Terrestrial > Soil > Wetlands > Permafrost | place: Sweden...
CCGTGCAAACGGTCGAGCACGCCAACGAGATCAAATTGACCCAATCCGAGACCGTGAGCAATTTGACCGCCCAAGCCGCCTCCCTCGGCATGGTCCCGGTCGGCTCGGTCGAATACATCTCGCGGCCAAGCTCAGGGGTCGCCCTTCGCTAACGCTCGAAGAACCAAGAACCAAGAACCAATTTCCAAATAAGTATAAAACCGGCCGCTGGCCTGTTTTTTTGTTACTTGGTATTTTTGCTTAAAATTTATTTGGAAATTGGTTCTTGGTTCTTGGTTCTTACTGCTACAGTTGGTTCTTACTGCTACGGTTGGTTATTTTTACCCCCAATAAGGTATAATACAGACATCAACTAATTACTTGTCATTAACCTAAGTGCCAGCAGTCAGAAGTGCAGGAAAAGCGGTCTTTGGCGATGTTTTGGGCGGAATACTAAACGCCCCGGTCTTTTGGTACACCCGCGGCGCTTATGACGCTTTTGTCTATTGCTGGCGCCTCATCGTTCGCCGCTGGAAATCATTGGCCCTTGGCGTGTGGATCGTCAACATCTTTGTGCCCATGTACGCCCAGCACGATATCGCTGGCACGCTCATCAGCTTCTTCATGCGCATTATCCAAATAATCGCCCGCGGCATTGTCATGATCATTTGGACGGTCTTGGTCGCGGTCATCTTTGTCGCTTATTTGGTTGCGCCCGTTCTCGTCGTTGTCGAACTCATCAGGCAATTTGCTTCGCTTTTTGTTTCATGAACCCCGTCCTTCCTTGCAATGTTTGCGCCGCCCGCGGCTACTTGGGCGAAAGGCAATGCCCCAATTGCCGCGGTTTTGGATTTGTGGCGACCATGGGCGAGCGCGTGCTGGGTTGGCGCCGGCCGCTCGACCGCTTTGCCATTAACGCCCGCCGCGGCGCGGTCATTGTTAACCGTGTCATCAATATCGCCCTGTTCCTTGTCGTCATCCTCGCGCTTGGCGAATTGGTCTTTGGAATTTTCATGGGCGCGCCGCTCTCGCTTTCTTATTGGACGGGAAACAAAAATCCCTCGCTCCTCTTTTTCTGGTTCGGAGTTTTTTGCGGCTTTATTCTTCTTTCGCGCCGCCGCGCCGCTCGCTACGATTTCGCGCCCGTGGTACACCGCGACTATAAGGACGAAGTCCACCCGCTTGCGGCGCCTTCCGGCTGGGAAGAAGCGCGCGCTCTTAATCCGCACCTGTTCATCGATGTTTCGCGCTCTTACGCGCCGGCCGCGCTTCTTGCTATTGAAAACGCGGTCATTGCGGCCGACCGCGCCAACCACGCCGCGCTCGAACCGGTTCATTTGTTTGTTTCGCTCTTGGCCGACAACGAGGTAAGGGTGCTTTTTGCGCGCGCCGGTTTGCCGGTCGTGGGACTTATTGAACGCGCCGGCCGCGCTATCTCGTCGATCGCATCGACGGAAAAGCATGTTGAGGTTGCGCTATCAAGCGCGGTTCAGTACGCGCTCTTGAACGCTTACGCCGATTCGTACGCGGCGCGCGAAGAAAAGGTTGAACCCGGCGCCCTGCTTTTGGGCGTGAGCGAAGACGCGATCGTTTCCGAAATATTGAATGACTTGGGAATAACGCCGGAAATATTGGCCAACGTCGTCGCTTGGTCGCGCATCAACCGCGCCGCGCGACGGCAAATGAACCGCTACCGTAGGAACGCCGCGCTCAAGCCGACGGGCTCATTGGATCGCGCCATGACGGCTATTGCCACCCCCATGCTCGACCGTTTCAGCCACGACCTCACCCGCGCCGCGCGCTGGGGCCGCTTGCCGTTCCTCGTTGATCGCGAAGCCGAACTTAGTGCGGTCTTCCGCGCCATCGAAGGCGGCCGCACCTCGGTGGCGCTCGTTGGCGAGCCCGGCGTTGGGAAAGACGCCATTGTTTACGGGATAGCCGAGCGCATGGTTGAAGAAGACGTGCCCAAGCCGCTTCAAGACAAACGGCTTGTTTCGCTTTCCATTTCCGACCTCATTGCCGGCGCCGCGCCCGAAGAAGTTGATGGCCGGCTGATGGCGGCGCTTAACGAAGTGGCGCGCTCCAAAAATATCGTGCTTGTTGTCGACAACGTTGACGCGCTGGCGGACGTCACCGGCGTCGGCGTTGACCTGTCCGAAGTGTTTGCCACCGAACTCTCGCGCGGCTATTTCTTCTGCATTGCCACCGCCTACCCCAGCCGCTATAAAAAACTCGAAAACCATCCGCTCGCCCACGCGCTTGAGCGCGTCGATGTTAAAGAGCCCGAAGCCGACGCCGCCATTCGCATTCTCATGTCGGTGGTCGGCGCCATTGAATACGACCAAAACGTCTTCTTCACCTACCAAGCCATCGAGCGCAGCGTCGTTCTTTCAACGCGCTACCTGCACGACCGCTATTTGCCGGAAAAGGCGATCGAAATTTTGCGCGAGGCCGCACAATACGCTCGCCGCGAAAAAGGGGAAAAGTCGCTGGTCTCGGGCGAAGACGTCGCCGTCATCATTAGCGAAAAGTCCCATGTGCCCGTTACCGCCGTCACCGAAAGCGAACGCGGAAAATTGTTGAACATTGAAAAGGACTTGCACGCGCGCGTCATTGGCCAAGACGAAGCCGTCTCGGCCGTCGCCGCCTCGCTGCGTCGGGCGCGCGCCGAGTTGCGCGCCAAAAACCGCCCCATCAGCGCTTTTCTTTTCTTGGGTCCCACCGGCGTCGGCAAAACCGAACTCGCCAAAACGGTCGCCGCCGTTTATTTTGGCGCCGAACAGAACATGATCCGCCTCGACATGTCCGAGTACCAAGAAGCCAGCGCCGTACATCGCCTCATTGGCGTGCCCGGGGCCACCGGCGGCGGCTTGTTGACGGAAGCCGTGCGCAAACAGCCCTACGCGCTTTTGCTTCTTGATGAATTTGAAAAAGCCCACCCCGACATTTTAAACATCTTCCTGCAGGTCATGGACGACGGCCGCCTCACCGACAACGAAGGCCGCACCGTCGACTTTACCAACTGCATAATCGTCGCCACCTCCAACGCCGGCAGCCAATACATCCAGGACTCCATGCGCGCCGGCGCGAGCGTTGATGAAGTTAAAAAAGGCCTGCTCAACACGCAACTCAAAGGCATCTTTAAGCCCGAACTCTTAAACCGCTTCGACGGCGTCATCGTCTTTAAACCCTTAACCAAGGACGAAATTGAACAAGTCGCCTGGCTCATGATGGGCAGTATCACCGACGAACTAGCCGGCCGCGGCATAACCTTCCGCGCCACTGACGAAGCCGTCGCCGAACTCGCCACGATCGGCTTCGACCCCGTCTTCGGCGCAAGACCCATGCGGAGAGCCATTCAAGAAAAAGTAGAAAACGCCCTCGCCGACGCCTTGTTAAAGGAGAAAATCGAACGCCGCGACACCGTCGTCCTCGAACCGGGGGGAGTTATCAATATTGAGAAGGGGAAGAAGTTATAAATATCTATGTATAAAAAGAAAACAGGAATAATAATTTTTAGTGCTGTTGCGGTTGCTGGGTGTTTTGTGGGAGCCGCATTTTTGGTATTATCGCAAAGATCCAATATTGTAAAACCAGCGGCACCGAAATTGATCTTACTGGACAAAGTTGCTTATCCGTTTGCTACGTCAAATGGGCGCATTGATAGTTGGTGCCAGGACGATAGCTATGGCGCGGCGTATGCTCGTTCAGAGAAAAAGGACATTGGTGGCTGGTGGGTGAATACGGAGAATTTTAATGGTATGTACCATTGTGCATCGATTCAGCATATTTGTTATGGAAATACTGATATGTTCCGGATCGATATGGCTAGTTGCCGGGCCGATGACGCTGCCGAACAAAAGGCATATTTTGTCACGCCCGATGATACCGCGGCTTTTTCTTTTACGGTTTCGAAAGATTCTTTTGTCGACGCGTCGACACCCAAATTCGATTTTCTCGGCCCGATCGATCCTTCCGCCCCCAACCAGGCATGGATGAACGTCGGCAATGGCACCTATATATACGACAAGGGAGAGAATAAGTTTTATAAATACCTCGGTACTCCCACGACTGTCACCAACCTCGAATCCGGTAGCGTTAGCAAGCAATAACCAGCCGCGATACAGTGGTCCTCGAACCCGGGGGAGTCATCAATATCGAAAAGGGGAAGAAGTTATAAAATCGTTTCGGCTCTCCCCTTAAGGGTAAGGGGAGGTAGGAGGGGTTATGATATTGTTCGAGCGAAGTCGAGAACCCTCCGTCGTTCCGAGCCCGTGCGGTCGATTTGTCCAGGGCGAGGAACCTCGAAGCTGACCAAGAGACGTTGCGATCCCTCAGTGCGCTTCGGGATGACAATGGATCGGATTAGGTATTAGACATTAGATATTCGGTATTCACAAAACTATGCCCATCAAAAAATCACAACTCGAAAGCAAATGGTATTACCGCGCCGCAAAAACCTTTCTCATCATTCTTCCGCTCTTGGTGCTTATCTATTTATTGCTGAACCAAAAAGCGAACATCTGCAATATTTCGCATTCAAACATCGTTGACTTTTTGCTCAATAACTTCGTCCTTGTCGTCACTGTTCTCGTCGTATATTACTTGCTCGTCTGGCTCCTATGGCGGGTCGTTTTCTACGTGATCTTCGGCGGCGTTGAGGACGACATTACAAAGAAAGCCGACATCGTGCCGGTAAAGGAAAACAAAAAACAAGCGATGGTCATTAAAACGATCTGCATCCTCATCATCATTGCCGCCATCCTGCTCCTTGTTTTGGTAAAAACAGGTTTCATCACTTTGCCGCAAGGTGGCTATGACGATTTGACGAATTACAACAACAATGCGAACGTGCACGTGAACCTAAACAAGCCCGGCCCCAAGTGCCCAGCCACCTCCAAACAAACCGCCACCCCCTGCCACTCGGTAAACGGCGGCGTTGGCGTCGGCGGCGTGATCGTCAAAGAGCCCTGCAAATGCCCGTCCGACACCACCTACTCCGGCACCACCGACGTCATCACCCCCGGCGGCCCGTACCTAATCTGCACCTGCAGGTAACCCGCCGCGACACCGTCGTCCTCGAACCGGGTGGAGTGATCAATATTGAGAAGGGGAAGAAACTGTAATTATTTTTTGTTTATGTCAATCCAGACTGATACCGCTACGATTGAGCTGAAGGAAAAAGTTTTATCTGTCCTGTTAAAACAAGGATATACTTTGGACGGTAATGGTTTTGTTTTAGAAAATAATTCAAGAGAAAATAGAAGGGATGTTCATCTTACGGCGAAAGCAGAACGAATGTGTGAGAATGAAGATTTTATAGAAAAAAATCTTTTAACTATTAAGAAATACCTAGTAAGCGGTTGTGATATTGAAATAGATAAAATACAACCAGAAATCATTGAGGTTGTAGAAGGTTCTTTGTATGAAAAAATTTTTAAATGGTGGAATCTTGTATGGTGGAGTTTGCCATATGAGCGTGCTTATGGCAGACAAATGAGATTTGTTATTTGGGACAAATACCATAATGCCCCAATTGGGCTCATTGGTCTTCAGAGTCCAATTTTAAATTGGAGTGTGCGTGATAAGAAATTAGGAATACCTAAAGATCAACTTGATTATTGGGTAAATCAATCTATGAGCGCACAACGACTAGGTGCTCTACCTCCTTACAACTATTTGCTTGGTGGAAAGTTGGTCGCATCCTTGATGACCACAGATGTAATTCGTGATCTATTCACAAAAAAATATGCTGGTAAACAGACAATATTGAAAAAGCGTGAAATACCTGCTCGTCTATTATTTTTCACTACAACAGGGGCATATGGAAAGAGCAGTGTCTATAATAAAATTAAAATAAATGAAGATATTGTTTCTAAGTTTATCGGTTATACACAAGGAAGTGGCTCTTTCCATATTCCCAATAGTCTCTTTGATGATTTTATAAAGTATCTGAGCGATAAGGAATTTAATGTAAAAAGAGGTTATGGTACCGGTCCATCCACAAAGATGCGGTTGATTAATAAGGCCATGGGGTTATTAGGTTTTTCCAAAGGATCAGCACATGGTGTTCGAAGAGCTATTTATTTATTTCCACTAGCAACAAATTTAGAAAATGTTATTCAAAAAAATGAAGAACCCCTATGGATTGCTAGAAATGTGGAATCAGTAACGGATTATTGGAAGGTAAAATGGGCAACACCACGTTCTGAGAAAAGGAAGGAATACTTAGATTTTTTTAAGGATAAATTTATTAATGATACAATTGAGGAGCTAAAAAAATATAAAATACAAAGTTTGATTAAATAGGCCTATGTCCACTGAAGAAGTACAAAATCCATGGAGCTACGCGCATTTGCCAGAGGAGTTGCTAGGAAAAATATTGGAAAATGTTCCGGCCACCGTAGATAAGATGAACCGGTTATTTGATGTTCAAGATGAGCCGATCGCAAAAGGAATAGAAATTTTACGTCAAAAAAATCTTATTGCAAAAAATGATACTATAGATTTTTCAAAATCTTTAATTGCTGTCGATGGTGGGGTGGTTCTAGAAAAAATGACTGGAACTGATATATTGCTTGCGGTAGCTGTTGGTGTTGAGGGTCTAACACAAGACCACGGTTCTGGCTGGAACAGTGATAAAAATCAATATTATCAATGGCAAACGGTTTTACCACATGACGAAGCGAATGCACGGTTATGCCAAGGGGTCATGTTTCTTATGGAATTAAGTGTTCTAGCAAACGCAGATCATGAAATCCGTATAATGGACGGTACTCACTTTACTCCAATTATTAAAATTAATGGTCTTTTATCTGCTAGGGAAGAAAATGCTGGTGAGCAATATACTCAGGCACTAAAGGATTTTCTAAAAGAAACGTATAAAAAAATTATTCCAGATATCCCTGATATCGTAAAAGCTGCTCTTCAAAATGAAAGTATTGTTGCTATAGCAAAATATAGTTCGTCTCGTGATATTATTGATGCTTTTTTGTCTAATGAGGGAATTAATGTTGATGATAAAACATTTTTTTCTCTGGGTTTGAATGAGGATGAATATTTAACACCGCTCCCAGTTGGTCAGAGCAAAGAAGAGAGAGAAAAAATTTGGAACGACCTGCATATTAAATGTAATCTCAATATACCAGAGCAGGCACAATTAAACACCGCTTTAGAAACTTGCATAAATACATTACGAACAAAAGATAGCAAACATAATGATAAAAATTCAGAGCTTTATTTTACGTACTATAAGCCTTATCAAGACGGCCCATCATATAGGATTGAAATAAAAAAGAGCTTGGCTGGTAATATTGAAAAATTTAAAAAATGTCTTTTTAGTATAAAAAAACAAATCGTGTTTCCTGAAATCAGAGAGCCATTCCCGCAATATCTTGTTGATTTAATGGCCAAGAACGTCGCCGGTGGTTTGTTCGCTATACAAGAAGCTATTCTATTATCGCCAGATCTAAAATTAGATAAAGGAAAATTTAATCTGTTATTTAACTACCGTACATAAATATGTCAGAACCTATCAAAACACTCTCAAAAGAGGTTTTAGAAAAAATACAAAACCCAGTAAACGTTGCGATGGGAATCACTGGTTCGCCAAGTTCAACACTAGAAGTTGTTATTGATATAACAGAACAGACCAAGACAGATCGCACCCTTGGTCAGATGGTTTATGTTGTTGTAGAGGAAGATAATCGAAATGTTTTAGTAATCGGACAAATTATTGAAATTGAAACGAAAAATAGATGGCACGAAGATCCTGCATTTAAAGGAGTAATTAAAAGGCATGGTTCTCTGCCTCATTTAAGTGGCGCCGCAGACAATAGAATCGCAACCATTAGTGTTCAAGCATGTTATGATCTTGGGAGTGACGACCCTGAGGGGTATATACTTGGGACATCGCCATCAACCGGAGTAAAAGTTTTTAAAATGAATAATGAGGTCATGGAAGCGTTGATGGCTGGAAATAAGAAGGCGATAACATATATAGGAAAAGTATATGGCACGAACGTAGATTTGCCTTTTTGGTTTAAACATTTTGATAAGACTGACAAAGATCATGATGAATACGGCGCGAGTGATGCTTATCATATCGGCGTTTTTGGTAAGACTGGTTCCGGAAAGACCGTAACAGCATCAATGATGATGCTTGGCTATGCCAAAAATAAAAACAACATAAGTATACTGGTTCTTGACCCTCAATCGCAATTTTATCTCGATAAGGACCTTTTGCCATCCGGGGAAAGTTTGAGGTTAGAAATAGAAAAAACCATGAAGTATGAAAAATATAAAATTCTAGAAGACATTTGTTTACCAAGTGATGACACTGACCTTCTGGCCGACCTTTTGTTAAGTAATGGCTTTATTCAACAGGCGTTTAGACATTACACCGAAGAAAAAATGGAGCTTACGGCAGAGGCAATTTCAGGATACTTTACTGGACGCATAATGAATCCTGTTTTTTCTTTGGGTACTGTTACGGATAAAGTTGGTCTCCTGAAAGAAATGCTTAATAGATTTGTGACACCAACAGGAAAGGATGAGATAGCAGATGGTTTTTCAAGTTATGTTATGGATATATATGGGACAAAAGATAGTCGTAGTAAAATTGTCAGAAAAATGAAGTTAGTTTTAACAACAATAGATAGCGATGATAATTTAAAAAATAAATGGATAACCACTTTGGATTTGTTTTCCGCAAAAAGAGTAGACGGAACTTATAAAATTCCGATTAGTGAAATTGTAAATAAGACAGTTGAACAGAATGGTAATTTCATAGTTCTTGATATTAGTCAAAAAGTAGGTGATATAGATAGTGAAAATTTGCAAGCAAGATTTGTTACATTAATCGAAAACGCAATTGTTGAAGCGGGTGCCAATTACTATGCTAAAGGCAAGAAGGCAAATTGCCTTATAGTTATGGATGAGGCTCATAGGTTTATTTCTACCGACTCTGCTGATGAGAAGATAAAGGAGCTAACTAAAGAAATTGTTGGCTCTGTGAGAACAACAAGGAAATATGGAATTGGGTACATGTTTATTACCCAAACGATCGAATCATTAGATGAAGAGATAATTCGACAAATGAGAATTTTTGGTTTCGGATACGGTTTGACTTCTGGTCCGGAATTAAAAAAAGTCAGCGATGTTATAAATAATAATTCAGCATTGCAGCTCTATAAATCATTCATTGATCCAAGCAGCAATAGCAAATTTCCTTTTATGTTTTTTGGACCCATATCACCACTTTCTTTCACTGGCTCACCTTTGTTCATTGAAGTATATAAGGATTTCAGTAGTTTTAAATAGGTTCAAAGAATAAAGACGACGCAAACGGACACCTAACCGGTACAGTTTAATTTATCATGTACATGAAACGCGAATATTATTCTGAATCAATTGCAAATTTTTTAATATCAAAACCTGATGAAATTCTTGGTATATTGTCTAGAAATAGTGATTTTGATTTAGTACAAAATCAACGCGACGCATGGGTTGAAGAGATAGATATTTTACAACACACCCTAGCTCTGTATTCAGGTTCAATATATTTCGAATACTCGATTCCGAGGATGGGTAAAAGAATCGATGTTGTTTTGATTGTCGGACCAGCTATTTTTATTTTGGAATTTAAGGTAGGGGAAAAGAATTTTACCTCATACGCCATTGATCAGGCCTGGGACTATGCGCTTGATTTAAAAAACTTTCATAGTTCAAGCCATGATCATTATATCGTCCCAATTGTTATTGCTACGGCTGCTGATGATATTTTAACCGCTCCATCGCTATCCATCCAAAATGATAAGGTTCTTTTTCCATTAAAAACTAACTCCAAGGGAATAAAAGATGTCCTGGATAGCGTACTTCTGTTTTTGGATGGCGATAATATCGAAATTAAAGAATGGGAAAGTGGCAGGTATCACCCCACACCTACAATTGTTGAAGCGGCAATGGCTTTATACCGTGGCCATTCCGTAGAAAATATTTCTCGCAGTGACGCTGGTGCTATAAACCTAACCCAGACATCAGAAACCGTATCAGAAATTATTAAACAATCTAAAACTAATTCGCAAAAATCTATTTGTTTCGTGACTGGTGTGCCTGGGGCAGGGAAAACGTTGGTAGGATTAAATATTGCCAATAAGCACATTAACAAGGATAACGATCTTTACAGTGTATTTCTTTCTGGCAATGGTCCTCTAGTTTCAATTTTGCGTGAGGCACTGACGCGCGATAAAGTAGCGCATGAAAAAGAAAAGGGTAACAAAATAACAAAAAGCGTAGCAACCCGAGACGTGAAATTATTTATTCAGAATGTTCATAACTTTCGAGATAACTGTCTTACTGATGAAAAGCCACCGATTGAACACGTAGCCATTTTTGACGAAGCGCAGAGGGCTTGGAACCTAGATCAGACCGCGAATTTCATGTTGAGGAAAAAGCATAGACCCGGTTTTAATCAGTCCGAACCAGAATTTCTAATTTCCTGTCTCGATAGACACCCCGATTGGGCCGTAGTGGTTTGTTTAGTAGGCGGAGGTCAAGAAATTAATACTGGCGAGGCAGGAATTACGGAATGGATTGAATGTTTAAACCGATCATTTCCCGATTGGAATATTTATATATCCTCTCGTCTAACAGATAGCGAGTATGGTGCTGGCAGCGCCTTAACAGAAATTGCAAAGCATAAACATATTTTTACGAAGGACGAAATGCACTTGTCGGTTTCGATGCGATCGTTTCGCGCCGAGCACGTTTCTACGCTAATAAAACAGATTTTGGATATGGATGTAGCCGGCGCAAAAAATACTTTATTAAAAATTGAAGAAAAATATCCCATAGTAATCACTCGTGATATATCAAAAGCGAAAGCATGGTTGAAAAAACAAGCCCGCGGCTCAGAGCGTTACGGCATGATTGTATCTTCGCAGGCAGAAAGGTTAAAACCAGAGGCAATATTTATACGATCAACAATCGATCCAATCCATTGGTTTCTTGATGAAAAAGATGACACACGTTCGTCATACTATCTTGAAGACGTTGCAACCGAATTTGATATACAAGGCCTAGAGCTAGATTGGTCTTGTGTTGTTTGGGATGCGGATTTTAGATATACAAAAAACGGCTGGGACCACCGTTCCTTTGTTGGTAGTAAATGGAATTATATTAAGAAAAAAGAAAGGCAAATGTATCTTAAAAATGCCTATCGCGTTTTACTTACTCGCGCTAGACAAGGAATGGTAATTGTCATACCGCAAGGCGATAGAGAGGACCCGACCCGTAGCCCTGAGTTTTATGATCCAATTTTTGAGTACTTAAAGAGTATAGGGTTTAAAATTTTGTTTTAATGCAATATGATCACCGAAACGACCTATCTCCGACCAAACGTTACGATCGAACACGAACTCGTCGGATCCAAAATGCTCTTCGTGTATAATTTTAAAGGAATCAGCTATCGGGTTTTTGGTTCGTTGGCAAATTTAAACAGTTTTATTTCTGGGAATACCGAAGAATGTCTTTTCCAATGCAGTTCCGAAAAATCATTAGAAAAATATTTTACAAAAGAATCGAGGTAATAAAAAGACGCCAAACCGGAACAGGATCGGTTATTTTCTTTCGCACTCCCACTAAGATATTTCGATCATTTTGTCGGGGATATTTTGTTTTTTGAGAGATAAAAACTGGTCATGTGTACGTTTTAGGGCTATACTCAAAATAGCCAATTAAAGCAAAGTCATAATCATTCTTTTCCATGGGCCATACCTCGAAAGGAGTATGGGTCGCAAGGGCCAGCTGGCGTGGGGCTTTGTGTATACGGAAGTTTATTATCATATCAGTCAATTATAGAGAGGGCACAGAAACCATAATTGAGAATAACCATTATTTTATCGCCATCGTTGCAATCAGGCGGTGGCACCAAGAATATGAAGTATAAAGAAACGGTTCTGTTTTCATTTTTGCCGGGGATAATTTTGGTTGCAACAATTGGCGCTAAGAATCTTAAAATCGCCACAGTTGCCCCCAGTGGCGTTATCAAAGGTGGCTCGTCGGCTGTCTATTATCTCGGCAATGATGGTAAGCGTTATGTTTTTCCAAATGACAAAGTATATTTTAGTTGGTACTCGGATTTTTCCGAAGTGCAGACGGTCTCGGACGACGTTCTTGCGCCATACTCGCTTGGCGGAAATGTCACCTATCGTCCCGGCACGCACCTTGTAAAAATTCAGTCTGATCCTAAAGTATATGCCGTTGATAAAGGTGGTGTTTTGCGCTGGATAAATTCCGAAAGTGCCGCTATTACAATTTTTGGAAGTAATTGGAATAAGCAGGTTGACGATATTCCTGATGCCTTTTTTATAAATTATACAATAGGAAATCCAGTATCCTCGGCAAGTGATTATGACCCAACTATAATTACATCGAATGACACAAGCATCAATTTGGATAAAAATTTAATCGCAAATTTGACAACAATACCGACACCAAACTCAACAACCATACCAATAAAAAGCGCTGGCGTTGTCGCTCTTTCGTCTGAGTATAATTACTTACATACATCTCAGATGTCTGCTGATATTTCCGTGGGTGCACGCGATACAAACGGCATTGCGAGCGTGATGATTTATGTAAATGGTTTGGCCACAAAAACATGCCAATCTTCATTTACTCAAACTGGCGGTAATATTAACTACCCCACGAGCATCGCTTCCAATACTTGTACAACAACGCTTTACGGAAGCGATTATGCAAATGGTTCCGATGTCTCCGTTTATGCTCTCGAGACCGATCGTTATGGTAACACCGCCACCTCCGCAACCACGATATTAACAATGCAAAAAGGCACTACAAGTGGTTCTGGTTCCGTAACGCTTTCATTTGCGCCGTATGCCTCTAAATTGTCTAGTGGCCAATCGACAACAATGACCGCAAGTGCGGCCGATGCTAATGGTATTACGAGCATAATTATTTATGCTAATGGTTTAATCGCACAGACGTGTTCAATCGCAAACGATCCGGTCATCGCTACCTGCGCAATGAACCTATCCGCAAGCAATTATATAGACGGTTCGATTGTTAATATTTATGCGCAAGAATTTGATCGCGAAGGTAACGCTTCAAGTTCCTTAACATCAAATATTACTATATCAAAAACTGAACATCTAACCGGGACATGACCCCTTGTTTGTTTTCCTAATCACTTTTACCGATCAGCGCCGCCCAACAGAAATCGCCTTCGTGGCTCCCCAATGACGTAAGCGAAACCCACGACATCGCCCCCAAATCTTAGGTCTCACCTCATCCGTCCTAGGTCTCACCTAAGATTTCGCGCCTCACCGTTGTCCCGGCCGGGACAACGGTGAGGCGCGGTCGATTTATTCATAAATTTATCCATGCAGGTGTTCCAAACTCAATTTTATAAATTTTTCAGCACTTAATTGCTTTTCCCAAATATTTTTTATTTCGTTGAGTTTGTCTTTTAGATCAGGGTAAAATAGAAGTTCTTCTGCACCGATCGCTTTTTTAATCGATGGAAGGTTAAGAAAAATCACATTAAAAATCTCGGACAGTTCCCAGAGACGGGCATCATTTTTAATTCCCAATTTTTCGCAAAAATCGTAAAAGGCGAAGTGGGTAATCTCGTGAGCGATAACTTCCTTACGCATGTCATGCGAACGTTTATAGTACACTTGGAAACTCTTATCTTCCAAATAGCGTGGATTGCAGTTAAAAATAGACAGGTAGCAGGTATAGCTTTCTTTGCTGTAATCTTTGCCAAAATATTTTTCCAGTTCAAAAAATAACGGCTCTTTTATTTCATCAAAACATGCAAGCGTATCCCCAAGAACACTATCCAGCTCGTCTTTATTTATAGTATAAAAGTTATCTATATATTCAATATGGTTTTCCTGGGTTATATTTGGATGATCGCCACGTATTTTTTTACCAAAATCAGCGCCACTCACCACGGCGTTGAAGAAAGCCAAATATACCTCTTTGTCTAATTTTGTATTTAATTCTATTTTCATATGTATAAAATAAACCCCCGTCGATGAAGCAGGGGTCTCGTGTTAGATTCGGCTGTAGACATCCCAGATGAGCCATTCAAGTACTGTGAGCGAGTGCTTGCAGAACTTATCATCGATAGCCCATATCGTTCCGTGTCGTAGAAATGAGCTGTAAGCACATCCTCCACCACATAGACCGAGAGAGGGACAGTTGAAGCACTGTGGCATCGTGAGCGGTGATCTCCGACCCCATTCTTGAATCAGTGGGTTATCCGCAAAGACAAAATCGCGAGATACCTTGCCGAAGAAAAAGTTGTTACAACCCACTCCCTCATGACATATACCCAAGGATCCGTCTGGCGATATGGCCAACTGCGCGCCGGTTGCCCGACAATCGAATGGGTGAAGAACACCACGACCGATCGCTCTTACCTTGCGCATGATTCGATCTTCGTAGAGACCGATTTCTCGTGCCTTTTCGAAGTATTCGAGCATCCGCTTGGTAGCATGTTCGGTGTAAGAAGGATCGACTGTACGCTCAGCAGTATCCAGCAACAGATTAAAGTTAATCGACTGGAACTGATACTGCTCATGCAGGGAAAGCAAGTCGTCCAACCTGTCAACATTGTGATCATCGATTGTCGCCGAGATGTTGATGTCCTTACGCCCCGCAAGGTGCAACTGCTCAATACCGGCAGTGATATCTTTGAAGGTGCCTTTCCCATCGGCGTAAACACGCTTTTGGTCATTTGCCCCCTCGCAGCCATCAAGTGAGATGCAGATCGTGATTTCCGGATGTTTCGCCAGATAATCAGCGATCTCTGTCGTGATCTTCGTGCCGTTAGTGATGAGCAACAATCCGATCTTGAACTCGGCCAACTCATTAGCGTAATCCTCTTGGATATAGCCGATGATTTGTTTGAAAAGCGGAAACATGAGCAAGGGTTCTCCGCCGTAGAAGACAATCGTCTTGTGGAACTTCGTCGGACGAAGATTGGCAAAGTACATATCAATGGTTTCCTTTGCCGTGTTCCAATTCATGACTTTCGGACCCTGGCACTGCTTTGGCATATTGCCGTTGATGAAGCAGTAACCGCATCTCAGGTTACAAGCATCGGTGAGCAACATGAAGATCGTTTCCAGGGTAGGTTGGAAGACGTAAGTTTTCTGCTTATCACAGAGAACTGCGCCATCGTCGCAACCAACCGGCACTACCAACTGTTGCGCAAGGAGTTCGGTAACAACCGCATCGGCGTCATCATCGAGCTTGCGTAGGTGATCCAAGGTTGTGCCGATTCTCAGTTCTTCCAAGAAGTTCTTGTATCGCTTCTCAAAAAAGAGAAGCGAGAGACAAAGGGAATGGAAAACGGCATACACACCGTTGCACTGTATCAGATGCGTCCATTTAGACAATCTGATTGGTTCGGACGTATTCATGACTGATCCACCTTTCGTTTTTTTGTAAAAAAGTAGGGGGTACAGCGAGTACCCCCCTTCTGTGTCAGTGGCACGAACAGCCACACGCACAGTTCTGCGCTAGCAGAACGTTTGTGCTAATCTTGCCAGCAACAAGGGCGAGTTGGTTTTTTGTAACCTTCTTCATGATGACCCTCCTCCTTTCTAGATCTCAAAGAGCAGACCTATAATCATACTACCAAACATATGTCAAATGTGCAATAATTTGCGAAGAAACGCCTAACCGAGACATGACCCCTTATTTGTTTTCCCAATTGCCTTTACCGATCAGCGCCGCCCAACACAAACCGCCTTCGTGGCGGTTTTTGCTACGCCCTCGCCCCCAAACCTTCTCACCACCGCCGTAGGTGAGACACGCAATCTTCCCGAGGTTGAACCTCGGGAATGATCGACGAATTTTCCCGAGGTTCAACCTCGGGAAGAAGGAAACGCCTGAACGTCTAACCGGGACATGACCCCTTATTTGTTTTCCAATTACTTTAACTGATTAGCGCCGGCTAACAAAAATAGCCCTCGTGGCGATTTTTGGTATGACCTCGCCCCCAAAAAATCTTAGGTCTCACCTCCGCCGTAGGTAATAACCCTTGACCTTTCCTAAATTTTGCGTTAGTGTTCGGGCGGAAATGTAACCGGCCGTTGTACCGATAAAAGGAGGAGACATGCCCATTGTAAAAGTTTGGTGTCTGCCCGATGGACAGACCGAAGGTGACTTGCAAAGCCTGTACTGGAAACTGGTTCACGCTGTGCTTGTCGTTAACGAGCTCGGATTGCGCGACGATCGGCACGACGTGACGTTCCTGTTCCCGACCGACCGCATGAAATTTGGCCTTGGCGAAGAGATCATCGTCGAGATCGGCGGACTCTACGAAAAGACGGAACGCACCAAAGAAGTGCAAGACAAACTGGCCGCCGCGGTCGGCAAGGTGATCAAGGAAACCTACCCCGAAGCCAAAGTCAAAGTATTTGTCTCCACCTTCAATCCGACCACGAGCGGCTTATGGCAGAGTGAATAAACAAGCGAGCACATCCTATCGTCGGAGCCCGTGACCTACGGGCTCCTTTTTAATCAATTAACGGAACGGATAACCGGAACATGACCCCTTATTTGCATTCCCAATTGCCTTTACCGATCAGCGCCAGCCAACACAAATCGCCTCCATGGCGGTTTTTGGTATGATATCGCCCCCAAATCTTCTCATCTCTGCAAGGTTTCGCCTTGCACAAAAACCCCGCAACCGCCTCCGCAAGGTTTCGCCTTGCACAAAGTACCTAATGTCGCCCAAGATCATATCCAAAATTTTTGCATGTTTCAAAATCGATGCGGCCGCATCAAAGGTGAAACTATGGTTAAAGACATGATTAGGATATTTTTTTGTTTTATTAATAGATGCTATAATTTTAATGTATGCTAGGACACATTATTTATAACCACGAGCATCTTGATGACTGCAGGATACAGCAGGAGATTTCAAAGACGCTCTATGAAAAAGCATTTGACGGCGTTCTTTTGGTTCATGCTTATAACGGTAAGCCCGACTTTAAGTATAAACGTTATCTCGAGGACAAATTCATAAAAATAAAAAATCGTGGTCATTTTCAAGGCGCGTCAGATCTTATTAACGAGGGGCTATCATATTTTAACCGCAAGAGGTTCCCAGGGCTTAAGTATGTTTTGGTTACAGCTGCGGACACCTGGATACTTAATGTACCTTTTTTGAAAAAGATCGTTAAAGAAATGGAACTCGAAGGACAGGTTCTCGCCGCCTCTTCGTGGGGCAGGTCAAGGGCCCCCGAAAAGATCACCGGTTTTTCGACCGACTTTTTCATAATTGATATTGAGTGGAATAGAAAGGCAAAACTGTTCCCGTTGAATTACACCGCTTTTAAAAAACGTTTTGCTGATTTTTTCTATCTTCAATATTCTTATCCGGTACTTGAGTCGGCTGTGATGTATAAGTTTCAAAAATATTTTTCCGAGCATTATAAAGACAACGAAGCGTGGCGCCAGCGAAATAAGATGTTTAGGCGGATCGTCGAACGCGAGCCGGTTCATGTGAAAGACGAGCGAATTTCTTCGTGGCCGTTGATTGGTCTTTATACCGACCCAGCGCCAACAGAAAAGCGCAAAGCGTTAAAAAAATTCGGCAAAAATATCGGCCCCAACGCGCAGCTTTTGATATCAGGAAAGCTGGTAAAGCGTTATAACAAGAACGGCAACCGAAACGCCTAACCGGGACAGGACCGATTATTTAACAAAACCCGCCGCCCGGCGGTTTTTGCTTTCGCCCTCCTTCGCGCCACCCCCCATTGTCTTAGGCAGAGCCGAGCTAAGCTCGGTTAAACCTAAGAGGTAAGATCACAACTAAAATCTCCACATGTTTCACTTATGATGCGGCCGCATCATAAGTGAAACATCCAAATCCTAGGTCTCACCTAAGATCACAGTCATAATATCTTCGTGTCTCAAAAACGATGCGGCCGCATTGAAAGTGAAACTTCAACATTTTTTATCAACGCATATTTATTGAGATTTTACTTTATTGCGTAAAGCTAATAACCCGAAAAGCGATGTTTCAAGATTGATGCGGCCGCATCATAAGTGAAACCGGTTTTTTAACGAGGGTGGTCGGAAAAATGAAGGGGATAGGGGTGTTGATAAGTAGGGTGCTTTGTTTGTTTTGGCGAAGTGGTATAATTACACCGCAAACAATTCCCAGCGATCTGACTGACTAAGACGCTTTAGGCGAAATAATCGCTTAAAGCGTTATTTGTTTATAGTTTCACCTATAAGACGGCCGCATCATAAGTGAAACTGGGTTCTTGGCCTTATTAAATGTTATTTATGACAGAAGAGAACGCGAAACAAAACAAGAAAGAACGAACGGTACGCGCGACAAAATACGTGCTGTCGATGACGGGAAGGATTCTTCTTGAATTGATGGAGTTGTATGAAGATTATGCCTATTTATATTCTCACCGCTTTAATGACGATCGAACGATCCGCGAAGCCCGTTATGATCATGATGCATACGAGCGGTTTGAAAATGAGCGAATGCGCAAACAGGCGATAAAAAGACTGCGCGAGAGTAAATACATCAAAATGCGCAAAGAAGGGGATAGGGTTGTGATGGCGCTAACCAAGAACGGCAAGATTAAGGCGTTGCAGATGCTGATCCGCATATCGAAGGATGTTTATTCCGACGATAAGGTTTGTCTTGTGTCGTTTGATTTTCCGGAGGCGGCCAGGGTTGCCAGAAATAACTTTCGTTTGTTTTTAAAAGAGGCCGGGTTTGGATACGTTCAAGGCAGCGTTTGGTCGATCAAAAAAGACGTATCTCGCGCGGTGAATGAATTGGTCAGATTGTTAAAAATCGGTCGTTGGGTGAAAATATTCATTGTTATTGAATGACGGTTTCACTTATGATGCGGCCGCATCATAAGTGAAACCGGTGTTTCATTGTTCTAGGTTAAACCTAAGGCATAGACCCGTTTGCTCGCGCTGCTTGGATCGATAATTTTGGACGTTAATAAAAAACGGCCGACCCCAAGGGGCGACCGTGTGCGGAACCGATAGTTCACCTGTTTTTGGCCAACGGTTTCCGGGCTTTGTCCGCAAAGGCCAATGCTTCTTTTCTCTTCAGGCAGAAGAAGATGGTGAAGCGGGCTGGAAAACTTCCGTACGGAATCCAAATCTCGGCTTGTTGA
>Ga0182027_10005528_pt1 | contig 19176 bp, 19 predicted proteins | sample 712E1DmetaG_FD_121300 | JGI IMG/M metagenome (GOLD analysis project Ga0182027, IMG submission 121300) | Permafrost microbial communities from Stordalen Mire, Sweden - 712E1D metaG (Illumina Assembly) | ecosystem: Environmental > Terrestrial > Soil > Wetlands > Permafrost | place: Sweden...
ACTTCCGGCAGGAGGATCTCCCCAGCACATTTTTTCTATTACAGTATCAGTTTTAGGAATAATTTTTATAATGTCACTTACAATAGTTGTATTAACATTATATGGAGCCTGACCACAATGATTTGCAGCATCATTTACCGCTGTCCATCCAACTCCTGTTGCGGCAGTTGAATAATGCCAAACCACTGTTAACAATGTACCAGTCTTAGCTGTCACATTAGTTACCACTCCCGATACAACTTTTGTCCCATTAAGAGTGACATACTGTCCTACATCTATATCTTTATAATAAACAACTACCTTACCTGATGCTGTTGCACTAACTTTAAATGGTGTCCCTGCTGCACAGTACTTGGGTATTGGTTTCCCAAGGTTTTTATCATGCGTGGGATTCGCCTGAGTCAATAGTGTACAATCATTTGGAATTGCCGCGCTAGTCGTCGTTGGTGTTACCTCTTGATTTTGCAGGGTAATGCCTAAATATATTGCTGCAGCAGCAAGCACTATTACAACGAACAGTATTGCTATTATGTAATTTCTACTTTTTAACATTCAAAAATATTACTCAGTTAAATTAATACTAGCATTTTTTACAAATTTATAAAGCATCGGCACTTTTACGTTTCGTTTTTAAAATACTGACCGCCATCAATATTCCACCAATCATGGTTACAGATCCGACTATGAAAAAGAATACCCGAAAAAGATCATGATTGACATTGGAAAAAGTCCCCCCCAATAAGCATATAACCGCTGTGCATAGGCTCATTAACGTCTCGTAGGATGCATACTCCATACCTTCCCTTCCTGGATCAAGATTTTTTGCAAAAAGCTTTCTCCATCCAATTAAATTGAATGCTGTTCCAGTGCCTGCTAATGCTGTAAGGAAAAAATACTGAATTGGACTTGTAATGAATGGAAATATTATGAAACTCAAACCTATTAAAGTGCTTCCAAATCCTAATGAGAAGATTTCGTCTAAATCCTTCTTGGTTTTATCAACAAAACGACCTATTGGAATTGGTAATATGGCCCTGATAATAAAATAAATGCAGAGCCCAAGAGTAACGTATTCTATTGATTTTTCGCCAAATTTTAGACTTAAGTATATACCTTCTAGCGGGACTGTAACTGAATAGATGCCCCAAACAAACACATCGCTTAAAGTCAAAAAAAGGATACTTTTGTTAAGTTTTTTTAGCTTTGGTAGAATCATCGTGTGTTAATAATCAGTCTTTACATTTTATAACTTTATCCATGATAAATATATCAGATTTGGAGAAACAGGTCATCCCTGGGAAAAAATACAAACACTTTAAAGGTGATACGTATGTGATTATTGGATTAGCGCACCACAGCGAGACTTTGGAGCCGTTGGTTGTGTATCAGGGGTTGTATGATAGCGAGGAATGGGGGCCGAACCCAATTTGGGTGAGGCCGCTTTCAATGTTCTTTGATTATAAAGAAATCAAAGGGAAAAAAGTACCTAGATTTAAAAGCCAAAATCAATAATTTTTCTGTGTCTACCGCGTTTTTTTTGCTTTTCCACTTTAAGTTCAGATTCGAGCTCGGCGACTACTGGCTTTAAGATTGCGATTTCATCTTCTTTGACTGCCAGAGCATTTAAGCCTGCTTTGACAAATGGCTTTAATAAGCTTTTATCAAGCTTGTAGTCTAAAGCCAGTACAATACTAATGCTTTTTGCTTCGGTTATTGCAGAAATTTTTTCGGATAAATAGTTAACTATGTGCTCATCGTTATGCTTGCTGGTTATGCTGTGCTCATCATACATTAGATCCAAATCTAGAATGACGCCGTCCACACTTGTATCTAGAAGCCCATTCAAGATTATCAGACTCTGTGGTGAATGAATAGAAACTAAAATTTTGAACGAAGCTGTTCTTCTAAAACCTTTTGCTGTGAATAACTTTTTGAGTTTTACCAAGTCCTCCACATCAACGATGTTGTTAAAGCAATACCATAGATTCCTTAGTGCGTCTTTGTTGCGCAGTATGTCGATTGCGTCAAGTTCAGCTTCGACAACCTCTTCCAATAATTTTCCTTGGGCAGCGCTGACTAATATCAAAGGTTTTCTATCAATATGATTCAGAATTTTAATGAGTCTTGAGCTCAGTTCGGCTGAAAAGATTTTTTTATCGAACGAGGTAATCAAATCTGCTACATATAAAACATAGCCATCTGTGCCTTTTGAAACTATTGTATTGTCAACGTCAGGTCGTAATATCTGCCAGAAATCCGTCATTGTTCTGGGAAGATTCTCATCTTTATTTTTATGTTCATGGGTTTCTACAACGGGTGATTCTGGAGACGGCAATTTGGTTTGCTTTGGTTCAACTGATGGTTCATTTTTAACTTCTGCTTCAACAGGTTCCGCAATTTTTGATAAAACAGATTTGTCGGATGATTCTTTCCCGGCTCCTTGATAAATGCAAGCGCTTTGTGGGTAAATTGTCACAACATCATTTTCCTGCAGAATATCAAAAGCATCTTCCACACCACTTATTATGGGCACGTTTATTTCCAGCAAATTTGATGAATCAATATCGTCCTGAATTATCAGTCCCTTTACTGAATTGAATATCTTTATAAATGATGGTTTAACATTACGGACAACCAAAATTTCATCGCCTGTAAGACCTGCAAGGTCATTTTCGGTGAAGATCAAATGAACAAGTCCAAATACAATTTTTTCGCCCCGGCCTTTTCCTTGTGCCAGTATATGCAATTCTTCGATTGGCTGTACATCTACAGTTACCTGACCTCCTGTTGCTGACGTTTTTACTTCTTTAACATACTCATCAATAGATTTTTTTGGTGTTTTGTTTTCTTCTTTCTTATTAATTAATGGAACCACTTTATCTTTTTTTATACTATCTTCTGATTCAACCACATTGGTCGCATGCTTGATATCAAGATCTATCAAGTACATTTTTCCTGCTTCAAATTCCCAGCTGGCTTCGATAGGTTTTTTAAAATTTTCCTCTAAAAGTTCGCAGTAACGATAAACCATCAAGATGAATTTGTCATCGAGCTTTTGCTTTTTATACCAGAGTTTTGAGATTGGAATTTTGATTATAGGATTTTTATCGTTTGTTCGCCCTTTACGGACAAACATATATTCCTGTGCTGAAATGCGTTTTTCGGTAATCTCTTGTGAATGCTTGTCTACCGTATATATGTCCGGCATAAGGTCAGTCCAAAGTTTCGGGTCTGAGAGTCCGAAAAACGCCTCGACATCAACAACATCATTGTTACTATCATAGTGGCTGTACGAATACATTTTACCGTTTATTTCGGCCTGCAACATTCTTTGAATCACAACCGCCTTCGAAATATATCCTTCGTAGCTTTGCTGCACACGGTATTTAAGTGCTTCAGGGGTAAAAATTTCGGCCCATGATTCCTTGATTCTCTCAAGTAGCCTATCCGGACCAGAAATATTTGTAAAAACTTTTGCCTCGGCTAAATAAGCCGCTTCGTCTAAGGCCTCATTTACCGGTGATTGGTGTATTGATACAAAGGCATCATAAAAGCCAGATAGATTTGAATAGGATTGAAGAATAGGGGTCGACACTAGTTCCGGGAAGACACCATTCATGATTGCGTGTCTGATTTCATCACTTGCTTTTTTAATAGTCTTTTCATCCGAGTAGTCTATGTCGTTTATACGGGGAGAAATGTAATCAAACAGATCATTGCCAATCAAAAAATCATCAAAAGCGTGGGATGTGACAATAAAGCCGATCGGCGTATTTATTGATAATAATTGAAGGACCTCAATGTCAGTAGCTAACTTTCCGATCAACTCGATCGGGGCGTGATTGATGGCCGAAAGGCTTACTATGTATTGTCTTTTTTGAATTTCCATATTTGGCAGTTTATTCCTATCACATTTTAGCTATAGCTCTCCAATCTTGCAATTACTTCTGATTGACCAAGAATCTTCATAACGTCAAAGAGCGGTGGTGAAAAAGACGTGTCAGTCAAGGCAAGACGCAGTACCATAAACAAACTTCCGGCTTTTACATTTAGCTTTCCGGCCAAATCTCTAACCGTTTTCTCCCATTCTTCGTGAGCAACATCAAGATTGACTAAAGCTTTGTACTCTTTGATAATTTGTTTTACCTCAAGAGCAGTTAAGTTTTTGGTTTGTTTGACTTTCAAAAAATCAATCCCGCCTTTGTGGATATAATAAAACCTTATTGCATCGGGAATTTCGCTTAAAAGCCTTATTCTTGATCCTTCCAATGCCAGGATCTTGTTTAGATAGTCTGGACCTTTTGATGTTATCGCGCTGATAAGTTCTGGATCATCATAAACGGTTTCTTTAAGCCAAGTGGTAAAACGATTCTGCAATTCATCGATTTGCAAAGCCTGAATATATTTTTGATTGAACCATAAAAGTTTTTCACGATTAAAAATTGGACTTGGTTTGTTCAAATCATCGGCACTAAAGAGTTCTATCATGTCTTTTAAAAGGAATAACTCTCTTTCAGCTTCACCAAAATTTCTTTCGATTGCTGGAGTCCAGCCAAGTAAAGCAACAAAATTCAAAACCGCTTCCGGCATATAGCCTTGTTTAATAAAGTCATGAACGGCAACTGCGCCCTTTCGCTTTGACAGCTTCCCGCCTTCCGGATCAAGAATCAAAGATAAATGATAAAACTTTGGCATTGGCGATTTTAACGCCTCATACAGTAAAACATGTTTTGGAGCGCTTGGAAGCCATTCCACACCTCTAAAAACATGGGTTATTTTCATTTCAATATCATCAACGACAGATCCAAGATGGTATGTTGGATAACCGTCTGATTTTAACAGCACTCCTTCGTCAGTATCATCGGTATTAAAGCGGACCTTGCCCTGAAGTTCGTCTACAAACTCAATTACTCTGTTCTCAGGTAATTTTTGACGGATTGCATATGGTTCGCCTGAAGCTATACGTTTCTGGGCCTCTGCGAGCGGCAGATCACGATAAGGCGATCTGAACCTGAACGGCATGTGTTGATCTGCCGCCTCTTTTCGCATCTTGTCGACCTCTTCCGTTGTTGCAAAGCAATAATATGCTGCTCTAGATTCAACCAGTTTTGCGGCATACTTTTTGTACAAGTCCAAACGTTCCGATTGCATAAAAACCTCATCTGGTACTATTCCGAATACTTCAAGTCCTTTTTTTATCATGTCATACCCTTCTACGACAAGTCTCTTCCGGTCTGTATCTTCGTATCTCAGAATGAATCTGCCCCCTTCATGTTTAGCCATCAGAAAAGGGTAAAGCGCTGATCTTAAACCGCCAATATGCAAAAAGCCAGTTGGGCTTGGCGCAAATCTAGTAACTACCATCATCAAAAAATTTAACTGAGTACATTATACAAGAAAGTGAGGTCAATATCCTCTCAATTTTTTCTCCGCGAATTCAAATACGTGTGTTAACCAGTATCTTCGTTTTATCGGTAAATCCTGTGCATGAAGATGATTTTCCGCTGCCCCGCCAAAACCTTTTTTAAAGAAAGTCAGTCCGCTCCATGGATGCTTTGGATTATCAGTCCTGGCAATTCCAAAGAAATTATATTTTTTCATCCCTTTTTCTTTCGCCTCTTTGATTATCGACCATTGAATTAGATATGGTGCTGGAATTTGTCTGAATTCTGTCAAACTTCCCGAATGATGATAATATGCAACGCCTTTATGAAAAATGAAAATCGAGCCGGCAATAAATTTTTCAGTATACTTTGCCAAAATCAGTAAAGCTTTTCCCGCATCGCTGAATATTTTAAATTCATTAAAAACATATTCGTATGGATATGCTTTCCAATCTTGACGTTTAACAGTATCCAAAAATATTGGCCAGAATTTTACCATATCTTCGGGATTGATACTTTTAATCACAGACACACCATCCCTTTTTGCTCGACTAATGTAATAGCGGGTATGCTTTTTCATTCCTGCAAGGATTTCATCTTCTGTCTTGTCGAGTCCCATGACCCATGTAACTTCAGCATCAACATCATGCATTTGACAGTTCACAAAACCGTATTCCTGAAGCTTCTTCTTGTTCTCTTTTGTATTGTCAATCAACGGACTGATTCTCGCATATGAGCAGTTGTTCTCTCCTGCAAGCTTTTGGATATATTCAACACAGGCTTTTACGACTTCCTCATCATTCCAGTCAATGAGCGGTCCATTTCGGACATGCAGTAAATTTCCGCGTTTGGCTTTTATATGGATTACCGCCATCACACCTATAACCCTTTCGCCGCGGTAAACGCCTATCCGGAAAACTTCCTTGTGCATCGATTTCTCAAATTCCGTCCACTCCCACGACTGAAAAAAAGTTTCGAAATCATGATAATTCTCTTCAAAATCTTTCCAGACCTTGGAGTCGTTTATTTCCTTGAATGAAATTTCGCTCATTTTGCCTTAACGTAAATTTTGTCTAAAACCTGTTTTGGAAGAGGACCTTCGACTAGTGCCATGTCCCCTTCTTTGACATTTATTTTATATCTTAACGGGATGTCAAAAACTTCTTCACAGTATATCACTTCTATTTTGTTTGCCAATTCAACAAAGTGAGAGGCCAGATCCAGATCATTGGTGATGATTCCATCAGCATATTTTACTGTCTCGGATGCAACCTTTTTATAAGTATTATCTCGTTCATCGCCAAGTTCAATAAACCCTTGCGTAACAACCCATTTTTTGCCGGTCGCAGGCTGACTGTTAAGGAACTTTAAACCTGCAAAGTAGCCTGATGGATTTATGTTATAACCGTCATCAATTATTTGAGACTTGTTGATACCATTTTTGATATTCAAATACGGTAAATCAAAATCATCCTTATTTAATATTTCTGCAACATCTTTGAGTGACTGTCCCAATTCAGCTGATGTTACAACTGCTGCAGCAATGTTTCCAGCATTATATTTTGCCTTGATGGCTGTATTGATTGTTTCAACCTCTCCCTTATATGCCACCTTAAATTCAAGACCACGGGTCGTTTCCTTAACTAATGGAATATAGCAGTTGCCGTCATTGGGAAAATCCAGAATTGGAGTTTTTTCCGACTTTGTATCCGGAAACTCTTCGACATAATACAAGACTTTATTCTTGTCTGTTATTTTCTGCGCAATCTTTTGACAGTATTCATTATTGCCGTTTATAACAACTACGCCGTCTGGTTTTAATTCGTCGACGATTTCCATTGTTGAGTCAATAATATTTTTAAAACTTCCATACAAACTTATATGCTGTTCGTCAATTCCAGTAATGATAGCGATATCGGGAGGCGCAATTCTTGCGCAATCGGCAGTTTCTCCAAGTTTGTATGCTCCCATTTCTGCTATAAAAACTTCTGTCTTTGAATTTGCCTGTTCAAGAATCGTTTTCGCAATCCCAACGTCAGTATTATTATGCTTTTCAGTTTTTATTGTATTGAATTTTTTGCTTACCAAATGCTCGATTATCTCTTTGGTCGTTGTTTTGCCGTAACTGCCTGTGACGGCGACAACTTTCATACCAGACAATTTTTTCATCTTTTGTTTCGCCCTGGAAATGAGCATCCTTTTTTTGAAAATCGACAGAGGAGCCGTCATATAAACACCGATTGTTACAAAGAAAGCCACGCCAAGATCGAGAATTATTCCCACACTAATAGAATAAAGACTAACTAACAATGGCAATGAAATTATTGTCATTCCATTACTTTTCGTTGCCAGCGGAATTTGGTTGAATATAACTCCTTGGACATTAGATTCTTGAACGGTTTGCGAGACTATTTTCTGCGAAACTGTAACTACATCAAAGCCTGAAAGAGTGTAATAAAGATAGACGTATGGAGCTATGCAAAAAATCAGGCTTATCATTACAATCAAGAAATTTCTTGGCGATTTGATAGCAGGTCTGTGCATTTTACTATGAATGATTTTGCTTAAGACTTTTAGTGCCCGAAGGTCGTAATAAATGATCGCCAAAATGGCGCTGATACCAAGCACAGTACTCAATGGAGAAATTGCATACATTACAAGCATTGTCACGAGGACGATCCTGATCATAAGCTCAAACTCATCATTGCGAGTCAGGCTTCCTTCATAACGCAAATGTGATAAAACCCTGTCCAATCTATATTCCTTGACCTGCCATAGATACGTTCTGTCTAAAATGCGGTACAGAATTACTAGCCATATTGGTGCGCTCAAAAACACAATCAGGATAATTATGTACGTCATTGAATCAATTTAAAAAAGTAATTATTAGCTCTGCAACTATCTGCGGATATATTATCGGCAGATTATGCCCTGTCCCTTCAATTATTTCCAGCCTTGAATTTTTAATTCCTTTGGAAAGCTCCATTCCCTGATAAAGCGGAGTCATCTTATCGTTTCTGCCCCAAACAATCAAAGTTTGATTCTTGATTTTTTCGAGCTTCCTGTTTATATGTTCATTGATAACATTTTTGAATGTATCCCGGAGGCTTCCAGCCTTCAAGTAATCCGATTCCCGCACAACGGTCTTGTAATACATCCATCTGATAATGGGTCTCACAAACAAAAATGGAGGAATCCACATTATCACTCCTCCAACCTTTGCCCCAAAGTAAGTCAATTTTTGCTTTAAACCTTTTTTGGGTCTAATTCCAGAAGCATCAATCAGAACAAGCTTATTGATTGCCAATGGATTTGAAGCTGCAAGGAATAATCCTATTTTTCCACCAAACGAATGGCCAATGTAATCTGGCCTCCTCAGATCCAAATCCTTAATCAAATCCTCGATCAATCCGACATAATCCTTCATGGAATATGTTAAGCCGGGTTTCGGGCTTTCGCCGAAACCCGGCAAATCCACATTGATAACCCTATAACCGCTATTGCTCAAGATCGTTGCCATATTATCCAAACTTTTGGACGACCCCATCCATCCATGAACCATCAAAACCGGTGAGCCTTTTCCTTTTTCTGTGTAATGTAATTTCATAACTCAATCATAATCCAAAAATTGCCCAAAATGCAAAGATATGGAATAATCAAATAGGATTAATTTTTATAAAAACATATATGATTTCTAATACCGATGATTTTGTAAAAATCGTACTAGTTTTGGCAGTTGCATTTTCTATCATTGGAATTTCAATACAGGTAATACGAATGCTCGGTGGATTCGTCGAAACTGTAAAAATTGCCAACACCATGATGAAGTCGGCTAGCACTTTGGTCGAAAAATTTACTGACGACTACGATTATCTAATGGATCAGATCAAATTTATCTTAAATACAATAAGCAAGTTTGTTAACGGAGTCCTGGGACCAATAGTTAAGTTCGCTGGGTTTGCCAAGTCATTTGGTGATAAAAAGAAGAAAAAATCAAAATCTAAGGCTGACGAAGACAAGGATGAGGATGATAACGACGAAGATTAAATTTACTTATTAACTTTATAAATCATGGCAAAAGAAAGCGGAACAATTTATTTTCTCTCAGGATTAATGATTGGCGGAATGATAGGTACAGTAATGGGAATGCTTATGGCCCCGGAAGATAAAAAACGCGCAGAAATGATCAAAACAGGGGGCGACATTCTTGATAACTCAATGAAGTCCTTCCACAAGTTCCAGAGCAGAGTCTTAAACCCAGCCTTTGATAAATTCTCCGGGACAGTCAAAGATACCATTCACGAAGTCAGGACAGAAGGATTAGACGAAACCGTGGATGATGTCGTAAGTAAAGTCAAGTCAAAGGTTAAATCGGTTGCAAGACCAGTCAGACGAACTCGATCAGTTGTTAATTAATTTATTTATTATAATTAGATATGAGTCTTCAGTTTACAAATGACAATTTTCAAGAGGAAGTTTTAAGCTTTGATGGAGTTGTTTTAGTCGATTTTTGGGCTGAATGGTGTACGCCATGCAAAATGCTAACCCCTATTATTGATAGCCTTTCAGAAAAATTCAAAGATAAAAAAAAGGTTAAGATCGGCAAGATAGACATCGATGAAAACCAGGAAACCGCCATTAAATATAACGTGATGAGCATCCCAACGCTTTTGTTTATCAAAAAAGGCAAAATCGCTGATAGTTTTATAGGTCTGAGGTCAGAAAAAGATATAGAAGAAAAACTGGCGTCATTGCTATAATTGCTATTTCATTTGATCCCCGACTTATAGTATAATAAGTGTACTTTTACTTTGGCTTGTAGCACACGTCTCTTGCGAAAGTTATAGTTAATATATTATTTACAAAACAATGGCTCTTGCAAAGCAAATTAAGCAGGACATCCTTGCAAAGTACCGGACTCATGAAAATGATACGGGTTCCCCTAGAGTTCAAATTGCTATACTCACAGCACAGATCGCCTCACTATCTGAGCATCTGAAAAACCATAAAAAGGATAATCACTCCAGAAGAGGTCTACTGGGAATGGTTGGCAAAAGAGTAAGACTTTTTAAGTATCTCGAGATTACAGAAGGAGCTGGCACTGTTAAAAAACTAAAAAAGGACCTGGGATTGTCATAATCTAACTTATGTCTCTTGTGCCCCACAGAAAAAAATTTAGATCGTCTTGGATTATACGGTTTCGTAGTTTCTTTACATTGCGATCAAAAAAGAAGACGTTATCAAAAAGCTCATCCGGTTCGATATTATTAAAAACTCACAAGGTAACGCAAAGGAAAACACCATCTATTTTTAGGCGGATGGTTTGGTTCAGAAGGCTTTTCAGCGTGGCAACGTTGAGGATTGCCATTGCATTTGTTGCGATTGTCATCTTGGGAGCAGTACTGTTTTTTGCATCAGTTTTGATTCACGATCCTGAATATTCCGTAAAATCTTTCGAATTAATGGGAAACAATACAATTTCGGATAATATTATAGACGCACAGCTTAACGGCTATATTGGAAAAAGCATGTTTTTGGTTTCCACAAATGATATAAAAAATAAAGTTGGCGGATTATTCACCAACCTTTCGTTCATCACGGCGGTAAAAATATTTCCAGATAAAATACTAATCAAAATGTCGGAAAAAGATCCGAAGTTAGTTTTGATTAATCTAAATGGGGCGTATCTTGTCGACGAGGATTCTAATGTAATGAAAGTACTTGCTCGGGAACAAATTGGCTATAGTCAGGATAAATTGGATATTGCAACCGGTTTTGCAGACGAAAACAGTCCAGTGATCAAAGATGCCTTACTGGCCAAATTCAAAGCAGACAATAATATTACCGACCCACCGACTGATGCGCAGCAAAAGTTAATAGATACTAAATTTAATTTTGATAATATCAGTCTCAGCGATAAGAAAAAAATGTATGATTCGGTTCTAATTCAGATCAAAAATGAAATTGATTCTTTGACTGGCAAAGTTCAGCACACAGTTGCAACTGGTGATTTTGCTTATCTGCCTCAAGTGACACTTATCAATAATGTAAATTATTCCGTCAATGACACCATCGATAAACCTAGGTTAGACTTAACCCTAGAACTACTGCGTTTCTTTTCTGATCCGCAGAAGGGACCAATCATTGTCGGGAATATCCAATGGGAAGGAGAAATGCTTGTAAGAATTAATTTATCTGATGGTACAAGTGTAATTTTTGGAGCTCTTAAAAAAGCATCTTTCCAGCTTGAAGATTACGACGTCATCACATCATATTTAAAAGCGAATCAGAAGAGATATACGCAAATTGATTTGAGTTCTAACAAAATTTCTGTAAAATAATGGTAATCAAAAAGAAACGATGCTTTGGGACAATGCGAGTTGCTTTTATGATTACCTTTATAGCACAATAAAGACAATTTTTGTTTTTATTGTATTATAACGTTTGAATAGCAAATCAATTTGAGCTAGAATAGTTTTGAACACTTAAGATAAAAGTTATGGCCGATCGAATAATTACTGCCATTGATATAGGTTCTAGCAAGATTGCAACCGTTATTGCACTTCACGAAGCGGCAAAGGTTCCATCTGTTATAGGAGTTTCATCCTATCCTAGTCAAGGCTTAAAAAAAGGTGTCATTGTAAATATTGACGAAGCTATCAATTCAATTGCCGCATCATTGGAAGCGGCTGAACGAATGGCCGGCATAACAGTATCTTCAGTTTATATCTCAATAAACGGGAAACATATAACCAGCACCAATAATAAAGGTGTTGTTGCGGTTGCCCAGGAAGAAATAAACCCCGATGATATTTTTAGAGCTCTCGAAACTGCTAAGACTGTAAGCATTCCACCCACAAGAGAGATTTTGCACGTGATTCCAAGACAATTCATTGTTGACGCGCAGGGTGATATTAAAGATCCTATTGGAATGATTGGTAACCGTCTTGAAGTTGATACTCACATAATCTCAGCTACATCTTCCGCCCTTCACAATTTAATCAGATGCATTACACAAATTGGTCTAAAAATTGATGATGTTGTATTTAGCGGTTGGGCTGCAGCGAAAAGCGTTCTGACAAATACCGAAAAGGAGCTTGGAATAACCCTGCTTGATATTGGTGGAGGAACCACAACAATAACGACTTTCGTAGACGATGCAATAACTTACAGTGGTTCCGTCCCTTTTGGTGGAGCCAACATAACCAGCGACATTGCAATTGGACTGAGGGTAAATCTTGAAGACGCCGAAAAAATCAAATTGAACGCTGATGAATTAATGAGAAATGCCAAAAAACCTGGTCCAGTTAGTGAAGCCACAAAAAAACGAAAATTATTGCTGAATCAAAAGGTTGATGATGATGATGAGGCTGAAGATGAACCCGACGGCGACGTAAAGAAGAAAGATATAATTGACGTTTCCACGCTAGAAATTGATGGTATAAAAACAATCTCTAAAAAACTTTTTGAAGACATAATCGAAGCACGACTTAGTGAAATATTCGATATTGTAATTGATCAGATTGGGCAATCGGGCAATGAGGCTCGTTTACCGGCAGGAGTTGTTATAACCGGCGGATCAAGCTTGCTTCCCGGGATTTCTACCATTGCAAAAAAGGTTTTTGGCGTACCTGCACGTGTGGGTTATCCAAAAGGACTCGAAGGCTTAACTGATGAGATTTCCAGCCCAGCATATGCCGTCGCACAAGGGCTGATCCTATCTGGAGCAACTGATGAAACTTATTCGGGTACAAAGAGACAAATTTCACTAAAAGCGGGAAAAGATGGAGGTTTTATGAGTAAAGTCGGTGGTTTCTTTAGGAGTCTAATACCATAAATACTTATTTGCCCCTTGCACTAATTTAAATATTTTCTTACACTATCAATAGCACTTTTCGCACTTTTACTGTTCCCTGCCTTTGTTAGGATTATTTTTTTATCAAGATAATTATGTTAGTCAAACCGCAATCAACAAGTATGGCAAAGATCAAAGTAATCGGAGTAGGAGGCGCTGGCGGTAACGCAATCAATAATATGATTGAAAATTATGATATCGAAGGCGTTGAATTTATAGCTGTCAATACAGATAATCAGGCCTTGCAGTCAAATAAGGCTGAAACCAAACTTCAGATTGGACAGGAAATCACAAGAGGCTTAGGAAGCGGGGGAAGTCCTCAAATCGGCAAGAAAGCTGCTGAAGAAAGCGTTGATTTGCTACATGAACATTTAGCCGGAGCTGATATGGTTTTTATAACTGCCGGAATGGGCGGTGGAACTGGGACTGGTGCCTCGCCAATAATTGCAGGAATAGCCAAGAACCTTGGAGCATTGACAATAGCAATCTTAGAAAAACCGTTTAAATTTGAAGGAAAAAAAAGAATGGAAACGGCTTTAAAAGGTATTACCGAGATCAGGGACAAAGTTGATACTTTAGTCGTAATTCCAAATGAAAAGCTTTTTGAAGTAATTGACGAAAACATTTCGTTTCTAGAGGCAATGAAACAAGTTGATGATGTATTGGCCCAGGCGGTAAAAAGTATTTCGCAAATTATTACCCAAAATGGGACAATTAATGTTGACTTCGCCGACATAAAATCAATCATGACAAATTCAGGGAGTGCGTTGATGGGTATGGGATCCGCCAGTGGCGACAATCGTGCGGAAGAAGCAGTTAAGGCAGCAATCCATAGTCCTCTTCTTGAAATGTCAATTAATGGGGCAAAAGGCATTCTTTTTAATATAGTATCGAGTAAAAATTTATCGATGGCCGAAATCAAAAAGATTTCCAAGATGATATCCGATGGTGTTTCTGAAGATGCAAATATTTATTTTGGCGCGACAATCGATAACGAATTGCAAGACGACTTGCGAATTACGGTATTGGCAACAGGATTTGACGAAAGTGCTTTGCTTACCGATTCATCTCAGGGATTTAGCCTAAAAACAGAGCCATTAAAAGTAAATTTAAGGACCCCAACATATAGCAGTTTACGCAAAGGATCTCCGGCTGAGGAAGCTTCGTCCCACAAGACATCATCAAAGAAGGATGCTGAGGAAGAAGAGCCAGAGGAAGTTGTTGAAGATGACGATCAGGAGCCAGGTAAATGGGATGACATGGAAAATCAGCCGGCATTTTTGAGAAACCGTAAAAAATATTAAGGCATATTTTAGACTGGGACCCCGACTGCAACGAATCTGGATGTACTATTTCCGTTTGGAAAACATGTGAAGAGTGTGAGTGTTTTTACTCCTGGAGTGCCGATAATTATTGAAACATCGTCGGGTTGGACAATCTTGCTTTTATTAACTCTAAACAGATACGTCTTCCCTGCCATATCTATTTTTACTATCGCCCCTATTTTAATCTGATTTAGCATCGAAAATGCTCCTGTTGTATCATGAGTCCTTTCGTAATAATCGCCGGAGGAGCTGTGACCATATATCACAATATTGTTATTGACATCAGAGATTGGGAGACCAGTTCCTTTAAAATGTGCCAGTCCATGATTGAGATATTTTAAATAGTTCGAATCAATTGAGCTATCAACATTTGCAGTCACTTTTAAATTATAAAGCCCGAGAGATTCAATTGTGAGATCAAAAGTCCCTTGATAGGTATCTGAGACTGGATCCGGTAATAAATTATTTGATTTAGCGGCCGACTGTGTAAGATCTTTAAAATAAGCCGCTCCTGGATCTGAAAGATAGTTGGCCCTTTCCACATAATCACCCGCAACAAGAGACAGGCTTTCTGTGTTGTAGTAACCAGCCCACTGCCTTAGCGTCTGATCGATATCAGGCCAAACTTGTTTATAGATAACAAATACGCCTATTGTGATCAGAATCAGGGGAATGAAAAAGCCAGCGATGCGCGAGGAGATTATGAGATTGTTGATATCATGAAGACCGCCGCCGACAACATCGCCGATTGTAAGCTTGTTCTTCCTCTTCGGCGGCGTATAATTCACATTCTCCCTTTCATCCGGATTCTGTATCTTTATAGGTGCTTTCTTATAAGTGTAGAGTGCCATTAAAAATCTTTATTATACATGTGTGATAAATGATAACACCATACGTATCACTAGACAACAAATTGGTTTATAGCCTGTCTTTGTGCTAAAATTGCATACGTTTAACTAATAAATATTTTCATAACTATGACTTTAAGCGAAGACGAAGAAAAATCTCTCCACAGCCTAATAAAACTTGGGAAAAAACAAGGTTATTTAACTCAAGATGAGGTTTTAGAGTACTTCCCTGATATTGAAGAGGATATCAATATGCTCGAAAATATCGTCTCAGTTTTACAGGAAAACGATATAGAAATAATTGAACCATTGGATATTGAGGTTGTTGCAGAGCCCGCAGTAGAAGTGCCAACCGCAAGGAACATGACTTTCGAGCAAAAGATCATGATACTAAAAACAATCAGATCACATATATCTACTGATCCAATTAGAGCATATCTTCACGAAATTGGTAGGATTCCATTATTGAATGGTGCTGAAGAAGTGATTCTGGCAAAAAGGATTGAGGCCGAGGAAGAGGACCCAAAGACCGCAAAGGAAGCCCGTGAACTTCTAACAACTGCAAATTTACGACTTGTTGTATCAATTGCTAAAAAATATGCAAAACGCGGACTGGACCTACTTGATTTAATTCAAGAAGGAAATATTGGTTTGATGAGGGCTGTTGAAAAATTCGAATATCAAAAGGGTTTCAAATTTTCAACTTATGCAACATGGTGGATTAGACAGGCGATTACCAGAGCAATTGCAGACCAGGCAAGGACCATTCGGGTTCCTGTGCATATGATTGAGACCATCAATAAATTGAGCAAAGTTACAAGTCAATTAGCTGCAAAACTTGGACGAAGACCAAAGATCAGTGAAATTGCTTTAGAAATGGGTTTGGATGTTGATAAAATAAACGAAATCATTCGGGTTGCTCAGAGACCTGCCTCTTTAGAATCTCCTATTGGAGAGGAAAAGGACAGCAAACTTGGTGATATCATTCCCGATGAATACTCGGCTTCGCCGTCGGAAATTGCAACCTGGGCATCACTTCGCAAACAAATTAATGAAATCCTAAACGGGCTTACGGACCGCGAAAAGAAAGTCTTAGAACTAAGATTTGGCCTAAAAGACGGTGTATCAAGAACATTAGAGGAGGTTGGCCATGAATTTAGAGTAACAAGAGAACGTATCCGACAGATCGAGGCAAAGGCTTTAAAAAGGCTGAAAAGTGATGAGATTGCGCAAGCGTTGCGTGATTATTTGAAATAACTCAATAATGACAATTTCTGCTCAAAAAGTTTCATTACGAGCTAAGATGAGACTCGTACTTGCGCAACTGACACAAAGCGAAAAGCAGAGAAAGTCTGATGTTATAAGACGAAAGTTGCTTGAAAATGAGGTTTTTAAGAAGGCGCGTAACGTACTAATGTTTGCCAGCACAAAGGATGAGCCTGAGCTGTGGCCGATCCTAAAATCATATTCTAAACTGCACAAAAACATTTACATTCCCGACATTTATGATTTTAGGATCGGCCTTCTCTCAGACAAGCAATCTTTTTTTGAAGGCGATTTTGGCATAACAATTCCAAAACAGACAACGCCGATCAATGACACACCTTTAGATCTGATTTGCCTTCCAGGATTAGCTTTTGATCTTCAGTTTAACCGGCTGGGCCATGGCTTTGGCTGGTATGACAAAGCGCTTAAGAAAATCAAGGTAAAATCATTAATGGGTTTGTGTTTCCACGAGCAAATAGTCGATTCTGTGCCTGTCAATTCGTTTGATATGAAAATTAACCAACTGATTTGTGATTAATGTATAATATTTTTATGAACAAATTTCTCACAATATCAATTGGAATCCTATTGTCCCTTGGGTTTTTTGTTCATTCCAGTGCCGCAATCAGCCAGTCTTTAACCATCTATGCAAATACTGCTACTGGCGAATTGAGCGGTATTAGTGCAGGCAATAATCCGTCGTTTGATGTTCAATTTTCCACCGGCAGTATTCCATCTGGAGCTGTCGTAGGGAGCGCATTATTAGTTTATAGTCAGAACGGAATTTCGGCAGGATTAGTCCGAATAATTGATAAATACTCGGTCGATATCATAGACAGCAAAGCACTTAACCAGAGTGGGGAAAATCAATCCACCGCTATTTTAGAATATTTACGCTCTTGGATTAACAATCCAATAAGAAATATGGGGCTTTTGTTTCAGGCTTCTTCATTTGGCAATAATGATCTGGTTTCCTTTAATGACATTAGACTTCAAGTGTCCTACACAATTCCTGATTTGACTCCGCCGCAAATATCCGGTGATGTGAATACCACGGTTGGGGCTAATACGGCCATAATTGAGGTTTTTACAGATAAGCCAAGTTTTGTTAACCTCGATTATGGCCGCACTTCCCAGTATGGTGAATCATATGCAACCGATAATGTTCAAGCAAGTTTTGGGCATCTTATAACTCTTGCGAATTTGTTGAGTGGAAGCACCTATCATTACCGTTTTATTATCACAGACGAATCAAATAATAAAACAACCAGCGATGATTACTCTTTTGATACTTCAACTGATATTACTCAGTCAAATTACACCGAAGATACGTCAATCTCACCACCTCAAAACCTTATTGCAGAGCCAGTTTTCAGTGCAAACAGATTTTATTCGAGTTTATCATGGAATCCATCAACTGATGGCAATGTAAAAGGTTATATTGTATATAAAGCCGGACCAAATAAAACCTACAAAGAAATTGTCACATTGGATGAAAATACAAACACTTATCTTGATCCGGATGTTTCGCTGGGCAGTACATACTTTTACTATGTCAAAGCTTTTTCGACTACATTAATTAGTACAAAAGGCATCGAAAAACCTGTTTCTTTCCCCAAAACCACACCTAACCAAATACCATCAATCCCCGCCACATTGGAAACTTTACTAATTATCATCGCAGCAGCATCGATAATTGTTATAATCTTCTATCTGATCATCAAAATTTTCCGCAATATAAGAACAAGACAGAAAAAACGACTAAAAAATGTGCTGAAAGACCCTTCTCACTATCTTGAATAGATAATATTGTCAGTTCTGTCCAAAAGTTTTTGCGTATCAGACATCCACCAAAGTTTGTTTGAATTAACAAGATCTTTCTGCGCCCCAACATAATTCGAATCATTAAATTTGATCAATCCTTGATTATATAGACTACGGGATTGTGTAATGGCGCTGCCAATATATATTATGTAGGCAGAATACCCTATTAGCAGCGCCATACTCACAGTAATCGCCGCCAAGACTCCCTTCCATTCGTTTTTTACATATTCCTTGACCATATTATGATTTTATCATCCTTTATGCTAAAATACTTACGTTTATTTTAGAGTACTATGGCAAAGACAAGAAGAACATATCAGCCACACAAACGACCAAGGATTTCTGATTTCGGGTTCCAAAAAAGGATGTCAACAGTTGGTGGACGAAGGGTTTTAAAGGCAAGACGCGCAAAAGGTAGAACAAAGCTTTCAGCTTCTGATGAAATTCGAACTGATAAGACAAAGAGATTCGGCCGAATCAAGTAACTGAAGATTATTTAAAAATGCTGCCACGTCAAAACAGATTAAAGGATGAATCAGATTTTGATAGAATTTTTAAAAATGGGAGGAAAATAAGTACTCCCCTTTTTTTACTCGCATATTTTTACCGCAATGATGCTAAACCAACGCGCATAGGAGTTGTGGCGAGTAAAAAAGTGGGTGGCGCTGTTCAGA